>OOBJ01000474.1_pt1 | contig 32978 bp, 26 predicted proteins | sample 1671331 | NCBI WGS metagenome assembly OOBJ01 (sample SAMN06348145, study PRJEB24527) | human gut metagenome | biome: human gut; feature: ankylosing spondylitis patient; material: feces | host: Homo sapiens | place: China | collected 2015-10 | reverse complement strand
AAAACCGACCTCCTAAAATTAGATTTTTAGGTCTAACTTTAGGGGGTCGGTTCAATCCAACACATTCTGACGACGGTTTATTTTATATCTCGAAAATCACTCTAAGTACATTTTTTTCAGCGCCAATTTATCCACCTTACCGCTTTCATTATGCGGCAGCTGTTCCATAAAAACAAACTGCTTGGGCAGCTCGTAATCCTCTAAGGTTTGCCGCAGCAGCTTAACCAGCTCCTGCTTGCCGTATTCACGTGCCGCCCCCACAAAAGCAATAAGCACATCGGCATCGTCCACATGACGGCACAGCACTGCAGCCTCCTCAATGCCCTCAAGCTCCGTCAGCGCAGCGCACACCTTGACTGCCGAAACCTTGCGGCCGTTGACGCTCACAATATCATCCGTGCGCCCCAAAAAGTGCAGACGGCCCTCTGCATCCAGATGTCCTCTGTCCTTCAGGGAAAACGGCAGCGTAATATCCTCCACATGATAAGGCGTATCAATGAAAATTTCTTCATTACAAACGCTCACCTGCACGCCTTTGAAGGGACGGCCGATAAGTGTGCGGTCATCCGTCATTTCTTCGGCCTTGATGTAGGTAATGTAATTCAGCTCGCTGGCACCGTAGTACAGCGTGATATCCGCATTGGGGAACACCTGCAGCAGCTTGTCCGCCTCCTGCCTGCCCATGCTCTGCGAGCCGCTGATGATACTACGCACACGCACATCAGGCTCACGCAAAAATTTGGGCAACAACAGCAGCTTAGACGGTATCAGGTAAATGGCGTTTGCCGCATAGCGCTGCATCAGCTGCAGCCAATGGCGCGGGCGAAAGCGCTGCGTCACTACCAGCGTACCGCCTGCCGCCAGCACTCCCATATAAATATTAAGGTTGCCGGTAAAGGCCAGGCTTCCCTGACAAAAAATTACTGTCTGCTCATCAACGCCGAAGACACGGTTCTGCTCCGGGAAAAAGTCCGCCCAGCTATGATAGCTGCGCCACAACAGCTTGCTTTTGCCGGTGCTGCCGCTGGTCATAACGCCCATGCAGGCTGCCTGCGGAATAGCCTCGCAGCTGAACTGCTGCTTTTTGCTCACCTCGGTAGCAATAATAGGCACAGTTTTTGTACCGCTGTAGGCCAAAAAGCTGATTAACTGACGGGCAATGCTGTTTTCATGGATAAAAACTGCCGGAGCGCTAAAATCCGCTTTACTGCGCAGCCTGCGCGCCTCCTGCGCCAATCCGGCATAAGTATATTCTTCTTCATCCTCTACAAGAGCGAGCTTATCCTGTTTTTGTTGTGCGATTAAGGTCAAGTAATCCATTTGCTTCACTCCACTCTTTCCAGCAGCATCGCCGTTCCTACGCCGCCTGCGGCAGCTACGCTTGCGGCGCCGTAGCGTCCGCCCTTTTGGCGCAATGCCTCCAGCAGGTGCAGCGTAATTATGCCGCCGCTGGCACCGTAAGGATGACCGTAGGCCAGCGCCCCGCCGAACACATTGTATTTATCAATGCTGTGCGGAAAGCTGCGGGCAAACAGCACATCTATAACGGCGAAGGCTTCGTTCAATTCAAAGTCTGCGATATCCTGCTCCTGCAGGCCATGCTTTGCCAACAGCTTTTGCAGTGCGGTAATTGCAGTACGCGGACTTAGCAAGGGATCACCGCCGCAGGCTGTGCTGCCCAGCACTCTGGCCTGCGCCTTTAAGCCGTGCTCCTGCAGATATTTTTGCGAGCACAGCACCACAAAGGCCGCACCGTCGTTAATCAGGCAGGAATTGGCCGCAGTAATAAATTCGCCGCCCTTCAGCACCTTGGGCATTCTGTCGAGTAGTCGCTGGCTCATACGCGGCCGGATGCCTTCGTCTTTAACGGCACCGCAGACCGGAGCGATAATATTCTGCAGCAACCCCTGCTCGCGTGCCTGCGTTGCAAGCGCATGGCTGCGCAATACCCAACTATCCATTTCTTCTTTAGTAATGCCTTCGCGCTTGGCGGCAAGCTCCGCGCCCTCCAGCATTACCGTTTCGCGGTGAATCCCGGGCATGAATTTAGCTACGCTATACCATTCATCTCCCGTATAATCGGGATGATTGGGATTATAGCCACGTCTTGGCTGCGTAGAGCTGCTTTCAAAGCCACCGGCAATAATTACATCAGCCTCGCCGCTGTTTATCTTTGCTGCGGCAACAGCAATGCTTTCCAAACCGCTGCCGCATTGCACGTCCACCGTAAAGGCCGGCACCGAAATATCTACGCCTGCCGTCAAAGCCATCAGGCGCGCAATATTGCCGCCAGCACCCACACCGTTGCCGGCAATGATATAATCAGGCTCGCGCAGCTGATATTTTTCCATCACCTGCTTAAGCACCTCCGAACCCAGCACCTCCGCCGGGATATGACGATACATACCGTTGACTACGCCCACGTAGCTGCGCAGGCCACCTAAAATATATGCATTTTCCATCTTAACACCTCTATATCCGAAAAAAGCTGCCTGCCACCTGCCTTCCGGCAAATAGCTGACAGCTCTTAAATTATACCTTATTTATCTGTTATCAGTAAAGATACGGTTAATCGGTCCTGCGATAACTGCGGCAGCCAAGCATTTAACAATATCCAGCGGAATGAAGGGCAGCGCGCCTGTCAGAATCGCCTTGTCCCAGGGCATACCGGTAATCAGCTTCAGCTGTACAACGCCGAACACATAAATCAGCGGAATGCCGATAACACAGCCAAGCAGAGCGTAACGCTTGAAGTTGTATTTTTCTCCTTTGAAATATGCCAGGAAAACAGCGGTAACCAAGAAGCCGATAATATAACCGCCGGTAGGTCCGAACAGCTTGCCCGGTCCCGCACTGCCGCCGGTAAATACCGGCACGCCTGCCAAGCCTACCAAAAGATAAACCAGCATGGTCATAAAAGCCTGCTTAGCGTTCAGCACATAGCCTGTAAGATTTACAATCAAAGTTTGCAATGCAAGCGGAGAAAGAGAAAACGGCAGCGGAATAATAATATATGCGGATACGCAGTTCATTGCTACCATCAGCGCCATCTTAGTCATTTCCGCAGTCTTGTTGACGCTTGCTCCTCTATGATTCTTATTGATTTCTGTACCAGAAGTTGTCATTTTCATACACCAGCCTTACTATAATTCTTTAATCACAAAAACATTTATTGCTCTCACATAAGCAGCAAGCTGACCCTCCGACCTGTAGATACACAGCTCGTCGCCTGCGTAAACAGGAGCAAGAAAGCTGATGCGCCAGTCCAGCTCTGTCAGCGCCAGCTCCTTCTGCAGCCAGGCAGCCATGCACAGCCCCGGCACGATGGGATGCTCTCCCTTATGGATGACGTTTTCGTCACCGGTATAGGCAACATAGTCTGCTATTTCCTGTGTTGTAAAGGTGTGCTTTGTCAGCAAATCGCCTTTAATTGCCTCGGGCTCCAGCGGCTTCGTGCCTAATTTATGCTTAGGCAGTACCAAAAATACCCGCAGCTCCTTAGCCAAACTGCCGTCTGTTGCAGTTCCCGCCACGCGGATGATTGATTTGCGTTCCTTCGCCAGCAGCACCTGATTCGCCATAGCCTCAGCAGGCTGATGAATATGTGCCTCTGCTCCTGCCAGCACCCAGCCGCCGAAGAATTTGGCATCGCTGTCCGCCAGCTTATGTGCAAGCTCTAACATTTTTGCATTTTCCTTTCATCTGAGCAGCTTATTTTTATCTGCTTCACGTGCTTTATTATAATGCAAGCGGCGCAATTAGTCAACTTATTACACGTCTTCGGTTTACCATTATGTCAAAAGAAATGCCGCAAAGCATTTCCCTGCTCACAGAAGGAAGTAAACCGCTCCTCCTATCAGCAGCAGGCCCAAGAAATTGTAGTACAAAAAAGTTCGTACATATTTTCCTGCCTGCGAAGGATGCTCTGCAGCATATAATTTGTAGGAAATAACGCTCGCCATCGAAGCAATCATCGTGCCCAAACCGCCGATATTAACGCCTAAAAGCAGTGCGTCTGCTTCCTTAGTCAAGCCTGCCAGCAGCATAGCCGCCGGCACATTGCTGAGGAACTGGCTGGCCAGCAGTCCTGTCAGGTATGTGCCATGGGCGCTGCCCAGCAGCGACTGCTGCAAATAGCTTACCGCAGGACTGTGGCTGATGTTGCCGATAAACACAAAAAAGCCGGCGAAGGTCACGAGCAGGCTGTAATCCACCGCCAGCAGCCGTCGCCTGTCGCACAAGGCAACCACACCTGCCGTAAGCAGCAAAGCCCACAGCTTGTCGAACCAATGCAGCACAGCGCCAATGTTCAACAGCAGCAGTCCCAAAAAGAGCAGCAATATTCCCTTGGGAGGCTGCTGCAGCTTAGGCAGCTCCAGCTTCAGCACGCTGTCCTTGCCATGGAATAATAACAATAGCAGATATGCCAACGAAATTATTCCCGGCACAGCCATCACGGCAAAAAAGCTGCCGGCTGTATAAGCATAATGCGCATACAAAAACAAATTCTGCGGATTACCTGGCGGCGTCAGCATACTGCCGAGGTTGGCAGCCAGCGTCTGCAGGATAATAATCCGCTCCATATCCATTTTTAAGGTTTTGCCGATAACCAGCGCCAACGGCACAAAGGTAAGCAAAGCCACGTCATTCGTCACAAACATCGAGCTGACATAGGTAACTGCCAGCAGCACCAGCTCCAGCTGACGCTTACTGCGGCATTTGTTCAGCAGCTCCACCGCCAGCCAGTCCAGAAAGCGTATCTCCTTCAGTTCCGCTACCACCAGCATCAGCGAAAGCAGTATCGCCAGCACGTCAAAATCTATATAGGCAAGCTGCGGCCTGCTGTAAAGGCTGCTGACAGCAGCCAAAATAACCGCTATGCACAAAACAGGCTCACGCCGCCAATAATTCTTTATTTTTTGCATCAAGAAAAAGTCACTTCCAGTTAGCCTGCGCCGCGCACAGCGCCAGCGCCGATACACACGCCGCACCTGCATCCAGCAGCACCTGTGCCGCTTCCGCAAAGGTGCTGCCCGTAGTATAGATATCGTCACAGAGCAGTACATGTTTTCCGCGCACCTTGGTATGCGGCAGCAGGGCAAAGCAGCCTGCCAGCTCCTGCTTTCTTTCTTCAGGCTTCAGCTCGTACAAGGGCTGAGTATGGCGCACCCGCTCCAGCAAAACCTCCATGCCCACGCTGCGTCCCTCCAAGAGGCCCGCAAACAGCTCCTGCGGCACATCAAAGCCACGCTGCCTGCGTCGCTCAGGCGCAGTCGGTACGCAGGTAATAAGGTCAAACTGCTGCAGCCAGCGCATTTTGGCCGCGGGCAACGCAAGCTCCGCTTCCTCACGCAGCAGCGGCAGCCAGCCTGCCTCACCGTCAAATTTTATTTTATGCAGCGCATCTTTAAACACGCCCTCATATTTATAAAGCAACAACGCACTGTACAGAACATCCGTCGGCAACGGTGCTGCCTGTCCCGCCAGATATTCCTCACGCGGACAGCAGGGCAGCTGACGCTGCAGCAGATATTCCCTGCGGCACTGCTCACAAACGTAGCCGTTATCAATATTAGTCGCACACACAGCGCAACGTCTGGGAAAGATAAGCTCCTTCGCCACACGCCCGTAATAAGCAAAATCTCTTAACCAACGCTGCATCAGAACACCTCGCTGCTTTCCTGCAGACGCTCAGCAAGCAGGCTGTAACGACTTTTCGTCTTGTCGTTTTCCACAGCGGTACGCACCGCGTTTTTGCTGCCGACAATCAGCACCTTTTCCTTAGCTCTGGTCACAGCCGTATACAGCAGGTTGCGCTGCAGCATGATGCAATGGCTCTGCACCATGAGCAAAATAACGTATGGATATTCGCTGCCCTGCGACTTATGCACACTCATAGCGTAGGCCAGCTGCAGCTCCTCCACCTCACCCTGAGCGTAGGTAACATAATCGCCCTCAGGACGCTCCGGAAAGGCTACCGTAACATTTTTTCCGTCTATTTTAATTACACGGCCGATGTCGCCGTTGAAAACATCCTTTTCATAGTTATTGCGAATCTGCATAACCTTGTCGCCAATACGTAGCACGTTGCCCGGTATCGTAACCTCAGGCTTAGCCGCAGACGGCGGATTAAGATATTTCTGCAGCAGCTTATTCAGATTCTGCACGCCGCAGGGATTCTTATGCATAGGCGTCAGCACCTGCACCCTGCGCCAGTCACCGCCGGACGTAAGCTGGGCATAGGTACGCGCCACAAATTCCGCAGCATCCTGCTCATTGGCAAATTCCTCCAAGGCAAACTCGCTGTCGGCACCGGCAAGAAACTCCGGCATCTGCCCACGGTTAATCTTATGGGCATTACGGACAATCGGACTTACCTCTGCCTGACGGAAAACATTTTCCAGACGTACAACAGGCATTCTGCCCGAACGGATCATATCCTTAAGCACCGAGCCTGCACCAACGGACGGCAGCTGGTCCACGTCACCGACGAAAATCAGGCGGCAGCCTCCGGGAATTGCCTTAAGCAGATGATAGGTCAGGCTGATATCGAGCATTGAAGCCTCGTCGATAATAATCGCTTCCGCATCCAGCGGATCGCTGTCATCCTTGCCGAAGCAAAGGCCGTCACCAGTAGGCTGATATTCCAGCAGACGATGCACCGTTGCTGCAGGATGACCGGCAGAATCCGCTAGTCTGCGTGCGGCGCGTCCGGTAGGCGCTGCCAGCAGAATGCGGCAGCCAGCCTGCTCCAGCACATTCAGAATGCCTTTGACAACAGTTGTTTTACCTGTACCGGGACCGCCGGTGAGCACAAAGACACCATGCTCCAGCGAAGCATAAATTGCCTGACGCTGTGCCTCCGCCAGCGTAATACCGGCATCCCGCTCCCATTTGGCAATAACCTCATCCGCATTTACGCGTGTCACCGGCTTCGCCTGATCGCGCAGCTTCAGCAGACGGCGTGCTGTCTGCACCTCCGCCGTATACAGATATTCAGGATATATCAGGCGAATACCGCCCATTTCCTCCGTGCGCAGTAAATCCTGCTCCAGCAGGCTGCTGAAAACATCCTGCACCATGGAAGTGTCTACCGCCAATGCTCTCGCCGTTTCACGCACCAGCAGCTCCTCCGGCACGCAGGTGTGTCCCACGCCTGCGGCCTGCGTCAGCGCATAAGCAATGCCTGCGCGCAAGCGTACCTCGCAGTCATGCTCCATGCCCATAGCCATAGCAATTCTGTCCGCAGTTTTAAACCCGATGCCGGTAATATCCTCCGCCAGGCTGTAGGGATTTTCCTTAATGCGGGTAATCGCCGTAGCGCCGTAGGTTGCCTGCAGGCGGGCTGCATAACCGCTGCTCACACCGTGCGCTTCCAAAAACACCATCAGCTCGCGCAAACCGGAAAGCTGGCTGTATGATTCACCGATAGCGGCAGCCTTTTTGGCGCTGATGCCGCGCACCTGTGCCAGGCGCTCGGGATAAGTACCTAAAATTTCCAGCGTATCCGTTCCGAAGGCTTCGACAATTCTTGCCGCCGTCACCGGCCCTACACCCTTCACCGCGCCGGAAGCCAGAAAGCGTTCAATGCCTGCTACCGAAGTCGGCTGCAAAACCTGCAGTGACTGTATATCAAATTGTCTGCCGAATCTCGCATGCTCAATCCAACTGCCCTCCATAGCCACATTTTCGCCCATGTACGGCGCATTGCCATGATAAACAGCAGTAAAGCGTCCCTGCGCCTTGCTTTCCATACGCAGCACGCTGAACATGCCGTCATCGCTTTGAAAAACTATATCATCAACTATCGCTTCCAGCTTTTCCATTTTCTCACCGCCACATAAAACAAATGTTTTAACTATAGCTATTATTATAACATAGTTTTCTCAATTAGGATAGTAATTTGACTTTACAAGTATTATAATTTTCGCTATAATTGAATAAGATATGCACTATATATTGTTTCCGGCAAATCAGCGTCCTGTGCCTGAGCCGGCATTGTATTATTGTAATTATAATTATGAGGAGTTTAAAGCATGCAACCCAAGAAATTTACAGGAAAATTAATTGCCATAGATATGTACAACTGCGGCGTAAATGAAGTGAATGATACCGAAAAGGCAAAGACTCTGCTGCAGGAAGGCTGCGATAAATACCAAATGAATAGCCGCGAGCTGCTTGTTTGTCAGGAGGAAGGCCAAAGCGAATATTCCATCTCCGCACTCTGCAAGCAAGGCCATGTAACTCTGCATGTATATCCTAAGCTCGGTTTTATCGCGGCAGATATTTTCAGCTGCTATGACGATGCCGACCCTGCGGGCATGGCTCGTTATCTGCGCAGCGCCTTTGACTGCGACAAAGCCAAGATTACCCTGCTGGACCGCGGCGATTTCGGCAGCAAATACGATATGAAGCCCAACCACCGCTCCAACATTAAATTCATCCGCCGCACCCAGAACGTTACCAAAAACGTCGGCGCTCAACTGAAAAAAATGATGCTCAAGCCCCGTGGCATCTAAACGGGACTATAAGATAAACTTTTCCAGGGGTTGTATGAACAGCCCCTGTTTTTTCTTAAACCAAAGGAGATTTTTCACATGAAGTATTTAATGTGGGATGTAGACGGCACCCTCATTCTGTCCGGCGGTGCCGGCAAGGATGCCATGATTAAGGTTATCAAGGATTATTATTTTCTGGATGCCTTCGATTTCAACAAGACACTGGCAGGACGCACTGACTCTGACATTATCAAAAGCGTTGTTACCCGTCTGCGCGGACGCTGCAACAGTGCGGAAGCAGCAGGCCTGCTTATCCGCTACCATATGGAGCTGCCCAAGCAGCTGCCGCTGCACAAGGGCCGTGTTTTGAAGAATGTCCAAAAAACGCTGGAATATTTTTGCCAGCCTGACAGCCGTTACTGCAACTGCCTGCTCACCGGCAACACCAGCACCGGTGCCCATCTCAAGCTGCAGCATTTCGGTCTGGACCAATATTTTAACCACGAGCACAGCGTCTTCGGCGAAATCAGCGAAAACCGCGAAATGCTGGCTAAGGTTGCCTTCCACCGTCTGTATATGCAAAACGAGCAGGCCAAGCCCAACGAGCTTATTTTTATCGGCGATACACCTAACGACGTGCGCTGTGCCAATGCCATCGGCGCACCCTGCCTGATTATTTTGGAAGGCTCCGGCTATAAGCCTGAGGATTTTGCCGAGGTTAAGCCTTGGAAGATTATCGACTGTCTGCCGGACGATCCCAAACAGCTGGAGCTTCTGCTGGACGAAGCAGAAAGCTATACAGGAGGCCAAAATGCGTAAGAATATTTTCAAGACTTTGCTTACGCTTCTGGCTATCGGCATCAGCAGCACAGCTTTTGCATACAGCAACAGTGATTTGCATGCGGTACTGAACGGAGCAAGCTGCCCCGGCGGCGACCTTTCCGGTGCTGATTTATCCGGTATGGATTTATCTGGACGTGATTTTACCAACACCGATTTTACGGAAGCACGCCTTGATGCTACCAAGCTGGACAAAGCCAAGCTGCAGGATGCCTGCTTTCAAAGCGCTCTGCTGCCCAACGCCAGCCTGCGCGGTGCCAATCTGGCATATGCCAACTTCCGCTATGCCAATGCGTCCGGCAGCGATTTTACCAACGCCAGCCTGCAGGGAGCATATCTCAACCGCTGCCAGCTGCGTGGCGCACATCTGCTGAACGCTAATCTGCAGCAGGTCAAAGCTCAGGAGGCTTCTATGGACGGCGTACAGGCCGACTATGCCGACTTCAGTTTTGCCAACCTGCCCTACAGCTGGCTGCGCCGTGCCAGCCTGAAAAACGCTGTTTTTCATGGTGCTAACCTGTACAGTGCCCATCTGGAGCGCAGCGACCTGACGGAAGCAGACCTGCGCAGCAGCAAGCTAGGCCACAGCAGCCTGAACAACAGCAAGCTGGATAAGGCATTGCTGGATAAAGCATTTTTAGAATACGCCGACCTGCGCGGTGCGGAAATGAACTACACTCAGTTCGGCACAGCATTTATGGATAATGCAAAATTGGATAAATAAAGCGTAATACACACAGCAAAAAAGCTCCGGCAACCGCCGGAGCTTTTTTGCGCAACTAATCAGGAATAATCCTGTTTATTAATCGTCAGTCCTGAGGATAAAACCCAGAAGGAGCATAACTGAGATTAATCATAATATTTTTCACTTGTGTATAGTGGTTCAAAATCATCTTGTGAGTTTCACGGCCGATACCGGAGGTTTTGTAACCGCCAAAGGGAGAATGCTCCGGAATCTGGTTATAGGTGTTCACCCACATACGGCCAGTTTCCACGTTGCGTGCTACACGGATAGCCTTGTTGATATCCTTAGTCCAGACAGCACCGCCAAGACCGTATTCACTGTCATTAGCCATAGCCACAACCTCGTCCTCATCGTGGAATTTGATAACTACGGCAACAGGTCCGAAGATTTCCTCCTGCGCCACACGCATATCATTGGTTACATTGGTAATCAGCGTAGGTTTCATGAAGGCACCCTTGGCCAGTTCACCCTCGGTAAAGCGTTCACCGCCGCAGGCAATAGTAGCGCCCTCCTGCTTAGCAATTTCAACATAGCTCAAGATTTTCTTGATTTGGGTTTCGTTGATTTGAGAACCCATCTGAGTATCATCATGCCACGGCAGGCCCACCTTAACCTTGTTGAAGGCTTTGACTAAAGCCGGTACGAATTTATCATAAATAGTATCCTGCACAAAGATACGGCTTCCTGCACAGCAAACCTGACCTTGATTAAAGAGAATGCCCAATTGAGCACCGTCAATCGCCTGATCAAAATCGCAGTCATCGAAATAAATGTTGGCACTCTTGCCGCCCAGCTCCAATGTTGCCGGGATAATGCGTTCTGCCGCAGCCAAGCCTACATTACGGCCAACCTCGGTGCTGCCGGTGAAGGCCAACTTGGCAAAGCCCTTGTGCTCCAGCATATATTGACCGGTTTTGCTGCCCGCACCGGTAATAACATTGAACACACCTGCAGGCAGTACGCCGTCAATCAGACGGGCAAATTCCAGAATGGAAAGGCTTGCTTCCTTAGAAGGCTTCAGCACAGTGCAATCGCCTGCTGCCAGCACCGGCGCCAGCTTCCATGCTGCCATCAGGAACGGGAAGTTCCAGGGAATAATCTGACCGACTACGCCGATAGACTCACGCAGGATGATGGACAGGAACTGTTCGTTAAGTACGGATGCCTGGCCTTCCTCAGCCAGAATGCAGCCGGCAAAATAACGGAAATGGTCTGCCGCCATCGGAATATCCACGTTCATGGTTTCACGAATCGGCTTGCCGTTATCCATGCTTTCTACCATCGCCAGATGCTCTTTGTTAGCATCAATAATATCGGCAATTTTATTCAGCAGAGCGGCACGCTGTGCCGGGGTTGTCTTTTTCCAGGTTTTGAAGGCTTCCCAAGCTGCTGCGGAGGCTGCCTCTACATCCTCACGGCTGCCCTGGGCGCAAACTGCCAGATGGCTGCCGTCGGCAGGGCTTTCTGCATTATAGGTTGCGCCGTCGGATGCGTTGCGCCACTCTCCGTTAATATATAAACCATATTGTGCTTGTAATGTTACTTTTTCCATAATAATGATAATCCTCCTCATTTGGCTCTTGCCCTTCACGCCGTTGTGACGGGACTTGTTTTTGCGATGTCACTATTGTATAATCAAAATGGTTCTATTAAAAGAATCAAAAAACAAAAACATTTTAGAACCAAGGAGAACCAGCACCTATGTTAACATACGACTTAGATAAACGCGGCAGCACACCGCTCTATGATTACTTATACCAATGCATCCGTCAGGATATCATCAGCGGCAAGCTGCAGGCAGGCGAACGCTTGCCCTCCAAGCGCACGTTGGCACAGCATCTGAGCGTAGGCATCATCACCGTTGCCAACGCTTACGCCCAGCTGGCGGTAGAAGGCTACATCACCTCGCGCGAAAAGAAGGGCTACTTCGTAGAAGACGTCAGCAGCTACCGCGTGCGTCGTAAGACTGCAGCAGCGATGCTGCCGGAGGCAGCGGAGCGCGAATACTTTGCCGACTTCAAGGCCAACCGCATCAGCCTGCAAAACTTTCCGTTGGCGACCTGGACACGCCTGATGCGAGAAACGCTTTCCGTACACAACGAAGAACTGCTCAAAACCGTTCCCTACAAAGGCGTTTACGAGCTGCGCAAGGCTATTGCTGACTATCTGGCACACAACCGCGCTATGCAGGTTGACCCATCGCAGATTATCATCGGCGCCGGTACGGAATATCTTTACGGCCGCCTGCTGCAGATGTTCGGCCACGCCTGCACCTTCGCGATTGAAGAGCCAGGCTACAAAAAATTTGCCTCCATCTCCGCCAGCTTCGGCAACCCTTGGAAATATATTCCTATTGACGATAATGGCCTGATGATTGACAAGCTGGAGGAAAGCGGTGCCGACGTAGTACACCTTTCCCCCGCCAACCACTTCCCCACCGGCATTGTTATGCCCGTAACACGCAGGCTGGAGCTGTTTGAATGGGTAAACCGCATCCGCAAGCGCTATATAATTGAAGATGATTACGACAGCGAATTCCGTTACACCGGGCGCTTCATCCTGCCGCTGTACACGCAGGATACGCAAAGCCGTGTCATCTATATGAACACCTTCTCCAAAAGCCTGGTGCCCTCGCTACGCATCAGCTACATGGTACTGCCGCCACGCCTTTTGGAGCGCTATGAGCAGACCATGAGCTTTTACAGCTGCACCGTATCCAGCTTTGAGCAGTATACGCTGGCACGCTTTATTTCCGAAGGCTATTTTGAACGCCACATCAACAAAATGAAAAACTACTACCGCGAGCAGCGCCACAAAATTTTGGCTGCCATCCACTCCTCGCCGCTGGCCGCTGTTTCGCAGATAACCGAACGCAACGCCGGCACGCATTTTGTACTGCATATCAACACCAAACTGACGGAAGCAGAAGTGCGCAAGGCAGCAATGGCAGCAGATATGTGCCTTTCCTTCTATTCCGATTACAGCCATAACACCGAAGAAAATAACGGCTGCACGCTTGTTATCAATTACGCTGCCATCGAGGCAGATAAAATTGCCGCGGTAATAGAACGATTAAGCAGCCTGTTCCCCGAATGCAACCAGATAAGCTGAATAATTACAGACCAGATTTAAACGCAAAAAAGCATGCACCGCTTCTCACAGCAATGCATGCTTTTTGCTTTAATTTTTACAGCTCGATTTTCTGTACGTTGGCAATAGCCTCTTTAGCTTCCGCAATGATACGCTCCATAACATCCTTGCAGGGCAGGATATCATTCAGCACGTTCAGGCTCTGACCGCACATAACAGTGCCGTTGGTAACATCACCTTCCACAAGACCTCTGCGGTTGGTTCCTGTACCCATCGCCATCAGCTCCTCTTTGGGAGCACCGGCAATTTCACGCGCGGTATAAGCATCGGTAAAGGCATTTGAAAGGCAGCGTACACCAAGATTACGGCTGTAGCCGGTTGCTACACTGTCAGTATCGGTTGCTTTCACAATGGCTTCCTTAGCAGCAGGATTTGCCGGGCATTCCTCAGTCAGCAGGAAACGGCTGCCCATCTGCACACCTGCGGCACCCATCAGCAAAGCTGCAGCCAGCGCACGGCCGTCGCTGATACCGCCGGCAACAAGCACCGGAACAGATTTAATCTGCGGCAGTACGTTTTCCATCAGTGCCATAGTAGTCTGCTTGCCGATGTGACCACCGGCCTCCATACCTTCAATAACCATAGCGTCAGCGCCTGCAGCTTCAATGCGCTTTGCCAGCTTAACATTAGGTACTACCGGAATAACCTTGATACCTGCAGCATGAAAAACAGAAATATGCGGTACAGGATTGCCTGCACCCAAGGTAACAAAGGCTACCTTTTCCTCGCACAGCATAGCAATGATTTCCGCAATATTAGGAGCCATCAGCATAACGTTAACGCCGAAGGGCTTGTCGGTCAGAGATTTTGCCTTGCGCACCTCGTCACGTGTCCATTCCACAGTGCGGCCGCCGCTGCCGATGATACCGGCACCACCGGCGTTGGAAACTGCTGCAGCCAGCACAGCGTCACTCGTCCACGCCATACCGCCTTGGATAACAGGATATTTTATACCTAAGAGCTCTGTTAATTTAGTTTTCATGATAATCACCTCGCAACAATTTTACACGCCTATTATATACTATTCTCCACGCAGTAATCGTGAATTATTTTTAAACTTTACTAAGTTTGTAAAGAATGTAACTATGATGCAGCTTTTAAGGTGCAAGCTTACACTTAATTGTAGTTTTTTGTCCATAAAATTTGACATCAGGCTATAAAAATTGTAAAATTTTATGAGTATCCTGAAAGGCTTCAGGACTGTTGTTTTTTATTTTAAACCGTATTGGCTGCAATAAAAAGCATTAAGGTCGAGGCGACTTGATGTATATGGTGCTTTATCAGCAGCTTGCTAAGTTCATTCCACGCAGGCTGCTCAGAAAGTGCCGGAGACGAAGAAGGTCGTCGATGGCGTACTCCTTGTACGTCGAGGCGGCCTGATGATGTATACGGTGCTTTATCAGCAGCCAGTACGGTAGTAGTTATTACTTAAGGGAAAGAGGTCAAAGAAACATGCGCAGTACACAAGTAAAAAAAGGTTCAACCCGCGCAGCCCATCGCTCTCTGTTCTATGCAATGGGTTATACTGAAGAAGAATTAAAGAAACCGTTAATCGGCATCTGCTGTGCCGCTAACGAAATCATTCCGGGGCATATGCATCTGGATACCATCGCTAAGGCAGCCAAATACGGCGTGCTGGAAGCTGGCGGTACTCCGATTGAGTTCCCGGCTATCGGTATCTGCGATGGCATCGCCATGGGCCATGACGGTATGAAATATCCGCTGGCAAGCCGTGAGCTGGTTGCGGACAGCATCGAAGCTGTTGCTAACGGCCATGCGTTTGACGGCTTAATCCTGATTCCAAACTGTGATAAAATTGTTCCCGGCATGCTGATGGCAGCAGCTCGTCTGAACATCCCGACCGTTGTTGTCAGCGGCGGTCCGATGCTGCCAGGACGTTATCAGGGCAAAGATATCAGCGTATCTACTGTATTTGAAGCTGCCGGCCGTTTTGAGTCCGGTCAGATTGATAAAGCAGAGCTCAGAGAAATCGAGCATTGTGCCTGCCCCGGCTGCGGCAGCTGCTCCGGTCTGTTCACTGCAAATACCATGAACTGCCTGACTGAGGTTTTGGGCATGGGCCTGCCTGGCAACGGCACTATCCCCGCTGCTTATAACGGCAAGCGTATTGCTTTGGCTAAGCACGCAGGCATGGCTGTTATGCGTCTGCTGGAGGAAAACGTTCTGCCTCGCGACATCATGACGCTCAACGCTTTCAAGAACGCTATTACTGTTGATATGGCCATCGGCGGCAGCTCCAACACCGCGCTGCATCTGCCGGCTATCGCTCACGAAGCAGGCATCGACCTGCCGCTGGAGCTGTTCGATAAAATCTCCAAGAAAACTCCGTACCTCACTAAGATGAGCCCGGGCGGCAGCCACCACATCGTTGATTTGAACGAAGCCGGCGGCATCCCTGCCGTTATGCACGAGCTTGACCGTCTGAAGCTGATTAAAAAATCCTGCCAGACTGTCAGCGGCAAAACTGTCGGCCAGATTATCAAAAATGCGGAAATCCTGCGTCCTGAAGTTATTCACAGCGTAGAAAATCCGTACAACAAAACCGGCGGTATCGCTGTTCTGAAAGGCAATATCGCTCCGGAATGCAGCGTTGTCAAGGAAAGTGCGGTTGATCCTTCCATGAAGGTCTTCAGCGGTCCGGCTAAGGTTTATAATTCCGAGGACGAAGCTATTGCTGCAATTTGCGCACAAAAGGTTGTTTCCGGTGACGTTGTAGTTATCCGCTACGAAGGCCCGAAGGGCGGCCCCGGCATGCGCGAGATGCTGAACCCGACCTCTGTACTGGCAGGCATGGGCCATGACAAGGACGTTGCGCTGCTTACCGACGGACGTTTCAGCGGTGCTACCCGCGGTGCCTGCATCGGTCACATTTCTCCGGAAGCACGCGAGGGCGGTAACATCGCATTGATTGAAAACGGCGATATCATTGAAATTGATATTCCGAACCGTACCCTGAATGTTAAGCTGAGCGACGAAGAGCTGGCTGAACGCCGTAAGAACTGGGTTTGCCCGCCGCCGAAGGTTAAGAGCGGTTACCTGGCACGTTATGCTGCTTTGGTTACCTCCGCTGCTACCGGCGCTGTACTGAAGGTTCCCGGTCAGGACTAAAAGAGTTATATAAGCTGAAAAAGCAGCTCCCCATCTTTCTTATCGCAAGGTAAGACGGATGGGGAGTTTTTGCATAAGAAAAACCGCTGTGCCAAATAGCACAACGGTTGATTATTAATACTCAATTTTGCTCCAACAGATAGATATCGCTGATTTCCTTTACTGTACGCACATTATTCGGCAACGGACCTGCCTTCTGCACGCGACGGTATTCCAAACCGCGCACCAACAGATATTTTTTGCTGCCGTCACGCAAAGCATCTGTCAAAGCACCTGTCTGCGGAATCATTTCGATACCAGGCTTGCCTGCATAATACATAAAGCCTGGACGCAGGAACTTATCAACATAAATAGGCGTCTGCTGCTCACATTGCTCCTTATACACGCTGCTCATAGTTTTTACACTGAAGCGGTCGGCAATCACCGGCAGAACAAAAGCAAAGGCCACGCACATCGTCACCGCGCCAATCATCACATGCAGCCAGGATGCCAGCTCGATATCGCGATAATACAGCAGCGCAAAAACTGCCGCTGCACCCAAAAGCAAAGTCAGCACGCCCAGCATCACCAAGCTGAAGTCAGCCTCCGGCAGATACTGCGCACCAATAATCCAGCCCACGCCGAGCAGGACAAACATAATACCGCTGCCTGCCGCCCAACCGTAAAAGGTTGTATTATGGCGCAGTCTGCTTTGCATTCTCGCTATATTCCAGCCGATTATTACCGCCATAGCCGGGAACAACGGCAGAATATAGGATACGAGCTTCGTTTTGCAGATTGTAAAGAACAGCAGCACGAAAATCCACCAAACGTGGAAGAACAGCAGCTTACGCATATCATCTATACGGCTTTCGCTGACGGATGCCTTCGCAGCCTGCCACAGCATACCGGTCCAGGGAAACAAGCCTAAGATTATTACAGGAAAATAATACCAGAAGGTAACGCGGTTGGCATGCTCAGCCGTCGTAAAGCGCGTTATATTGTGAAAGCCCAGGAAGGTATTGATAAATTCCATGCCATGCACAGTATACATAGCGTAATACCAGGGTGATGCGATGAGAAAATACAGCAGCAAACCACGGATAACATGCATGCGCAAAATCTCACGCAGCTGGCCCATAACCACCAGATACAGAAAAATTATCGCACCCGGGAATACGATACCGATGGGACCTTTAGTAACAGTAGCCAGTGCCATGCACACATACATCAGCCAATAACGCTTATGAATAAAGCTCAGCAGTGCTCCTGTCATAAAAAAGAGCAGCGTTGTATCTGTCACCGCCGCCTTGCCCATATAGAAAAATTCTACACAGCTTGTAAGAATCATCGCAGACCAGAAGCCTGCACGTTCATTAAACAGCCTTGTGATACCTACATACATCATCACAGAGGTACCGCAGGCCATCAATGCCGCAGGAAAGCGGGCCGCAAATTCGCTGTCACCGAAAAGAAACTGAGCAACAGCAACCAGCCAATAATACATAGGCGGCTTATCATACCAGAAATTGCCAAAAATTCTCGGTGACAAAAAATCACCGGCAGCCAGCATCTCTCTTGCTGTTTCCGCATATACCGGTTCATCCGGATCCAGCAGCGGAATGCTGCCGATACCGAACATAATCATAAATAACGCAGTGCCTGCTACGATAAGCAGGCTGTTTTTTTCAATCTGATTCATCAGTTTCCATCCCTCAAAATAATTCCAAAATTCATATGCCAACTACTCATTTTTCTTACCCTCGGTAGTTTTACTTTTGAGCGATGCCATATTCAGCACATCGCTGCCAAAAGCTCTGATTGTTACTACCGCTCCCAGCATAAAGGGCAGATATTCTGCCGTAAAGCGCCAGAGAACTGCCATAATGCCTTCAACACCGTTAGGCAGAATATTGGAAAACAGCACCAAGAAGCCTGCCTCCGCTACACCGCTGCCACCTGGTGTCGGCGAAAAATACAGTATCAAATTCAGCAGCACCATGCGTCCCATAACCTGACCCAGGTCAAAATCAATATTCAGACCGGTGAAATAAGCAGGCACAGTGGCATAAATAAAGAGCAGGCTCACACCGGATTCGATAAACGCACGGAAAACCATCTTCGGATGCTTGCCCATAACTACAACGGCATTTTTAAATTCGTTGTACCAGATAAAGCAATTACGCTGCGTAGTAAACGAAAGCTTGCGGGTAAACCACATAATCGCCCGCTCCGGATAACGTGTTTGCAGCAAGGAAATTACGATTATCGGCAGTGATATAAACAGCACCGAAAGAATTGTCAGCACCGACGCAGGCATCCATTTTACTATATCCTCATCGCTGTGCAACACCACCGGCACCAGCAGAATAAGAAAGATAATGGACATGACCGTGCGCACCAAAATTACTACCGTAGATTTGGCGACAGGCACCCCGGCCTTACGCATGAACATAACCTGCGCGATAGCGCCGCCGCTGGCACCCGGCGTTACCAGCGCCAAAAAGTAGTTGCTCAGAACTACATTCACTATCTGATGAAAGGTCAGCTTCTCGTCCGTCACCGAAGCCAGGGTTATCAGACGCAGGCCGTCAAAAATCAAGCCTATCGCAAGGCATGACAAAGCCAGCAGAATACAGCGAGGCTCGAACATCGTCAGGTATTCCAAGGTCCGTATATCAAATGTAAAATAAATAACCGCCGCCGAAATCAGCAGGACAAAGCCAAAAAGCAGACCTAGGCGGAACAATAATTTTTTATTCATCTAGCAGACTCCAAATGAGCTTATTTTTTAGTACAAGAGCTTTAGCAGGCCGTAAAATTAACAGGCTGAATATGCTCCTGCTCCAGCAGCTTTTTATTGCCGCTGTCAAGGTACGCCTGCAGCTCCTCCTGCCAATGATATTGCCAGGGAAATATTTTGCCCAAGGCAGCAGAATCAAGACCGGGATGAGTCATCAGCTCGCTGACGCCATCCGGAAGCTGACGCAGGATATTGCCTACCAGCTCCGCATTCAGATGACCGCCTGCCAACATACCGAAGAAATGCCGCGGATGGTGCAGGCCAAGGCTGTCGGCGCGTTGCGCCGCCAGCTGAGCACAAAAGCTGAGCCCGCTGCGTCCGATCATTCTGCCGATACTTGTATGAAAGCCTCCGGTAAAGGTATAGGCCTCCTTAGGTATACGTACCCTTATAATATTATACTCATTACAGAGCTTTAATACAAGTGCATTAATTCCCGGCAGCACATGCGTATGCTGATGACTGTCGATATGCGTAATGTTTATTTTGGCTTCCAGCGCCCTTTCGATTTGCGCGCGCAGCTCCGCTTCCAGCTCACTGCGCTTAATGCTGCCGCTATAAAAGCGCTTGGCAAAGGCAACATAATCAGGCAAAAACAAGCCCTGCTCATCCAAAAGGCTGCTGACCTTACCTGCAGGCAGCACCGGCGCCACGCTGCCGACCAGCGTCAGATGCACACCTATACCGAGCTGAGGATTTTCCTGCGCCAGCTTTACTGCCTCCTGCCAGCAGGGAGCACTGGGCATCAGCGAGGTGCTGGTAATAAAGCCATCCTTATAGCCCTTGATAATACCTGCGTTAATCAAAGGATGCAGACCGAAATCATCTGCGTTAACAATTAGTTTTTTCATAATCTCTACACTCTTTTGTAATTAGCAAAGTGCAGCTTTACATATTCACGCAAAGCATCCTTGCCGTATTTTTCTGCTAAGCGGCGGGCGCAGGCCGTTGCCTGCTCGCCGCCGCCCTTTGGCAGCTCGCCTACGCCGGCCTGCTGCGCCAGCTCGTCCATCGTCCGTAAGAAGCGGGCACGGGCCAACACCGAGGCAGCGGCAACCGCCAGGTTGCTTTCTGCCTTAGGCTGCTGACGCACGCTGCAGCCCGGAAAGCGCTGCTGCAAAGCCTTTAAGTTTACCGTAGACTGAGTGAACTGGTCAATCAATGCGCTGTGACAATCCTTTTGCCTCTCCAGCACCTGACTGAGCGCCGCCACATGTCCGTAGCCTAAAAGCTGGTTGAGCTTGCCTCCGGCGGCAGCCACCTGCTCATAGCGCAGATTATAAATCTTGGGCTTCAGCTCCAGTACGCTGAAATCAACAACCGTAGCCTTGATAACATTTTCCAGCTCCAAAATCTTTTTATCAGTCAGCAGCTTGCAGTCCTTAACGCCTGCAGCCTGCAGCTTCGCTGCGGTGGTGCTGTCCACTACCGTGGCCGCCACAACCAGGCTGCCGAAGAAATCACCCTTGCCGGATTCATCACTTCCTGCCCACAAGCCATTAGTGACCATAGCTCCTGCGGCTGCAGGCTGCAGCTCCTCAGACGCTGGCTGCACTCCTTCAAGCAGCAGCAGTAATCTTTGCTTTAAAGCACTGTCGCCGTTATAAACATGCGTCAGTCCTTTTTGGCCGTTATATATATTCACGGATGCCTTGGCCTCGCAAAACTGTACTGCAATCTGCTGGCCATAATTTATCGGCTTATCCTTAACAATACTGAAACCATCCTGACGGATTTTTTCTGCAGCCTCTGCCAAGTAATCGGCAAAGGCCTTAGGTGTCAACTGTTTCACGCCTATTCTCCTCTTTGCACATAGTTTTTCGCCTTCCACTCCTCAAAGAGCAGATAAATCAGGGGAACAACCACCAGCGTCAGCAAGGTGGAGGTTGTTAAACCGCCGATAAGCACCACGCCCATAGACTGACGCAGCTCCGCACCCTCGCCGATGCCCAAAGCAATCGGCAGCATACCGAGTATCGTAGACAATGTTGTCATCAGAATAGGACGCAGACGCAGTGAGCAGGCCAGAAGCACTGCCTCGCGGATAGACATGCCCTTTTCACGCTCCTGGTTGGCATAGTCAATCAGCAAAATTGCATTTTTGGTAACCAGGCCCAAAAGCATCGTAAAGCCAATCATGCTCATCATATTCGCCGTCTGTCCTGCGACCAAAAGGCCCAAAATAGCGCCGATAATCGCAAATGGCAGTGATACCATGATAATCATCGGCTGCGAAAAGCTTTCGAACTGCGCTGCCAATACCATATATACTACAACTATGGCCAGAATAACTGCCTTGTAAACCTCTTTAAAGGAACGTGCCATGTTATCTGCCTGACCAATCATCTTATAGTTATATCCCGGCGGCAGATTCAGCTCGGGAATATATTCATTGCGCACCTTGCTGATTAAATCACCGGGCGAGATACCGACTGTGTTGGCATAAACAACTATCTGACGCTGCTTATCCTCACGCTCAATGCGTGTAGGACCGCTGCCGTAGCGCACATCTGCAATATCACCCAAGCGGATAAACTGACCTGCGGAAGAAGAAATGCGCAGGTTCATAACATCATTGATATTAGTGCGCTGACTTTGCTCCAGCTGCAGGATAATATCATAGTCATTGTCACCGATGGTATAGCTGTTACTGGTGCTTTTGCCCATAATTGCCATTTCAACAACCTTGCCTACCTCCGTAGCATCAAGACCGAATTCACTGGCCTTGGCGTGGTCCAGCTTAACTACGATTTCCGGCTGCTCTTCCGAATCGGATATATCAACGTCGGTCGCACCCTCAGTCCGGCGTATCATATCTGCCAGCTGCTGAGCGTAATTTTTCAGTTCCTTGATATTGCTGCCGCGCAGACCAATCTGCACCGGACGGCTGTCGCCACGGCCGCCGCCCTGGTTGGATACAACGGTAACCTTCAGGCCTTCAACATTTTGGAAGCGTCCGCGCAAATCATCCATAATCTGCTGCATGCTGCGTTCACGCTCATTGCTTGGCTTCAGGCGGATATCCAGAGAACCCTGGTTAACAGGATTACGGCCGTTGCCGATATTAAGCGCCACAATTTTGACCTCCGGCAACTGCGAAATCTCCTGCTGCAACGGCTTGGCCAGTTCTACAGTTTTCTGCAGACTGGTGCCGATGGGCGCTTTAACATTGACGCTGAATTCACCCGAATCATATGTAGGCTGGAATTCCGTGCCCACAAATGGAAGCAGCAGCAAATTCAACAGCAGCGAAATGATACCTACGGCAACAACCTTCTTAGGTCTTTCTAAAGCCCAGGCCATTAAGCTGTCATACATTTCACGCACGGACTGGAAGCCTGCTTCAAATTTATCGAGAGCCCTCTGCACAAAATGCGTGCGCTCCTTGCTGCTCTGCTCCTCGGTTTCTGCCTTAATCCAATACGCCGAAACCATTGGCGTAAGCGAAAAAGCTACAATAGTAGAGAACGCTACCGCAAAAGCAACCGTCAGGCCGAACTGCTTGAAGAACTGGCCGATGGTTTCTCCCATATTACCGATAGGCACAAATACAGCCATTAAGCTCAGGGACGTCGCCAAAATTGCCAGCGTCAGCTCCTCTGTCGCTTCCCTGGCTGCCACAAACGGCGTCTGCCCCATCTCGATATGGCGGAAAATATTTTCAATTACTACAATCGCATCATCAATCAAAATGCCGACTGCCAGGCTCAAAGCCATCAGCGACATATTATTCAGTGTAAAGTCCATAACCTTCATCATAAAGAAGGTGGCGATAATAGACGTAGGTATACACAGGCCGCCGATAATAGTCGCACGGAAATTGCGCAGGAATAGATATGTTATCAAAAGCGCCAGAAAACCGCCGAAAAGAATCGCATTCCAGACATCTGCAATATTATCGCGGATATAATTAGATTGGTCGCGCACCTTATCAACAATGATATCGGGCGGCAGATTGCTGTGCTTCAGCTCCTCCATCTTGGCATTGACATTATCGGTAACATCAACAGTATTAGTTTTGGACTGCTTACGCACAAAGGTCATAACACAGGGAACGCCGTTAGCGCTGGCAAAGGTATCCTCATCCTCCCAGGAATCAAGCACATCGGCAATTTCACTGATATAAACAGGACGGCCGTTATGATTAGCAACTACCACCTGCTTAATATCATTGATATTGTTATACTTGCCCAAGGTACGCACAGTGATTTCCATAGCGTCATTTTTCGCCTTACCGCCGGGAGTATTATAGTTGTTGGCGTTCAGCTTACTGCGCACTGTCTGATAGGCAATACCATATTCCGCCAGCTTTTCCGGCTTCAGCACAATGCGGATAGCACGCTGGCTGGCACCGACAACGGTAACCTCGGAAACACCCTCCACCATCTGCAGCTCATCCTTGATATTATCCTCCACAATGCGGCGGATTTCACCACGGCTGCGCGAAGGCGAAGCAAAAGTATAGGCTACAATAGCGCGGGAGTTGAGGTCTACCGTCTGTGTTACCGGCTCATCAATATCATCCGGCAAAGCCTTGCGCACGCTGGCAACCTTTTCCCGCACCTCACTGGCCTTCACCTGCGGGTCTACACCGATATTAAATTCCAGAACAGTTTCACTGTAGCCTTCAAGCACAGTTGAAGACAGCGTCTTGATACCCGAAACCTGGCTTACGCGGTTCTCAATCGGCTTAGTAACCAGCGTTTCCATTTCCTGCGGCGAAGCACCGCTGTAGGTAACACGCACGCTGACAATAGGCAAATCAACATCAGGATTCAGATCAACGCCGATTTCCGGATAGCAGCGGATACCGAACACTACCAACAGCAAAATAAACATGGTAGTAAAGACCGGCCGCTTGATAAATGTTCCAATCATCGTTATTTACCAGCCTTTTTCAAATCTATCTTGCTGCCTTCACGCAGCTTGTTATGTCCTTCGATAACAATAGTATCCTTTTCATCCAGTCCGCTCACTATTTCAGCCAGCTTATCATTCGTATAACCGACATTCAGCACACGACGCTGTACAACGCCTTTATCATCAACAACAAATACCGTCTGCTGGTCATCACGCATCACAATAGCCTGCACCGGAATAGTCAGCACATCAGCTTTAGGTGAAGCTGTAAGCGTAACGTTGGCATAGACGCCGGCTAAAAGACCTTCGCTGTTATCCACACTCACCTCTGCCGCAAAGGTATGCGCCGGCAAATCCGCAACCGGAGCAATGCGGGTAATTTTACCTATCAGCTTTTTACCGGGATAAGCAGACAGAGTAATGCTTGCTTCATTGCCGACATGTACACCGGCAATCTGTCCTTCGGGAATATGAATCGTAGTTTTCAGCATAGAGATATCAGCAACGGCAAAAATAGGCGTACCTGCCTTTGCATAGTAGCCCTCCTGATAATAACGCTTGGCAATAATACCGTCAGCAGGCGCTGTCAGCACCGTGCCCTCGGATTTAGACTCCATCGCCCGCATGCTGCCTCTGGCAGCCTCCAGCTTGGCTGCAGCATTATCGCGCGCAAAGCGGTAATCATCTACCACTTGCTGCGAAACCGCACCCGTAGCATATAGCTTTTCATAGCGCTGCAAATCCGTTTCCGCCTTACGCAAGCTTGTCTGTGCATCCAAAAAGCTGCCCTTGGCACTTAACAGATTGGCATCTGTATCAGCCTGCTCCAAAATTGCCAGCACCTGCCCGCGGCTCACACGGTCACCCTCACGGACGTAAACCTTTTCCAAGCGTCCGTCCACCTTAGCGGCAACCTCTGCCTGCCATTCCGGGTCCAGACTGCCGGAAAAGCTCAGACTGGGAACAATCGTCTGCCTTACGGGGTGAGCAGTAACGACCGCCACATTGCGTACCTGCAACAGCTTAGCAGCACGCGCCTTATCAGCCTGAATGTTGCTGTAAATACGGTAACCTATAATTACGCATACAGCCAGCATCAGGCCAAGAGCTATCTTAACCTTGCGATTCTGTAAATTCACTTTCTTTCCTCCCTGCACCATGCCCTTAGGGGTAAATTATAATGGGGTAAGTTTAATTTTAACTGAGTTTATTACGGAGTAATTATAGTTATAGATAATAATATTATACCTCTTATCAAGAGAAGTTAGCAAGTGCAAAGCCACAGGAGGCATAGAAAAAGCACGCTGCAGGCAGCGTGCTTTCGACAGTTTTAAATTAAGCTTACAGGCCTGCCTGCTCGCGCAGTGCAGCGGCCTTTTCAGTATGCTCCCACGGCAGATCTACATCGGTACGGCCGAAATGACCATAAGCAGCAGTTTGCTTGTAGATAGGACGCAGCAAATCCAGCTCACGGATAATGCCGGTCGGGCTCAGGGAGAAGTTTTTGCGAACCAGCTCAGCAATCTTGTCCTCGCTGATTTTGCCGGTGCCGAAGGTTTCAACCAGAACGGAAACCGGATGTGCTACGCCGATAGCGTATGCCAATTGGATTTCGCATTTATCTGCCAAACCTGCGGCAACGATATTTTTAGCAACGTGACGTGCAGCATAAGCAGCACTGCGGTCAACCTTAGAGGGGTCCTTGCCGCTGAAAGCACCGCCGCCATGACGAGCCATACCGCCATAGGTGTCAACGATGATTTTACGACCGGTCAGACCAGCGTCACCTTGAGGACCGCCGATAACGAAACGGCCGGTCGGGTTGATGTAGTATTTGGTTTCCGCATCCAACATTTCTGCGGGAACAATCGGTGCAATAACCTTTTCGATAATATCTTTGCGAATCTGCTCGTTGGAAACTTCCGGTGCATGTTGGGAAGAAATAACGATAGTATCTACACGAACAGGTTTGCCGTCATCATATTCAACGGTAACCTGAGTTTTGCCGTCCGGACGCAGGTAAGGCAGCACGCCTTCCTTACGAACCTTAGTCAGCTGCAGAGCCAGCTTGTTAGCCAGATATGCAGGCATCGGCATGTAGCTTTCGGTTTCGTTGGTTGCATAACCAAACATCATACCTTGGTCACCGGCACCGGTTTCTTCCTCAGCAGCCTGGCCTTCCTTAGCTTCCAGCGCTTTGTCAACGCCCATAGCGATATCAGGGGACTGCTCGTCGATGGAAATCAGCACACCGCAGGTGTTGCCGTCAAAACCGAATTTTGCACGGTTGTAGCCGATATTGTTGATGGTTTCGCGGGCAATGTGTGCGATATCAACATAGCATTGGGTAGAAATTTCACCGAAAATGTGAACCTGACCGGTAGTAACGATAGTTTCGCAAGCAACACGGCCTTTAGGATCTTGAGCCAAGATAGCATCAAGCACAGCATCGGAAATTTGGTCTGCTATTTTATCGGGATGACCTTCGGTAACGGATTCGGAAGTAAATAATTTTCTCATTGGTAGCTCCTTTCATAAATAAAAAACGTTGTTGAGAGTGTTAAATGGTATAAGAAAAGGCGTTCTCGTAATGAGAACGCCTTAAATTATTACTCTTAGCATTCTCATCTTACAGATAAACTGCAGGACTTAGCACCGTTTTACAGCTGTCACACTGCAATGGTTGCTGTGACTTCACAGGGCCATTCCCTCCATCGCTCTTGATGAGTTGTGTTAAATTGTTTACAGATGCCATTATATAACAAAATCAAGATAATGACAAGTACTTTTTTTATGAAAAATATGTGAAAATACTTTTTTGCAACTGCTGATGCTAAATAGAATTCAATTCTATTATATAGCTAGTCATGACGCAGATGCGGTCTTATACGTGCTCGCTTACACGCGCTCTTTACGAATACGCAAAACCTCGTCCAAAATACGGTTCGCCACATCAACCTTCGGCATCTGCTCCAGCTCGCATACATCGCCGTTGGCATAGAGGAACTTAACGATATTGGTATCGGAATTGAAACCGGCACCGGCAGCCGTAACATCGTTGGCTACAATCATATCAAGATTCTTTTTAACTACCTTTTCGCGGGCATTAGCCAGCAGATTTTGCGTTTCTGCAGCAAAGCCAACCAATACCTGATGCGTTTTCTTGGCCCCCAAGGTTTTGAGGATATCCGGATTTTTATCCATAACGACAATCAGAGCGTCATCTGTTTTCTTCTTAATCTTTTGGTCTGCAACATCACGCGGACGGTAATCGGCAACTGCTGCTGCCTTGATAACGATATCTACGCCATCGTAGGCTGCAAGGCAGGCCTCCAACATTTCATTGGTGGATTCAACCTGAATAGCCTTCACATTAGGCGGTACAGCAAGCGCAGAAGGACCGCTGATAAGCAGTACTTCAGCACCGCGCTCGGCAGCCATCTGAGCTACGGCATAGCCCATCTTGCCGCTGGAACGGTTGCCGACAAAGCGGACGGGGTCAATCGGTTCACGTGTGCCTGCTGCGGTAACGAGTACCTTCAGGCCACGCAGGTCGCCCTCACGGCCGGCAAAAAAGCTGCTCATAAACTCCACAATCTGCTGCGGTTCCGGCAGACGGCCGGGGCCACTGGTGCCGCAGGCAAGATGTCCGGAAGCAGGCGGCATTACAGTAATACCGCGGCTTTGCAGCTTAGCGATATTTTCCTGGGTTGCAGCATTAAGATACATACCGGTATTCATTGCGGGACAGACAACTATCGGTGCCTGCGCTGCCAAAAGCGTAGTGCTCAGCAGATCATCCGCAATGCCATATGTCATTTTAGCCAGAATATTAGCGGTAGCAGGCGCAACTAAGAAAGCGTCTGCCCAATTTGCCAAAGCAATATGCTCAACATTGAATTCCTGGTTGCTGTTCCACATGCTGGTAGCAACAGCATTACCGCTGATTTCCTTGAAGGTTAACGGAGTAACAAACTTCTGCGCATGCTCGGTCATGACCACACGCACCTCGCAGCCCTGCTTACGCAGACGGCTGACAAGATCTACAGCCTTATAAACGGCAATACCGCCGGTTACTCCCAAAACAATTTTTTTGCCCTTTAACAAGGTTTTACCCTCCCGCTGTTATACGTTTTTAGTACGCTCGTAGGTAATAGTATCGTTAGCAATTTCCTTCAGCGCAGCGCTGACCTCTTTTTCCGCAGAATTTACGCCGGGAATAGTGAGCTCGCGTGCTCTTTTTGCTGCCAAAATAACCAAAGTGTATTTGCTATCTACTTTTTCTGCCAAATAGTCAATAGACGGATCTACCATAGACATTATAGAATCACTCCTTTAAGTATTTCATGGTTCACACAGCAGACTGCTGCATAATGTAAATTTATTTTTTAGCTTTACAAATCTTATCAACAATAAAATATGTTCTGGCTACGCGGTAACGCTCAGCCTCCATAATTGTCAGCACCTTTTGCGCTGCCTTTTCCGCAATATCATTAATGATGATATAATCATATTCCGCTGCGTAGGTCAGCTCGCTGGCTGCGGAAGCCATACGGCGTTTGATAACATCCTCGCTGTCGGTACCACGCTTATAAATACGTGCGGAAAGCTCATCCAAGGAAGGCGGTACGATGAAAACAAAAACACCCTCGGGGAAGCGCTTTTTAATCTGCAAAGCGCCCTGGATATCAATCTCCAACAATACGTCACGGCCGGATTCCAGCTGCTCTTCCACGTATTTGCGCGGTGTGCCGTAATAATTGCCGTATACCTCAGCATATTCCAGCAGCTCGCCCTTTTCGATCATCTGCTTAACATCGGGAATTGTCTTGAAGAAATAGCTTTCTCCATCAACTTCACCCGTGCGCGGTGCGCGTGTAGTAACAGAAATAGAATAACCTAAATCCGGTAGCTGGTCTCTCAGCATCTGGCAAATAGTTCCTTTGCCTGCTCCCGACGGACCGGATACTACAAGAAGTACTCCCTTGGGAGTAACATTATCAATATCGTTGCTCATGATCCAATTACTCCTCTTCTTCAGAATCAGCAGTTTGTGCCACCAGACGGTTGGCTACAGTTTCCGGCTGTACCGCAGACAGAATGATGTGACCGCTGTCCACAACAACTACAGCACGAGTACGACGTCCGTAGGTTGCATCAACCAGCATGCCCTTATCACGGGCTTCCTGGATAATACGTTTAATCGGTGCTGATTCCGGACTGATAATAGAAATAATGCGGTTGGCTGCAACAATGTTGCCAAAGCCGATATTAACTAGCTTTATATCCATAACTTCCTCCAGTTTTATTCGATGTTCTGAATCTGCTCACGGATTTTTTCTATTTCCGCCTTAATTTCTACAACAATCTGCGCCATAGTATAATCGTTGGCTTTGGAAGCAATAGTATTTGCTTCACGGTTGAATTCCTGGATAAGGAAGTCGAGCTTACGTCCTACCGGCTGGTCGGAAGCGATGATAGTCTTGAATTGCTTGATATGGCTCTTCAAGCGGACAATTTCTTCCGTAATGCTGGTGCGGTCAGCAAAAATTGCTACCTCCTGCAGCAGACGCTCCGGCTCAACCTTGATATTATTGTCAGCCAGCAGATTAGTCAGACGCTCCTGCAGCTTAGCCTGATATTCTTCCACAACTAAGGGAGAACGCTCCTCAATCTGTGCCAGCTTTTCGGCAATCAGATCTGCACGGTAAATAAAATCACCGTAGATATTGCCGCCCTCTGTTTCACGCATAGCTACCAGATTAGCAACAGCCTGCTCAACAGCCTGCTCAACCTTGGGCCAAACGCTTTCTACATCAAAAAAGCCTTCCTTAACGTTAATCACGTCAGGGCATTTTGATAAATAGAGAATTTCTGCAGCAGCGTTAATGCCTGCAGCGTCGGCTCCGATAGCAACGCCTACTTCCTGCAATGCCTTATGATAGGCAGCAGCAAGGTTTTTATCAACCTTCAGTGTGCAGTTGCCGCTGACATTATAATCAGCAGTAATAAACACATCAATACGTCCACGGCTAACGGTTTTTAAAATAGTTTTGCGGATTTTATCCTCCAAAGGATTCAAAAATCGCGGTAAACGGATAGCAACCTCGTTATACCGGTGGTTCACGGTTTTCATTTCAATGTTAACAGAAAAATCTGCATCCTCGTAGGAACCACGGCCGAAACCGGTCATACTTTTTAACACAGGCTTCCTCCTTCATCCTCACCCAGCAAGGGGTGATGTTATTTCAGCTTAAAAGATAAGTATTTTTTGCTTCAATCTTATCTTGAAAATCTATTATACCACATTTCTCTAATGATTTCAGCATTTTTCTTCGTTTTTCGTCGCTTAGATAAAGAATTGGCCCATTTTTGTTTTGCTATACTTGTTGCAGGTAATGGAGTATAATATGATAAATAATAAATTAGCATTGTCTTCCCGCAGGTTCAACAGCTTTTGCTTATCCTGCATCGAAAGGAGTCCTTATGAATATTGAAGGCTTAACTTTAAAGCTGCTTACAGATACATTAAACGAAGAGCTGCTGGGCAGCAAAATATATAAGGTATATATGCCCAATCCGCAGTCACTTCTGCTGCTCGTCCGCAGAACACGCGATACAAGCAGCCTGCTGGCGGATATGCACAACGGCAGCTGTGTGCTTTATCTGCCGCAGCAGCTGCCGGAAAACCCGGAAACTCCACCCACCTTCTGTATGCTTCTGCGCAAGCATCTGGAGGAAGGACGCATCACAAAAATCAGCCAAAGCGGCCTGGACCGCATTATTACGCTGGAGATAGATCTTTTAGGTGCCTCCAGTAAAATAATTACCAAAAAGCTGATTTTTGAGCTTACCGGTAAAAACAGCAATATCATTCTCACGCAGGACGATGTTATCATCGACTCTTTGAAGCACGTAAGCGCAGCACAGAGCAGCTATCGTACAATTCTTCCCGGCAAAGCCTACATCGCACCCCCGCCACAGGAAGGCCTTAACCTTTTGACTGATGACCCGGCAAAAATTGTGCAGACTGCCAACAGTCTGCCTGCAGCCAACTTCGCCAAGGCCTTTATCAGTGCTACCACCGGTGTCGGCAAAATGACGACGCTAGAGCTTTTAGCCGCTGCAGATATCCTGCCGCAGGAAGTACGTCTGGAAACCTGCGCCTGCCAGTCACTGGCGCAGGTTATCGGCAAGCTGCAAGCAGATATGCAGGCGCAGGCCGCCAAGCATCCTGTCTATGCGCTCATAAGCCGTACAAATCAAGTAAAAACCTTACTGGTATTACCTCCGCAAAATGTGCAGGAAGGCATGCAGGTCAAAGAATTTGCCGATATCAACAGTGCGCTGAATTTTGCTGTCAGCCTGAAGCCTATCCAGCTTCCACGCCATGAACAGCTGCAAAAGCTGGTGAAAAGCGAAACCGCCAAACTTAAGAAAAAGCTGCAGGCTCTGCAGGAGGATTTGGCTAATGCAGCCAATGCCGAGGAGCAGCGTATGCTGGCAGATACTATCATGGCTAATATCTACCAGATAAAGAAAGGCCAGACCAGCGCCGAGCTGATTAATATTTATGACGGTGAACCGGTTACCGTCAGCCTTTCTCCCATCCTTTCGCCTACGGAAAACGCACAAGCCTATTACAAGCGCTACAATAAATATAAGCGTGCGCAGACTGAAGTACGTTTGCAGTTAGAGGCGACGGAAGAAATGCTTGCCTATCTGGAAAGTCTGGACGCTTCGCTGCTTACCGCTACAACGAAGGAAGAAATTGAGGAAATCAATCAAGAAATGCTAAGCAGCGGTCTGCTTAAGGACACGAATAAAAAGAAGAAGAATGCCGGACTGCAAAAATCTCAGCCTCTGCATATCCGTTTAAATTCTGAAGCAGATTTATATATCGGTAAGAATAATAAGCAGAACGATTATGTTACCTTTACATTGGGCAATCCGAAGGATTTATGGTTCCACACCAAGGATATCCCCGGCTCACACGTTATTTTGAAAACGTCACTGCCGGAAGCACGTCAGGAGGATATTAATCTTGCTGTGCAGCTGGCAGCATATTTCAGTAAGGCGCGTGACGGCAGCAATGTTCCTGTCGACTGCGTACAAAGACGCTATGTAAAGAAGCCTGCAGGCAGCAAACCCGGCTTTGTTATTTTTACAAACCAGAATACTTATTACACAACACCTGATATGGAGTTAATCCAAAAATATTTAAAGTAAGGATTTAGTCAAAACTAAATACGTCAGTATATAGTAACGCGCCCTGATTCATAGAAATATGAATTGAGGGCGCTTTTTTACGTCACAAATCTCCTAGCTACATTTATGCAAGACTAGTTTTTCAATACAAGTGAATTGAGCGAGAGGTAATATCGTGCAAGGAATAGCAATTTTAGCAAATGAGCATCCAGAACCATAGAAACAAGGGTACGTAACAAAATGTTACTCTCTGACAAATTTTACCGCAGTTTCGTACTGGTTCCATGCGAAATTTGCGTCGTGCCCTTTGGGCACAGGAAAATTGCTGCTGACTGAAACGATATACCTCTCGCAAATATTAAGAAGTTAGATGATAAGCTTAATACATGCTTGTGCGTCGCTCTGCTCCTTCAAGCATGGCTATCTATCCCTCCAAAAATACTCCCTGAAATTCTCTACACCAGTACTTCGTTTAAAAGTTGCCGCTGCCAACTTTACTGCATAATCGTAGATTCTATCCTCAGTCAAAAAGCATGTAAACATGCTTTTCGACACGCCTCGCCACAAACGCGCCTATGCGTCGCAAAGCTCCTTTAGGCACGGTGGCTGGGCAGCCAGGCCCGCTGCTGGTCATAAGATGGCTACAGGCAGAAAAAAAGAACTCACACATTGTGTAAGTTCTTTTTTTCTAACCGGCAGCTATCTATCCTTCCAGGCCGCTTCCAGCCAAGTACTTTCGACGTATAAGGGCTTAACTACTGTGTTC
>OOBJ01000462.1_pt1 | contig 33601 bp, 21 predicted proteins | sample 1671331 | NCBI WGS metagenome assembly OOBJ01 (sample SAMN06348145, study PRJEB24527) | human gut metagenome | biome: human gut; feature: ankylosing spondylitis patient; material: feces | host: Homo sapiens | place: China | collected 2015-10 | reverse complement strand
CACTGTGATTTATGGTTTTTCACATACAGCTAAAGGGCATTGGAACTTGTTGCATGTCCCCATGTTGCCAGTGGTGGGAACTATCGCTCCGGGTAATTATTGCTCCGGGTTTAGTCACGAGAAGGAATCTGCGCATCCGGGGTATTACCAAGTTTATCTGGAACGCTATAAAGTGAACGCCGAGTTGACCAGTACCTTGCGTTGTGCCTACCATAAATATACTTTCGGCAAGGGCGACGATAAGTCATTATTGGTAGACATCCGCCGTTCTAATAATGATGTCCGTGATTGGAAGATTGAGAAGGTTGACGATAATACGTTCACGGGTTATCAAGATGGCGATGGTAAAATCTACTTTTACGCTAAGACCAACTATAAAATAGGCCAAGTGGAAATGGTAAAAGACGACAAACATGAGGTGGCTGTGCTGCGTTTTATCGACAGCAAAGGTGTTGAACCTTTGGAAGTGAAGGCTGGTTTCTCGTTTGTGAGTATAGAGAATGCTCAAATGAATTTGAAGGCCGAAATGTTGAACAAAAGTTTTGCACAAGTGGCAGAAGAAGCCGATGCGGCTTGGGAAGCACTCCTCTCCAAGATTCAAGTTGCAGGTGGCACGGAACGTGAAAAGAGATTGTTTTATTCTACTTTCTTCCATGCTTTTAAATGGCCGGCTTTGCGTAGCGATGTGAATCATGAATATACTGATGTCCGTGGCGAAGTAGTGAATAACGGCTTCCACTATTACACTGACCCTTCTTTTTGGGACGATTATCGCAACAAACTGGTACTCATAGGTATGATTTCTCCCGATGTGACTACTGACATCATTAGGTCTATTATTGACAAAGGTGAGAAGCGTGACGGCTACATGCCCACCTTCTTCCATGGTGATCACGCTTCCACTTTTATTTCTGGTTCTTGGTTGCGTGGTTTGCATGATTTCGATCTGGAGCGTGCTTATAAGTTGATTCTGAAAAATGCTACGGTGCCCGGTAAAGGAGGACGTCGCTATTTGGATGAGTATATGGAGCGAGGTTGGATTGCTGAAAAAGACACAGTGAATGTACCCACATGGGACGAATACAAAGGGGCTGTGACCAAGACCCAGGAATATGCTTACGATGACTATGCCGTAGCCTTGGTAGCCAAGGAGCTGGGAGATGAAGCCAACTACAAACTGATGATGGAACGCTCCAACAACTACAAGACGCTATTCGACCCCTCTACCGGCTTTTGGAGAGGTAAGATTGACGATGGTAGCTGGATTCAGGATTTCGATCCGTATTATCCCTATTACCAGTACATGTACCGTGAGGCCAATGCATGGAACGCCCTCTTCTTCGCCCCCCACGACCCCGAAGGCATGATTAAGCTCTATCCCAGTAAAGAGGCGGTGGAGGCTAAACTGGATTCCTTATTCAGCGAACCGTGGAGAGGTTACGAGGCCCACAACCTGACCGGATTCATCGGAAACTATTGCCACGGAAACCAGCCGGGACACAGCATTCCTTACACCTATTATTTCATAGACAAACAAGAGAAAGCCCAATGCATTCTCGACAGCCTGATGAACCACTACTATGACATGGGTGCCGACAAGCTGGCTTATGCAGGGATGGATGATGCCGGCGAGATGTCTTCGTGGTATGTGCTCAATGCTATTGGACTTTACACTTATTCGCCTGCCGATCCTGAATATATTGTTACTGTTCCCTTGTTCGATAAAGTGACGTTCAATCTGAATGGTCGTCCCTTTACGATTGTGAAGAAAGGAAGCGGCAAGAAGATTATTGACATTACTTATGACGGTAAAAAGATTGACGGTTACTTTATCACCCATGACCAACTGAGGGAGGGCAAGGAACTGGTGATTACTACGGAATAGATAAACAATGGAGTTATGAAAAGAAATATACTGCTTCTATTCACATTCTTTGCTTGCATTACTGTACAAGGGCAGACTCCGGTTCGTTTGGTTGATCTGAGGAGCGAACATCTTGACAGACCTATAGGTTTGGATAATCCCGTTCCACGCCTTTCTTGGCGGATGGAAGATGGTAGGCAGGGAGCTGTGCAGACTTCCTGGCGGATTGTGGTAGACGAAGACTCGTTGAATGTGGTCAATGGCTGTGGCAGGATGTGGGATAGTGGAAAGAACGATTCCCGTAATCAGCTTGTGGCCTATGCGGGCAAAAAACTGCAGCCTTTCACTAGATATTATTGGAAAGTAATCTGCAGCGACATGGAATATAAGGAGACTGCTTCTCCTGTCTCTTACTTTGAAACGGGCATGATGGGGATGCAACATTGGCAAGGTGCTTGGATTGGCGATGGCAAGGATATTCATTATGGGCCTGCCCCTTACTTCCGAAAAGAGTTCAAGACCGGCAAAAAGGTAAAGTCAGCGCGTGCTTATATTGCCGCTGCTGGACTATATGAGCTTTACATCAATGGCGAGAAGATAGGAGACCACTGCCTTGCCCCTCTCTATACCCGCTTTGATCGTCGCAACTTGTATGTGGCTTATGATGTGACTTCACAATTACAGAATGGTGACAACGCTATTGGCGTACTTTTGGGTAACGGCTGGTATAACCATCAATCCAAAGCAGTGTGGGACTTCGACCGTGCCCCTTGGCGCAACCGTCCCGCTTTCTGTCTGGACTTGCGCATTACTTACACCGATGGAAGCGTGGAGACTATTCCCACCGATCTCAGTTGGCGGACAGCGTCGGGTGCAATCACTTTTAATAGTATCTATACTGGCGAGCACTACGATGCACGTCTGGAACAGAAAGGATGGAGCACTCCGGAATTCGATGATTCCAAGTGGCGCGGAGTAGCCTATCGGAGTGTACCTTCTTCCAATGTCACTGCCCAGCAAGTACATCCCATCCGTAATGTAAAGATTTTCCCCGCCGTCTCTTTCCGCAAAGTGGACGAGAAAACATACATCTATGATTTCGGGCAAAATATGTCCGGTGTGACTTGTATTCATGTTTCGGGTGAACGGGGAACGGAGGTCAGAATCAAACATGGCGAACGCTTACATCCAAATGGCCGCCTCGATCTCTCGAACATTGATGTCTACTTTCGAGGCGATAAGGAGAAAGACCCTTTTCAGACGGACATTCTCATTCTGAGTGGAGAAGAGGATGAGTTCATGCCCCGATTTAATTACAAGGGATTTCGTTATGTGGAGGTAGTGGCAGATAAGCCTATTGAGCTTGACCAAAACAGCTTGATTGCTTACTTCATGCACAGTGATGTGCCGGCAGTAGGTAGCTTGGAATCTTCGAGTCCACTGATAGGCAAGCTGCTCCATGCTGCCAATCACTCTTACCTTTCCAATCTGATGGGCTACCCCACCGATTGCCCTCAGCGCGAGAAGAACGGTTGGACTGGTGACGGTCATTTTGCCATTGAGGCAGCATTTTATAACTTTGATGGAATTACCGTTTACGAAAAATGGTTGGCCGACCATCGTGACGAACAGCAGCCCAACGGAGTGCTGCCCGATATTATTCCAACTGGTGGATGGGGATATGGTACAGACAACGGGCTGGACTGGACTAGTACTATTGCCATCATCCCTTGGAATATCTACCTCTTCTACGGTGATAGCAAGCCCTTGAGCGATTGTTACGAGAGCATCAAACGTTATGTGGATTATGTGGAGCGTATCTCTAACAATCATCTCACTACGTGGGGGCGCGGAGACTGGGTGCCGGTGAAGTCAAAATCCAATAAAGAGCTGACTTCCTCGGTCTACTTTTATGTAGATACCAAGATTTTGGCCGCTGCTGCCAAACTCTTCGGCAAACAGGCCGATTACGAATATTATAATGCCTTGTCGGAGGAGATAAAGCAAGCTGTCAATGATAAGTTCCTGAATCGAGAAACAGGCATCTATGCCGAAGGTTCACAAACCGAATTGAGTGTTCCCTTGCAATGGAAGATTGTGCCCGAAGAGTTGATAGGAAAAGTGGCAGCTAACTTGGCACATAAGGTAGAGGAGGACGGTTTTCACTTGGATGTGGGTGTATTAGGAGCTAAAGCTATTCTGAATGCACTCAGCGAAAATGGTTATGCTGAAACAGCTTATAAGGTGGCTGTACAGGACACTTATCCTTCATGGGGTTGGTGGATGGTGAACGGTGCCACTACGCTGCTCGAGAACTGGGATTTGCAGGCTACTCGTGACATCTCGGACAATCATATGATGTTCGGTGAAATAGGTGCTTGGTTCTACAAGGGGCTGGGAGGTATTTTCCCTGATCCCGCGCAACCTGGTTTTCAAAACATTCTGCTCCGTCCCCATTTCATAAAGGGATTGAAACGGTTTGAAGCTCGTCATCGGTCGCCTTACGGTGAAATTGTTTCTCGCTGGGAATGGAAAGGGAAATGTGTGCATTATGAAGTTACAGTGCCCGCTAACAGTACAGCTACACTCACTTTACCTGACAAGGCCGAGAATGTACGGGTGGTGGAACTGGCGGCAGGAAGATATGAGTTTATTGTAAAGTGACCTTGTACTTCATTTATGCTTGCAAATATGTAATTAGCGGGTTTGCCACGTTGTTGTGGCATAACTCGCTAATTTTTATAGTCGGTATGTTAAGGGATGGCTTTTTCATTCTTATAGCCTGATCTTTCCCTCCAACCGTATATCTTCCGATGAAGCCCCTATCAGCAGCTTCACCGTTCCGGGTTCTACAACGAACATCTGCTTTTCTTCGTTCCAATAGCCGAGCTCCTCCTTGGGAACGGTAAGTGTCACTTCCCGGGTTTCGCCGGCCTTGATGGGGATACGCTTGAAGGCGCGCAACTGCTTGGAGGGACGTTCCACTTTGGAGTCCGGATAGCTGGTATAGAGCTGCACAACTTCTTCCCCGTCGCGTCCGCTTGTATTCTTCACTGATACCGTCACGCGGATGTTCTTCTTGTCTTGTTTGACGGATTCAATCTTCTCGTACGTAAAGTCAGAATAGCTAAGACCATAGCCGAAAGGATAGAGCACAGGGCCTTGGTGGTACATATACGTGCGTCCGTTGCGGATGTCGTAGTCCATTATGTCGGGTAGGTCGGTGATGTCTTTCACCCACGTCTGTACGGTACGTCCGGCTGGATTTACCTTGCCGAAGAGTACGTCGGCCAGTCCGTTGCCCTGCTCCTGGCTGCAGTGGGTGATGTGGACGATGGCAGGCACGTGCTCCTGGCTCCAGTTGATGGTGTAGGGGAAACTGCTGACGAGCACCAGTATGGTATTGGGATTGGCTTTGAGCACCAGCTTCACCAAGTCTTCATCGGGCAGCATCAGCGATTTGCGGTCCACGGCTTCGCGGCCGTCACTGGGGACGGGAGAGAACTTCCAGTCCGCACGCGTGCCGTAAGGATGGTTTCCTACACACACGATGGCAACGTCGGCGGCTGCAGCAGCCTTTTCTGCCTGGCCCATGCGGTTGTCTTCGGCGTGGATGATTTCGGTTCCTTCTTTCACAGCATTGCGTATGCCACTCAGAATCGTTGTTTCGTAAGGCGGGGTACCACTATACCAGTCTTGCACGATTTTGTCCGAATACGGGCCTATAACGGCTATTTTACGCAGCTTTCCGGCATCGAGTGGCAGGAGTTTTTTGTTTTTCAATAACACCACGGACTTGGCGGTGACTTCCCGTGCCAGCCTGCGGGCTTCTGCTGTCATGAAAGGCGGTGTCTCCGTACTGTTCTTTCCGATAGAGAGATAAGGGTTACGGGAGTTGTCCCCGTCCAGCAAGCCGAGCTTGAGGGCGACGAAGATGTTCCCGCGGATAGCCTTGTCGATGTCGACTTCGGTCAGTAATCCCTTTTCCAGAGCTTCCTTGACGTAAGGAACGTATGCGTCGAGAAATTGTCCTGTGGTGGCTTTTACTACGGCAGCAGCACCCTCCGCAAAGCTCGGAAAACTCTTGTGCGCTTCAATCAGCAGTTTCAGGGCACCGCCGTCCGTACAGATGATACCGTTGTTGCCCCACTGCTTGCGGGTAATCTCTTCGAGGCAGGGATGGATGGACATGGGGATGCCGTTCCAACTGTTGTAGGCGGCCATGAAGGCACGGCTGCCTCCCTCGGTGATGCCTTTATAGAAAGGATAAGCATAGTATTCATGGAACAAGCGCGTGTCGAAGTCGGAGGAAGTGCTGTCCCGTCCGTCCTCGTTGCTGTTGGCAAGGAAATGCTTCATCAGAGAGGCGGTTTTCCAGTAGCGGGGATGATTGCCTTGCAGGCCGCGTACGCTGGCAATGGTGAGTTGGGCGGTGAGGAAAGCATCTTCTCCGAAACTCTCCTCGGTGCGTCCCCAGCGTGGGTCGCGGGCAAGGTCGGCATTCGGAGCGCGCATCACGAGGGCATGACGCTTGTTGCCGGTGGTCTGCATGTAGTAGCGGGCTTCTTCAGCGGCTTGTTCCGCTACTTTCCGCACCAAATCGGTGTCCCATGTGGAGCCCAGACCGTAGGATTGGGGGAATATGGTGGTGGGGCAGTCTGTGGGGACTACTTTCCCGTCTTTCGTTCTTTGGCGTCCGCCCCACATGGCAGGCCCGCCGAGGGTCAGCCCGTGCAGTCCTTCGTAGTGTCCGCAACGGGGAATGTTGAAGCGAGGGACACCGAGGTCGGTGGAAAGAAGGTTTATCTTTTCATCCAATGTCAGGATGGAAAGAAGATGTTCCACGCGCTGTTCGTCGGTGAGCGTGGTATCTTGAAAGGCTTGTATGTGTTGTGCGCTTGCCTGTAAGCCGAATAGCAGGGGCAAGGCGAGGAACAATAACTTGTTTCGCATGGGGTATTAGGGTTTAATGTGTTTGATATACCGGTTATGGGATTGATATCCGTTGTAACTGTCCGTCCTGCGGCAGGCAGAGCAATCCTTCGGCTTTCTTTTCGTCTGCCAGATACTTCTTCCACGTAATCTTGTCCCACTTCATCTGGTCTGTGCATTGTGCCACGGGGATATGGGGGATGGCCGAACCGTCCTTTACAAGAATGACGATGGGCAGGGTGCCGCACTCGATATGGTTCCATCCCGGAGCATACACCTTTCCGGTCTGGTAGTCTATCCATTTCTGCCGTCCGGGGAGGTAGACATCCCGTCCGCTTCCCTCTTCGAGCATGGGTGCCACGAGGAGGTTGGAGCCGAACATGTACTCGTCCTCTACCAGCCATGCACCCGGGTCGTCGGGATACTCCAGCAGTAGGGCGCGGAGCATCGGCCAGCCGTTCTCGGTGCACTCTTTGGATTGTGCGTATACATAGGGCATCAGTTTGTACTTCAGCTCGGCGCAACGGCGGAAATAGTCTGTGAACTCTTTCCCGTAGTACCACGGCTCGGTGGGAGGTGCTCCGTGCACGCGGCTGTGGCTGGTGAGGAAGCCGAAGGGCAGCCAGCGGCGGTAGAGGCTTTCGGGGCTTTGGGTCACGAAGCCGCCTATGTCATTGCTCCAGAAGCAGAATCCGCTCAGTCCGATGGAGAGGCCGCTGCGGATGGTTCCCTCGAAACCGGTTTCGGTGGTTGCGGCGTCACCGCCCCAGTGCAATGGATAGCGTTGTGAGCCTGCCCATGCGGAACGTGCCCAGATAATGTTTTCACCGTGTATCTTCTTGATTACCTCGGCCACGGTCTTGTTGTAGCGCAGGGGATAGAGGTTGTGTTCGTATAGTCCGCTACGGCCGTTGGCATAGATGGCATCCAGCGGAGCACCTTCACCGAAGTCTACTTTGATGGCGCCTACACCCATTTCAATCAGGTTGCCGAGCTTCTCTTGATACCACTGTACGGTTTCGGGGTTGGTGAAGTCCAGCACCACGTCCTCGTAGGGGAGCTGCCCCTTACCGTTGCGTACGTACAGACCGCGTTCCACCAGCTCGGGGAAGAACTTGTTTTTCGGAGTGAAGTAGGGGAGTTGCCAGAGGCAGGTGCGGAAGCCTTGTGACCTTAGGTCGGTGAGCATCTGCCGGGGATTGTCGAAGCGGTCGGCGGCAAAGGCGTAGTCGCACTGCCAGTCCACGCCGAACCAACCGGTATCGAAGTGGATGACGTCGCTCGGTATCTTGTTCTCACGCAGTTTCCGGGCTACATCGCGGCCCTCTGCTTCGCTGAAGTAGGTGATGCGGCTCATCCAGGTGCCGAAGCTCCACAAGGGGGGCATTTCGGGCCGTCCTACCAGTGCGGTGTATTCGCTCAGCATCTCCTTCGGCGAACCCAGGAAGATGAAGATGTCCATCGCTTCGTCTGCCATGAAGAGTTTGGTGGCTCCGATGTAGGAACAGCCGAAGTCGCAGGTCACGGGGGCGGAAGTGTGCATGAACATGCCGTAGCCGCGGTTACTGAAAAAGAAGGGGATAGGCTTGTACATGTCCGGGGTTTCGGGGCCCTGCGGGTCGGTGACAAAGAGGTTGACCTTCTGCCCGGCCTTGTTCAGTGCGGTGGCGGACTCGCCGCAACCGTAGATTTTCTCGTTTGGCGCGAGGCTGAATACGGGATTGATGCTGCGTGAGTTGTCCGAGCCGCGCTTGATGAAGCTGAATGGAGGTACCTTGACCTGTGTGGAGTCGTTGTCGCTCCAGCAACGAGTCTGTGTCAGCAGGCGTCCGTCGGCATCTTTCAGCACCAGGCGCCAGGGGTAATTCTCGATGAGCAGGCTGCCGTATCGGGAGGTGTACAGGGTACCTTTATCCGTCTTCTCGGCTTTCCAGAAGGAGCGTCCGTCGGCAGGCTTTCCTATGAGCATGGGGTCATCGGCATCTTCTTTCGGTACGATGGGCGAGGTAAGCATATGGATGCGGAGGGTACGTTCGCTGACCGGTTCGACGGTGAACGTCAGTTGTGGATTGTTGTCGTAGGCCGTCTCCGGGAAGTCCAGCGACTGGAGGGGCTGGTGCAGGTAGGTGTTTGCATTGAATGCCTGGCGGGGCATCAGTTGCTGGCGTTTCCACTGGACAGTCCCCTTGCCGGTGGAGGTGTCGAACGATACCAGGCTGTCGGCAAAGAAATAGGTGTTGCTGAGGTCCAGAAAATCCTGGCTCATGTCTTTCGACTGGGAAAGCAGGTATTGCACGCCGGCATTTGTTTTCAGTTGGGCATGTGCGGGCGGGATGGCAGTTGCTGCTAGCAGCATAAAAGCTGCCCCTTTCATCAGTTGTTTCTCTTTCATGATAAATATATGATTTACGGTTACTGTTTCGATGCCGTAAAAGTAGAGAAATCCACACAGATGAAAGGGGTGGGTATGTTGCTTATGTAGGGCTGAAATGTTTATTTGGAAGCTTTCTTCCCGTAGAAACACATGAAATATACCCCGATAATCACAAACGGGATACTGAGCCACTGGCCCATGTTCAGCGTCATGCTGTCCTCAAAGTTCACCTGGTTTTCTTTCAGGAACTCGATGAAGAAACGGAAGGTGAAAATCTCCGTCAGGCAGAGTCCGAAGAAGAAACCGCGGTGATAGGGCAGGGAGGCTTCGGCCTGCACGGTGGTTGATTTCCGCTTGGTGGTGCTGAAGTCTGTTTCAAGTTTGGTTTCTTGTTTTTTCTGTCCGCGTTTGTATAGCCAGACCATCCCTAAGAAGAAGATGAAGTAGGCGATGGCTTCGTAGAGCTGTGCCGGATGGCGGGGCAGCATGTCTTCGCGTTCAAAGATGAATGCCCAGGGCATGTCGGTCGGTTTGCCGATGATTTCGGAGTTCATCAGGTTGGCAAGGCGGATGCAGCAGGCGGTGATGGGAGTGGCAACAGCTATCATGTCGAGCACGTCCATGTAGTGCATCTTCGTCTTGCGGCAGTACATCCAAAGGGCGATAATCAGGCCCAGCGTGCCGCCGTGGCTGGCAAGGCCGGTGTAGCCCGTCATCTTCCAACTGCCGTCCGGCAGGATTTTTATGGGGAGAATCATCTCGAGGAAATGGTCCTGGTAGTAGGCCCAGTCGTAGAATATGCAGTGGCCCAGTCGTGCGCCTATCAGTATGCCGAAGAAGCAATAGAAGAAGAGAGGTTCGAATTTCTTTTCGTCTATTCTGCGGTCGCTATACTGGCGTTGCACGATGAAGTAGGCAAGAGCAAGACCGATAATCCATAACAGTCCGTAGTAGCGGATGGATATGCCGAAGAACTTGAACAGTTCGGGGTCGGGATTCCAGTTGATGGTGAGTAATGATAACATATTTATGAAGAATTAAATTACTGAATTACGGGGTTGTTCGGGACAAAGGTATGAAATTATCTCGTTTGGCAGTTCATCGTGGCAGTTTATTTGAATTTCTCCGCCACCATCCTATACGTCAGCACCTCAATCCCTTGTTCCTCTGCAGCCGTAATCATGTCGAACAACAAGCCTTGTACTTCGCTCTGATGTCCTTTGGCCATATCTTTCTGCATGGAGGCGGTACTTTCAGGGGCGAGTTTGTCTATTACTTTGAGGTTGTACTCCACGATGTCTTCCTTGAATTCTATACCCAATTTTCGGCCCAAAGCTGCGCTCTCTTGTGACAGTCCGATGAAGGTATCGCGCACCTTCCCCGGTTTCTGTACTTCGCCCATAGGCACGTCATAGTAGGCTCCGGTGACTGCCATAGCGGAGATGAACGACCACTTGACGAATGTGTCCCGGTCGATGTCGTCGGAGATGTCGGCTTTGATGCCGCTTTCCTGCAAATCGCGTTGCACGGCTTCCAATGTTTCACGGGAAACAATCGTGCTGCGGTGTGCTCCGTAGACGAGCCGGAAAATCTTTCCCATCTGCGTGATTTCTCCCCGTCCGGATACGAATCCTACGATGTAGATGCAGCCGTCGAGCACCGTGACGCCGGGGACCAACCGCTGGATACGGGGACCGGTTCCGTAAACATTCAGGATGGGGATTACCACTGTACGCTCGTGTGAGGCACGTTTGATGAGTTCCGTAATGGAGTCTACGGAATAACCTTTGACGCAGACGAAGATAACATCCGCTTTGCCTTGGAATTCTTCTGCGGTAAATGCCGCCACTTTCAGACAATGTTCACCTTTCAAATCGGAGTGCAGTTGCAGACCGTTCCCGCGTATGGCGGCAAGGTGTTCGCCACGTGCAATGCAAGTGACGTCTTTGCCGGATAATGAAAGAAAGGCGGCGATGCTTCCGCCTACGCCGCCGGTACCTGCTATGAGGTATTTCAGATTACTGTTTGCCATTTGTTGTGTATGGTTTATTGAACGTAGTTTTCCTTTTCCATATAGTAAAGCCCTTCGCCCCGGTCACCGTTTTCCATGTCTTCCAGCTCTACTTTGAAGATACGGTAGGGAAGGTCTTTTTGGGGATGCTTGGGCATGTCTACTGTCAATAGATAGGCGTTGCCATATTCGTTGCTGTCGAAATATTCTTTTATTTCCTGCTTCATCAGCACGGGGACTTTCTCGCCGTCTATCCAGACGGTGACTTTCAGTTGCCCGGGGCGGGGAGCCATCTGGCATTCTCTGGCTTCTTTGTCTTGTTCTTGTTGCTCAATGTCACTCAGGTTTTCACCGTGTACCAATGACTCGGGCTTTGTTTCTTTCATCCATTGGTAGGTACGTGTCAAGCTCATGGGACGGACGTATATCTGATAAGTAGGCATGGCTCCGGGGATGCGGAAAGCACGCAGGCCATAAGCTTCCATACGATGATAACGTATGTCGAGTGTAGTGTCGCGGTCGGCGATGAAATCCCAGGCCCAGAACTCCAGGCGGTGTTCAGTCTCGGGCAGCCCGCTTTTCATGGCAATGTGCGCATAGGAGGGCAGATAAATAGAGGCTGCACTTTGATATTTCCCTTTGGGTATACGGGCCGTGTAATGCCCGTCTTTGTCGGTTATGGCTTCTATGATGTCATTGAACTGCGGGTTTTGCCACCAGACGCTGGCACTGTCTATCGGCTGTCCGTTGTAATCAGTCACCCGTCCGTGAATGGTTACCGAGTCTTGCTGTTGTGCATAAACGGCAGTACAGGACAATAAGAATAAAAGGAAGATAATCTGTTTCACAGTATTGTTATTGTATGGAGTTTATTAGAAAATGGCAATGTACAAAGAAAGTACATTGCCATCTGGAATGAATATCATTACACATTGAACCTGAAGTGCATGATGTCCCCATCCTGCACCACGTATTCCTTACCTTCCACACCCAACTTTCCGGCTTCGCGCACGGCTGCTTCGCTGCCATACTTGATATAATCCTCATACTTGATGACCTCTGCCCGGATAAACCCTTTCTCGAAATCCGTATGGATAACGCCGGCGCATTGCGGTGCTTTCCATCCCTTGCGATAGGTCCATGCCTTTACTTCCATCTCTCCGGCAGTGATGAAGGTTTCGAGGTTCAGCAGGCTGTAGATAGCTTTAATCAAACGGTTGCAACCGCTCTCTTTCAGTCCCAGGTCTTCGAGGAACATCTGTTTTTCCTCGTATGTCTCCAGTTCGGCAATATCGGCCTCGGTCTGGGCGGAGATGATGATAAGTTCGGCATCCTCGCCCTTGATGGCTTCGCGCACCTGCTCTACGTACTGGTTGCCGCCGGCGGCACTGACGTCATCCACGTTGCAGACGTAGAGCACAGGTTTGGTAGTAAGCAGGAACATCTGCTTGGCGCATTGTTCCTCGTCGTCGTTCTGCGGGATGACGGTGCGGGCGCTTTGTCCTTGTTCCAGGGCATCCTTGTAGCGGAGCAGGAGTTCGTACTCTATCTTTGCAGCCTTGTCGCCACCCACCTTGGCTATTTTCTCTACGCGCTTGATGCGGTTTTCCACGGTTTCGAGGTCTTTCAGTTGCAGCTCTGTGTCGATGATTTCCTTGTCGCGTACGGGGTTCACCGAGCCGTCCACGTGGACGATGTTGCCATTGTCGAAGCAGCGCAGCACGTGGATGATGGCGTCGCACTCGCGGATGTTGCCCAGGAACTGGTTGCCGAGTCCTTCACCTTTGCTGGCGCCCTTCACCAGTCCGGCAATGTCTACGATGTCGCACACGGCGGGTACGATACGCCCCGGGTGAACCAGCTCGGCGAGCTTCGTCAGTCGTTCGTCGGGTACGGACACTTGCCCCATTTGGGCGTCGATTGTACAGAACGGGAAGTTTGCCGCTTGTGCCTTTGCGCTGCTCAAGCAGTTGAAAAGAGTGGATTTTCCTACGTTGGGAAGGCCCACGATACCAGCTTTTAATGCCATAGTGTTATCTTGTTTTTTAGTTATTGTTCAGTTAATTGGATGCAAAGATAGTGCAAACCGAAGGCAGAATGAAATGAACGCGTTCATTTTTTATGCTGAGGTACAGCCTATCTTCACTTTTTTAAGCAAAGATAGTACTTACCGGGGAAAGTGGGTATGTTAATTTGCATTAAAAGCACGAGAGTAAAATGATAAATTGATAGTTTTGTCGCAATTATAAATTTAAGTATCATTCTATAAATCAATGCGATTATGAAAAACAAAGTAAGAAAAATTCTGATGATTTTCTCATGTCTCATCGGTCTGTCTTTTACATTATCTGCACAGAATCCTTATCTGCCGCTTTGGGAATTTATTCCTGATGGTGAGCCCTATGTGTTTGAGGATCCTGACTGTCCCGGCAAGTACCGTCTTTATATTTATGGTTCGCACGATAATCTCAAGTGGATGTATTGCGGACGTGACCAGGTGGTGTGGTCGGCACCCGTAGAGGACCTGACCCGTTGGAGATATGACGGCGTGATATTTAAAGTCAATGAGTCGCCCGAACTGTATAAACTGAATGCTGATGGAACCGACGACGTGCTTTTTGCCCCTGACGTGACAGTAACTACCGATGCCGATGGTAAGAAAACTTACTACCTCTTTCCGAATAATCAAGGTGGTGGACGCAATTCCATGATTGCCAAAAGCGACCGTCCCGATGGCCCGTTTACGGTATGCAACTGGCATAAGGAGCGTCCTCGCGAGACTTTCGGTTGTTTGGGATTCGACCCCGCAGTGTTTGTCGATGATGATGGACGTGTGTATGGTTATTGGGGATTTGGCATTTCGCATGGCGCGGAGTTGGACCCTGCTACCATGTGCACGGTAAAGCCGGGTACCGAAGTGGTGGAGAACATGATTTCAGGCTATCGGCAGGAAGGTATATTCCGCTTCTTTGAGGCATCTTCTATCCGCAAGATTGAGGATAAATATGTGTTTATCTATAGCCGTACTACCGCTGAGGGTGAAGATGGCCTGCCCAACGCCAGCAACTATACGTTGGCCTATGCCTACAGCGAGCATCCCTTGGGCCCGTGGACTTATGGTGGGACAATCATCGATGCGCGGGCGCGCGAATATGATGAAAAAGGCAATGTGATAGCTTCGGCCATGCCCGGTGGAAATACGCATGGCAGTATCTGCAAGATAGGTGAGCAATGGTACGTGTTCTATCATCGCCAGATAGGTACCGATTGCTATGCACGCCAAGCTATGGTGTCGGCCATTGATGTAAAGGTGGAAAAAGGAAAAGGCTGGAAAGTCGTGATTTCACGCGGAGAGTTCAATTCTGAAGGCTTCCTTCTTGAAGGGCTCAATCCTATGCAGCGCATCTCGGCCGGGCTGGCTTGTTGGCACACCAATCCCGGAGGAATCAAAGAGGTCTATCCCCATTATGTGTATACGGGGTCTTATATCCGGCCTGTGTACCGGGATAATAATCCCTATGCCGGCGATAACAACCACAAAATCCCGTTCGCTCCGGTGGTGAATAACACAAGTGGGTCGATTGTAGGATATAAATACTTGAATATGAATGCCGTTCCGCGAGATAAGTCTTTGCAGATGCAGTTAAGGTTGAAGGCTGAAGATACCGACGGGCGCATCCGCATCATGCTGGGTAGCCCTTGGACAACAAAAGGCGGTGTAGAGATAGGACTTGTGAATGTGAAGGCTGGCAGCACTTGCAGGGAGTTCTATGCTTCGCTCTCTATTCCGGCAAAGCTGCATAAGGGAAAGCAGCCGCTCTTCTTTGTCTTCGAATCAGAGACCGAAGGCCAGTCCATCTGTGAGTTTTATGATTTCCTCATGTTGGCACGCCCATAAGTCTTTATACTTATGGAGGCGGATACTTATCTTGTGAGACCTTCTAAATAGAGCTATTGTATTAGTTCACAGCACTGAACACTTTGTTACACCCCGTCGGAACAGATTGTTTCTCTTGTATGAAACGACTTGTTTCGACGGGATAAAACGATTTGTTCCGTTATAGGAAACACTTTGTTTCCTTATAGAGAACACTCTGTTCCATTATAGGAAACAAACCGTTTCCATAGTCGGAAATGAAATGGGGCATATGCTTCATTGATACCGCTATTACTTTTCCTCCTCGAATATTCGGTTGAAAACTTGCCGCAGCTGTCCTTCGTCTGCGATAATGGCTTGGAGCTTCTTCAGCTGTTCCGCATTCTTCCCCTCGGGAAACCAGAGCTTCAGATAACCGCCAGGTGCATATTTTGCCATGAGATGCTGATGGAACCGCTGGTAGTGCCACTCCTTGTCGGCGGCAGGATTCTGTTTCAATCCGTACTGCACGGTGCGGCGCAGGGTGATGTCCGGGTCGATGATACGGTCCGCTTCGGCAACAATCTTGCCGTAGATGCTACGAGGTTCGTGGTCTGTAGAGGCCCGGTGGTCCTCTACGGCTTCTTTCATGAGGAGGATTTCCGTGTCGGAGAACCATTGCCGCAGGGTGGAGTCCGCCATCAGTATCTCGCCGGAGACAAGGTGGTGGGTGGCGCGGTCGCGGCACAGTCCCGTGTCATGGTAGGCGGCAATGACGTATGCCAGGCGTTCGTCCGCTTCGGGATATTGCCGGGCGAGGGCAAGGCTTTCTTCGATGACGGTGCGGACGTGTGAGAGGTTGTGTGCCTTGTCAAACTCCTTGTACCGGGGAATGATTGCTGTCTCGATGTAGGTAATGAGGGTCTCGGGTATCATGTGGCATTCCTTTTTAGGAGGCGAAGATATAATAAAAGAGCCGGAATGTGCGAATCATTCCGGCTCTTTTATGAAAGGTTTCGGTTATTGTTGTTAGGAATAAGATTTCTTACTTTAAGAGAGAGTTTGTCAATTACATGTTAGGGTTGTCCATGATTACTGTCATCTCGGGAACCAGTATGTATTCGCCTTTCTTGTTGTTCCATTTGTAGTATGTGGTAGTCATCGTCTTGCCTTGGTATGCATAGCGGATGCACATGTCCTTGCCCCATGTATTCTTGGTGCTGTTCCATTTCAGGGCTTCGCTTTCCGTCATGCGGTTCTGGTCGTCGTACTTATAATTGTACTTCATATAGTTGGCAAGCGTGTTTCCGTCCATCTTGTATACGGTCTCTGCCACCTTCATGCCATTTACTTCTTCCGAATTGTAAATGAGGTTGTTTTTGTTAGCTGTAGAAGCTGCAATGTCACCAAATAGAATAACTGCTGATAATGCAACTGTTTTTAAAAATACTTTTGTTTTCATGGTTCTATATGTTTTTAAGTTATCTCTTACTATATTCTATCATTATGTCATTAAATTCGCTGCAAAGGTACGTATTAAATTGACATAAATATAAATATCGGATTAAATTTTATCAATATGTCAGTAGTGAGGGTTTCGGTATGCTTTCCTTTTGGCAAGATTGGTGAATAAAAAATATCCGGCAGTGAGGTTGCCGGATATTCTGATGAGCAAACTGTATTTGGAAAGGATTGCTTCTGTTGCTTTCTGATTGTAAGTTAAATAAAGTTATTGGGCTGTTTAGTGTGCCTGTAACCAGTTGTTTCCCCACCCACAATCGGCTTTCAGGGGTACGTACATGCGATATGCCTGCTCCATCTCTTCGATTACGATTTTCTGTACAAGCTCTTTTTCTGCCTCTGGAACGCTGAAATTTAGTTCGTCATGGACCTGTAAAATCATCTTTGCTTTCAGATTGTAAGCTTGGAAGCGCTGATAGATGTGTGCCATGGCTACTTTTATGATGTCGGCGGCACTTCCCTGGATGGGAGCGTTGATGGCATTCCGTTCGGCATAGCCCCGTACCACCCCGTTTCTTGAGTTGATGTCCGGCAGGAAGCGCTTGCGGTGGAAGATGGTTTCCACATAGCCGTTCTCGCGTGCCACCTGGATGCTTTTGTCCATATACTCCTTCACTTGTGGGTAGGTTTCAAAGTAGCCGTCTATCAGCTCTTTGGCTTCCTGGCGAGAAACGCCCATGCGTTCGGCAAGCCCGAAGACGGAGATGCCGTAGATGATGCCGAAGTTTGCCGTTTTTGCCTTGCGGCGCATGTCGGCGGTTACGTCGTTTATATCTATTTTATATATCTTGGCAGCGGTGGCGGCGTGGATGTCGTGTCCGCTGAGGAAGGCGTCTATCATGTTCTTATCTTCGCTGAGGTGTGCCATGATGCGCAGCTCTATCTGCGAGTAGTCGGCAGAGAAGAACTCGCAGCCGGTGTCGGGGATGAACGCCTTGCGGATTTCCTTTCCGTCTTCGTCGCGGATGGGGATGTTCTGCAGGTTGGGATTGCTGGAGCTGAGGCGTCCGGTAGCGGTCACCGCCTGGTTGAAGGAGGTGTGTATGCGACCCGTGCGCGGGTTGATGAGCTGGGGTAGGGCATCTATATAGGTGCTCAGTAGTTTCTTCAGTCCGCGGTATTCCAGTATCTTTCCGATGATGTCGTGCTTGCTGCGGTAGCTCTGCAGCACCTCTTCGGAAGTGACGTATTGTCCGGTCTTGGTCTTTTTGGCCTTCTCCACGATTTTCAGCTTGTCGAACAGCACTTCGCCTACCTGCTTGGCGGAGCTGATGTTGAATGTCTCGCCAGCCATCTCGTAGATTTCCTTCTCAATCTCCTGCAGACGGACGGTGAAGTGTTGGGACGATTGCTTCAAGGCTTCCGTGTCGAGCAGCACTCCGTTGCTCTCTATATTGACAAGTACGGGGACGAGCGGCATCTCTATTTCGTAGAACAGATGTTCGGCACCTTGCTCCTTCAGTTCCTTTTCCAGCACGTTTTTCAGTTTGAGGGTGACGTCCGCATCCTCGCAGGCATAACGGTAGACATCTTCGGGTGGAAGGTCGCGCATGTTCTTTTGGTTTTTGCCTCGCGCTCCAATTAGCTCATCGATGTGGATGGTCTGGTAGTGCAGGTAGATTTCCGCCAGATAGTCCATGTTGTGTCGCAGTTCGGGTTGAAGCACGTAGTGGGCAAGCATGGTGTCGAAAAGTTTGCCTTTCACCTGGACGCCGTAATTTTGGAGGATAATCATATCGTACTTGATATTTTGTCCCACCTTCATGGATTTCTCGTTTTCGAAGAGGGGACGGAACTCGTTTACAATTTTTAAGACTTCCTCTCGTTCGGCGGGAACGGGTACGTAGTATGCACGGTTTTCGGCATCGCTGAAGCTCATTCCTACAAGTTCGGCGTCCATTGGCTCGGTTCCGGTAGTCTCGGTATCTATTGAGAGAATTTCGCTTGTAAGTAACTTTTGAATAATTTCTGCTCTTTTATCTTCTGTATCAATGAGTTGGTAGTCTACATCGAGCATTTCTAACCGCGTCAGGTTTGAATTTTCAGAAACGCCCGTCCCCTCGCCCGCAAAATTTGCAAACAAATCGCCTTGAATCGGGGCGCTGTTTTCGGGAGTGGAGGTTTGCGGCTGGGCAAACAGAGTCCCGGCAAAGAGGTCGGGTACCGGAGAGGTTGGAGTAGGGGAGGACGAATTGCCGCTTCCCTTTTTGAGTACCCGATCGATGAGTGTGCGGAATTCCAACTCCTCGAAAATCTTGCGGAGTTCCTCTTCGTTCGGTTCTTCGCGGACGAGCGAATCCATGTCGAGCTGAATGGGAACATCTGTTTTGATGGTGGCAAGGAATTTGGAGAAGGTTATCATCTCGCGGTTGGTTTCCACTTTCGTTTTCAGTGCGCCTTTCAGCTGGTCGGTATGTTCCAGCAGGTTTTCGATACTGCCGAATTCGGCAATCAGTTTCTGTGCGGTTTTCTCGCCCACACCCGGACAGCCGGGGATGTTGTCGGAAGCATCACCCATCAGTCCCAGCATGTCGATGACCTGCTCGGTGGTCTGTATGTTGAACTTGGTTTTTACTTCTTCGGTACCCATCACTTCGAATCCGCCGGTGTGCTTGGGGCGGTACATGAAGACGCGGTCCGATACCAGTTGCCCGTAGTCCTTGTCGGGAGTCATCATATAGGTGGTGATGCCCTGCCGTCCGGCTTCGGTGGCGAGCGTGCCTATCACGTCGTCGGCTTCGTAGCCGGATACTTCGAGGATGGGAATGCGGTAGGCGCGGATGATGTCCTTTATAATAGGTACGGAAAGGCGGATGGCCTCGGGTGTCTCCTCGCGCTGTGCCTTGTATTGCTCGTAGGCCTCGTGGCGGAAGGTGGGGCCCGACGGGTCGAAGGCTACTCCTATGTGTGTGGGATTCTCTTTTTTGAGCACTTCTTCCAGGGTGTTTACAAAGCCCAGAATGGCCGAAGTGTTGAATCCTTTTGAATTGATTCTCGGGTTCTTGATGAACGCGTAATAGGCTCGATATATCAGTGCATAGGCATCGAGCAAAAACAGTTTATCGATTGAATTCATACATTTAATCCTTTTTTTCATGGTAAAAGTACAAAAAAATACCGTATTAACCGTTTTATTACTATTTTTGTAGGCAAATAGCGATGCATGGACAACTCATCATTGATAAAATCTCCGATTTCTGAGGAATTGGAGGACTTCAAGAAGCTTTTTGAAAGTACCCTCTCCAGTTCCAACCTTTTGCTGAACAGCGTAATTGCGCATATCCGGCAGAAGAACGGGAAGATGATGCGCCCCATTCTGGTGCTTCTGGCTGCGAAGCTTTTTGGCAAGGTATGTCCTGCAACCCTGCATGCTGCGGTTGCGTTGGAACTTCTTCATAATGCCAGCCTTGTGCACGATGATGTAGTGGACGAAAGTACTGAACGCCGTGGACAACTCTCCGTTAATGCCATTTTCAATAATAAAGTAGCCGTACTGGCAGGCGATTATCTGCTTGCAACAGCGTTGGTGCAAGTGGGCATGACCCGTAACCATGACATTATCGACATCGTCTCCTGCCTGGGGCAGGATTTGGCAGATGGTGAACTTCTGCAGCTTTCCAACGTCAGCAATCTCCATTTCTCCGAGGAAGTCTATTTCGACGTTATCCGCAAGAAGACGGCCGTGCTCTTTGCAGCTTGTACGAAGGCGGGCGCTCTCTCGGTGGGAGCCAGCGATGAAAAGGCGGAATCTGCGCGTCTGTTCGGTGAATATATCGGGCTTTGTTTTCAGATAAAGGATGATATTTTCGATTACTCCGAGAGCAAGGAAATAGGCAAACCTACCGGAAATGATATGGTGGAGGGGAAGTTGACTCTGCCTGCGCTTCATGTGCTCAATACCGTGAAGGATAAAACAGCGGAAGAAATTGCCGTAAAGATAAAGAATGGGGAGGCAACGCCTGGCGAAATAGCCCATTTAATCGAATTTACCAAGCAGAATGGTGGTATAGAGTATGCTTCGCAAGTGATGTATGACTATAAGGAAAAGGCTCTTTCTTTGCTGGCTTCTTTGCCCGATACGGAGGTAAAAGTAGCGCTAGCCGGGTATCTGGATTATGTGGTAGAACGGGAAAAATGACGGACTGTTTCCAGTTGATAATATGAGAAAGCCTGATGGAACCCACTCCATCAGGCTTTATTTATAGGTAAATGCAGCTTCCTTCATTTCCTCGCCCTTGATTTCCGAAAGCAGCAGGTTGGCAAGACGACTGGTTCCCAAGCGGAACAGTTCGTTGTTCAGCCATTCTTCGCCGAGCACTTCCTTGACGATGGTGTAATAAATCAGTGCATCGTTCACGCAGTTGATTCCTCCTGCGGGCTTAAAGCCTACCTTGATACCCGTCAGCTCGTGATATTCCTTGATGGCCTGGCACATAACCAGGGCGGCCTCCGGCGTGGCGGCAGGCTGCTGCTTGCCGGTGGAAGTCTTGATGAAATCGGCACCCGAATACATGGAAAGGATGGATGCTTTTTTGATGTTCGAAGCCGTCTTCAAAGCTCCGGTTTCGAGGATTACCTTCATGTGGTGCTCTTTGCAGGTTGCTTTGAGTTCTTGTATCTCCTCGCACATGCCTTCATAGTCTCCCGCCAGGAACTTGCCCACCGAAATAACGATGTCTATTTCATCGGCGCCTTCCATCAGTGCCATGGCAGTTTCTGCCACTTTCACTTCAATGAAAGTCTGGGAGGAGGGGAAACCTGCTGATACACAAGCTATTTTTACATCTTCCACTTCCAGCGTGTCTTTTACGACTTCTGCAAAATTGGGGTATACACAGATGGCTGCCACATTCTTCAGGTCGGGGAACTCTTCGTCGAATTTATTCACTTTCTGGGTGAATTTCATGACGCTTTCATCGCTGTCTTCACTCTTCAGGGTGGTAAGGTCAATGCAGTTGAACAGGAATTTCTTTACCTCCGGTGTATTGTTTGCCGGTACTTTCTCTGCAATGATTCTGGCAGCTTGTGCAGCTATTTCTGCATCATCCAGTTGGGTGTTGTACTTTGCCAGGGCGGCGTCATACTTACTCTGGGTAGGCTCATTCTTCTCCATGGTTTTTCAATTTAGGATTATTGATATGTCTTGTCTGGTCACGTCTGGTTTTCTTCTCGAAGTTGCGGCAGAAGGCGTCTGTCAGGTTCACTCCGGTCTGGTTCGCAAGGCAGAGAAGTACCCAAAGAACATCTGCCATCTCATCGTCGAGATTGTCTTTTTCTCCTTTCTTGAAGGATTGGTCGCCATACTTGCGTGCCATGACGCGGGCGAGTTCGCCCACTTCTTCGGTCAGTATCGCCATATTGGTGAGTTCGCTGAAATAGCGCACTCCGTATTCCTTTATCCAGGAATCCACTTGTTTCTGTGCTTCTTCTAACGTCATTATTCCTTGTTTTTTGTATCTATACAGATGGTCACGGGACCATCGTTCATCAGTTCTACTTTCATATCGGCACCAAATTCGCCGGTACCTATTTCTTTACCTAATGCTAAACTCAGTTCCCGGCAGAATTGTTCGTACAGCGGGACGGATATTTCCGGCCGTGCTGCCCGTATGTAGGAGGGACGGTTGCCTTTCTTGGTGGAGGCGTGGAGGGTGAACTGGCTGATAACCAGTATCTCGCCGTCTGCTTCAAGAATGGATTTGTTCATTACGCCGTTTTCGTCATCGAAAATGCGCAGGTTGACTATCTTCTTGCAAAGCCAGTCGATATCTTCTTTTCCATCGGATTCTTCGATGCCTACGAGTATCATGAGGCCCTTTCCAATGGAGGCTTTGCAGGTTCCGTTGATGGTGACGGAAGCGTGTCCGGCACGTTGTATCACTACTCTCATGTTATTCTTGTCTTTTTGAGGGAACAAAGTTACGAATTAATTCGTTGTGTGCATGGCTTTACAGACGGATTTATCAGTTATTATTTCTCTGAGAAATAGGTCTGGATGATTTTGGCTTTCGCTTCTCCCACCACGGCGGCAAGCTCCTCGGCAGATGCTTCGCGGATACGCTTCACGCTTTTGAACTCCTTGAGCAATGCGCTTTTCGTCTTTTCGCCGATGCCTTTTATCTCGTCCAGTGCAGAGGCAATCTGCCGTTTGCTGCGCTTGTCGCGGTGGAAGGTAATGGCGAAGCGGTGCACTTCATCTTGAATCTGCGTCAGCAGTCGGAAGAGGGGGGTGTTCTGTTTCAATCCGATGGTCTGGGGAGGGTAGCCATACAATAGCTCGGAAGTGCGGTGTTTGCCATCTTTGGCAAGTCCGGCGATGGGGATGTTCAGGCCAAGCTCGTCTATCGCCTCTTTTACGGCGCTCATTTGCCCTTTTCCGCCGTCGGTGATAAGAAGGTCGGGCAGGGGTGCTTTCTCTTCTATAGCGCGCTGATAGCGCCGTTTTACGACCTCTTTCATGGAGGCATAGTCATCCGGTCCCTCTACGGTCTTGATATTGTACTTGCGGTAATCCTTCTTGGAAGGTTTCCCCTTGACGAAGACCACGCACCCGGCCACGGGGTCGGAACCCTGGATGTTGGAGTTGTCGAAACATTCTATCTGCATGGGCAGGCGGTCCAGGTGCAGCTCTTGCTGTATTTCTTTCAGCAGGCGCACGGTCCGTTGCTCCGGATTCAGCTTTTCGGCTTGCTTCAGGCGGTCGGCTTTGTACTGCTTCACATTGAGGATGGAGAGTTCCAGCAGTTTCTTTTTGTCTCCCCGTTGCGGGATGGTAAAGACGACATCTTTCAGCTCCATATCCAGCTCAAAAGGCACGATGATTTCACGAGAAAGGCTCTTGTATCTTTCCCGCATTTCGATGATGCCGAGAGAGAGCAGTTCTTCTTTGCTCTCATTCAATCGTTTCTTGTATTCAAAGGTGAAAGCCTGGTTGATGGCACCGTTCGTAATGTGCAGGTAGTTGACGAAAGCGGACTTTTCATCGCTGTCTTCTTCGATGGAGAACACGTCGATATTGTGCAGCACGTTGCTTACCACTTCCGATTTCGCCCGGTAGTTTTCCAGCAGCAGGTATTTCTTCTTTATCTTCTGTGCTTCTTCAAACTTCATTTCGGCTGCCAGTTCCTGCATTTGCTGGAAAAGCATCCGTTCTATCTCCTGGGTATTCCCTTTGAGTATTTCCTTGATTTCAGCGATGTTTTTCAGATACTCTTCCTGGCTTTGCTTCCCGATGCAAGGTCCTGCACAGTTCTTGATGTGGTATTCCAGGCAAACATTGAACTTTCCGGCACGTATGTTTTCCGGAGAGAGGTTCAGGTGGCATGTACGCAAAGGGTACAGATGCTTGATGAGGTCGAGTAATGCGTACATGGAAGGTATATGGCTGTAAGGGCCATAATAGGAGGAACCGTTACGGATTATCTTCCGGGTTCTGAATACGCGTGGAAAGTATTCGTTCTGCACGCAGATGCTGGGATACGTCTTGTCGTCTTTCAACAGTACGTTGTAGCGAGGCTTGTATTTCTTGATAAGATTGTTTTCCAGCAATAGCGCGTCTTCTTCCGTATTCACCACGATATATCGGATATCTGCAATCTTGCTGACCAGCACCCTCGTCTTTCCCGGTTCGTGCTCCCGGTTGAAGTAGGAAGACACTCTTCGCTTCAGATTCTTTGCCTTTCCTACATATATAATAGTCCCTTCGGTATTCAGATATTGGTAAATACCGGGACTTTCGGGAAGGTTGGATACAATCCCTTTGAGGTAGTCGTTAGTTCTGAGTTCTTCCATAATACCGACGTTTCACCACAGATTACACAGATTAGCGCAGATTTCTATTCGATAAAACTGTGTTTTGTGGTGGATAAATAATCTGTGTTAATCTGTGTAATCTGTGGTGAAATATGAAATGGCTAAAGCGACAGCACAGCCTCCACTTCCACATCATCTCCAAACACATCCTTGCCATGAAGCTCTTTCAGCTCGATGATGAAGTTTACATACACTTTCTTGGGGTTCATCTGTTTCACCAGTTTGCAGGCGGCTTCCATTGTTCCACCGGTTGCCAGCAAGTCGTCGTGTAGCAATACTACATCGTCTTCATTGATGGCATCCTTGTGCATCTGCACGGTGTCTTTGCCATATTCTTTATCATAGCTTTCTTCAATGGTTTCTGCAGGAAGCTTTCCCGGCTTGCGGATAGGTACGAAGCCTGCCCCCAGTCTGGTGGCGAGAATGGGGCCCATAATGAATCCTCTTGATTCTATACCCACTACTTTGGTGATGCCTTTGTCTTTATACATCTCGTATAGTGTGTCCGAGAGTTCCTGCAAGGCGGTAGGCTCCTTGAACAAGGTAGTTACATCGTAGAATAGAATTCCCGGAATGGGGAAGTCGGGTATTTCTCGGATGCTTTTGGTAAGAGTTTCTTTGCTCATAATCAGTTTATTTAATACGTTTATTGAATTCTTTGTTTCACGTGGAACTTTGCGCTCTATCGTCCGCAAAGTACCAGTAGCACGTTGATGTCGCTTGGAGATACTCCCGGAATCCGACTCGCTTGGGCTATTGTTTCCGGATCTATCTTCATCAGCTTCTGTCTAGCTTCGGTAGAAAGGGATTGAATGGAATTATAGTCAAACTTACCTTTTATCTTGATGCTTTCCAATCTTGCCAATTTATCCGCAATAATCCGTTCGCGTCCGATGTATCCCTCGTACTTGATGAGTATTTCTGCAGCTTCTACAATTTCTTCCTTTCTATCGGATATTTTATCCAGTTCTCGTTTAAAGGCACTGACGTGTTCGGCAATGTTCTCAATCGTTATCTGCGGACGGTTTATCAAATCTATCAATTTGCATCCCTGGCGCAGTGGAGTTGTGCCGAGCTGCTCCAATACCGGATTGATTAATGCCGGTTTCATCGAGTAATTCCGCGCGAAGTCTATAATTCGGTTCACGGCTTCACGTTTTTCTGTCAGCAGCTTGTACCGCTCTTCCTTGGCGAGTCCCAGCTTCCAGGCTTTTTCCGTGAGTCGCATGTCCGCATCATCCATACGGAGCAGGATGCGATATTCGGCACGGGAAGTAAACATACGGTAAGGCTCGTCCACACCTTTTGTTACCAAGTCATCGATTAAAACGCCGATATATGCTTCATCCCTTGCAAGGGTGAACGGTTCTCCGCCGTGGCAATTGATGTGGGCGTTGATACCTGCCATGATTCCTTGTCCAGCTGCTTCCTCGTAACCGGTTGTTCCGTTTACTTGTCCGGCAAAGAACAGATTCTTTATATTCTTCGTTTCCAGCGTATGTTTCAGTTGGGTGGGGTCAAAGAAGTCGTATTCGATGGCATAGCCCGGGCGGTAGATGACGAGGTCTCTGAACGCCGGTATCTTTTTCAATGCTGCAATCTGGATATTCATGGGCAATGAAGAAGAGAATCCATTCAAGTAGAGCTCTTGGGTTGTTTCCCCTTCGGGCTCCAGGAAAAGCTGGTGCTGCGGTTTGTCGGGGAAAGTCACAATCTTGGTTTCTATACTGGGGCAATAACGTGGGCCGATACTTTGGATTTGTCCGTTGAAAAGGGGGGAATCCGGCAGCCCTTCCTGCAGAATCCGGTGTACCTCTTCATTGGTGAAACAAGTCCAGCAAGGGAGCTGTTTCAAATGGCGTACATGAGTATCCATGAACGAGAACTTGTGGAAGTCACATTCTCCATCCTGAATTTCCATGTCCTCATAGTGCACGCTGCGTCCGTCTATACGTACGGGGGTTCCCGTCTTCATGCGTCCGAAGGTGATGCCGTGTTTGGCGATGGACTCGGTTAATTGGTAGGATGCAGGTTCTGCCATACGTCCACCCGGGAGCATGGTACGTCCCACGTGCATCAGTCCGTTGAGGAAAGTTCCTGCGGTGAGTACTACACATTTGGTATGGAACGTTACTCCCCATAGTGTTACTACTCCCGTAATTTCACCGTTTTCAACGAGGATTTCCTGCACGGTATCCTGCCAGATATGCAGGTTGGGGATATTTTCCAGAATTTCTCTCCATGCCCAGATAAATTTGTTGCGGTCGCACTGTGCGCGCGGGCTCCACATAGCGGGACCTTTGGAACGGTTCAGTATACGGAACTGTATGGCTGTCTGGTCTGTCACCAATCCCATATATCCTCCCAAGGCGTCTATTTCGCGTACTATCTGTCCTTTGGCGATGCCTCCCACTGCCGGGTTACAACTCATCTGTCCGATTTTGTTCATATCCATTGTGATAAGACAAGTCTTCGAACCCAGGTTTGCAGCAGCGGCAGCGGCTTCGCATCCTGCGTGTCCGGCGCCGATTACAATAACGTCATACTTAAACTCCATTCGTTCAGTGTATTTTAAAACTGTGCAAAGTTACGAAAAAAGTTGTATGCCGGGACGTGTCATATCTTAAAATCCGGATATATCTTCTTTGGCATTGCTTATATTTCCGTATCCAGTATCATACTTATTGCTTGGAATGCTTAGGCTATAGACATATTGCTTGTGTTTAGCTTAAAATACAATCAAAATGAAGCTTTTTGAATACTATTACTTTTCTTTTTGAAAAAGATACATACCTTTGCAACGTTTGGATATTAAAAAGTGTTTTGATTGACTAATTTTAAGGAAGAGAAGCATGAGAAAGAAATTCTTCTTGTTAATCATTGTCTGCCTGGTTATGGGGGCGGGAGTGATGGCTCAGACGTCTACGGTCTCGGGAACAGTATTTGCCGAGGACAACAATGAGCCGATTATTGGGGCATCGGTATTGGTGAAGGGCACAACGCTGGGGGCCGTGACCGATATCGAAGGTAAATTTACAATCTTGAATGTGCCGGGCACGGCAAAGACAGTGATTGTCTCTTTTGTAGGTATGCAGAAAGTAGAAGCTGCCATAAAGCCTGCTATGAAGGTGGTGCTGAAATCGGATTCGGAACTGTTGGATGAAGTGATGGTGGTGGCTTACGGCACGGCCAAAAAGAGCAGCTATGCAGGTTCGGCTTCTTTAGTGAAAGCGGATGCGCTGAAAGACATTCCGACGACCAGCTTTGAAAACGCGTTGAACGGTAAAGTGGCGGGCTTGCAACTGACGAATAATTCCGGCCAGGCGGGTTCCGCACCGGCCATCCGCATCCGTGGCATAGGTTCTATGAATGCCGGGAATGAACCGTTGTATGTAGTGGACGGTGTTCCGGTCTCTTCGGGCAATACGGGGCAGATGAGCGGTGAGCTCTATTCTACCAACAACATCATGAATACGTTGAACCCGGAAGACATCGAATCTATTTCTGTATTGAAAGATGCGGCGGCCAGCTCGCTTTATGGGTCGCGTGCGGCAAACGGCGTCATTCTGATTACTACCAAAAAAGGACAGATTGGCAAGCCGGTGGTGACGCTGAAAGCCGAAGTGGGCTTCACGCCCTGCTGGGCAACGGACAACTATGAAACGGCCAGCGTACAGGAGAATGTGAATATGCTCTACACCGTATTTCACGATGCCCGTACAAGCGGTAAGGGCGAAACGGACGAAAAGGCGGCAGCCTATGCCATAGGCCAGTTGAACAGCCGTTTCAACAAACATGGCTACCAATTTACCACAAATGGTACGGGAGCTTACGAGAACGTCAATATCCTTGAGTACGACAACTCCGGGCGTGGAGGCAAATACTACGATTGGGACAAGGCATATTTCTGTACCGCCATTTACCAGACCTACGATATGTCCGTCAGCGGTGCTACGCAGAATACCAACTATTACACTTCCCTTTCCTATACCCAGGACGAAGGACGTTTGAAGATGAACAGCTTCGACCGTGTTTCCGGTCGCCTGAACCTCACCCAGAAGGTGGGGAAATTCCTTGAACTGACCACCAATGCCAGCCTGGCGCGTACCAAGAAAAGCGGTTATAATGATACACGCAACACGGGCAGCAATTACTTCATGCAGACCCGTAACTTGCTGTGGGGACTCTACTGGCCCACTGATTACAAGACCGGCGAGCTCTGGACCGAACGTTACGGTAGCTACGCCTACAATGGGCTTTATTATGACAAAGAGTGGGAGAACGGTTCTACCAGTACCAAAATCATGGCTGCGGAGACGCTCACCCTGCATCTGATGCCGGGCCTGGACCTTCGTTCTATCTACTCTTACGACAATACTACTGTAAAAGACCATATCTATTACAGTGCCAATCACTATAAAGGCTCGGCAGACAATGGGAATGTCAACGAATACCGTACTACATACGAGAAGATGGTTACCTCCACTACCGCCAATTATACCGGCACCTTCGACAAACACACAGTTGGCACCATGGTGGGTTTCGAAGCGGAGAAGAACAAGACAGACTATGTGCGTGCCACAGGAAGCAATCTTGCGGTCAGCACCATTCATACAGTTTCTACTGCCGGAACGCAGACTTCTGCCGGATATTCCTGGGGAAACTCGATGGTGTCCGTGCTCTCCAAGTTGGATTATAATTACGATGAACGCTACTTCATTTCCGGTTCTTACCGCCGCGACGGTTCTTCCCGGCTCAGCAAGCAGGAACGTTGGGGAAACTTCTGGTCAGTGGCAGGAGCGTGGAACATCATGCGCGAGGGTTTTATGAGCAAATATTCTTTCCTGAGCAACCTGCGTATACGTGCCTCTTATGGTATTAACGGTACGCTGCCTTCGGACAATTACGGCTATATGAGCTTGATGAGCTATACCAGTAAGTACATGGGTAACCCGGGCGGTACAATCACTACCGTCACCAATGACAAGCTGTCTTGGGAGACGAGCTACAACACGAATGTGGGTATCGACTTCGGCTTCTTCGGCCAGCGTCTGCGCGGTACGGTGGAATACTTCAACCGTGATTCGAAGAACCTGCTCCAGGATGTTCCCATTTCGATGGTTACGGGATTTTCCTCTACGTTGCGGAACGTAGGATGCATCAACAACCATGGGGTAGAGGTGGAGTTGAGTGGTGACATCATTGATAGTAAAGGATGGTTATGGAGTGCCGGTGCCAACGCAACCTTCCTCCGTTCTGAGGTGAAAGAGTTGTATGGCGGTGCGGACATTATCTGGTACGACCCCACCAGTAGCGACAGCCGTGCGCAATATGTATACCGGGAAGGTCAGTCCACGCTGGCTTTCTATGGATACGAATGGGCAGGTGTGGACAAGACCAACGGCAAGAACGTCTACTATGTAAATGACCCCAAGAATGGCAAGGCCGGAGATTTTGAGTATAACGGGCGCGGAGCTACTTATGACTATAACAATGCCAACTACACCATCATCGGCAATGCCGTTCCCAAAGTGTATGGGGGCATCAATACCTCGGTCTCCTACAAAGGCATAGCCCTTTCGTTGGGCTTTACCTATAAGATAGGAGGAGACTTGTACGATGGAGCCTACATGGATGTGGCCGACGACGGTTATTATTGGGAGCGTATCCGTGCTAAAAGCTACTACAACAACCTTTGGACGCCAGACCATACGAACGGTACAGAGCCCCGTATCGAAGGTGTAGACCTCGATGACCCGCAACAATACAGCAGCCGCCACTTGTTCAATGCCAGTTATCTGCGCTTGAAGAATCTCTCATTGGCCTATACGCTGCCCAAAGCCATGACCCGCAAGGCTTTCATCGAGAATGCCCGCCTTTTCTTCACTGCCAGCAACCTTTGGACAATAGCCAAATACAAGGAGGCAGACCCCGAAGTGAGCGAATACGGCACACGTGGTTGGGAAACCCCTATCGGAAAAACGTTTGTCGTTGGCGTTGAATTGAAATTTTAATGAACTGGAGGAACTAACAATGAAAAAGATATATCATTTATTGGCACTTGTGATACTTGGTGCCTTTACATTCACTTCGTGTGACGATTTTCTGGATATGCAGCCCACCAACTCCGGAAATGCAGAAGGTGCTGTCGGTACGGTAGCCGATGCGCAGGTGGTTATCAACGGTGTGATGAGTGCGATGACCTCATCGTCCTATTACGGCAGAAACCTTTTTATGTACGGTGATGCCAAGGGCGGTGACCTCACGATTTTTGCTGCCGGACGCGGACTGGATGCATTCTATACGTTCAACCACACTTCCAACAGCAATACTTATTCCGGTTTCTGGAGCCGTGGATATTACTGCATTCTGCAGGTCAACACCTTGTTGAGCAACATTGAGAAGCTGGAAGAATCGGGCAGTATGGAAGACTTTTCCGAAGCCAAAGGGCAGGCGTTGACTCTGAGGGCGCTGTTCTATTTCGATTTGGTCCGTCTCTACGGGCTTCCTTACAATTACAACAAGACCTCTTATGGAGTTCCCAATGTAACCGAGCCGCTTACGGTGAACGCCCAGCCCACCCGTGCTACTGTGGAGGAGAACTATCGCCAGATTCTGCAGGACTTGTCGGACGGGGCGGCCCTGCTTGCCAAGAAGAAGACAAAGCAGAGCGGATATGCGGACTATTACACCAACATAGCCCTGCAAGCGCGTGTGAAACTCTATATGGAAGATTATGACGGTGCTTTGAACGCTGCCCGGGAGATTATAGAAAGCGGTGTGTACAAACTGTATGAGCCTGCCGATTGGACGGCTTCCTGGAGCAAGCAGTTTGGTTCCGAGTCCATCTTTGAGCTGGGCATCACCACTGAGGAATCAGACCTGGGAACTTCTTCTTTGGGCTTTTACCTGATGCGCTACGGACAGTTGAAGAATGCCATGGGCTGGTATCTTGCCAGCGATTATTTCTTGAACCGTCTGGGTGAAGACGAGACGGATGTGCGTTGGGGAATCATGGACAACGATGAATACTGGGTGGACAATGAGATTGAACGCAAGGGAGCCTGCTACAAGTATATGGGCAGTACCACTCTGGCAGGTGACGGCAAGGCAACCAATACAGCCGTCAATATCAAGATAATCCGTCTTTCCGAGATATATCTGATTGCCGCCGAAGCAGCCTTGCACTCCACGAAGCAGGAAGCAGGCGCAGATGCCGCCGCCGGTTACCTGAATGAAATCCGCAGGCGTTCTCCCGGACTGGCACCGGCCACTGCCGCTACCATTACCGATGATATGATTCTGGACGAGCGCAGCAAGGAGCTTTTTGGTGAAGGACAACGCTTCTTCGACATGATGCGTATGGGCAGAACCATCGAATTCAACGACGATTTTCAAGATATTCCGGTGAGTCACCGTGGAAAAACAATCGACCGTACTTTCGAGAAGATTGTGCTTCCTATTTCGCAGGATGAGATAAATGCCAATCCGGCATTGGAGAACCAGCAGAATCCGGGATATTAGTCATTCCCTGCTGTCTATTGTTTGCTACTCCTTGTATATCAGGGAGGTATTTTGCCAACAAGTTGTCACTGCCTTGGCAAACTTTTGCCACGCCTATGGCTGTGTTCTTTAATAAGAAGTTCAGCTCTGGATTATTTGGCGGAGAGGGATTTATCATGCAGAAGGTATCCGGTCAGGGAACTGTATTTGCTGAGTTTGACGGACATGTAGTGGAGTATGAATTGAACGCCGGACAGGAAATTGTCGTAGATACTGGACATCTGGCTGCAATGGATGCTTCATGCCAGATAGAGATAAAGAGTGTTCCTGGAGTAAAAAATATGCTGTTTGGAGGAGAGGGAATCTTTAATACCGTGGTTCGTGGACCAGGAAGGGTATGGCTTCAGACAATGCCGATTTCAAATGTAGCAGGAGCACTCGGACCATATATTACAACATCCGGTAAATAATGCCTGGAAGGACAGGAAGTATGAGAACAAGAAGTATTCATAAAGCAGCACTGACGGATGCGGTTACACCACTGGAAGAGTCTGGAAAGAAACTGGCATATAAAGCGGCAGTCGAGGGAATCGTTCTTTTAGAAAATGACGGAAGTCTGCCATTGAAGGCAGGAAAGATAGCTTTGTACGGCGCTGGTGCGAAGAAGACGATTAAGGGTGGAACTGGATCAGGAGAAGTAAATGAGCGCCATGCAGTCTCTGTTTTTGAAGGACTGGAACAATCAGGATTTACAGTTACTACTATGCGGTGGATCGAAGATTATGACCAGGCATTCGAAGAGGGTGAACAGGAATATGCAGAAGAATTCAGGAAAAAACTAAGTCCAAAGAACCTGTCAGATTTTTTGAACCTGATGAGCAGTCCATATAGATATCCTTATGGCCGTGCCATACAGGAGAAGGATATAGAAGAGTCGGATACAGACAGTTGTATTTATGTGGTATCCAGACAGGCTGGTGAAGGGGCAGACAGAAAACTGGATGAAAATGAATATGGTCTATCAGAGATAGAGCGGATCAATATTGCATTCTGCGCAGAAAGATATAAGAAACTGATCGTAGTGATCAATGTAGGTGGAGTATTTGATCTGAATTTCTTAAATGAAATATCCGGAATTAATGCAGTTATTTTTATGGGAGAGCTAGGTACAATGGGAGGTCTGGCACTAGCAGATGTTATTTCAGGAAAACAGACGCCATCAGGGAAACTTACAGATACCTGGGCAAAACATTACCGGGATCTTCCGTTTGCAGATGAGTACAGTTACCTAAATGGTAATCTGGATGAGGAATATTATAGAGAAGGTATCTATGTAGGATACCGCTATTTTGATACATTTCATGTGGCACCAAGATATCCGTTTGGCTATGGAATGTCGTATACTAATTTTGCAATACGGTTTGAACAGATGCAGATGGAAGGCACGAAGATTCATGTGTATACAGAAGTGGAAAATACCGGAAGAATTTATGATGGTAAAGAAGTTGTGCAGATCTATGTAAGCTGTCCGAACGGGGAACTTAAAAAGGAAGCACAGCGGCTGACTGCATTTCATAAGACGAAGTTATTAAAGCCGGGAGAAAAGGCAAAACTTATACTTAGTTTTGATCTCCGGGATATGACTAGCTACAGGAAAAAAGATGCAGCAACGGTCCTTGAAAAGGGAGAATATGTAATCCGTCTCGGTAATTCCAGCAGGAATACCAG
>OOBJ01000461.1_pt1 | contig 33648 bp, 50 predicted proteins | sample 1671331 | NCBI WGS metagenome assembly OOBJ01 (sample SAMN06348145, study PRJEB24527) | human gut metagenome | biome: human gut; feature: ankylosing spondylitis patient; material: feces | host: Homo sapiens | place: China | collected 2015-10 | reverse complement strand
TAACCCCGGCCCGGATACCCTTGTTCATTCGTCTACCTATCTGGAGGTGATGTCGTATCACCCGGACTGGCTGGGCGATTTTTTCATTTCTGAGGCCGAGGCCCTGAAAGAGAGCAATCCGACAGCATACGCCAACGAGTATCTGGGCGAGGCAACAGGTACAGGCGGCGAGGTGTTCACCAACATCGAACTGCGGGAGATCACGGATGAGGAAATCGAGAATTTCAGCTACACCTATCAGGGGCTGGACTTCGGATGGTTTCCTGATCCGGCGCACTGGAGCAAGGTCTGCTACAACCCTGCCCAGTTGACCCTGTACATTTTCGATGAGCTGCGTGTCCGCAAAACCCCTAACCGGGAACTGTGGGAAATGCTGCAAACCGAAAAGGGCGTGACCTATTCCGATCTTATCACGGCGGATAGTGCAGAGCCTAAGAGCATCGGCGATTTTAAGAGCTACGGCGCGAGTATGCGGCCCACGATCAAAGGCCCCGATTCCGTCCGCTACTCTATGAAATGGCTGCAATCGCTGAAAAAGATTGTCATTGACCCTGTGCGATGCCCGGAATCGGCGAAAGAGTTCTCCGAGTACGAGTATGAGCGCAATTCCGATGATGAGATTATCAGCGGCTACCCGGATGCCAATAACCATGCGATTGATAGTGTGCGGTATGCCCTCAACAACGTGTGGAAACGGCGCGGCAACTAAGGGAGGAAAGTCATGTTTTCCCGTATTTTACAGATGATAAGGCAGGTGATTCACCGCATGATTCCATACAAGAGCATCGAACAGGCTACCAGCATCGAAACGCCGCTTTCTACCGAGATGGCGCAGGCACTGGATGACTGGTATGACCTGTATCGCAATATGGCTCCGTGGCGCAAGGGCAAGGATGGCGCGGATGTGAAATCCCTGAACCTTGCATCTCAGATTTGCAGCACTCTGGCCCGCCAAATTGTGCTGGAAATGAAATGGAACATCACGGGCGGCGAAGCCGATGAAAACGGCGAGGCCCCGGAGAATGAGCGTTCCAAGTACCTGAAAGCAGAGTTTGAAAAGCTGATCGACATTCTGCGCGAGAAGCTGGAAATCGGTCTGGCAGCGGGCGGTATGACCATTAAGCCCTATCCGGGGCAGGACGGCCATATCTATTTTGATTTCACCGCAGACTGGAGCCTGTACCCGATCTCTTTCGGTGATAACAGCGATCTCACGGACGTTATTTTCCGCGATGTGCTGACCGAGGGCAAGACCTATTACACCCGGCTGGAGCGTCATGTGCGGGATGGTGATTCTGTCACCGTCACCCAGCAGGCGTATAGGTCTACCCTGCGTGATTACATCGGCACAGAAGTCCCCCTGTCCAGCGTTCCGCGCTGGGCTAGTCTGGAGCCTACCGCAGAGATCAAGCAGGCAGACGGCCAGCTTTTTGGCTGGTATAAGGTCGCTGCCGCAAACTGCATTGATGTGGATTCCCCGATGGGCGTTTCTGCATTTGCACGGGCTATTGATGCCATCCATGATGCGGATGTCCAGTATTCCCGTCTGCTGTGGGAGTATGAGGGCGGCGAGCTGGCGATTGACGTTGACCCGATGGCCCTGAAAGAAGATCCCGCAACAAAGGAACTGGGCCTCCCTCAGCTGAACAGGCGGCTGTTCCGTGGCGTGGACGCGGGCGGCGAGGGCGGCAATTATAACGTGTTCGCTCCTGCGTTCCGTGATGTGGCCCTGATTAACGGTCTGAACCAGATTCTCCGCCATGTGGAGGACTTGTGCGGGCTGTCCAGAGGCTCTATTTCTGATCCCCAAGTGGATGCGCGTACTGCTACTGAGCTGAAAATCGCAAAGCAGCAGACCTATTCCACCATCGCGGACAATCAGCGGGCACTTGAAGCCTGTCTGCGCGATGTTATCCGGGCGATGGATAAGTACGCCACCCTGTACAATCTGGCCCCGGCTGGTGATTACGAGGTTTCGTTTGACTGGGATGATTCCATCCTGACAGACAGTGACCAACAGCTCCAGCAGCGGCTGTTACTGGCTACCAATAACATGATGGGTCGTTCTGAGATGCGCCAGTGGTTCTTTGGTGAAACCAAGGCGCAGGCAGATGCAGCCCTGCAAGTTATCCGGGATGAGCAGCTGGCAGACCAGATGAACAATTTACAGGCCGTTTTGCCGAACATCGCCAACGGCGGCAACGAAGCCCAGTAAACGGCGTTAATTCGGAAAGGGTAATTTCTCATGCAAACCACTGAAAAGCTGGAAAAGGCCCTCTCTGTGGTTATGGCGCAGTTTGATGAGGTCAACGCATTTTTTATTGCGAAAATCGCCGCCCAGATTCAAAAAATCGGGCAGATGAGCCAGTCCAGCATTAACCAGCTTACCATTATGATGGAGATGTCGCAGGATGTCACCGCCATTAAAAAAAAGCTGCAAACGGCTACGGGGCTGGCCTCTGCTCAGATGGCTAAAGTCTATCAAGCGGCAATGGATGATGTGTATACAGACCCCCGTTTCGCCGCTGCTCTGGAATCTCAGCCCCTGAGCGATGCCGTGCAGAACCAGCTACGGCATTATGTCCGGGCTGTGTCTATGCAGACCGCTGGCGATCTGCAAAACTACTCCAACACTACCGCCGTATCCGATGCCTATAAAAAGGCTGTGGATAAGGCGGTTCTGGCCGCGTCCTCCGGGCTGACCGATTACAATTCGGCGATGCGCCGGACGGTGCAAGAGCTGGGCTATAACGGCTTACAGGTACAGTACGCCAGCGGCTACCATAGGCGGCTTGATACTGCTGTACGGCAAAACATCATAGATGCGACAAACCAGATCGCAAAGAACGGGGCGCAGATTATCGGCGATGATCTGGGATTTAATGCCCGTGAAATATCAGCACACGCGCACAGTGCGCCGGATCACGAACCGGTGCAGGGGCGCGTTTTTTTAATCGCTGAGTTTGAAAAGATGCAATCCGGCCAGCCCTTTGTTGATGTCGAGGGGCACGTTTATACCGCATTCCGCCGTCCAATTAGTGAATGGAACTGTATGCACTTTCCTGTGCCGTTTGACACCCGCTATTCTGTCCGCCGCTATACGGATGAACAGCTGGCGGCGTGGAAAGCGGCGAACGATGCGGGCGTGGAGATCGGCGGCAAGCATTACACGATCTACCAAGCTACACAGCTGATGAGGCGGATCGAAACGGAATCGCGCCGATGGAAGGATGCCGCGAATGCGTGTCGCCTGACAGGTGACATGGTGGGGCGGCGGGAGTGCCAAAAGCACATCAACGCACTGGGGCAGACCTATTCTGAAATCGTGCAAAAATCCGGCTTGCCCTCACAGCGGCAGAGAATGGCCGTAGAGGGCTTTAAGGCGGTCAAAGTAAAGTGAGGTTCACACAATGGAAAACGCTGAAATCCGGGCATCTCTGGCGGCTGTGGATGACCGCCACTTTGCCATTGCCGAAAAGGATCAGGTAATGGTCTACGACAACAGCAAGTTTTACCCTACGCCCATCCCGGTACACGATGAAAAATGGGCGTACAAGCCTGAGCGCACCTGTAAGAACTGCGCCCATGCTCACCAACTCGCGCCGCATGAGTATGCGTGTGATGCTGGCGATTACGACATTGATACCATGTCGTGTTTCCAGCCGCGAGATGAATAACGATGTCCGGGGCCTTTGGCTCCCGATATAAATTTGTCGGCATTGCAGACGATTAAATGCGATGGCGTTCCGTGCGCTGACTGGCAGCGCGTTTACAAGTCAAATGCAGAACGCGAAAGGCACAACATGGAATTTCTCAAGAATCTGTTTGCGAACGGCCCTCTGACCTATGACCAGCTTGCAGAGGCGGTCAGCAAGGCAGGCATGAATGTTGTTGACCTGTCCAGCGGCGCGTATGTTGCCAAGGACAAGTTTGACAATCGCGTGAACACTCTGACCCAGCAGATCACCGATCTGAACGGCCAGCTGTCGCAGCGTGATACTGACCTGAACGGTCTGAATGAGCAGCTTACCGCCGCCAAGAATGACGCGGCAAAGATGGCAGATGTTCAGACCCAGCTGACGGCATTGCAGGGCAAGTACACCAAGGATACCGAGGACTACCAGAAGAAGTTGACCGCTCAGGCATACGACTTTGCTCTCCGTGAGGCATCCTCCGGGCTGCATTTCTCGTCTAATAGCGCAAAGCGGGCATTTCTGGAGGACGCAAACGCAAAGGGCCTCAAGCTGGATGGCGGCAAGCTGCTGGGATGGGATGATTATGTCACCGCATACCGCGCTGCTGATCCCGGCGCATTCAAGACCGAGGCCCCCGCAGATGAGGGCGGTAATGGTGGACAGGGCGGCAATCCCCCTGCTATCGTACTGCCCGCTGGCTCTGGTAAGACCGCTGGCGCAGAGGGCGGCAAGAGCCTGTTTAACTTCAATTTCGCCGGGGTGCGGCCCAATCCCGCCGAAAAATAATCCGGGCCAAATAACGATCCATAGGAGGTAAAAATCTATGGCACTGCTCAACTACGCAATCCAGTATCAGTCCGCTCTGGAGCAGGCTTATCCTTACAGCCTGTTCTTCGGCGATCTGTACGCCACCCCCAACAATGGCCGCTTCCGCTTTGTGGATGCTAAGACCATTGCCATCCCCCATCTGTCTACCACTGGCCGTGTGGATTCTGACCGCGATACCATCGCCACCGCCACCCGGAACTATGACAACAGCTGGGAGAACAAGACCCTGACCCATCATCGTAAGTGGTCTACTCTGGTGCATCCGCGCGACATTGATGAAACCAATCAGGCCGCGTCCATCACCAACATCACTCAGGTGTTCAACGAGGAGCAGAAGTTCCCGGAGATGGATGCCTACACCATCAGCACCCTGTATTCCGAGTGGGGCAAGCTGAACCATACCGCAGATGCAACCGTCCTGTCTGTGGCTAATGTGCTGTCTGTCTTTGATGACATGATGATGAACATGGACAATGCCCGCGTTCCCGCTGCTGGCCGTGTCCTGTACGTCACCAACGAGGTCAAGAAGATGCTGAAGAACGCCGAGCAGGTGCAGCGTTACATTGATGTCGGCAAGAAGAACGCAGACATTGACCGCACTGTTTCCCGCATTGATGAGGTCAAGATCATCGGCGTTCCCGCCACCCTGATGAAGTCCAAGTACACCTTCGACAAGGGCTATAAGGTCGCTACTGATGCTGACCAGATCAATATGCTGCTGGTGCATCCGAGTGCCGTCATCACCCCTGTTTCCTACTCCTTCGCCACTCTGGATGCCCCCTCTGCTGTGACTGAGGGCAAGTACATCTACTTCGAGGAAAGCGATGAGGACGTGTTCATCCTGAACAACAAGTCCGATGCTCTCCAGTTCAACGTCACCGCCCACGCCTGATCCGAGCGGGCCGCAAACACTAAGAGGTAATGTCAATGGTAAGTTATCTGACGTATGAGCGATATAAACAGCTGGGCGGTACACTGGACGATGCAGCGTTTACGCTGGCAGAGTTCAAAGCCCGGAAAAGGGTGGACTACCTGACTGCATCGCGTGTGCAGAAGATGGCGAACGTGCCGGAGGCCGTTACCCTTTGTGTTTTTGCGCTCATCGGGCTGGAAACGTCCATCGGTGCAGAATCGCAAATCAGCTCTCCGCTGGTTACGTCCTACAACACCGATGGATATTCGGAAAGCTACGGCAACATTCCCACCATCGCGGAAAGCGATGCCATTATGAACAAAACGGTGCGCACATATCTGACCGATGAACGGGACGATAAAGGCACACCGCTTTTGTACAGGGGGGTGTACGGCTGATGCGTGGATGCACAGAGGTCATTACCCTGCTGAATGCACAGGTAGACCCGGATACCGGGTATGACGTTTACACGCCTACCAAAATAACGGGTGTATCGTGGTACAGCACGGCAGCGGCTACTGTCACCACGTCCGGGCTGCTTGCTGCGGATCAGTACACGGTAAGGATACCTGTTGATGCTGATTTTTCCGGGAAAGGCTATGTTAATCCGATTGCGTACAAAACGGCAGACCCCGCTAAAAGTTTCACTATTCAGCGTGGAGATGTGATTGTACGCGGCACGATTGACACGCCATCCCGGATTACAGCGGCAGACCTTTCCCGGCTGATCGGCAGCGATGGTTCGTATATCGCATTTACGCCGCCTGATCCGACAGCTACCACGGTGGACGCTATCACGCCCGCCAGTGTCCAGCAGACGTGCCCAGACGTGTTCACGGTGTTATCTATCACGGATAACCGTAAAGCCCCCCATGCACAGCATTGGAAGGTGATCGGAAAGTGAGTTACACCGTCATCAATGCCCGTTTTAACTTCGGGCGATCTGTCACCGACCTGTTGAGAGCCAGAAACCTTGAAAAGGGCGGCAAGGTGCAGCAGGCCATTGATAATTCCGTTATTGCGTGGAATATGCAATATGTTCCGTGGAAAACGGGAACGCTTGCAAAAAGTCCGTATCGTGCATACACCCCCGGTAAAGTCGTATACGAGGGGCCGTATGCACGATACCTCTATTATGGCGAGGTCATGGGGCCGAACATCCCCGTGTTCGATGACGACAGCGGAGAGCCTACACGGTTCTTTTCGCCGCCGGGTATGCCGAAACACCTCACGGGCCGCAAGCTGAAATACGACACCAGCACAAACCCCCTCGCGGGTTCGTTCTGGAACGAGCGCATGAAAGCGGATCACATGAACGATATTTTAACGGAGGCGAAACGGTATGCCGGAATTAAATAGCACTGAACAGCTGCGTTTGTGGTTTCGGAAATGCCCTGCCATCCAAAACAAGAATCGTTTTCGGGTCAACTTTCTTTCGGAAAGCCCTACGGAGTATGCGATCTATTCCGTACCGTCCGAAATCAGAACGCATGAGAACATCATCGGCGAAATCGTTCTGGATGATATTCAGGTGCAGAATTTCATTTTTGCATCGAAAGAATCTTTCGGCCCTGACATTCAGCAGAGCCTTGCAAATCTGGGCTTTTATGATGAGGTCATGGCGTGGATTTATCAGCAGAACACGGTTCAGAACTTCCCGAACATCCGGGAGGGCCGGGTAAAGTCCATCGTTCCTACGCTGACTGCATATCCCGTTGAAGTTGGCAGCGGGGCTGCTAAATATCAAATCCAGCTAAAAATGACTTATAGGAGGAAATAAGAATGGCTAATAAGATCGAGCGCAAATATCTTGCGCACTTCATTGATGCCTCTTTCGGTACTGGTAGTGCCACCCCGAAATACGTCCGTCTGGGTGCCGATCTGGAGGAATACAACCTCGATCTGAATCCCGACATCGAAGTGTCTAAGAACATTCTCGGTGACAGCACCATCAAGCACAACGGCTATGAACCTCAGTCCAGCGTAGATACTTTCTACGCTGTCACTGGCGATGCGCTGTTTGAAACCCTCAGCGACATCGCCAATGAACGCAAGACTGGCGATGACTGCAAGACTACCGCTGTCGATGTTCTGCTGACTGACAAGGGTGTTGTCACTTGGGCATACCGTGAGGAAGTCATGGTGGTTCCCACCAGCATGGGCGGCGATACCAGCGGCGTTCAGGTGCCGTTCAGCGTCTACTACTGCGGTAATCGTACCAAGGGTACTTTCGATTTGACCCAGAAAACCTTTACCGCTACCGAAAACACCGTGTCCGGCAAAAAGGGGTAATCACCGTTTTTTATGCCGGGGGCGTGGCCTGAAAGGGCTGCGCCCCATTTTTATTTGTAAAGGAGATTCACTATGTCTGATGAAATCAAGACCACCGATACTATGGAAATCGTTGTCGATGACGGTATGCGGGATGTCCGCATCCGCAATCTGAAAGGTGAGCAGATCGGTCTGTTCAAGTTCCGGCCCACTGACATGGGCATTATTGACCGCTATAACAAGCTGGTCAAAGACTTTGATGCTATCACCGAGCCGCTGGCAGATGTCAGCATCAAGGCTGATGGCACGGCGGAAAGCGAACTGGACACCAGCAAGCTGAACGAGGCGGAGCAGCGTCTGTATGCCGCCTGCGATGAGATGTTCGGCGGTAACATGAGCGAGGCATTCTTTGGTAAGATGCACCCGTTTTCCCCTGTCAATGGCGTGTTTTTCTGCGAAACCGCGATCTCTCAGGTCGGTAAGTTTATCGGCCAGCAGTTTGGTCAGGAACTGAAGAAGATCAACACCCGCGTGGAACGCTACACGAAGAAGTACGCGGGCAAGGGCCGTGCATGATCGGACAACTCCCGGAAAGTCTTTCTGTATCCGGCGTTGAGTACGGCATACGGACGGACTTTCGGGATGTCCTTTCCATTTTAGAGGCATTTAATGACCCGGAACTGGAAAACAGCGAGCGTGTGTACGTTTGCCTGTTTATCCTGTTCCGGGATTTTGATGCAATCCCCCCGGAACACTATGAAGAAGCGTTTAAGAGGGCCTTGTGGTTTATTGACTGCGGGGCTGATCCTGACCAGAAAACGCCAAAGACCAAGCCCCGGACGATGGACTGGGAACAGGATGAAAATATTCTGTTCCCGGCAGTCAATCGGGTAGCTGGCCGGGAAGTTCGCGCTCTGCCGTATCTCCATTGGTGGACGTTTTACGGATACTTTATGGAGATTCAGGAGGGCGTTTTTTCTCACGTTCTCAGCCTCCGCCAGAAAAAGGCATCTGGCAAGAAGCTGGAAAAGTGGGAGCGGGATTTCTGGAATGCGAATAAGGACATCTGCGAGCTGAAAACGAAACTCACGGCAGAAGAACAGGCCGCAAAAGATCGCCTTAATGCTCTACTCGGTTAAAAGGTGGTGAAGCAATGGCCGAACATTCTGACGGTTCTATCGTAATTGATACCGAACTGGATCAATCCGGGTTTGAGGCGGGTAGCAAGGAACTGTTGCAAGCCATTCAATCCCTAACTTCTGAGATTAAACAGCTTAACGCGCAATTCGGCTCTGCATTTGCCAACACAAGCAAGGCGGCAGATGATTCCAGTAGCCGGGTTCAGCAGCTGGAGGCTCAGGTAACACAACTCCAGTCGCAAGTGGACGGCCTGAACACTGCACTGGAAAACATGGAAAATCAGATGAACAGTGCGGAGGATAATAACCTTTCCGGGGCGTTTGATACGACTGCCGCCAAGCAGTCTGTGTCTGATCTCCAGAAAGACCTCGATTCTTTGACATCTGACCTTTCCAAACTGGAATCCTCGGCGGATAAGGCCATGGGCGTAACAACTACGCCTTTGGAACGCTTTAACGAGCTGGCAGATTCCATGCAGCAGCGAATTGACGATCTTTCAGATAAGCTGGATGAACTTGCGGATTCTCAGGTTCCAACGGATGACTATGCGTGGACTACGCAGGAAATCCAGAAAGCCGAAAGCGAACTGGACAAGTTGATGGCAAAGCAGGATAAGATGGATGCCACCGGGGTAAAGCATTCCTCTAAGGCATACCAGAATCTCCAGTACGACATTGACCAGACCAAGCGCAAGATCGAAGATTTGAAAGCTACACAGCAGATCCTCACCGACAACGGGGAGGATTATGTTTCGGGCGCGGATACTGAACAGTATGCCCAGTATTCCGCCCAGCTGGAAGATGTACAGGCAAAGTACAATGACCTCTGCGCCACGGTTGATAAGTTCTTTGCCAAAAATACCTCTGTTTTCTCTGCACTGGGAAAGATGATCGGCTCTGCCTTTATTGCGGCAAAGGATACCGCTGTTGCCTGTATCCAGCGCATTGCGGGCGAGGTCAAAGACCTTGCGGGCAAGAGCGTTTCGTTGCTCGCCGATCAGGTGAAAAAGGCGGTAGCGTCTTTTGTCGGGTTGAACAAGGGTTCTAAGTCGGCGAATGCAGGCTTTGGAACCAGCCTGAAAACTATCCTCAAGTACACATTCGGCATTCGTTCCCTGTTTGTGCTTGTAAATAAGTTACGGGCAGCACTTGTATCTGGATTCGGCAATCTGGCGCAGTATTCCAGTTCTACCAACAAGGCTATTTCGTCTATCACGTCTGCTCTTACACAGCTGAAAAACAGTCTGGCAGCGGCATTTGACCCGATCTTACAGGCTGCTGCCCCGGCTCTCACCTACCTTATTAGTAAGCTGGTCGAGGCCATCTCCTACATCGGTATGTTCACGGCAGCACTGTCTGGGCAGAAGGTCTATAAAAAGGCAACATCCATTCAAGAGGACTACGCCAAGTCGTTGGACAAGACTTCTAAATCCGCAAAGGATGCAAAGCGGCAGCTTGCCAGCTTTGATGAGCTGAATGTACTGTCCGATAAATCCACGAAAAAGGATGACGGGTCTGTTGACCCGTCCCAGATGTTTGAAGAAGTCCCCATTGATACCAGTGTGACCGACTTTGTGGATCGTCTGAAAAAGGCTTTTGCCGATGGCGATTTCACCGAGTTGGGCAAGATCATCGGTGAAAAGATCAATGACGCTTTCCAGAGCATCAAGGACTTCATCGACTGGGATAACGTGGGCGGTACGATCACAAGATGGGTGAACGCGCTCTGCGATACCATCAATTCGATGGTGGATACCATCGACTGGGATTTGATTGGCAGCACGTTTGCATCCGGCGTGAATACCATCGTCAACACGATGCACCTGTTGCTGACTGGCATCGACTGGGAAAACATTGGCAAGGCTATTGCAACGGGCCTCAATGCCGCCATCCGGGATATTGATTGGGCGAAACTCGGTCAGACCCTCGGCGAGTATTTCGAGGCAAAGTTGGATGTGCTACACGGTGTTATTACCAACTTCAACTGGCGCGGCCTCGGTGCAGCAATCGGTACTGCCCTTACAAATGCCTTTGCAGCAATCGACTGGGGCAAGGCTGGCGAAACCCTGTCCTCTTACGTCAAGGGGCTGCTGAACACGTTCAGTTCTGCCGTTGAGAATTTCGACTGGCGGGCTTTTGGCGATGACATCCGAAAGTTCCTCGCGGGCATCGACTGGGGCGGAGTTGTCAGCAGCGCGGTAGAGGCCATCGGCGCGGCTTTGGGCGGCATTAGTGCTACGATCATCGGCTTTATCAAGAAGCCGTGGGCAGATGTCGTTAAATGGTGGAAGGATACAGCCTACGAGGATGGACAGTTTACTATTCAGGGGCTGTTTGAGGGCATCCAGAAAGCCCTTTCCAGCATCGGTACATGGATCAAGAAAAACATTTTTGATCCCTTTATCAACGGATTCAAGGCCGCTTTTGGCATTCATTCTCCGTCTACCGTTATGGCAGAGATGGGCGGCTATATCATGGAAGGTCTGAAAAACGGCATCACGGGCGGTATTACCGCTGTCGTGAACGCGATAAAAGACCTCCCCGGTAAAATCGTGAATAAGCTGAAATCCGTGAACTGGATTCAGCAGGGTAAGGACATCATCGGCAACATCTACAACGGATTTGTTGCACTGAAAGATAAACTTCCCAATGCGATTAAGACCATCGGCGACAATGTGGTAACGAAGCTGAAAGGCATCAGCTGGCTGGCGGCTGGTAAGGCAGTTATTGGATTCATCTATAACGGCTTTGTCGCTCTCCAGAGCAAGCTGCCGGACGCTCTGAAAACCATTGGAAACAATGCTGTAACTAAGTTAAAGGGCATCGACTGGCTGGCGGCTGGCAGGGCAGTTATCGGATTCATCTATAACGGCTTTGTCGCTCTCCAAACTAAGATTCCCGCCGCGCTGAAAACTATCGGCGATTCGGCTAAGAAGAAGTTTACGGACATCGACTGGCTGGGCGTTGGTAAGAACGTCATCCTCGGCATCTACAACGGTATCCAGAACACGCTGAAACGACTATCTGAGGCCGCTGGCAAGGCATCCAACTGGCTGATTAACGCATTCAAGGATGCGCTGGGTATCCATTCCCCGTCTACCGAGGGCGCAGAACTGGGCTATTGGTTTGATGCTGGTGTGGCGCAAGGCATTGTCAACAATTCCGGGGTGGCTGAGGATGCGGCTGGTGACTTAGGTTTGGCGGTCTACACAGGTGCGGATGACGCATTGGACGGTAAGGGCACACTGCTCGGCGAGGGCTTTGTGGATGAAACTGTCGATGCACTGAAAAACAACATGAACCGCATCTCGGATGCACTTTCCAGCGGTGACGGTTTGACCAACATCAAGGGCATCATTGACGCGGTGCAGTCTGGTGACTGGGCTACCGTTGCGAAAAATGTTGCGCTGGGTCTGTTTAACAGCATGGATAAGAATTTCCGTACCAACGTCACCGGGTTTGTCGCTGATTCTCTGGAGGCTCTGAATAAGGGCTATGAGGAACAGGGATATGTCGGCATGGCAAAGGCTGCGTGGAATATCATCTCCGGGCTGAAAAGCAACCTGTCCACCTCCGGCAACACCAATATTCTGGTAGAGGCTGGAAAGGGCATGGCGAACAGCATCACGGACGGCGTGAACGGTGGCCTGCCTGATCTCTGGTCGCTGATCTCCAGCATTCCCGGAAAGATTCTGGAACTGCTGTCGGGTGGCTTTGGGCAGCTGAAACAGTGGGGCGGTCAGTTTATTGAATGGCTCACGAATCTGTTCAAGGGCGGCTCTGGTAGCATCCAGACCAACACGGGTAATATGCTCCAGAACATCGGTAACACGTTCAAGAATTTCTTTAACGGAACTTCTCAGAACGGTAGCTCTTTCATTCAGAATCTGGGAAACACGCTCAAGAATGGGCTGGGCAATATCCAGAATAATTCCTCTGGGCTGCTGAACGGCATCAAGAATTTGTTTAGCAACGGATTCAACAACATCGCATCCAATGCAGGAAATCTCTGGAACTCTGTCAAGGGATTTTTCAGCAATGGATTGTCCGGCGTGGCATCTAATGCGGGGTCGATGCTCTCCAACATCGGCTCGGTGTTCAGCAACGGATTCTCTAGCATAGCATCCGGCGCATCGGGTCTGTTCTCTAAACTCGGATCGCTATTCAGCGGCGGGCTGTCTGGCATCGCATCTACTGTCGGCGGCGGACTGTCCAGCATTGCCGGGTCTGTGGGTTCTACCATCGGCGGCATTGCCTCCACCGTAGGCGGCGGGCTGTCTGGTCTGGTAACATCCATCGGCGCGGGCATCGGTTCTATCGGTGCAACGGTCAGCGGCGGTCTGGGTGCGCTGGCATCCGGCGCAGCTGGTGTGGCTGGCACAATCGGAACAACACTCTCCGGCGCGGTAGCTACGGCGGGTACTGCCCTCGGCGGTCTGGGTACTACGCTGGCCGGACTTGCCACGGCGGGCGGGCCTGTCGGCCTTGCAATCGCTGGTGTGGGCGCATTAGGCGCGGGCCTAGTGACTGCCTATAACAAGTGTGACTGGTTCCGCAATGGCGTTAATAATGCCTTTAACGCCATCAAGAATACCGTTACTAATGTTTGCAAGGGCATTGGTAATGTGGTCAGCGGAATCTGGGATGGCGCAAAAAATGTGGTTTCCGGCGCGGTCAATGTCGGCAAGAACATCGTAACGGGCATCGGTACGGGCATTAAAAATGTCGCATCGGGTCTGTGGAACGGCGTGAAGAAAGTCGGCTCTGGCATCGTAAACGGCTTTAAGTCGTTCTTTGGCATCCATTCTCCCTCTCGCCTGATGCGAGATGAGATCGGCGAAATGCTGCCTCCCGGCATCGAAAACGGCATCATTGCTGCTACTCCTGACCTTATCAAGGGCACACAGCAGCAGATGGAGAAAGTTGTCGATGCAGCGCAGTCCACGCTGGCGCAGGCTGACACCAGCACCATCGGCTCCGAAACGCCTACTCTGGATTATACCGGGAATGTTGTTTCGGATAAGCTGGATGGTATGCTGTCCGATTTTTCTAACAAGATTGAGGACAGTTTCACTACCCTGATTGACCGCCTGAACAGTATCGCAGACCGGGTGGCATTTGTCACTCCGCAGGCTGCAACTGGCACGGTCATGCCGTATGATGTCGCCGCGAAAGCGACAAACGGCGGCACGGCTACACTGGGCGATACCATTGCATCGTCCAACGAGGAACTGGGTTCTGTTGTGATCCAGTCCGTTACCAACGCCACCTCCGCGATTGTTGACGCGATCCAGAAGTACAGCGGTGCTACCGTGAATCTGGATGCAAACGGCATCACGGATATGGTGATTAAGGAAATCAACCGTAGAACCCGTGCGCAGGGCAGTTCCCCGCTGATCGGGTAAGAAAGGAGGGCGTAAAGCTATGGCGGTTCCTATGTTTATCGTGAATGGTCACGATTATGCAAAGCTGATTACTGAGCTGAAACCCTCCCGGAACGATGTCGATTCTGACGGCAGCGGACGCAATCTGCTGGACGGTCTGATGTACCGTTCGCGGCTTGCGACAAAGCGCAAGTGGTCGGTCACGTTTGACCGTTTGGACGCTAAGACCATGATGCAGCTGGAGAATGATATGTACGGTGGTAAGGACTACATCTCTATCACCCTGCTGGATGCCCGTGTCAATCGCGGCGTTACCAGCAGCTATTATTTCTCCACCATCAATGAGGGTGTGCAGCGCAGCATCAAGGGCAAAACGTACTACGATGGCGTGACGTTTGACATCATCGAGAGGTGACGGGATGAGAGGTAGATCGAACCTCTGGGCGAAACTGGCGGCGCGTGGCCGCTTTCGTACAGAAGCAAAGCTCGTTTCGGGCGGCAAGGATTATACCACCATCTCTGCCCCGATAATCGTGCGAAAGTTGATGGCGCAGCCGATGGCGGTAGGTAGCTGCATCGCAGCTACACTATCCGTGTCGGTGCTGACCCCGGATCGAATCGAAAGCCCGGTCAAGATCATGGCCCGGATCACTGACGATGAGGCATACAGCGAATGGGCCAGCTTTGGCACGTTTTTCATCAATCAGCGCGATGATTCCCAGCACAATGGTCTGGTAACGCTGGATTGCTATGACGCTATGCTCATGGCAAATACTCCGTATCTGACCAGCGCGGATGATGCGTTGGTGTGGCCCCGGCCTATGATTGATGTTGTAGAGGACATCGCCGCCCGATTAGAGGTCGGAATTGACCCCCGCACAAAGATCAATACCGGGGCGGATTACATGATTCCGAAACCGTCTGCGGACAAAACAATGCAATCTTTACTGGTTGATATTGCGATCTGTCACGGCGGCAACTGGATCATAACCGAGGACAATTTGCTCCGGCTTATCCCTCTGACATCGGCAGCGGATGAAACATACCGCCTGATTGACGAGGATTTCAACGTCATCAAGGCAGCAGACGGTAGCACCATCGTTTACAAAGACGGCGGGGCTACCGTTATTTCTGCCGATGATTCCGGCGGCGAAACCCCTGAAAGCCCCATCGTGGCATCCTATCACATCACAGATGAACACGGTAACTCGATCATCACCCCGCAGGGCTATTATTTGGCATGGTCTAACGGCGAGGTCGTACCCGCCGATGGTGTGCTGAATGTGCCCGTGGTTTGCGGCAATCTTACGACTGGTACATCCGTCACCCTGTCTGGCATCTCTGCTACGGCGGGCAATGACACGCTGGGAGCTGGTAACAACTCAGGGTATGTGCTGGATATTTCTTCTGACTGTCTGACACAGAACATCGTAAATGACCTGTATGAGCGGCTGAAAGGCATCACATACAGCCCGTTCACAGCATCCAAGACGATCTTTGACCCGGCGGCAGAGCTGGGCGATAAGGTCATCATCGGCGATGCTGTGCGAAGCGTTCTGTGTGTTGAAACGCTTACCTTTGATGTGGATTTCCGCGCCGATCTCAACGCCCCGAACAGCGAAGAATTGAGCGTGGAGTATCCGTACAAAAAGGAATACCAGAAGTTGCAGCAGTCGCTGGCATCCCTCGACAAGTCCGTGAACAAGTCGATTGATGACCTGACCGATAAGGTCAACAGCGGCAGCGGTGAAACTGGCACTCTGGCGGCGCAGTTAGAGGCTGAGATCATCCGGGCTGGACAGGCAGAACTTGCGCTATCGGATCAGATCAAGGCGGAAAAGGATCGAGCCGAGAAAGCCGAAAAGCAGATTCTGGAGGACGTGGCTGCTGGCTACACCACAAAGAGCGAACTGTCGGATGCACAGACTGCGGTAGATCAGAAGTTTACCGATGTGCATACCGAAATTGAAGGGATCAAATCGAAGCTGGACATCATGGGGCCTTATAAAATGGTCGGTGGACGGCTCTGTTTTGTAACAAAGAAAAAAGCCTGATGGCTAAGAGGAAAGGATGGTGATGCCTATGATTGTCTAAATCATTCCGCAAAAATCTTTAACAGGAGGTTTTTATGGCAGATAAACGAATCCAAGATTTTGCAACGCTGGCAAAGGCGGCAGACAATGACCTGATTCTGGTATCGTCCAGTGGTGAAACCTATAACATCAAGGTTTCCACCCTGAAAGCCGCTGTGTCTGCTGCATTGAAGTCTACTCTGGACAGTCTTTCTACGGGCAAGGCGGACAAAAGCACCGTTAATACTCTGGATCAGAATTTCAAGAACTTTGTCAAGGACACCAACACCGCGCTGGCTGGTAAGGCAAGCACGGGTTCCGTGTCCGCCCTTAATACCACGGTGGAAGGGCTGAAAAAGACCAAAGCTGATGCGTCTACTGTGTCCGCTCTGAACGGCACTGTGGAAGGGCTGAAAACGTCCAAGGCAGACACATCTACCGTCACCAAGTTACAGCAGAGCATTGACGGGCTGGGCCTTGTTATCAAGGAGGGCAAGCTCTGCATCAAGATCAAGAAGGAGGTTTCCTAATGGCTACTAAGAAAAATGCTGCTGCGGTTCAGGCCACTACCGAGGACGAAGCCATGACCACGGCAGAAGTCAGCACTCAGGCGGATGAGGTCGCAGAACCTATTCTGCTGGATACCACATTCAAGGATACCATGAACCAGACCAATGCACTGCTGGCTGCTATCGCGGGTCAGAACTACCCAATCACCAGCTGGAAAGCCGTGCAGAACATCGTCCGGCTGGGCCTTGCTCCTAGCGTGTTCTCTGTGGGCGATCTGTTCAAGGTCAGCAAGGGTTCCGAAACCCTGACCTTTGAGGTCGCTGGTTTCGATAGTGAAACTCTGGTGGACAGAACCAAGAAACACAGTATGCAGCTCCATCTGCTGAACGTCTACAAGCAGATGCAGTGCGACAACACCGAGGCCCTGTATTATACCAAGGACGGTCTGGCCGCTGGCATTTACCACTTCACCCTGCTGCCCGATTATGATACCACTTACGGCGGCGGTTCTACGTTCCAGTTCCAGCTGACCAAGCCTGTTCCCGCTGGCGGTATCCTGATGTTCCCGTGGGGCTGGAATACGCAGGCCAGCACGACCAAGATCAGCAGCTACACCAAGGTGACGGACACGGATGCAATCGAAACTGTGCCCGTTTCTCTGGGCGCGGGCGGCACTGATCTGGGCACGGCAGACGGCAAGACCGAGAACATGAACCACACCCACCGCATCCGCTACGGCTCTAACAACTGGTCTGAATCCGCGATCCGCCAGTGGCTCAACTCTGACGGCGCGGCTAGTACGTTCTGGGTTCCTAAGACCGTCTTTGACCGTCCTCCCACATGGAATAGCTCTATGGCGGGCTGGATGAACGGCATGGATGCTGACTTCCTCGAAGTCATCGCCCCGGTCAGACTGACCACCGCCCGGAACAACGTCAACGAGGGCGGCGGCAGCGATGTGACCATCGACAAGTTCTACTTCCCCTCCCGCCCGAACCTGTACATGGGCAAGGAAAACAACATTGATGAAGGCCCCGCATGGCAGCGTTATTCCGCTTACAGCGACAAGGATGCCGCCAATACTGGCGCGGATTCTGCCCGCGTCAAGCGGCTGAACGGCAATCCGCAGTGGTATTGGATCAGAACGCCGAACACCGGCGACGCGAACGAGGTGCGCACTGTCAACTCTGACGGTTCTCTGGGCAACGGCTATGCGGACTACGGCGATGGCGGCGTGGCCCCGGCTTGTACCATCGCTTAATCTTACCAATCCGCGCCGACAGGCGCGGACATTCAGTTAATCTAAAGTAAAGGATGAATCTATTATGGCAGTAGTCGCAGGAAAACGTAAAGACGGAGAACTGAAATTCCTCACCAACAGCGCACAGCTGGCCAAGTACACGATGGATATTTGCGGCAACGAAAAATGTTTTCCGAAAAGATACCGCTGGTGTTTTATCGGAAAAATCGTTGATGCTGCGATTGAAGTCTTTGTGGTGGCGTTCAGGGCGAACAAAGTCTACGTTGAACCCGGCGACATGGATGCTGCTATGCGGCGTTTCAATCTCCAGTCCGAATCCATTGAAGCCTCCTACCAGCTTGAAGCACTGGCGAATCTGGCGTATATGATGTTCGGGCTGGAAGAAAGCCGCATTGAGTTTTGGACTACACTCATCAATGAGAGCCGCAACAAGCTGAGAAGCTGGCGAAAGTCCGATAAAGAACGATTCATCGACCCTTACGATAACAAACAACGGGGTAACGGCTATGATGCAGCCTCCGCCGAACACCGGCAACGCGAACAATGTGCGCAATGTCAACTCTGACGGTTCTCTGAACAACAACAATGCGAACAACGGCAATGGCGGCGTGGCCCCGGATTGTGAGTAATGCGAGAAAGTAGTAAGTTGTGCCTATTCTGAAAAGGCCCTCCGAACCGAGTGCGCTCACACAAGGAGCCGTTATCCCAGCCGATAAAGGCGAAAACAGAACGCCGATGCTGTCAGCTTTAAGAGCTGGTACAGCTATACACGGCGGATTTTTTATGTATGGACGTAAAAACCAAAGTTTGCAGTTTTGAATCACTCTATAAGGCAATGATGATCTGCAAGTCAAACGTGCTGTGGAAAGACAGCGTAGCGGGATGGGTCAGTAATGGCTTGTCCAACTGCCTGAAACTGCACGAGGACTTGTTGACGGGCAAGTACAAAATCAGCGCATACAGCCGTTTCGTGATCTACGAGCCGAAACGCCGCGATGTCACCAGCACCCGGTTCAAAGATCGGGTTTTCCAGCGCAGCCTGTGCGACAACTATCTGACGGCAGAGGTATCCCGTTCCTTTATATGGGATAACGCCGCCTGCATGAACGACAAGGGCACACAGTTTGCGCGGAAAAGGCTGAAATGTCACCTGCAACGCTACTGGCGCAAGTACGGACTAAACGGCTACACGCTGAAAATGGACTTGCACAATTTCTTCGGCAGCACACCGCATTCCGTGGTGAAAGCCGCCATCGCAAAGCGTGTATCCGATCCGTGGGCATATAACGAGGTTTGCCGGATCATAGACAGTTTTGACCACGGGCCTGATCCTACGGTGGGCATGGGGCTGGGCAGTCAGGTAACGCAGCTAAGTCAATTAGCTGTACTGGATGACCTAGACCATTTCATCAAGGAGCAGCTTCGCATCAAGTTCTATGTGCGGTACATGGATGATTTCATCCTATTGCACCCGGATAAGGCGTACTTGCGATACTGCTGGATGGAGATTGAAAAGCGGCTGCAAGCTCTGGGGCTTACGTTGAATACCCGCAAAACTCAGATAGCACCCATCAAACAGCCCATCCGTTTTCTGGGCTTCTCGTTCCGTCTGACCAAGACAGGCAAGGTAGTACAAAAGCTACTGCCGGAAAAGGTCAGCCGAGAACGCCGTAAGCTGCGAAAACTGGTCGGGCTGGCACGGGCGGGCATTATGACGCGGGAACACGTTGATGACTGTTTCCAAAGCTGGAAAGCCCACGCCGAGCAGGGCGATTGCTACCATCTGATTTGCGAGATGACCGTTTACTACTTCAAGTTATGGGAGGAAAACAGCTATGGCATTCCAGTATGTTCCGCTGGCAAAGCAGGCAATCGAGCTGCGTAACACCGCCGCCGATGCTCAGGCCAAAGCCGCCACGAATGAGGCAAATCTGTATTTCGCCGCGATGATGGCGGGTATTGATCTGCCCGAAGATGAGGCTGAAACCAGCCCCGAAAATGGTATGGAGGTGGATAACGATGTCTGATATTGAACACAGCAAGGACTTTGACAAGATCAAGAGATGGTACGACAACGGCCTGTGGAAGGTCAAGCACGTTCGCGCTGCTGTCGGCAAGAAGATCACCGCCGATGAGTTCAAGGAAATCACGGGCGAGGACTACTAAGCCCCCGCGCCGTACTGAAAGGAGGTGCATAGTATGGCAATTATTGACTTTGCACGGGATGACCCGCGCATGATTACTGCCAATTTTGGGCTGGCCGAGTTCCAGTGTCCGCCTACCTGTGGCTGCAATGCCCAGCTGATTGATGATGACCTCATCAAGCGGCTCCAGACCATCCGCGATAAACTGGGCGGCAAGATCAAGATTACCAGCGGATACCGCTGCATCAAACACAATAAGTGCGTTGGCGGCGGCAAAGCAAGCAAACATCTGTATGGTGTTGCTGCTGACTGGCGGATGCAGGATCGTAGCATCAACCCGGTAGCACTGGGCATCGTGGCTACACGATATTTCGGAGCCGTGGGCATCTACTGGTATGGCGATTCCGCCTTTGTCCATACCGATACCCGCAAGGGCAAGGCAACATGGCTCTGCACCGCTAAGGGCAAATACGTTTATACGAGTTACCGTTCTTTCATTCTGCCCACGATCAAAAAGGGCTGCACAGGTGATGTCAACAAATCTGCAACTCAGCTGCTTCAGCGACTGCTGGGCATCCCTGTGGATGGTAACTTTGGTATCGGTACGGAAAACGCCCTGCGGAAAGCTCAGGCGGCGCATGGGCTGACCGTGGATGGAATTTGTGGCCCCGCCAGCTGGAAAGTGATTTCCGGGGCGGATAAGTACCTGTAAGGAGGGTATGATGGAGGAGAACTTTTACAAGACCAAAGCGATTCTGTGCGCTTTGGTCGGGGCCGTTACGGGGTATCTGGGCGATCTGGCTATCCCGTTTTATCTGCTGGTGTTGTGCAACATCATCGACTATGCAACGGGTGTCACCGCTGCACCGTACCGCTCTATCCGGCGCAGTAGCTACCGCTCCTTTCTGGGCATTCTCAAAAAGGTTATGCAGTGGCTGCTGGTGCTGGTGGGCTGGATCATGGATCAGCTGATTACTTATCTTTCTTCCGGCGTGGGCTGGAACCTGAATGACAGCGTGGTCGTGGCCTGCGTGGTCTGCGTATGGTTGATGTGCAACGAGATCATCAGCATCATCGAAAATCTGTCTGACATCGGCGTGAAAATCCCGCCGTTCCTCATCCCGCTGGTCGATTTCGTCAAGCGCACCACTGAGGAAAAGGGGGATTCCGCCGCTGGTAACTCTAAGGAGGGTTAATTATGGATTGGACTACTTTCTTCAAGGATATTTGTCTGGCCTTTGTGCCTGTCGTGGGTCTGTTTGCGTGTACTGCGCTGCACAGCATCGCGGATTATTTCGTCGGCAAAACCAACGATACCACCACCCAGAAGTATATCCGTGAGATCGAGGAGGCCATCATCAAAGCGGTTCGGACGGTGGCGCAGACCTACACGAAGAAGCTGAAAGCGCAGAACGCATTCGGCGAGGCAGAGGAAAAGATTGCAAACCGCAAGGCCATCGAAGTGGCCCGTGCATCCCTGTCCTCTGGGGCGGTCAGTTACATCTCCAAGACCTACGGCGATGTTGACACGTTCCTGTCTAACGGCATCGAATCCACCCTGAACGCCATCAAGGACGCAAAGAAGAACTGAGCATCTGCCCCCGGTGAGCCTAACCAGCCCGCCGGGGGCTTTTTCTGTGTAACAAATGATGTAACATCCCTGTAACATGAAACGCCCTTGTTACTTTCGACCGAAACGTGAAACAGGAGTGTTTCAGGATGTGTTACACAGAAAAATGCAGCAGCGGTGCGCTTATACAGATTTTGTAACATTGTAACACCCTTTTTATAAAAGATTAAAAAATTAGGTTTTAGGCGATATGTGATCTGCCTAATACGCCTAATTTGATATGTCTATACGCGCGCGGGCGCGAGGTTACAAAAAGCGGCGTGAAAGAAAAAAGTCAAAATAATTTGACTGAAACTGTTGACAAGTCAAATAGATTTAGCTATAATGGCAGCGTAGTCAAAATAATTTAGCTGAAAGGAAGATGACCCATGCTGTTCTACCGCCTCATGTGCTTGTGGATGCCGGAATACCATGCTCGGTGTCTGGCACAATTCCCGGACACGATGCTGTTTCTAGTTCTGCTGTTTCTGTCGCTGTGCGCACTGTACTATTATAGTCCGTTTCAGCGCACCTATCCGCTGGATCGGCTGCTGAACGATGTCAACCGCTGGCTGAATAAGGTGTTTCTGGAATGATGCCGCCGTACAAGAACAGCGAGTATTATACCGATTGGACGGCTTACAAGGCCATTCAAAATATAGAAAGGAAGTCTACCATGCTTATTTCATCTGTAAAGAATCCTCTCCCCGGTCAGGTGTACGAAACCACCTCGACCAACGGTAACACTTTCACCGTGCTGGTGCTGGCTGCATCTCAGGATGATACCGTCAGCACTACCCGCGTCTACGATCAGCCCCGGCTCATCAACAGCCAAAACATCCGGGTGAACAATCGCATGATGTACATTGACCCGTCCAAGATGGGCTTTGCCCAGAACGCAAACCTGATGGGCCTGATTGGTACGCTGCCGCCGGAAGATATGATTAAGGTTCGCCGCGCTATGGTGTCCATCTACAATCTGGGCACGGCTGCGGCAGACGTTCCCGCTATCCCGGATGCTCCTGTCGTGGAAAAGCCCGTGAACAAGGTGGAAAACAACGACAAGACCCGCATCAACGCTCTGGAGAAGGAATTGGGCGAAACCAAGGCGCAGGCAGAGCAGTACAAGCAGGAAAGCGATGAATACGCGGAAAAGCTGGAAGTTCTGTCCGCTGACCGTGATCTGGCTAAGGACTTTCTGAAAGACGCGCAGGATCAGGTGGAAAACTTGAAAAAGGAAATCGCGGCCATCACTGCCGAATCCGCTACCTATTCTAAGCTGCTCCATGAGCTGCTGGACAAGCTCATGCAGAAATAATAATATTTGGAGGTTTTACCATGACAAACGAAAGCATTCAGAATCTTCATCCCGGAGATCGGTTCGATTTCAAGGGGCTGGAGTGGGTAGTTCTCGACCCGGATATTGAGGGCGGAGTCCTCGCTATCACAGCAGAGCAGTTTTACAGGAGTGAGGCGTTCAGCGATAAGTGCTTTGCAGGCTGCAACGACTGGCGCAAGAGTACCCTGCGGAACAAGTTGCGCAAAGACTTGTTGCCCCATCTGGGCAGTGACAATCTGATCTATCACACAGTCAATCTGGTAGCCGATAACGGCGATAAGCTGTATGGCGTAGTCGATGAGCAGATTTTCCTGTTGACCTGTGACGAGTATCGCAAGTACCGCGATGTGATTCCCCAGTACGATCACTGGATGTGGACGTGTACTCCGTGGATCACGACTAACACCGGCTACGCGTACTATGTGCGCGGTGTCGACTCTGACGGTTCTCTGGACAACGGCGGTGCGACCAACGGCAATGGTGGCGTGGCCCCGGCTTGCATTTTCAATCCCCAGAATCTCAAATTGCGCCGACAGGCGCAGTTCGTGGAATCGCCTACACAGGACAAGTGAACGGAGGATCAGCACATGAAAGATACATTTTGGAAAGTAATTGTCACCGTGGTTCTGATCGCATTTCTGACCTTTGGTGCGGGTCTGTTCGTTGTGCAGGGCGTAAAGAATACTGCCATTTCCTACGAGGAACAGGTAGCCGCTGCTCAGTCTGATATTCAGGTGCAGGAGAAACGCCGCTCAGACCTCATCCCGAATCTGGTTGAAACGGTCAAGGCATACGACAAGCACGAATACGATACTCTTATGGCCGTTATCGCGGCGCGTGGCAGCAGTTCCGATGCCGCCGTGTCTGAGATTACCACCCAGATTGCAGCCGTGGCAGAGGCTTACCCGGAACTGCAATCCGCTGACAACTATCGGGAACTGATGAACGAGCTGGCAGTCACCGAAAATCTGATTGCGAATTACCGCTCTGACTATAACCGCACTGTCAAGAGTTATCGGCAGTATGTTCGCCGTTTTCCCAATAGTACGTTTTTGAGCCTGACCGGGTATGAGGTACAAAGCTATGCGCTCTTATCGTTCAACGTATCGGAGGATGCTCCGTCTGTCGGAAACCTCTTTGGAGATTAACGGAATCGAGATCACGTTCCGGGAGATTCTGGCAAGTGCTGTTATTGTGCTGGTGATGCTGATTCTGGGCACAGTCATTTCTGGCCGCATCAAGCAGATGGCAATGGAGCGCAAGCAGGAGTATACCACCGCGATTGATATTTCTTCTGAGGATCGGTTTGCCTACGGGCTGCGGACGGACGTTGGACGGGCATTCTGTTACGGTACACTGTCCGCCGTGGACACGGTATCGGAGGATCGGATCGGCGGGCCGTATATGTACATTTACTGCGAGGAACAGCACTACAATATGCACACCCGCACGGTAGTGCATACCGATGGCAAGGGTCACACCTATACTACCACGGAAATCTATTATTCATGGGATTATGCCGGTTCCGACACATGGCATTCTCAGACCGTGCATTTTCTGGGCAAGGATTTTGACTATGGGCAAATAGATATGCCCAGTAGCGAGTATCTGACCACAAAATACAGGGGTAGCAGCGTTCGATTTGAATACTATATCCGACCTGTGGAGTACACGGGCACGATGTATGCCACACTCACCGGGCACACGATTCAGGATGCCGCGTTCCACGATGGCACAGACATTGACCAGACGTGGGAACTCCTGATGTCCGGCGCAGATGGCTGGGCGGTCATCTTCTGGATAGTCTGGATCATCCTCACGGCGGCGGCTGTGTTCGGCTTCTGTACGCTTGAAAACGACTGGCTGAAATGAGTATACAGCCCGCAAAGGTATCCGCTTTTGCGGGCTTATTTTGAAAGGGGTTTTACCTATGGCTGTAAAAATCATCAAGGGCGATCTGCTCAACTGTGGGGCAGACATCATCTGTCACCAGACTAACTTTTTCGGCATGATGGGCGGTGGCGTGGCCGCGTCCATCTGGAATCAGCTGCTGGATCAGCAGGACAGGAAGGAATACTGCTCCCTGTGCCGCGATATGCGCGGCAGTCTGCTGGGCAGTGTCCAGATGCTCACTCACCATGGCAAGCCGTATGTGGCGAACCTGTTCTCCCAGATGGCAGAGCCGGACAAGTTCGACAGCCTGACCGATTATCGCAAGCTGCGCCGTTGTCTGCACGAGGTCAAGATGTTCGCAAAGCGGCGCGGCTACACGGTGGCGATGCCCGGCTTTATGGGCTGCGGCATTGCTGGTGGTAACTGGGATGAGGTGTATAAGATCATTCTGGAAACCTTTGAAAAGTACCCGCTGGACGTGTTTATTGTGTTCCTGCCCGGTATCACCATCCCCGGTGAGTACACGGTGGAGTTGTGGAAGGAACGCTGTGACCCGGTTCTGCACGAGTATCAGAGCCGCGTTAGCTTTGTCACGGGTCTGCCCAGTCTGGATGAGGCAACGGCTTATGTGCAGCGGTACGTTGCCGAAAACAATGACGGTGTGAACCTGTTCAAGATCGTGGATTCCAAGAACCAGCAAGTCAAGACGTTTTACCGGGATGGCAATGGAAAGGTGGTACAGGGATGAGCGTAGAATTGAGGGATTGCCCGTTCTGTCATAAGCCCGCCGTATTTGTTGGTGTGCATGACAATGAGGGCAACTACAAGGGTGTTCCCGGATGCGAGTACGAAAGCAATCCGTGGAGTGGTTTGTCCTATGGCCTGCATCATAAAGGCTGGGGAGAATGCGTCCTTTGCACCTGTGGCGAAGCTGAGGTTATGGGCGGCGTTTTGTTCGATACGGCAGAGCAAGCAGCCCGTTATTGGAACGCTGGAGGTAATCTTATGAAGAAAAAAGCGATGATTTCTCAGCCGATGAACGGCAAGACTGACAGCGAGATTAACGAAGCCCGTGATCGCGCTCTGGATGTTCTGGATGATATGGGTTTTGATGTAGTCAACACCCTGTTTACCGATGAATGGTTCAGCGATGATGCGATGGATCGGCGCGGCGTAAAGAACCGCCCGCTGTGTTTCCTTGCCAAGTCGCTGGAGGCCATGTCGGAATGTACCACGGTTTACTTCTGCAAGGGCTGGGAGCAGACCCGTGGCTGTCGTATGGAGCATGACGCGGCTGTTGCCTACGGCATGGAAATTCTCTACGAAGATGGCGCGGCGCGCGAGGTGCAGGGATGACATTTTGTGGTGTTCCGTCAATTCGCCCATACTGGAATGGATGTCAAAATCCAATGAACGGCAAGAGGTTGAAAGTTCTGGAACTTTTTGCGGGAACACGCAGTATTGGAAAAGCCTTTGAATCGAAAGGGCATGATGTGTTTTCCGTTGAGTGGGACAAGAATTTTGAAAATATCAATCTTTACGCCGATATTTTGAATGTCAGCGCGGGCGATATTCTATCAAGATTTGGACACCCGGATGTAATTTGGGCAAGTCCAGACTGTACCACGTTCAGTATTGCCGCTATTAGTCACCACAGGAGAAGAAACCCGGACACAGGGAATCTTGACCCGGTGAGCGATTATGCAAAGTTCTGTGATAAGGTCGATCAGCACGTTTTACAGCTTATAAAAGACCTTGACCCGGCACTTTACTTTATCGAGAACCCACGGGGGGGGATGCGGAAAATGGTTTGGATGAAGTCTTTACCGCGTTATACTGTTACATATTGTCAGTACGGCGATACACGGATGAAACCAACTGACATCTGGACAAACCACCCTGATCCTCAATTCAAGCCCATGTGTAAGAATGGCGATCCGTGCCATGTTCCAGCCCCCAGAGGGAGCAAAACAGGCACGCAGGGCCTGAAAAACAGCAGAGAGAGAAGTGTTATACCTAAACTGCTTTGTCAACATATCGTTGATATTTCGGAACGATATTTTAAGGAGAACAGCCATGCGCAGAGCAATCGCAATAGACTTTGACGGTACTATCTGTACCAACGCATACCCGAACATCGGAGAACCGAAATGGGCACTCATCAACGAAGCCCTCAAGCAGCAGAAAGCAGGTGCGGGGCTGATCCTCTGGACGTGTCGGGAGGGCGTTTACCTGTCTGCCGCAGTTGCGGCGTGTGAGAGTTGGGGGCTACACTTTGACGCGGTGAACCAGAGCCTCCCGGACTGGATCAAGGCATGGGGCACAAACCCGCGCAAGGTTGCCGCCAACGAATACTGGGATGACCGGGCTATCAGCATCATCGGTGATACCGTCAAATGGTTTTATGATGCACCCGTTGTTACCCGGTGCGGTCAGTGCAAGTACAGCGCAGAGGCATCCGCGCAGACCAAGCGATACGGTCATCCGGGAACGATGTTGTGTGAGAATCGGTTTAGCCCCTGCAATCATCGGTATGTCAATGTGCTTGACTTTTGCAGTTATGCAGAGAGAAAGGAAAAAGAAGATGGCAAGTCTGAATGAAAAAGTGCGGCAACACGCCGCCGTGTGTAACGAACTGAATGCACTGTTTGCCCGCAAGAATGCGGACTATGGCGATGCGTTCCATACGTCCTTTTTGGATGAGGGCTTGGCGATGGCCCGTATCCGGCTGGGCGATAAGCTGGCCCGGTTCAAGAATCTTTCCCGTTCCAACGCGCAGATGGTCGGTGATGAGAGTATCCGGGATACCCTGATTGACCTTGCAAACTATGCCATTATGACGGTGATGGAACTGGACAACGCAACAAAGCAGGAGGATGCAAAGCAGGAGGATGCAAACCATGAAGGTCATTAACGCTGATGTGGAGTTTATCATGCCTATCAATGGGGCTGTAATTTTGCAGCGGCTGGAGCAGTGCGGACGTGTCTGCTACAAGTCGGAGGACAAGATCACCGATACCAGCGCAGAGGCATTTGTCCGGGGCATCATCCGCCGGGGGCATGATGCGGTATTGGAACACTGCTCTTTCACGGTCAAGTTTATCTGTGACCGCGGTGTATCGCATGAGATCGTCCGGCATCGGATGGCATCGTTCTGTCAGGAATCCACCCGCTACTGCAATTACAGCAAGGACAAGTTTGATGGCGAGTTGACGTTCATCAAGCCGTGCTTCTGGGATGAACATTCCGATCAGATGGTTCTGTGGAAGTCTGCCATGACCCTTGCCGAGAACCACTATCTGGGACTGCTGAAATACGGTGCAACGCCGCAGGAGGCCCGCGCGGTGCTGCCGAACAGCCTGAAAACCGAACTGGTGATGACCGCGAATATCCGCGAGTGGCGGCATTTCCTGAATCTTCGCTGTGACCCGGCGGCGCATCCGCAGATGCGGGAGGTTGCGCTGCTCCTGCTGGACAAGCTACACGATGCAGTGCCCGTGTGTTTTGATGATCTCTGGGAGAAGTGGTATCAGATGCGTATTCCCGGTGATCCTGCATTCCGGGATAAGGAGGGCTGACCGATGGATACAACATTTAAGCTGCTGCCATGCCCATTCTGTGGCGGTCAGGCGCGTGTCCGGGCCGAACAGAAGAACCGTACCTACTACATCGGATGCGCCAAATGCGGCGCGAGAAGCCGCGCTGTGGGCCGTAGGCCGTGGCATGATACCGTTTACGTCGCGCAGGGTACGGCTGCAAAACTTTGGAATGAACGAATGAAAGGAGAATCTGACAATGACGAAAGAACCTGAATATCATGTCGGATGCGGCCTGTTCGGTATCTACGCGGGCACTCTGATGAAGCCTAAAAAGGACGGCATGATTATGTGGCGCAAGAAGTCGGATGTCACCGAAGAAGCGATCCATGCAGTTATGCAGTATTTCAAGCAGACAATGGACGGGCACGATAAAACCGCTGCCAGCGCGTCCTACGAGTTCGCAGACGGGCGCACGTTGACAGTCAACTTTACGATTACCCAGCCGGATAAAAGGGAGGTAGATTAACGTGGTAGGGCTTGCAATCTTCCTGTTCATCGTGCTGCTGGTGCTTTTCGTGTTTGCTCTGTGTTCGGAGTTTAAGCAGGCAGAGCAAGAGGGCGAACGGATGGCCGCAGAATTTACCGCTAGGAGGAACCACCATGAACACTAAAACTGTTATCGGAATCTCCGCCGGGCTGCTGGGGTCTGCCCTGATCCTGTTCGGCATCGCAGCACGGATGGCGGATGCCCGTATTGATGATCTGACCGCAGAGCGTGACATCTATGCGAGCCGGGCCGCAAATGAGGCTAATAGAGCAGCCGATATGGAGTATAACTACTCAGCCATGAAGTTGGCCTACGACAAGCTGAAAGCCACGCACGAGGCACTTTCTGACGGGCTGACGGCATCCTATGCAGGTGACTTCCTTTGCACGTCCTATGATCTGAATTGTGACGTGTGCCAGACCACCAACATCACATACAGCGGGGAGGCCCCGATACCCGGCTACACGGTTGCTGCTGACCTGTCCACATTCCCCATCGGCACATGGCTGTACATCGAGGGGCTGGGCATCCGCCGGGTGACGGACACAGGCGGCGGCGTGGGCAAGAATCAGCTGGATGTGCTGGTAGCCGGGAACCACGATGACGCTAAGGCATGGCAGGGCTATGGGATGCAGCGTGTCTGGATTTTGGAGGGCGTGGAATGAATAAATCAGATTTTCACGTTGGACAGACTATCTACATCGGCTCCAGAGTAGGGCCGGGCATGACCGCGTATCTGGGTCTTGCAACAATTACATCTATCGGTAGAAAATGGGTCAGCTTTAAGTACCTTCCCGGTGGATTTCAAAAGAATCGATTCGACATTGAATCCGGGCTTGTAGATAACGGCGCGTATTCTCCCGACAAGGTTGCGGTCTTAGACCCCGCTGAATATTATGATCTGGTGGATGCGCGGCGATTACGCTATGCGATTGCTGTGAACATGAGGGCATTTGAGAATTGCACGATTACACAACTCAAAGAGATCGCACAAATTGCGAATATCCCAGTCAAATTCTGTGAGCGTAAATACAAAGCCAAAGAAAACGCTTGACTTTTTGTGTGGTCAATAATAATATAGTTGTACACACACAATATCGGAAAGGTGGATTTGTCATGGCTGAGAAAATGGGCCGTCCGCTTTCGGAAAATCCCAAGACCACCCGGCTGGAAATCAGGGTAACACCTGACGAAAAGCAGGAAATCATGGAACTGGCTAGAGCGTCCGGCCACAGTCTGCGCGAGTTGTTGCAGATCGGCATTGAAGCCGTGCGGCGGGAAAACGAGCCGGATTGCGAGTATCATTAACGGAAACGGCCTGTTTTAACGAATGAAAGCCCTCAGAGTTTGGAACATTACCAGCTCTGGGGGCTTTTTATTTTTGTGTGGACAAAAAATATTTTGAAAAACTATTGACTTTTTGTGTGGACAATAATATACTTATTGTGCGGACAAAAAGTAGAACAAGCCGCAGAAAGAAAGGATGACCACTATGAAACCTACGATTGAAATTCTCAGCACCCTGACCGATGACCAGTACACCACATTCCGCATGATGCGCACCCGCTGCTACTGCTGGAACCCCGATGCCGAGAAGATCACCTTTGAATCCGACATCGGCGAGCAGACCATGACCTTTGACACATGGGAAGATGCCCGGAGATTCGCAGAAAGCCCCGACAAGAATCAGTACATCCGTAAATCCGATGTCGTGTCTATGCTGAACGAGCGTCTGGGCAGCATTAAAATGGGCATGGACTATGCGAGGGATCGGATGGATCACGAAGTATTCAGCCTCTACCATCGCCAGTATACCGAGGTCAAGTCCATCCTGAGTGATCTGGACGATCTGGAGCAGCACGAGTTCTAACCGATGCAAACTCGCCTGACGATGACCCGGCGGCACGGGTCGAAACACTCCCCCTAGTAGGGAGTGTCGCGGGAGCCAATACCGCAGAACACGGAGGTATGAAATATGCAGACCAGCACATTTGATCGCATTTACAAGACCGCGCAGCAGGTCAATCTTGAGAGCAACGATTGGTTTAACTACGCCGGTTTTTTCTGGGTGAACTTATCTGACAGGCAGCTCCAGAAGATGCAGCAGTTACTCAAGGCGCAGGGCTGCAAAACCGTGGAGAAGAACGGCGAGGAATGGTTCTCGCTGAACAGCGGTATCCTGATTAAGACGCACTGAACAACGGAGGGTTTTACCATGAAAAGAGTTACATTCACTTACAATTCCAAGGACATGAAGCACGGTATCAGCGGCGAGATCGGCGAGGCTTGCGCGTCCATCTTGCTGGACGATGACCGGGCAGAAGAAATCCGCGCTGCATTCAACGAAAATCGCAAAGCCGCAGCCGCTTACATCATGCGTGAGCGGGCAATCGGATTCTGCTGGAGCTGCGAGCATCTGCGTGGGCGTGGGTTTATCGAGGGCAGCATCAAGAGCGTACAGGTTGAGGACATCTAACAGGGAGGGCAAGACTATGAGCATCGCAACTATTATTCTCGATCAGCTGGGCGGGCCGGGATTTATTATGATGACCGGGGCCAAGAACTTTGTTTCGGACGGTAACACACTCCGCATGACCCTGCCGCGTAACGCAAGCGGCGCGAATCGTTTGTATATCACCCTCACCCCGATGGATGATTACACGATGCGGTTCTTCAAGCATACCAATGGCCGGATCACCCGCACGGGCCGCTGGATTGATGACAAGAATACCGATGTCGAGGTGGTCAATGGCGTGTTCTGTGACACGTTGCAGGAGAACTTCACCCGTGTTACCGGGCTGGCAACTCATCTTTGATAGGAGGACAAGACTATGAGCAACATCGAGATTCTGGAGAAGGGCGTTGAGTATACGGTGCTACACAGAACCGTTGACACGCCGCAGCCGTACATTGTGGCGTGGAAGTTCCACTCGCAGACGATGGACTGGGAGCAGGGGCACTATTTCGAGGATCGGGAATCTGCATTCAAGTGGTTCACGGAGAACGATCTTTGCAACTGCATCCACTGTGACAAGCAAGGATGCCCGCACCGGGAGGCGTACCGCAGACTGCCTCGGTATCTCGGCGGGCTGGGCCTCTGCCCCAGATTGGAGGGCTGAACGATGAAGCCGATTACCGTTACTATCGCAGTCAACGGAAACACCGTCAAGACTGCTACGTTCGTCAATGTGAACTTCTACAATGAGTTCAAGCGGATTCGGGAAGCCCCGGAACCGCTGCTGGCTGTCAGGTCTGCACTTTGCAAGGAGATGGATTACACTGGAGGCCTGAAGCCTTACTCCAAATCCTTGGCAGCGGAGATGTGGCACATTGCCCATGCTCACGCACTCCAGCAGTTACAGGATGAACTACTGGAAAAAGAAATGGCTGATATTTTGAATCAGCCCGATTGAAAGGAGCGTTTACAATGGCAATCGTTGAGAATGAGAATGACTTGATGATAGGATGGATGATAATTCGCACGGTATTCAACTCTCCTAGCATCCCGGACTACCCCGGCAAGGCGGATGCCCTGATCCGCTTGAAGCGGGCTATGCGGAAGTTTATGCGCGAACAGCCGCCGTGTCGGGAGTGGATCGTCAAGGACTACTACGATGGATCGTGCATCCAGCTGGAGCAGTTACCGGATGAGCTGGACAGCTACACCGAGGACGAAGTGCAGGAGTGGTTCATGTGGAATCGGTACATGACCGCCGCGCCCAGCCAGTACGATTGCACGGGGCAGCGGTTTACAAACTGGTTCAAGCTGACCCGGCGGCGCGGTCACTGGTTCGCATACCACTCAATCGGCATAGACGTGTGATAGGAGGTGCGTGCGTGGAAAAGCTACATTTTAAGGTTGAATCCCCGGCAAACTTTGTCAAGCTGGCCTGTACGATTCTCTTTGAGAGGAAAGAAGAACTGCTGGATGATTACGGTTCCACTTGGCATGATGTGTTTGATGGGGAGGCTGGGAATCAACATTTTCAGCGGTTCATGGAAGAACTATTCCCGGATGGATGTACTATCGGGGAAAGAGAGCTGAACCAACTGACGGATAAAGCGATTCAATTCCTGAAAACGGATGCCTTTTGCCTTGATATAAAGGCGGGGCATGACAAATCGCGATCTGCTTTTTGGGTATACTTCATTCCAGAGCATAAAGTTTATCCCTGCCAGTTTGCTCAGCACGAAGAAACGGTTATTGATATACTGGTAGACTTTTTCGGGGTAAATGTGCAGAAGTACAGTATAGAAGCCCTGCAAAGATTTATACTGGGTGCATTTCAAATTCAGTCCACTAATACGTCTGTGCGTTCCATTGCCGCCGATGCTGAGTTTATTCGGCGGACGGTATATTACAGGGCAGACGGATTGCGCAAAGCCGGGAAATGAGCATAGCAAAAGGCCCGTAGGCGTTTAACCTACGGGCCTTTCTACTGTCATCACGAAACACATCTTGATGAGCTGCACATTGAGTTCGTATGTGCGCGTTATGGTGGAG
>OOBJ01000458.1_pt1 | contig 33828 bp, 33 predicted proteins | sample 1671331 | NCBI WGS metagenome assembly OOBJ01 (sample SAMN06348145, study PRJEB24527) | human gut metagenome | biome: human gut; feature: ankylosing spondylitis patient; material: feces | host: Homo sapiens | place: China | collected 2015-10 | reverse complement strand
GGCAAAGAAATAGTGATTAATCTTTGAATTAATACTATTTCTTGTCTACCCTATTTTTATGTCAAGAGTGTTTTTTTAGTTTTTTTTATGTATAATATAGTTATAGAAAGAATTGTAAAGGAGGAATTAATTATGAAAGTTATTGTCAGAGGTAAAAACGTTACAATTACAGATGCTATTGAGGATAAAATCACTAAAAAACTAGCATTGCTCGACAAGTACTTCATCATGGGACAAGATGTGGAGGCTAAGGTTTTAATTAGAACTTACCCATTTGGTCAGAAAATTGAAGTTACAATTCCTACAGAGTATGTTCTTCTTCGTGCAGAAGAAACAAGTGATGATCTTTATGAAGCAATCGATTTAGTTATCGATAAGCTAGAAAGACAGATCAGAAAGTACAAGACAAAGTTAAGTAGAAAGTCAAAGAATAATAAACTCGCTTTCAACATTAACACTTTAGAAGCTCTTGAAGAACCTGAAGAAGAAGACGTTGTCGTTAAGACAAAAACAATTAATCCAAAACCAATGGACATGGAAGAAGCTATCATGCAGATGGAACTCATTGGTCATTCATTCTTCGTTTATAAAGACATCGAAACTAATACAGTATGTGTTGTCTATAAACGTAGAGATGGTGGATACGGTCTTCTTGAAACAGAAGAATAATAAAAAGAAATCTGGCTTTTGGCCAGATTTTTTTTATGTCCTTAAGAAATTCTTTCTTTTCTTTCGTATATATTATTTGAGGGACACAAGATCTCCCTGCATAATATCCTGAGCTTTCATATACTTATCGATATCATTTAGAATTGTTGTTTTTTTGATAGACCATAAAGGAGCTACTAATTCTTCTAATGGTGCATCTCCAGTCAGTCTTTCTATGACTACATGACTTGGAATATATTCTAGTTGTCTTGCAACTAAAGAAATATATTCATCTCTTTCTAACATCTTAAAAGGATAATAGAGCTTATATAGACGACTATTTTGTGTGACATAGAGATTGTGAATCTTAATACCTTGAATATCTAGTTTTCCTACCGCTTTTGCAGTCTCCAACATCATCTCTATTGTTTCATTAGGTAAACCATTAATAATATGTACACAGACTTCTAAATGATGTCTTCTTAACATAGAGAGTCCATCTAAGAATTCTTGATAAGTATGACAACGATTGATTTCTTTTGCGGTAGTATCATGAATAGTCTGTAAGCCTAATTCTATATAGATATCCGTTTTTCTATTTAATTCTTCTAAATAAGCACATATTTCTTCAGTGAGGCAGTCTGCACGTGTCGCAATCGCAATACCAACAACATCCTTCATACCAATAAATGGTTCATAGATCTTCTTTAACTGATCTAAAGAAGCATAGGTATTTGTATATGCCTGGAAGTAGGGAATAAAGACAGCTTCAGGCCACTTTCTTTTCATTACTTCAGCACCTGCTTTAAACTGTTCTAAAAGAGAATCACTATCTAGAATAAAGTCGCCAGAACCTTTCTCAGAACAGAATATACAGCCTCCAAAGCCTTTTGTCCCATCTCTATTAGGACAAGTAAAATGGGCATCTAAAGAGACTTTTGCGACTTTTTTATGATATCTCGTTTTTAAAAAATAATTGTATGTATGATAACGTTTGTTATCTAAAGAATATGGAAAAGGATTCATTTTTTATCACCTGGCTCATTATAACATAAAATGGAGGGAAAAATATGCTAGAACTTAAAGACTTAACTGTGAGTTATGATATTTGTATATTGGATCATGTGAATTATATATTTCCAGATACTGGTTTAGTAGGTATTAAAGGCCCTTCAGGATGTGGGAAGTCTACACTTCTATATTGTTTATGTGGATTACTGCAATATAATGGCACAATTACTTTTAATCATGAAGTGATAGATAAAAAATTTAGTAAGATGATAGGCTTTATTAAACAGAATAATGATCTTATTCCTTCTTATACAGTAGAAGAGAATATCATGGCTGGATGTTATTTTGGACAGATTGATTTTGATAAGAAAAAGATGGATAAGATTATTAGACGCTTAAAAATAGAAAAGCTTATGAAAAGATATCCTGATGAACTTTCTATTGGACAGATGAAACGTGTATCTATTGCCCGTGCCTTGTTAAAGGATGCACCTGTACTTTTATGTGATGAACCTACAGGTGCCCTTCATTATAAACAGGCAAAAGAGGTTATGACACTCTTAAAGGAAGTATCTGAAGATCGTTTAGTCATCGTTGTTTCTCATGATACATCCCTATTAGATGAATATGTCGATATACTCATAGAGATGAAGAACCAGACATTACATACAATTAAAGACAATCATATAGATAAAGAAGTACTTATTCCTCAACATAAGAAACACTTCTCTATGCGTTATAGTTTTAAAGAAGTATTGGGAGAAAGAAAGAGACTCGCATTACTCTCACTTTTTCAGATATTAGTCATTGTAACATCTCTAGTGATTATAAGTGGTTTGAATGGTCTTTCTACCTCTATAGAGAAATCTTATACGGAAGCACCACTTAAAGATATTGTAACTATATCAAGTCATGATGGAGAACCATTGTCTTTAAAAGAAAAAGGTACAAAACATTTTGATATAGAAAGTGGGTATATCAAAGGAGTTAATGCCTTGTTGATTCGTTTACCTAAAAAGACAAAACATATTAAGTTACTATCAGGACATCTGCCTCGTCATACAAATGAAGTTATTATCACCAATAATTTATCTCATAAACTTAAATCAGAATTTACATGTCACCTATTAGAAAATGAAACATATAAAGTAGTGGGAGTAATAGAAGATAATTTCTATCAGGATCAATTGGTTTGTTTCCATCATGATATAGATAAAAAATATCCAGATTTATTAAGAAATGACAAAATAGATGTAGTCACAAAGGATACTGAAACTCTTATTAAACGTTATGAAAAGAACTATGAAGTAGATAATGATGTATATATGAAGAAGATGAGTTATGGAACACTTATTTCTATTGGTCGTATGATTGCGTTAGTTTATATGATGATCAGCTTATTTGTGGCAATAGAACTTACAAAAACAGTCTTCTCTTCTTTATATTTAGAAAGAAGCCGTTCTCTTGCTTTGAAAATTTCTATGGGTGCATCTTATAAACAATTACAGCGTGAATCAAAGATAGAAATACTTATTGTAGGCACATTTATTTACTCTATCAGCATAGTGATGTTTATTATTATTCTTACTATTCTCCCGCTCACATCCTTTAAGAGTTATTGCCATTTTACCTGTCTTGCATCTCCTTATTATTTCTATATTATTTTCTATTTTCTCTATCTTCTTATACTCATACTTTCTGCATCTGCACCGTTTATTCGTATTAAGAAAGAAAGTATAGTCTCATTACTCAGGGAGGAATAATATGATTCAACTTAAATCAATTAACAAGCGTTATCTACATGAACATGTCTTAGAAAACATTACTTGTACTCTTCCTGATACAGGATTTGTATCACTTGTTGGGCCAAGTGGATGTGGAAAAAGTACTTTACTTCATATTATTGCTGGACTCGATCATGATTACTCAGGAGAAGTGATATATAAGAAGAATAAGAAAGTTTCTATCATTTTTCAGGATTTTCATCTTATACCTTGGCTGTCTATTAATAATAATATACGTTTATATGATTACTTTCATAAATCATCCTATGCATTGGATGAAACATTAACTAAACAATTTAAGAATACTTCAGTTAATGATCTTTCCTTAGGACAACGACAACGAACAGCGATAGAGCGTGCACTTTATTATGATCCAGATATTATTCTATGTGATGAACCAACAGCTTCACTTGATCCAGATAATGCAGAGAGAGTATTAAAGATGTTGAAGCAGCGTTCTCATTCTTCTCTTGTATTATTTGTATCCCATGATGAAGCATCAGTAAAACAATATAGTGACCGTATTATAGAGATGAAGGATGGATGTATTATAAAGGATACACTTATTCAAAAGACAGAAAGTTATCCTCGAGAGAACCATACCAATAATAAGCCACGACATTTTCCTATACTTAAATTAACTATCCAATCATTCTTAAGTAGTCGTAAAAGATTTTTTCAGATGTCATTTTCTCTATCTATCGCATTATTATGTTTGATGATGACATTTACCTTTACATTCTCTTTTCGTAATACTATTTATCAATATCTTTCTTCGTTGATTCCACAAAAGTCTATTACTTATAAATTACGTAATGATGATCCGCTCTCTTTAACTCATTTCAATGAAGCATCCTATCATTATTTAAATCTTGATGATTATGATCTCATGGGAATCTCTCATAATAGTCAACGTTATCAAAAGAATGACGTATTATTTATATCAGATGACTCGTCCTATACCACTCATTATATATATGGTAGAGTTCCACAAAATAATGATGAAATTGCGGTACCTCTCTCTACTGCAAGAAAGCTTGCACAAAAGAATAAGGTCAATACATTACTTAATACAACTTGGACAATCTATTATAAGCATCAATTAAAGATAAAAGGAAAAGAAGTAAAGATAGTTGGTATCTCTCCACATACCTATAATTATGATGCCTTCTATATGTATGAATATGCCAATTATCATTGGATAGAGTCCATCTTTAATCAAACACCGACTGCAAGATATGGTATGTTAAAATATAAGGAAGATAAATCCATTATAGATTCTTTAAAAAAGAATTATCCTGAATATGAGTTTAAGGCAATGGGGGAATCAACTCAAAAAACTTTTAATCAGAATATGAATAGAATCCAGATGGTTCTAGTGGTATTCTCTATTCTCACAATACTTTCTTCTATATTTATGATTATGGAAATCATGATTCTTCATGCGATGCATTTAAAGAAGGATCATGCCATCATGAAGGCCTATGGTGAAAAGAAGATACACATTTTCAAGATGTCTTTCTATCAATGTTTGATTCTTCATTCTTATAGCTATGTGACAGCATCTCTCATATTACTTGGTATTATGAAGATAATGAATCAAATAATCCCACAGATTACAGACTTTCCTATGCATATCACTTTCCAGCCTATTATTATGTTGATATTGTGGATCGGTTCATTCTTATTAGTTTGTTTCTCTACACTATTTAGTATTCTTTATATTATCAAACTCAATCCATCCCGCATCCTTAAAATGAGATGATACTTCTTGCAAATAATGGGAAATTATGATAAGGTGTGTAAGTATATAAAAGTCAAGGAACTAGAGTAGTAGATGGTCATACTTTTTAAGAGAACTTATGGCTGGTGTGAATAAGTAAAGTCATCCATTGAACTCGCTAGGGAGATGGGTCTGTGATAAGCAGATCACGTATTGCTGCGTTAAAGCATTAAGCGCATGAATCAGTCTTCATGAACTAAGGTGGTACCGCGAGTTCTCGTCCTTAGACATGAGGACTTTTTTTATTTTAAAAGTGGAGGAGACAAAATTATGGCTTATGATCATAAGATAGCAGAAAAGAAATGGCAGAAATACTGGGAAGAGAATAAGACATTCGAAACAGATGTTTATGATTTCTCAAAGCCTAAATACTATGCCTTAGACATGTTCCCTTATCCATCAGGACAAGGTCTTCATGTTGGACATCCAGAAGGATATACAGCAACTGACATCATGTCAAGAATGAAGAGAATGCAGGGATATAACGTATTACATCCAATGGGATTTGACTCATTTGGTTTACCTGCTGAACAGTATGCAATCAAGACAGGTAACCACCCTGAAGGATTTACATTAAAGAATATTCAGACTTTCACTAAACAGTTAAAGATGTTAGGTTTCTCATTTGACTGGGATAAGCAGGTATCTACTTGTGATCCTAGCTTCTATAAATGGACTCAGTGGATTTTCAAACAGCTATATGAAGATGGTTTAGCTAGATATGTAGATATTCCTGTTAACTGGTGTGAAGAATTAGGTACAGTACTTGCGAACGATGAAATCATCGATGGTAAGAGTGAACGTGGTGGATTCCCTGTTATTCGTAAGAATATGAAACAGTGGGTTATTGATATTCCTAAATATGCTGAAAGATTACTTGCAGGCTTAGAAGAAGTTGATTGGCCAGAATCTACTAAAGAAATTCAGAGAAACTGGATTGGTAAATCAATCGGTGCTCATGTTGATTTTAAGGTAGATGGTTATGATGATAAATTCACAGTATTCACAACACGTTGTGATACATTATTTGGAGCTACTTATTGTGTATTAGCACCAGAACATGAATTAGTAGAAAAGATTACGACTCCTGATAAGAAGGATGAAGTAAAAGCTTACTTAGATGTATGTGCAACTAAGTCAGAACTTGAAAGAACTGAATTAAATAAAGAAAAGACAGGTGTCTTCATTGGTGCTTATGCAATCAACCCAGTAAATGGTAAGAAGATTCCAATCTGGATTTCTGACTATGTATTAGCTGGTTATGGAACAGGTGCTATCATGGCTGTTCCTGCACATGATGATCGTGACTATGCTTTCGCAAAGAAGTTTGGTATCGATATTATTCCAGTATTAGAAGGTGGAGATGTTACTAAGGAAGCATGGACACAGGATGGTGTACATATCAACTCTGACTTCTTAAATGGTTTAGATAAGCAGGAAGCAATCGATAAGATGTTAGACTGGTTAGAAGAACATCATTGTGGTTCTAAGCATGTTAACTATCGTTTAAGAGAATGGATTTTTGCAAGACAGAGATATTGGGGTGAACCAATTCCAATCATTAACTTTGATGATGGAACATCTGTTGCTTTGAGTGATGATCAGTTACCACTTATCCTACCTGAACTTGAAGATTATAGTCCATCAAAGACTGGTTCTTCTCCATTAGATAAGGCTGTTGACTGGGTTAATGTAGAAGTAGATGGTAAGAAAGGTAAGAGAGAAACAAGTACAATGCCTGGTTCTGCAGGATCTTCTTGGTACTTCTTAAGATATATTGATCCACATAACGATAAGGCTATTGCAGATCCAGAATTATTAAAGCACTGGATGCCAGTTGATTTATATGTTGGTGGACCAGAACATGCAGTAGGACACTTATTATATTCACGTATGTGGAATAACTATTTATATGACAAGGGTATCGTACCAGTTAAAGAACCATTCAAGAAACTATACCATCAGGGTATGATTCTTGGTCCAAATGGTGTGAAGATGTCTAAGTCAAAGGGTAATGTTATTAATCCAGATGATATTGTAGAAGCATATGGTGCAGATACATTACGTTTATATGAAATGTTTATGGGTCCTCTTGAAGCATCTAAACCTTGGAGTGAAACAGGTGTAGAAGGTTCAAAGAAATGGCTAGAACGTGTTTATAGATTATTTGTAGAATCTGATAAGTTAACTGATACAAATGATGGTTCATTAGACTTCGTATATCACTCAACAGTTAAGAAAGTGACTGAAGACTATGAAAACCTTGGCTTTAATACAGCTATCTCACAGATGATGATCTTCATCAATGAAGCATATAAGGCTAAAGCAGTTTATAAGCCATATGCAGAAGGTATCGTTAAGATGCTTTCATGTATTGCGCCTCATATCTGTGAAGAAATGTGGGAAAAACTTGGTCATGAAGGAACAATTGCTTATGAAGCATGGCCAACATATGAAGAAGACAAGCTTGTTGTATCTACAATTGAAATTGCAGTACAGGTAAATGGTAAAGTACGTGGACGTTTATCTATTAATAAGGATCAGGAAGCTGAATCTGTTAAACAGCAGGCATTAGAACTTGAAAATGTTAAGGCACATACTGATGGTAAAGAAATTAAGAAAATCATTTATGTTCCTAACAAGATTGTAAATATTGTAGTTAAATAATTCGCTAAGGCATCTCTTAGGAGATGTCTTTTTTTATTACAAAGAACCAATAATGTGAAATAAGTGATACACTATAATTAGGAAGATGGAGGTATCATTAATGTTTTATAGTATAGGGGATGTTTCAAAAATACTGAATGTATCAAAAGAAATGATACGATATTATGAAAAACAGGGAGCATTGAAGCCTGCTCGTAAAGAAAATAATAATTATCGTTCTTATTCTACAATGGATATATTCTTTTTGATGGAAATGATTAGATATCAGGCATTAGGGCTTACTACTACTGAAATAAATCAGCTATTGAATAATAATTACATGCAAAGTTATTCAGATTGTTTATCAAACTATCATAAGAAACTAGAAAAAGAAATTACATTTAAAATGGTTTTGAAGGATCGTATAAAAGAAATGGCTGATAGAGCTAAAACGAGTCAATTAAACATTAATCATTATTGGTTTAAAAATGTAGATGAACATGAGTATGTATTTCTATGCAAAGGAAAAGATGATTGTTATGGTGAGATAGAATTGACAAAAGAAAATAGAAATATTATGTTTGCTGGACAGAATTTTACTTTTTTTGAAAGTATGGTTATTTTTAATGAAGAGGATGAAAACTGGGTTTATGCAATTAATACGAATTACAAAGAAGCACTTAATATAGAAATGTCTGATGCAGTCAAGCAAAAAAGCCAATTATGTATTTGTACAATGATTGATATGTCAGAGGTAGGCTGCTTTAAAAGAAAACTATTAGAACCAATATTAAAATATATCGAGGAACACCAAATGACTATTGTTGATAAAATACGTGGTATTATTATCTGCAGAGGTTATCAAAATAATAAATATCAAAGAATAATGGAAATTCAAATTCCTATCAAACCTTGAAGGGCTTTCAAGGTTTTTTTGATGTTTTTTAGAATAATATCACAATACATCTCTTGAATACTTGTGAAAAATAAATCTTGACCTTGAAATAATTACACCCATTAGAATAAAGATAGAAGATAAAGGAGACTGAAATTATGTATTCAAAATTATTTACACCTTATAAGGTAGGAAATTGTGAGGTTCCTAACCGACTAGTCGTACCAGCAATGGTTACGAATTATTGTACTGAAGATGGATTTCTAACAGAACGTTATATGAAATACATCGAGGAGAAGGCCAAAGGTGGATGGGGTATGATTATCACTGAAGACTACAGTGTTACTTCACATGGAAAGGGATACCAATATATCCCAGGATTTTATAAGGATGAGCATATTGAATTGAATAAAGAACTTACAAAAATGGTTCATTCATATGGTTCAACTATTTTTTGTCAGATGTACCACCCTGGAAGACAGAGTTCTCATTTTGTGAATGGTGGTGTACAGCCTATTGCACCTTCAGCTACTAAAGACCCAATTTGTATGGATCTTGCAAGAGAAATGACTGTTGAAGAGATTCATACTTTAGTGAATGAATTTGCGGAAGCAGCAAGAAGATGTAAAGAATCAGGGTTTGATGGTATTGAACTCCATTGTGCTCATGGATATCTTTTGGCTGAATTCCTAAGCCCATATGTCAATAAGCGCACAGATGAATATGGAGGATGTTTTGATAACCGTGTAAGAATCGTGGATGAGATTCTTGTTGCAATGAGAGAAAAAGTAGGAGATTTTCCAATTCAAGTACGTGTTTCATCTCGTGAGTTTGTACAGGGTGGACGTACAGAAGCAGAGACTTATCAATTAGTGAAACATTTAGAAAGAATTGGATTTGATGCAATTCATGTATCTAATGGTGTTTATGCAGCACCTGCTGAAAAGCAGATTATTGCGCCAATGTTCACGGATCATGCATTAAATATGGAAAGATCATATAATATTAAAAAGATTGTAGATATTCCAGTTATTTTAGCAAATAGAATTAATGAACCTGGTATGGCTGATATTTTATTAGATATGGATAAATGTGATTTTGTCGGTATGGCAAGAGGCTCTTTGGCTGATCCTATGCTTCCTAAAAAAGCAAAAGAAGGAAAAATGGATCAGATTAATTACTGTATTGGATGTTTACAGGGATGTGAGTGGGCTCTATTTGATGGAAAAGGTGTGACATGTTTAGTTAATCCTAGAGTAGGTAGAGAATATGAATGTGATTTAACACCTGTAAAAGAACCTAAAAATGTTATGGTTGTAGGTGGTGGTCCAGCTGGATTAATGGCAGCAAGAACTGCAGCTATTAGAGGACACAATGTTTCACTCTATGAATCTAAAAAATCATTAGGTGGTCAATTTGAAAGCGCTGCTTATCCAATTGGAAAAGGTGAATTATCTACATTTACATCATCAATCAGAGCTAATTTAGAAGCACTAAATGTACCTGTTCATTTAGGAACAGAAGTCACTGAAGAATTAATTCAGAAAGTACGTCCTGATGCGATTGTTTTGGCGACTGGTGCAAAACCATTTATGCCTCCTATTAAAGGTATTGATCAGGAACATGTACATTTTGCAGAAGATATGTTATTAGGTAAGTATGATTATCCTAATGGACCTATTGTAGTATGTGGTGGTGGAGAAGTTGGTTCAGAAACAGCACACTATTTACAGGAAAAAAATCATCAGGTAACTATTGTAGAAATGCAAAGTGATATTCTAAATGATATGATGCCTATTTCAAGAGAATATTTATTAAAGATGATGAGAGAATCAGGTGTTAATGTAAAAACTAATTTTAAAGTAAAAGAAATCACAAAAGATGCAGTAATCGGTGAAAATCAAGAAGGTCAATTAGTATCATTACCAGCAGAAATGGTTGTTTCTGCATTTGGATATAAATCATATAACCCATTAGAAGAAATGGCTCGTAATAACTGTAAAGAAGTATATGTGATTGGTGGGGCTGTGAAGGCAGGTAGTGCTATTCCAGCTACAAAAGAAGGTTTAGAAGTAGGATTAAAACTTTAAACGAAACAATGACATCTCATTTTTGAGGTGTCTTTCTTTTTGTAGGAAATGTTAGAATCTATAAGTATTTTTTCTAATGATTGAGTATTAAATAGTAGAGATACTTTTTAGCTACTTAATGATTAGGGGATGAATTAAAAAGCGTTTAGTTCTCTTTATAGGTGAAGGACACTTAATAAATTAGAAAGAGGAAATTCATTTTTGGCAATAGGTTATAATTATGGTATAATTATCTCATAATAAGGAGGTGTTAAAGATGCCACAAATCATTCCAATTAAAGATTTAAAGAAAACTTCGGAAATTTCTGAGATGTGTCATAATACAAACGATCCTATATTTATTACCAAAAATGGTTATGGAGATATGGTGATTATGAGTATGGAGGCATATGAAGAAGCAATGAAAAAAATAGATATATACAGAAATATTGAAATTTCTGAAGAACAAGTGAAGAATGATCAAGTAAAAGATGCCAAGAAATCACTTGAAAACATGAGGGCAAAATATGAGTTATAGGCTAAATATTACTAAAAATGCAGATGAACTGTTGGATCGTCTTGTTTATTACTTGATTTATTGTTAAAAAAATAAACAAGCTGCTAGACATCTGTTAGATGGCATTGATATGATTTATGATAATCTTATTGAAAATCCATATCAATACCCACCATGTATTGATCAATATTTAGCTGAAAAGCATTACAGAAATGCAATTGTTCCTCAAATGAATTACAGTGTTGTTTATGATATTAAAGATGATGAAGTAAATATTTTAGGTGTATTTCATCAGCTTGAAAATATTAAAGATAAACTTTAAAGGTATGTTTCTATGGTAGAATTAATGTATCATAAAAGGCGGATTTTTCTGTCCGCCTTTTACACTATCTGAAACCATAATGAGTTAATTACCCATTACAGCATCTTTTAATAATGCATGTATTTTTATTTTATATGATATATAAAGCAGTACTGCTGCACCTGTCCATGCGAGTACTTCTGCAAGATAAATACCATTTTGTCCTAAGAATATAGGGAAGATGAGGGCAACACCTACACGAATAACGAGTTCCACAATACCTGATACCATTGGTATAAATGTATTCTCCATTCCCTGCAAGGCACTTCTATATGAATGAAGCATATAAAGAATTGGTAAACATACTGCCATAATGAAGAGATACTTATAAGAAATAGTAAGTACCTTATTAATCTGATCAGGTGTACCTGAAATAAAGAGTAATAAGATATGCTTACCAAATAGAACCATAGAACCACCAATAATCACTGAAGTACAGAATGATAAGAAGGCAGCCTGTGCGACACCTTTTTTAATACGTTCATACTGCTTAGCACCTAGGTTCTGGCTATTAAATGTTGTAATGGCATAACCAAATGAAATAGCAGCTACTTCTAATAAACCATATAATTTATTTGTGGCAGTAAATCCTGCAATAAATAAGAATCCAAAACGATTGACTACTGACTGTACCATAATACCGCCAATAGAAATAATGAGGTTCTGGAAAGCAAGAGGTGAACCTAGCTGTAATAAGTTCTTGATAATCTTCTTTTCAAACTTAAATTTTGTGAGTTCTAACTTGAATGGTAATTCCTTCTTCAACATATAGAGACAGAATATTGCAGTTAAGAACTGTGCTAATAATGTCGCAATTGCAGCACCTGCAATACCCCATTTAAATATCACTACAAATAATAAATCTAAACAGATATTTGTGATTGCTCCTCCAATCATTGCGAGTAATGGTGTACGGCTATCACCTAAAGAACGTAATATACTAGAAAAACAGTTATAAAACATTGTGATAGTCAAACCGCCGGACATGATTCTTAAATACGTAATAGAACCTTGAATAACGTTAGATGGTGTATTTAATAGAGTTAATAATGGAACGATAGATAATTCTGCAACAGCTGTTGTAAGGATAGAAAAGAAAGCACATAAGAAGAAAATCATATGCATAGATCTTTTCATATTCCCATAATCTTCAGCGCCAAAAGTACGTGAGATACGAATAGAGAATCCCTGTGTAAAGCCCATTACTATTCCTAAAATAGCCCAGTTGATCCAGTCTGCAGCACCTAGACTCGCCAAGGCATTAACACCTAAGAACTGTCCTACAATCATTGTGTCTACCATTGTATATAATTGTTGTAGGATATTACCTAACATAAGTGGTAATGCGAATAAGAATATAAGCTTTAATGGTTTCCCTTTAGTCATGTTCTTCATCTTTATTTCCCTCCACACAATGCGACTATCATATCATATTATTTATAACTAACTCTAGAGGGAATTTTCAATAATTAAGAAAGTATTAATAATTGATAGGAATGTAAATGATATAATGATACATAAGAGGGGATATTTATGAATATATTAGTTGTAGATGATGAAAAAGAGATTACAGATTTAGTACAAATCTATTTAGAAAATGAAAATTTTACTGTATATAAGTACTATTCTAGTCAGGATGTATTAAGAGATATTGATGATTTAAAGATTGATTTGGCTATCTTAGATGTAATGATGCCTGATATGGATGGTTTTTCTTTATGCAATACAATAAGAAGAAAGTATAAGTTTCCTATTATTTTTGTGACCGCAAAGGTAGAGGATATTGATAAAATCAATGGTTTAAGTATTGGTGCAGATGATTATGTCACAAAACCATTCCAGCCATTAGAACTTGTTGCGCGAGTCAAAGCACAGCTAAGACGTTATAAGAATTATAATGAAAAAGAAGAAAAGAATGAAATAGATTTTAGAGGAATACGTATTAATAATGATACAAGAGAATTCTATTTTAATGAAAAGAAGATAGAACTGACTAAAACAGAATTTGCGATATTATGGGAATTATGCCTTCATAAAGGAAATGTTGTGAAGAGTGATGACTTATTTTTAAAGGTCTGGGGAGAAGATTATTATAAGAGAGATAATAATACAATCATGGTGCATATTAGACACTTACGGGAAAAGATGCATGATGGTGGAAGGAATCCTAAATATATAAAGAAAGTTTATGGAGTAGGCTATAAGATTGAAAAATAAAGGATGGATGATATGGAAACTAATACGATCTTAAAGAAGATTTATAAACGTACACTACTACAATATATAGCTTATACAGTAGGGCTGTTAGTTGTTTTTGTATTGGCAGTCTATCTAGCTGCTTTTTTTGATTTTCAATGGGTGTATGATTTTGATTCTAATATTTATACGTTTCTAGCGTTCTTTTATAATATTGTGAAGAATCCACTCTCGCTTCTGTTGTTTTTATTAATCTGTATAGTGATTTCTTTTGCGTTTATGATTCATCATCTTTATAAACAGACATCCTATTATATGGATGCATTGACTCATGCATCTCATGAATTAATAGATAAGAGTGTAGACTATATCACATTACCAGAAGAACTTTATGATATAGAAAGACGATTTAATGAACTAAAGAGTGAATCAATAAAGAATGAGAGACTTGCAAGAGAGAATGAACAGAAGAAGGATGAACTCATTGTTTATTTAGCTCATGATATTAAAACACCATTGACTTCTATGATTGGTTACTTATCTTTATTAGATGAAATAAAAGATATGCCTGATACTCAAAGAGAGAAGTATATCAATGTGGCATTAGATAAATCTTATCGCTTAGAAGATCTCATTAATGAATTGTTTGAAGTGGCTCGTTATAATTCAGAAAAGATTATTCTAGAAAAAGAAGATTTAGATATCCGTCTTATGCTTGAACAGATTATTGATGACTTTTATCCTGTCCTAGTAGAACAGGAAAAGAATATCCATCTTAATCAAGATGAAGATATCACATTATATGGTGATGCCGATAAACTCAGCAGAGTCTTTAGTAATGTGATTAAGAATGCGATTAGCTATAGTAAGGATCATACTGATATTAATATTGATGTTCATAGTACGCATGATGATATCATTATTAAAGTCATCAATAAAGGAAAAGAGATACCTAAAGAAAAACTAAATCGTATATTTGAGAACTTCTATCGTTTAGATTCAGCACGTACTTCAAGAACAGGTGGAAGTGGTTTAGGACTCGCTATTGCCAAGGAAATAGTGGAACTTCATCATGGTTCTATCTTTGCATCAAGTGATAAAGAAGAAACAGTCTTCACAATCACTCTTCCAAAAAATTAAGAAGTTCATAAGAATTCTATAAGAATGTATTAAAGAAGCATCTTCATTTGTATTGGTAAAATACAAGTAATGAAGATGCTTTTTTAAGGAGATGAAAACATATGAAAAAAATAGTCATTGTATTGCTTTGTGTATTCTCAATTCTTATAGGTTATATTATTTTTGATAAGAGTGATGGTGTGGGTGGATTAAGAGAAGATATTAGTTTAGAAATAAAAGCGCATTCCAATCCTAAACTACGTACTATATTAAATAATAAGAATCAATATCCTGATGCAATGATTCAATCACTTTATCGTAATGAAGAACTTATTGATTTTGTTTACAACTATCCAAGTAAAAAAGGACATGTTTATACAGATACAATAGATCCAGTCACAAAAGGACGTTATCCTCTCTTACTCCAATATGATCAAAGATGGGGTTATGGAAAGTACGGACATAATGTGATTGGTATGAATGGCTGTGGTCCTACAAGTGCTGCAATGATTATTGCAGGATTAACAGGAAGAAATAACATTACCCCTTTTGATGTGGCATCATATGCATATAATCATGGCTATTATCAAGATGGAACATCCTGGTCTTTCTTTACTGAAGGTATGAAACATTATGGTATTCATGGAAGAAACATTCCCCTCTCTTATTCTTCTATGAAGAATGAAATTATGAATGGTAGACCTCTTATATGCAGTATGAAACCAGGAGACTTTACTACTACAGGACATCTTATCGTTATTAGAGGAATGAAGCAGGGGATGTTTATTGTGAATGATCCTAACTCTATAAAAAGAAGCAATTGTTTATGGAGTTATGATACTCTTTCTAAACAGATTAGAAATATATGGTCTTTCTCAAGATAGGATTATAATCAATAAAATCGTTGAGTGATTTTTGTTGATAATTTGAAGTGATGAGATATGTTTATCCAAGACTATTAAAGACAATATGATGATTTTTAGCTCATCTAAAATGAGTAATAGTAAATATAAACATGATAAGCATGGATAGAAGTCATATGTTTTCTTATATTTATAGAGAGGAGAAATACATATGAAGAGAGTTCTCACTATTCTATTATGTTGTTTGATGGCTTTTGGATTATCAGGATGTGGTAAGTCTAAGGTAGAAGACGCAAAGAAAAATCTGCAGGAAAGCTATGAAAAGTATGGCTTTATAGAAAAAGAAACAGTAGATGTATTAGTTGCAAAATTCAATACTGAAGTAGTAGATCATAGTTCACTTAACGTTGCTTCAACTGATTATTTAACAAAAGAAAATAATCAGTACTGGTATGGACTTCTTGAAGGTGTTTCTTTAGTCGTTGTACCTGAAAAGTATACGGGAGATCAGGCAACTGATATTGTAGACTATATGCTTATTTTCGTTAATAAGACAAGTAAATATAATGATGAGGCACTTACATATACAAAAAAACTTATTAAAGCAAATTGTAATAAAGCAACGGATACTGAGATTGATACATTACTCAAAGAAGCAAAAGATAAATCGAGTAGTGGTAAAACAGCATATAATGGAAAAGGCATTTCTGTTGGTTATCTAGATAAGGATGACTATTATCAATATCAGGTATTAAGATTCTATAAATGATAGTTGATTATTGTTTGGATTGTGTTTCTAATAAGCCTAGAAGGAGTGTCCTCTGCCCATATCTGGCGGGGGGTGCTCCTGTTTTTATAATGAGATAAATATTATAATATAGTTGTAAAAGTAATTGTAGATAAGAAATGGTATAATACTTATATAGGAAAGTTCTTTTTCTGTATCTATATAAAAGATAAGAAGATGTAAAGGAGAAAGAACTTAATTAACAAGAAGGTAAATCTATTATGAAAAACGAATAGATTTTGTTTGAAACAGCAGATAAAGAAATTAAACTTAATGCGCCTGTTAATAATGATATCGTGTGGTTGAATTATTTGAGAGACATATCAAGACGCTAGGTAAACATATTAGGGATGCATTGAAAGAAGAATTGAATCGTTCAGTTGTCGTAAGTTTTGCGACAACTGCTTCTATTAATGATATAAGACAAATGCAAAAGGAGGTCTGTCTTATGTATGTATTATTTATTTGTAACTTGTTGATTCCTGTTGTTGTGATTGTAACAGGAAGAATCATGTGGAAACATTATCCCAAAAATATAAATGGTTTGGTAGGATACAGAACAACGCGTTCAATGAAAAATATGGATACATGGAGATTTGCGAATGAGTATTGTGGAAGACTTTGGTATAAGATGGGTTTATTCATGCTTGCTTTTTCAGTTCTTGTTTCTGTATTACTATTACGTACTAATGACAATACATATAGTATGATTTCTCTTATCTTTGTCCTATTGCAATGTATTATTCTAATCGTATCTATTATTCCAACAGAACTTGCTTTAAAAAAGATGTTTTATGAAGATGGAACAAGAAAGTAAATCAAAATGAGAGGTGATAAAAATTAGAATTAAATATCAACTCGCCTGCTTATTTTTACTTAGCAATATGGCGTGAATGAAGGTGTATACTACTATTGTAAAAAATGTCATGAATACTTCAAAGATAAGGAATATAGCGAGACTTTGAAAATAATTGGTATATGTCCTCAATGTGCTCCTAAGGATTTGTATCAAAAGGGAATGTGGAAAGACAAAGTTAGATTTATTGGAAATGGAAGTTGTGCCAGCATTGATATTAGAATTGATTTTGATCAATATTATAATGCGACAGACGAGGAAAAAGTTACTATTATTAGAAATACTGTTATTAGAGCAGTAAAAAAAGTTAAAACCAAAGGTAAGTTTGATTATGAAAGATTTTACCAAGATTTACAGAATGTTATAGAAAACTAATTATTGCGACAATATCAGGTTCATGAAAGGAGAACAAATTATGTACAAGTATGCATATGAAACTGTAAGCTGTCATCTAAGTGGTTATGGACTAGGTGCAGGTACTGTATATTGTATTGATGATTATCGGTCTATTATTGAGAAAAGAGCTTCACAAGGCTGGCGATATGTTGGATATGTTCCTGTAAAACAGCGTGGAACTGGACATGTACAGGTAATGGATCTGATTTTTGAAAAAGAATATTAAGTTAAGAAACAAGGTGCAGAAAAAACTCTTTGATTATCATTCATCTGAAGTCCTTTTCTTGATAAAAAATACATATAAAAAACACATAGAGTCCATAACAATTACATATCTAAATACTATACTAGTAAACATTGAGGTGATAGAAATGGATTGTTTATTTGTGTTTTTAGAAAGTTTTTTTAATACAGTAGATGAAGATGAATAACAGTGAGTTGTTAGTCTTTTGGTGGTGAATATATGTTTGGCGAAAGTATTTTATGGTGGTTAAAGAATAATCGTTCAGCTGTTCATTCTATAAGAGCTAATGTACTTACAAAAGAAATGAATGGTCATAAGTACTATATTTGTTTTGGGTTAGAAGATGGACAGATGAAGAGATTTCCTGTAGATTATTATGCTTATATATCTCTAAAAGAAGGAGAAGAAGGTATATTAATGTATCAAGGAAATAGATTTATAGAATACGACAGAGGTGGAGAATAATATTTTCTTCACCTCTTTTTTTGCTTATGAAATTAACTTAAGCGATAGTCTATTCGTGTAAGATAATTAAATGAATAGGAGATGAATGAAGAGAAGAAGGGCTAAAGTAGATTGAAGATGGTATGGTTGTTTGTCTTGACGGTGGAGAAACGAATGTAGAGTATTTAAATGAAGCTCAAAAAGATGTAAGTGAAGTGGCACTTTCATTTGTGAGAGAGCAGGCTTGTATTCAGGCTGTCATTGCATATACAGCAGATGGACACATTGGAACCATTAAAAATGGAGGGACAAGAGACGCTTTACTTTACTAAATTGAAGATATAGAGTATTATATAAGTAACAAATATTATAAAACATTAGAAAATACAAGTGAAGTCATAAAAATACTTACTAAAAACCGAAAATAATTTGGCATAGTTTACTTATTTAAATAAATTAAAGCCTAAAGAATACTTTTCGTGCAATAAAAAAACTTTTTATACATAAGTATGAGACTTATAATATTATTTTTGGTAAATTAATAGTGGTGATATATATGAGAAAAAAAGTGGTAAATGATTTAATTGGTACAAGTACAGAAATTTTACAAACATTTTGGCATAAGGATATGAGTTTATTAAGCCATTATCTAGATGATGATGTTTTTTATTGTGGTGCTGATCCAAGTCAATATTATTCTAGCAAAAATGAATTAGTGAATTATTTATATTCAGTCACGAATGGATGCTCAGAAAGTGAATTGACACATATTGATTTACAATGTGTTTTTAATCAGCAGAACATATGTATTATTGTTGGACGCTTTTTTCTTATGACTGATATGAAATCATTAGAAATGGTTCATGAAAAACAAAGATGTACATTCGTCTGGTCTATTGATAAGGAAAGAGAAGGACGTATTGTATATATGAATATACCAGATTACATAGGAAAACTAGAAGAAGGAGAAGTATTCCCTCATAAGATGGGTTCTACTACATATCAGTATTATAAGGATATGGTTAAAAAACTGATAGAACCAGATAAAACAATCTTAGTAAATGATAAAAGTAAACACACATGTTTAATTCCTTTAAAGGATATACATTATGTAATGGCATTCCAGCACAACACAGTTATATATACAAGTAAAGGTGAAATTACATGTACTGTCTCTTTTAATAAGATGGAAGAGTTACTCGGTACACAATTTTTTAAGATTCATAGAAGCTATACGATTAATAGAGAATATATTCGTTTATTTGGTCATGATTATGTAGAACTTACAACAGGTGAAAAGGTCCCAATGACTAAACGTAATCGTGCACAGCTTATTAACTCTTTAATGGACTGTACAAATATTCAGTCAGGTATTGATGATGATGCAAAAAAATAGGTTCTCACGCGAGAACCTATTTTTGTTTGTCTTCACAGTATTCAATTGTTGGTAAATCCCATCGATAATGGGCTGCAAGTACTCTAATAAGTACAACTATAATAAAGCCTAATATAACTGCAGTATTTGTTTCTCCATACTTTATGAATAAACATGTAATGATGGAACCAACGATGGAAGCAGATGCATAGATCTGTTTCACACATACCTGCGGTAATTCATTTGCGAGAACATCACGGATAATACCTCCACCTACACCTGTCATCACACCAAGGAAGGCAGGAAGAAATATTCCTGTATGAACTGCCATACCTGCATTCACTCCATCCATTGTGAATGCAGCAAGACCTAAAGTATCAAAGATAAATAATAATTGAGTTGTTAGAGATTCAATACTCTTTCTAGTTGTTTTCTTATGAAAATATAATATTAAAATTGTCAAGTTGGCAGTCACTAATGCAATGATTACAAAGATTGGATTTCTAAACATAACAGGGGGAGTGACACCAATCAGTACGTCTCTGACCATCCCTCCACCAACTGCTGTACATAGTGCAAGAATATTTATACCAAACAAATCCATCTTTTTCTTACTTGCAACCATAACACCAGAAATTGCGAAAGCAATCGTGCCAATAATATCCATGACTAAATTAAATGTTGCATTCATATCTACTCCAATAAAAAAGCAGCCCTAAGGCTGCTAATAGAATTAACCAAGTCTGTTATAGTATTCGACGATTAGCTGTTCGTTGATTTCCTGATTTAATTCAGATCTTTCAGGAAGTCTAGTGAACTTACCAGTTCTCTTTTCAGCATCTACTTCAACGAAGCCAGGAACATGAGTCTGAGCTTCTAAAGCTGTCTTGATAACATCTAACTGCTGAGATCTTTCCTTAACAGTAATAACGTCACCAGGATTTACTTTACATGAAGGGATATCAGTCTTGATACCGTTTAATAAAATATGACCATGGTTTACTAACTGTCTAGCTGCTCTACGAGTAGTTGCAAATCCCATTCTATAAACTACGTTGTCTAATCTTGATTCAAGTAAGAATAAGAAGTTTGAACCAGTTACACCTTCCATCTTAGAAGCGCGGTTGAAAGTGTTGTGGAACTGCTTTTCGTTAATACCGTACATATGTCTTACTTTCTGCTTTTCTGCTAACTGAAGACCATATTCAGTGCTCTTGTGTCTCTTCTGACCATGCTGACCTGGAGCATAAGGTCTCTTGTTTAATTCTTTTCCGTTTTCCAATACTGAGAAACCAAGTCTTCTAGACTTTTTCCAGATTGGGCCTGTATAACGTGCCATTGACGTTACCTCCTTATTGTTTTATTTGCATAAAACAATAACAATTCATAACTCACCCTGCGTATGTTCTTATTAAGCATTTCTCTTGCGGTAAGATACTTTGCATCCCTAAGTCAAGAACGTAGCTGCACGACTGTTATGTACCGCTATTCATTTTATTGCGAATCTGATTATACTGAATAAAGTAGTGAAAGTCAAATAAAAGTTGATGAAAACTACATAAATTTCTTCAATTCTGCTTCATATACAGATTGAGTATGTGAATCAAAGAGAACCCATTCTACCAAATCAAAATCATTAGTATGTTCTTTTAAGAATTGAGATACTGTCTCGAGTGCAATATGCGCCGCTTTTTCAACTGGGAAATGATAGACACCAGTAGAAATAGAAGAGAAGGCAATCTTTCTAATACCATGCTCCATTGCAAGCTTCATAGAATTATAATAACAATTAGCCAGCAATTCTTCTTCATTGTGATTACCACCATACCATATTGGTCCCACAGTATGAATCACATAATCACAAGGAAGATTATATGCTTTTGTGATTTTAGCTTCGCCTGTCTCACATCCATGAAGTGTTCTACATTCTTTAAGTAGTTCAGGTCCAGCAGCCTTGTGGATTGCGCCATCTACGCCTCCACCACCTAAAAGAAGCTTATTCGCTGCATTCACAATAGCCTCTACATCTGTCACTTTTGTGATATCACCTAGAATTGTTTTAATCATATGTTACCTCTTATTTTGTCCACTCATACCCAGGCAATACATCATTTAATCTTTGTCTTGCCTCTTCTTGATTTCTTAAAACATGCTTATAACAGTTTTTAATGAGAAAATCTCCTGATTCAAGTCTTTCATAATACATCTGTTCAGCTAACTGGTAATATTTTAAGGCCTGCTTGTTATCTACTTCTGTACCAATACCTTTAAAGAAACAATCACCTAGACGCATCATAATATCAGCACCTACTAGATGAATATTATCTTCATTAAGTCCTTGGGCACAATGCATATAGATACGGAATGCTTCTACCTCACTTTTGTCTACATAATAACCATTACGATACATATCACCAATCTTATAGAGTGAACATAGATGTCCATCAAATGCCCCTAATGCGAAATAATGAAATGCTTTCTTATAATCTACGGGCATATCTCTACCATAGTAAAAACAATATCCTAAATTTTCCTGTGCCTGACGACAACCTCCATCTGCTGCAATTGTATAATATTCAACAGCTTTTTTATAATTCTGCTCACCAGCACGACCTGTATAATAGAGTGATCCAATATCACATGCAGCATCCATATTTCCTGAGTTTAGTTCATCGCTATAGACTTCTATAATGAAATCAGTGACACATTCAGGAAGCATCTTTGTACCATCTGCTTCATGTAATTCTTCTGCGATATTATAAGCCTCTTCATAGACTTCTTCATCTGAAAAGTCAATTTCATTTTCTATGATATTATAGATTTCTGGATAATCCTCTTCTGATATATTTGAGAGTATATCATTAAGTCTTCTATATAATTCTTTACTGTTCATAATTTCCTCCCTAGAAGTTGACTGCTTCTTTTTCATGTGTAAATGAATAGAAAGTCGCAGCCGCATTCTTAAAATAGAATACTTCTGTATTTCCATCATCTGCATTATATATTTTTTGTAACGATGGATAAGCATCAAGCATGGATTGTTTGGCTTCTCTTCAATCATCTTCTACAAGTTCTCCTGCGATGCGTGACCATTCATCATTCTTATATGCACAAATTTCTACCTTTGGATTTGAATGAATCTGTTTTGACACATTCTTTACCTTCCCTGTTTGAATATAGAGCTTTCCCTCAAACGTATGTGCTGTCTCGAAAGGTCTTACTCTTGGCTGATCACCTTCAACTGTTGCTAGGTAATAAGTATCTGCTTCTTTCCATGATTTTACCTCCTTACATAATTATACCACTACAAAAAAAGAATATCGGAATAATACCGATATTCTTATACGTGATCTAGCCAATGTACACGGAAGTAATAAATAAGTAAACCAATCATACAGATCACCCATGTAACTGGCCATCCTGCAAATACAATACCAATGTTATGAGTTAAAGGTACTGCAATTGCAAGATAAATCTGTCTTAAAAAGACAAAAGTCCCTACCATGAAATACATAGGAATATTTGATAAACCAACACCTCTTAATGCACCAGATATAATCTGTATGACAGGTAATGTAAGATAACCTGCTGCGAATATTCGTGCCATTAAATAACCATATTTAATCACTTCGGGATCACTAGAGAAGATACCTACTAATTGTTCTCCAAATATATAAATAATAAGCACTCCAATAGTTGTTACTCCAAAAGTCATTGCCATTGTTGTACGAAGACCTTTCTTAACACGATCTATGGCATGCGCACCAATGTTTTGTCCAGTAAAAGTCGTAATAGCCATCGCAAAGCTTTGAATTGGCAGCTGTAGGAATCCATCGATTTTAACATAAGAAGTATAACCAGCCACTGCATTCGCACCAAATGAATTAATATAAGATTGTACAATGACATTACTAAAAGATACAATGGACTGCTGAAGGGCAGTAGGGATTCCTATTTCAATAATCTTCTTTAAAATAGGCATATCAATAGAAATATCTTTAAACTCTACTTTATAGATTTCTTTAGAGAATACTAATTTGATCATAACAAGTAATGCACTGATTCCCTGGGCAATAAAAGTAGCCCATCCAGCACCGGCAACACCCATATGAAAATATAATACAAAAACAAAGTCTAAAATAATATTTATAATAGATGCAACAATTAAATAGTATAAAGGAGTTTTAGAATCACCTACAGCACGTAATATACCAGATCCCATATTATAAATACATACAAAAGAAATGCCACCAAAATAAATACGTAAATATAGAGAAGCAGGAGCCATGACTGAATCAGGAGAACCAATAAGAATTAAAATTTGTTTTGATAATCCGATACCTAGAATAGTGAATAATACACATAAAATAAGAGTTAAGGCAATTGAAGTATGAATTGCTTTTTTCATCTTATTTAAATGATTGCCACCAAAATATTGGGCTATGACTACTCCAGCACCTGTCGCAAGACCAGTAAAGAAACCAACAAGAGTATTAATGATTGGTGTAGACTGCCCAACTGCTGCAAGGGCACCTGAACTTACAAAGTTCCCTACAACATAGGAGTCTACAGTATTATAGAGCTGTTGAAATAAATTCCCCACTAACATCGGAATAGAAAACCAGAGGATGGCTTTCCATATCTTTCCATTAATTAAATCTGTACTTTCATTCATCTTTTACCCTCCCTAAACAATACAATCATATTCCTATTTTTAAGAAAGAGTAAAGATTTTCACAAAAAGAAATATCGTATATGTATTTTTTTAATAGTGTTTCACGATTCCATAATGAAATGACTTGGAAAATATGATAAAATTGTATTGATATGTAAGAGAGGGATGTTTTATGGATTATATGAAGAATTTTATAGAATATGTAGGAGTAAGAAACTTAATAATATTTGGGGCTATTCTTGTAGCTTTGATTATTTTCATGATTGTATATCATTCAATTAAATTAAAGATATATCGTCAGGAAATATTGGACTTACAAAACCAGATCAATGGAATTAAAACACTACCATTACAATATAGATTAGGCCGTGTACAGTCTATTGCGAAAAATATGCCAGAAGTGGCTGAAGAATATGAACAATTCACAAAAGATTTTGAAAAGATTACTGAATTCCAGAAGAATGAATTAGGTGTTCTTGTGAATGAAGTGGATGAATCTTTATTTTATGGAAAGACCCATGGCATAAAGAAGAAGCTTGCGTTGATTCATGAAATGACACAGCGTTATGATCATGACGCTAAAGACCTTCTTACACGTATTGAGAAGGTGACAGAAATAGAAAACATCCAGCGTGTAGAAATCATTAGAGTAAAAGGAAAATACCGTGAGGTAGGCAATGAGTATGAAAAGATTCGTGTTAAAGTAGAAGAATTTGTGCCACATGCTTTAGAAATGTTTAAAGAATTAGATGATGATTTTGTGAAGCTTGAAACATTGATGAATAATCAGATGTTTGCGGATGCAAAGAATTTTACTGAAGAAATTGAAAATCGTATTGATAGTCTTCAAGAGAACTTAAAGGATCTTCCTTCTTATGTATATGTTGTATCTGACTTATTACCAAGTAAGATTGATAAGGTGGATGAATTGATTACTTCTTTAGAAGGTGATGAATATGCACTTGAAGAAATGAATATTGCAGCACGTCGTCAGGAAGTAGATGAACAGATGGAAGAATCTATTGCCCATGTAAAGAATGTTGATATCAAAGGTGCAGCAGAAGTACTTGAACCATTAACTGGATTAATTGAAGAATTAGTGATTGATTTGGGTAAAGAACTTGATTCTTATAAGCAGTTTAAGGAAAAGTGGAGAGAAAGTTATAATGAACTTCAGAGATTGACAGATGTTTATCAAAATACAATGAAAGAATATCGTCGTTTGATTACTGAATTTGTGATCGATGAAGAAGAAGTTGTAATCAGTAAGAAGTATGAAGAATTTAAACAGATTCAAAAGGATGCCAATGATTTAATTGGACAAATGGAATCTGGACATTTCGCTTATGCAAATATGTTGGAACATGTAGAAAATCTATATGATCGAATGATGCAGCATGATGCATATCTAGAAGAGTTTGAAAAGCAGAAAGAAGATATTGAAACTAAGAATCAGAAAACAGAAGAACTCTTAGAAAATATCAATATTGTCTTATTAGAAATTAAGTCAGAAATCAAGAATGAACATCTTCCTTTAGTAAATGATTCTTATCGTGATTATATTGCGGATTCTTATAATAAAGTAGAAGAAATTAAACGTTTTAAAGCTCATAAACCAGTTGTATTGAATGAACTATGTGCCAAAGTAGAAGGGGCAAGAGATGTGATTTATAAGCTTTATGATAATGTACATAATATGATTGTAACTGCAGGTATGGTTGAGGATGCGATTGTTTATGCGAACCGTTATCGTTCAATGTTCTTAGAAGTAAATACAGAACTTACAAAGGCTGAAGTCTTATTTAGAAATGGTGAATATCGTAATGCATTACAAGTTGCAGTAGATATTCTAGAAAGACTTGAACCAGGAAAATATGAAGAGCTTATTAAAAGGAAAGAAATTAAGTCCGCTTAGGGTGGACTTTTTTCTTTGATATCGTTATTATTTAAGGCGAGGTGATTAGATGATTTATCTAGACTATGTAGCTACGACACCTCTTGATGAGGAAATACGCTCTACATATACAAAACTATTAACAACTTATTTTGCGAATTCTGATTCTGCATATGCACCAGGTTATGAAGTAAGCCGTTTAATTGAGCAATCAAGAGCTCATATTGCGAAATTACTTCATGTTTCTCCTGATGAACTGATCTTTACATCATGTGCATCAGAATCCAACAATACAGCAATTAAAGGAACAGCTTTCCAATATATGAATAGAGGAAAGCATATTATTACAACAGCTTTTGAACATTCAAGTGTTGCCAATACATTTAAACAATTAGAGGAAGTGTTTGGCTTTGATGTAGATTATGTGTCCATTGATTCAAAGGGACATCTTGATTTAAAAGAATTAGAATCTTTAATAAGAGAAGATACAATTCTTGTTTCTACAATGTATGTGAATAATGAAGTAGGAACAATTAATCCTATTCATAAAATTGCATCTATTGTACATAAAAAGAATCCTAAAACTAAATATCATGTAGATATGGTACAAGCTTTAGGTAAACTTCCTATTACATTAGATGATATAGATTTAGCTACTTTCTCAGCTCATAAGGTATTTGGCTTAAAGGGAAGTGGATTACTGTATAAGAAGCGTACTGCAAGCATTATACCTCTTATTAATGGTGGTCAGCAGGAAAATGGCTTAAGAGGTGGTACTAGTAATGCATGCGTGGATATTGTGCTCGCAAAGACAATGCGTAAAGCTATTGAATCACAAAAGAATCATTATGATTATGTAAAGTCACTTAATGACTATTTACGTGTACAATTAAGTGCGATGGACAATGTAGTGATTAACTCACCAGAGGATGCAAGTCCATTTATTTTAAACATTTCATGTCCACACTATAAACCAGAAGTTATTGTGCATGATTTAGAAACTAAAGGAATCTATATTTCTACTAAGAGTGCATGTTCAAGTAAAAAAGTAGAAATCTCTCATACACTTGCTGCTATGCATTTAGATCCTCTTATTGGAACAAGTGCACTCAGACTCTCATTCTCACATCTCACTACAAAAGAGGAATTAGATACATTCCTAGATGCTTTAAAAGATACATTAAATAGAATTAAGAAACAGAGGTAATTAGATGAAACCAGATCATATCCTTGTCCGTTTTGGAGAATTAACTACAAAAGGAAAGAACCGTAAACTATTCATTAGAAAACTATTAAAGAATACAAAAGAAATACTTCATGACTATTCTGCCTTAGAATATGAATTAACATATGACCGTCTCTATATTTATTTAAATGAAGAAAATGCGGAAGAAGTGACAGATAAGTTAAAGACAATCTTTGGTATTCATAACTTTTCATTATGTTATAAGGTGGAACATGACTTAGAAAAAGCTAAAGAAGTTGTTACTTATATTATTGATCATGATGAAGGAAATACATTTAAGATTGATACAAAGAGACATGATAAATCATATCCTAAGAATTCTATTGAAATGAATAAAGAAATTGCAGGCTATGTATTCCATCATACAACTAAAGAATTATCTGTTGATGTACATAACCCAGATATCTTAGTGCGTGTAGAATATAGAAAAGATGCAATTTATATTATGGATAATATGATTCCAGGTGCAGGAGGCTATCCAGTAGGTATTGGTGGTAAAGCTTTATTAATGCTGTCTGGTGGTATTGATTCACCTGTGGCAGGTTATCTCACTATGAAGCGTGGTGTAGATATTGAATGTATTCATTATGCTTCTCCACCTTATACAAATGAAATGGCAAGAGAAAAGGTATTAGATCTAGTCAATGTCTTAAAAGACTATACACATGGCTCTATTAAAGTACATATCGTGCCATTTACTGATCTTCAGTTATCTGTATATGATCATTGTGATGAATCTTATGCTATGACAGTGATGCGTCGTATGATGTATAGAATTGCGGAAGGTGTTGCAAAGAAGAATGACTGCTTAGCTATAGTAAATGGTGAAAGTATCGGACAGGTCGCATCTCAGACACTTGAATCTATGAATACAATCAATCAGGTGATTACTACTCCAGTTATTCGTCCAGTCGCATGTATGGATAAACTAGAAATCATTAAGATTGCAGAAAAGATTGGTACATATGATATCTCTATTAGACCATTTGAAGACTGCTGTACAATTTTTACACCACATAACCCAGCTACTAAACCTAAGGCTTATAAAGCAGAAGGCTATGAAGCAGAATGGGACTTTGCATCAGAAGTACAGAAGTGTATTGATCATACAGAAACAATCATCATAAACTCTAAATATAAGAACAATGATGACTTGTTTTAAAAAAAGTAAAAAAAGTTTATAAAGTAGTTGACGAAGTGTTCTTAATCGTGTAATATATAACTCGTCGGTTGAGGACACACCTCTCTCCGTAGCTCAGTTGGTAGAGCATCTGACTTTTAATCAGAGGGTCCACGGTTCGAGCCCGTGCGGGGAGACCATTTGTAAACAATGCAGAACTTCGGTTCTGCTTTTTTGTTGTATATGATAGCATATCATTTGGGAATTTGCTATAATGGAGGTTAGATTAGGGAAAGGGGTATTATTTATGAGAGAGGATACAGAATTAAAACTAGCAATCATAGAACTGGATGGATGTATATTCCCCCTAAACAGACTCCGCTATAATTTCTATAAAAATTTATGTAAAAAGAAAAATATTACTGTCACTCCTGAAGAGTTCTATCATGCTTTAGGTAATATGTATTCAATGTATGAAACTCTTCCGCTTGCGACGACAATTAATAGCCAGAAGCTTAATGCAACTGTAGAAAAAGATTTATATAATTATTTGAACATGAAGGGTTTATCACCAAAAGATGGTGTTATTGAGTTATTTGAATACTTTCGTCAGAATAATATTCCAATTGCAATTGTTTCTACTCATAAAACTAAAACAGCTATTAATTATCTAGAACTTGGTTCTTTGTATCGTAAAGTTGATTATGTTATTGGATGTGATACAGATATTAAAGCACTTCCTTCAGAAGAACTGCTTGCTTATATTGATAAAAGATTCCAGGTAACACCTAAAGATACATTAGTCATTACTTCTATGAATAGTATTCTTCATTCAGCTAATAATATTGGAATGAATACTATTTATTTAAATGATTTGGTAGAAGCAGGAGATGATGAAATCAGTTGTTCTTATCAGGTAGCCAATACAATGTATGAAGCATTGAATGATATTCTTTTTGGTCGTTATGAAGATTATAAGATCTTTGAACCGCTTCTTGGTATGGACAAAGAGATGTCTGTTGCTAAATTAAAGGCTTTATTCGCAAACTTGCAGGAAGTTTATAAGGATGATCCTGACTTATTAAAAATCATTAAATCTACTTATATATCTAAACTCTCTGAACTCACTAAAGAACGTCCAAGACGTTTTACCTTCAGTGATGAAGATCTAGCAGAATTAGAAAAAGAAGAAGTAGAAGAACCTGTAGTAGAAGAAAAAAAAGAAGAACCTACCTCATTATCACTGAATGCGCAGGATACGGCTGCATTAAATGATGTCATCGCAAAGGTTATGGAAGCTGAAAACAATGCTCCAGAAGAAAAAGAAGAAGATAAAGAAGAATCAGTGGTAGAAGAACCAAAAAAGAAGCCTGATCATCATATTATTAATACTTTTATTAATATTAGTTATGTCTTATTATTATCATTGATGATTCTCTTACTTGGTTTAGTAGTTCATATTGCGTTAGGTAATATGATGGATCAGCCTGTTGTGAAGGTATTACATGCAATTAGTTTAGGTTATATTGATGTTGTTGAATCAATTTTTGAATTCATCTTCAATGGTCTTCATTCTATTACGAATGTTATTCCAGATTACTATACTTATATGAATGATAATACATTGATGACTCTTTCTGCTTTAAAGATGATTCATTGTTATATTATGAATGTAGTGATTGTTTCAATCGTAGAAGTGATTAAATACTCTATACTAAGTAAAAAGAACCTTTAATTTTTAAAGGGGGGGTCAATAAAAAACTCGCTTTAAATATTTGGGGGTTTCCACTTGTAAAGGGCAGTCAGAAATGACTGCCCTTTAGTGCGCTCATATTACTTCTATTTAAATGTTTTATTATTTCTTTTTCTTATAAGATCCTCTCTTTTTTCCTTCTCTTTTGATTGTTTCATCAATAGCGTAAGAGGAAGGATTAGAGGATTTATTAAGAGAGTACATTAGTCTATTTCTCATTCTTGCAAAGCTCTGATATCCACATGCATTTGAAAGTATCTTATCTATTCTAGAATTGATTCCTTCTACTGGTCCATTAGATATTCTTCGACCATCTATTAAATCAAATGATGCACATATTTCATCAAACCAGTTTATAAGCGTTCCAGATAATGATATGAAGCCAGTGATTCCTGATGTTGCATATTCTTGAATTATTCTTGAAAGCCATTCTCTGCAGTTTTCGGATGTTGCATAATGATTAAAGGCTATATATTGTTCCTTTAGATTGTATGCTTCTGTTAGTTCGTTATCTATGCTCAGGATTATTTCAAGTAGTTGATGATAGTCTATGTATCTTTTAAGCTTCTTGTTGTATCTAGCCTTGTTGAACGGAATGTCATTGTATTTTTTCAATAAAAGGAAATGAAACTTTTTGAGAAGATAATATTCAGTACTATCTTTTTGGTATCTTTTGCCTACTTTAATTCTGATATCATCTAATACTTTATTGATATTTTTTATGACATGAAATGAATCTTATGTGAAGTAAATAGTTATTCAAAGTAGACCTTTTAATTGCCTTATATAAAAGGTTTTTTTATTATCTACTTTACATAACATTTTCATATTATTATTTAAGTAGTTCTTAGAAAAGGAGGTTATGAATATGAAACAACAAGAACTACAAATACAGATGGAGGTGATGCTAGATGTACTTGACTCTTGTGGATATTCAAGTGAATCTGTCAAAAAATACGCTTCTGCAATATCTAGATTTATAAGTTATATAAGTGCTAACGAACTAGATGCAGACGGAGATTCAGTTGAGAGGTTCATTGAATATTCATGCAGTATAAGAAAGCACAATAATCCCAAATATTTCATATCACATATGAGAGGTGCTTTACTGGCTTTTATTTTCTTTTTGGAAAATGGTTACTTACGTGTTGGCAGACCATATAATAATCCAAAAATCACAGGTGGTTTAGCAACAGATATTAATAATTTCTTAGATGATGAACTTTCTAAAAAATTTAAGCTGAATCTACTTACAATCAATGGTTATAAAAATTCATTGAAGCTCTTTAATGATTATTTGAAGGATAATGATATTAAAACCCTGACGCCTGATACAATATATGGATTTTTCAAATCAGCTGGAAATAATGATAACACCAACAGCAACAACTTAATGTACAAATACAAAGTTCATCTAAGACGATTTCTTAATTACCTTCTTGTACAAGGTAAAATAGACAAAGAGATTGTTTCATGTATTCCTGACATCAAATACATCAGAAATAAAAAACTGCCTTCCATATTTACAAGTGATGAAATAAAAAGAATTGTAAGTTCAATCGATCGTAATAGTGCACTAGGTAAACGTGCATATGCAATGATTATGCTTTCAGTAAAATATGGCTTAAGATCTGGCGATGTAGTGAATCTAAAATTTGAGGATATCGACTGGGAAAACAGAATAATAAAAATCAGCCAGAATAAGACAAAAAGAGATATGGAATTACCACTTCTGCCAGAAGTTGGCAACGCTATATTAGATTATTTAAAAAATGCACGTAGACAATCTAGTCTGCCATTCGTTTTTCTAAATATAAAAGGTCCGATTCATCCAATTACGTCATCAGCGTTCTATGGCATTCTAAATAAACATATCAACAAGGCGAGTATAGAAAACATAGATAAAAGGCATCATGGTCCGCACTCGTTACGTCATACATTAGCCAGTCAAATGCTTAAAAATGGAGAAGAACTAACAACAATTTCAGCAACATTAGGTCATTCATCTACGCAAGTAACTACGGTATATCTTTCTGTAGATCACTCAAGATTAAAAGAGTGTTGTATACCAATGCCTAAATTACACTCACCTCACTATTCTTTGGAGGATTAAAAATATGACACTACAACTTAAAAGTGTATTTAAGGATTTATTATGGAATTATAGAGAAATTCTGTTGTCAACAGGAACAAAACCTGTATCCATCGACAGACAAATAAGATTTTTAGATGATTTCTTTATCGCAGAAGAAGTCAAAGATATTGTATTTGATAAGGAATTAATAACAAAGTGGTATAAATTTAAGCCTGAACAGGGAGAATTATCAAAATTTATACGTATCAGCTTCTCAAGAAGATTTTTGAATTACGTACGAAGTTTAGGATATGATGTGGAAATACCCAGAAAGCCTAGAAATATCTCATCTAACCAACAGTGTTACATATACAATAGTGAAGAAATACTTAAATACTTTAAAAATATAGATTCATATTATTCAATAAAAGATCCAATGGTCGCACTGTACTTACCGGTAATATTTAGAATATTATATTCCTGCGGCACAAGAATTGGTGAAGTGCTAAGTATAAAAGTCAAAGATGTGGACTTAGAGACAGGAATTATTCTTTTAAAAGAAACAAAGAATGAAAAATATCGTCAAATAGTTGTCAGTGATGAATTAAAACGTTTACTAAGGCAGTACGCGGATAAATGTCTATACCTAAAAAAACAGAATGATTATTTTTTCTCTCATATAGATAGAAGACGTGTATCAGAACAGTCTATCTATCGCTATCATAGAAAAGCTGAATATTACGGAGTGGCAAGGCCACTCCATACGGTAAAATAAGTCCATACGTTACGCTAGAAAAGTCCAGTGAATCCGTTAAACAAGTCCATCATATTTAATATAAAGATTTGCATCTCTTGGTTGTAAAATGGATTTGATAAGTAATAAATACTTATCAAATCTTGCAACTAGGAGGTGTTTTTATATGCGAGATGTTAAGAAGATTTTGGAAATGAAATCTCAAAATTTCAGTCAGCGAAAGATAGCTGAAGCACTTAAGGTATCAAGAGATACAGTAAGAAAAGTATCTAAAGCAGCTGATGAAAATAATATTTGTTGGTCAATGATCCAGAATCA
>OOBJ01000457.1_pt1 | contig 33848 bp, 30 predicted proteins | sample 1671331 | NCBI WGS metagenome assembly OOBJ01 (sample SAMN06348145, study PRJEB24527) | human gut metagenome | biome: human gut; feature: ankylosing spondylitis patient; material: feces | host: Homo sapiens | place: China | collected 2015-10 | reverse complement strand
TATAAACCAGCAGATTTACAGTCTGCCCCATTTGGCCACTCTGGTATTCGCCCTTGCGCTAAATGCGGTGCAAAGATACGCCAAAGTTTTTTTCCCTCCAAATTTACAGACCTAAAATTTTGCTATTTTTTATCATCGACAATACTCTCAACATATTATCAACACATATTCTTGTTGAAAAACAAATACTTAACAAGTTATCAACATCTATGTCAATAACTATATAAACACGCTGTTGACAAGCCTGACTCTATTAGAAACGCTCTCTCTACTTTTTTTGTAATTTTCCTTCAATAAAATTTGTATTTATACGTATAAATACATAACTTGCAACCGATTACCTTAATCAAATCTTAATAAAAACATTTTATTAACTTTAAATTGTTAATTATGAAAAAGTTTATTTATATAATTGCCTTACTCTTTCTCTTAGTTGCTTGTAATGAAGAATTACAAATTGATACCAAACAACCAACTATTGACAATAAAACAAGAGCTTTTACATCCCAAACATTTTCTTTCGACTCTGTAACAAAACCAGAAATATGGAAAACATTCCAAACATTGGAAGAAATGCAGTCTGCATGTCAGATTCCCGATGACGTCTTGCCCAATCTCAGCACAGAGGAGTTGGTACAAATATGTATGGACTACCCTCTGTTTGGAAACTTCTCTGCATATAATGATGAATTAGTCGGCATCAAAAAAGTAATGGATGGATTCAATGGTTTTACTGAACTAAAAAAACGCACTGATGCAGCTGAAAAACTTCTTGACTTATATGAAAATGTCAATGTTGCAACATTAAATAGTGATAAAGAAAATATAGAAACATATCCAAATATAAAATTAGGATACCTTGAATTAATTTTAAGTTCTGGAGAATTTGAATCTCTCTATCAAGGCAATTTATTACAACGCTTGAATATTCTTCATGAGAAAAAATTCAATGAAAAGAGAATATCAAATAATAATTCCTTCTTTTCTTTAAGACATTCAGAATTATTACAAAATAAAATTCAAGAAAGTAATGCAAAAGTTTCTTTAAAGGTTCGTATTTTTACCAAATGTGGCAAACCCCTTATAGCATATAGCATAAGTGAAATGACATCCCAAGAAATTGCTGAATTAAATTCATTCACAATAAAAACATATCCAAATGCAACGTTCTTATCCAACTCTTCTGCTACATACAATTGTCATAGTTATGCTTGGAATGTGTCTGATGGTGGAAAAAAATATTGGATAAATGAAAGCTCCATAAGTAAATATTGGACTGATGACTATTACTCCGAAACGACAGAAGATAATGCTTTTAAAATTTATTACTATGATTCTGACCATTCTGCTGTGGTTTCGTCGGTTAAAGATATGTATGAATCTAAATGGGGTTCTTGTCCTTTAATGCGTCATGCACCTAATTATGGCCCATACGAAAATATGGAAAAAAGAAAATATTACAAACATTTTTACCGTTCTGATTTAATTAGTTGTGAAGGTACTAATAATGGTATTATAAAAACCAATATAGACTATACTTATTCTATAATAAAAGATATACCTACAGGCAACTATGTCAGATATCGTTGGAGCATTATTGACGGAAAAGAGGATGATGCTACAGGTAATGATAAAGCAACTTTGGACTATAACGAAAAAAATCCGTCTGCTATCATAAATATAAAGCAGCCAGGTTTATATACTATTAATTGTGAAATTTATTTATCAACTACGAGTGAAGTATTAGGCGATGCTATGTACCAACCACTTGTAGAAAACTAAAGACCATAATATTATGAAAAGCTTAATTTTGACAGCTTTATCTTTTGCGATGGTCGTGACGGCGAAAGCTGATATTATCCGAGGATATGTGGTCGACGCTGATACTGGAGAGGCATTGGCTGCCGCCAGTTTGTGAAAGGCTCCAGCGCGGGAACAACGGCTGATGTAAGAGGCTATTTTGAGATTAACGTTGCTGATGGGACAGAGCTTACCGCAGCATACGTTGGCTACACGCCTTCTTATTTCACCGCAGAAAGTGGCAATAAAGCGATAGAGGTAAGGTTGCAACGCAGCACGGAGCTGCGCGACGTCAATGTCTACGGTTCTCGCACAAACTTCGGCGTGCAGTCGTCGCAGATGTCGGCTCAGACTTTGTCAGCCACACAAATCAAGCAATTACCACGGAAACTTTAACGTTGGTATGCTCTTGTCAGCAATTCACGCCGAAGGTCCGATATGGAAAGGGCATACAAGTTTCAACATTGCCGCTCGAGCCTCCTACTTCAACTGGATTATGCAACCTCTACTTGATAAGGTTTACGATAATACCAACGCTCTAAAGCCTTATTCAAAGATGAATTATTACGACTTGAATGCTAAGTTTGTCCATAAATTTTCCGATAGAGACAAACTTACGGCAGTTGTCTATTGGGGTAAGGACGTGAGCGATGCATCGCCATCCGATAGTTATAAAATTTACAAAGGTGATGATAATGACAAATCAGACCATCTTCTTATCAAGCATTCCACTATCAATCACTGGGACAACGTGATGGGTAGTGCGTACTGGACGCATCTTTTCAACAACTCTTTTTCTTTAAATGTCAACGCTAACATTAGTCATTATCTATATTATCTCAAACTATCTTCATTAGAAAGAACAGAGAAAGAGATTAAAGAAGATTCATATGCAAGTTTCAACTCTGAAATAAATGAAGCTTCCTTAAGTACAGATTTTCGCCTTAAAATGGAGTCTAAACACGACATCCGATGGGGCATTAAAGGTGCATACCAATGGATGCTTCCTCAAGTGGACACTTACAGTTACATTCTGCAAGGAGAAGCGCAATGATGAAAACTACAATGACGTTTTCACTTCCGATGATGAGACTTTATTCAAAGATACCGACATCTATGCCAAGCGTGGCAACTGGCCTCGCTACTTCAGCAACATCTTCTCTGACCAGCGTTTCAATGGCACGCAACATGAATTTACCATCAGCGTTGACCTTGTGGCTCCTCGCGAACAAACCAAACTTATTGTAGAACTGCAAAGCATCACCAAAGAACTTTATTTCTACCTGAAGTCACTGATGGTATATAGCATCACTCCACAAGATGAGTACACCGAAGCCATTCAAATTTATAGCAATGTCACTGATGGGTGGGGTATAGTTGGAGCTGTAAATACGGATAGACACGTTATCACATTTTGAAACAACTTTAAACAAGTTATAAACAGAGCATCACGCTGAATATCAGCATGATGCTCTGTTTATCCACACTATGTTAACAACTACTTGTCAACGCATTGTTGAAAATAGTTGCCACATCACAATGCCGGCAGTGATCGACACGTTCAGCGAGTGCTTGGTGCCATATTGCGGGAGTTCTATGCAGCAGTCAGCCTTGTCTACCACCTCCTGCTTCACACCTTTCACTTCATTACCCAGCACCACGGCATATTTGGCAGACTTATCAACAGTAAAGTCCAACAAGTTGACGCTACCGTTAACTTGCTCAATGGCACATACTTGATAGCCATTCTCCTGAAGTTTTTCAACAAGGTTTACAACATTATCAACATATTCCCATTCCACAGAGTCCTCCGCACCGAGCGCCGTTTTGTGAATATCCGGACTTGGAGGAGTGGCAGTGATTCCGCAAAGGTAGATTTTCTCTATCAGAAAGGCATCAGCCGTGCGGAATATAGAGCCTATATTGTTAAGGCTGCGCACGTCGTCGAGCACCACTACAATGTGGAGTTTCTCCACTTTATGATATTCCTCACACGACAGTCGAGCAAGTTCCTGCATTGATTTCTTTTTCATTGTTTGTTCAGAAGTTAATTATTTGAATGCAAAGGTAATGAATTTAACTTACAGGAGTTGTCCACAATATGTGAATAAATGGTTGATAACAGTTGAAAACCCAACAACAACAATTGAAACTTTTTTCTTGCAATCTAAGAATCAACAACGTATGTAAATTGTTTTCAACTTTCAAAAAAAGTTAGCATAAAATAATAATCGCTGATTAAACAGGTTTTCGACATAAATCAAGCCTTGAAATCGTAAGAATTTACTAACTTTGCGGATTATTGACAAGGTGTTGATAAAACTTATATGAAACTGAAATATAAGGATATTGCGTGTTGACAGCATATTGATAACGTAGACAATTATATCAATAACTTAAAAAGCAAGAAAACAGCCAAAAAGTTACTACAGTTATCAACGCGCTAATAGTAACAACATAAAATTCCTTTTTTAAAAAAATAAAAAGAAAATATATAAAATAATGACTGTGGATAAAGGTTACGTTGACGCTCCTGTAGAGGAGGGTTTGAATCTGGTGGAAGAGATTGCCAAACTGAAGAAAGAGAAGAATGCAGTCATCCTGGCTCACTACTATCAGCGCGACGAGGTGCAGGCTATAGCCGATTTCATCGGCGACAGTCTGGCGTTGGCACAGAAGGCTGCGCAGACGGATGCCGACGTGATTGTCAGCTGCGGAGTGAACTTCATGGGCGAGACGGCGAAAATTCTGTCGCCGCGGAAGAAGGTGCTTGTGCCCGATCTCAATGCCGGATGTTCGCTTGCCGACAGTTGCAAGGCCGCCGATTTGCAGCGGTTCATCGATGAGAATCCCGACCACATCGTTATAAGTTATGCCAACACGACGGCAGAGGTGAAGGCGCTGACCGACGTGGTTGTCACATCTTCCAACGCGTGCCAGATAGTGGAGAGTTTCCCGAAAGATCAGAAAATGATTTTCGGACCAGACCGCAACCTCGGCAATTATATCAACAGTCTTACAGGACGTCAGATGAAACTGTGGGACGGAGCGTGCATGGTGCATGAGAAATTCTCGCTTGAGAAACTCATAGGATTGAAGAAGCAATATCCTGAAGCGAAAGTGCTGGCGCATCCTGAATGCAAGAAGAGTCTGCTTGTTCTTGCCGACAAGGTGGGCTCGACAAAAGGCTTGCTCGACTATGCTGTAAAGTCAGACGCCCGTCAGTTTATTGTAGTGACGGAGTCGGGCATACTTTACGAGATGAAGAAGGCTTGTCCGGACAAGGAATTCATTCCTGCTCCTCCCGACGACAGCACATGTGCGTGCAACGAGTGCTTCTATATGCGTCTAAACACACTTGAGAAAATCTACAACTGCCTTAAATACGAGGCTCCGGAAATAAAGATAAGCGAGGATCTTTGCGAGCGCGCAGTGCGTCCGATAAACAAGATGCTCGACATTTCTAAACAACTTGGTTTGATAAAATAAGAAAAGAAATATGGAATATAATCACAAAGAAATAGAAAAACGCTGGCAACAGTATTGGAAAGACAACAACGTTTATAAAACCGACATCGACGCAAAGCGTCCGAAGTTCTACGTGCTCGACATGTTTCCTTATCCTTCGGGTGCGGGACTTCACGTAGGCCATCCGCTCGGTTACATTGCGTCCGACATATTCTCGCGCTACAAGCGTCTGCAGGGATTCAATGTGCTTCATCCGATGGGCTACGACGCATATGGTTTGCCTGCCGAGCAATATGCCATTCAGACTGGTCAGCATCCTGAGGTGACAACCGTAAACAACATCAACCGTTACCGCGAGCAGCTGAACAAGATTGGTTTCTGCTACGATTGGAGCCGCGAGCTCAAGACGTGCGATCCGCAATATTACAAATGGACACAGTGGGCATTTGTAAAAATGTTCAAGAGTTACTATGACTTGAAGACAAACAAGTCTGAGTGCATCGACAAACTTATAGATGCGTTCAAGCAGAACGGCACGGAAGGCGTGGAGGCTGCATGCGGCGAGGAAATACACTTCACGGCTGCCGAATGGAACGCAATGAGCGAAAAGGAGCAGAGCGACGTGCTGATGAACTACCGTATTGCCTATCGTGGCAAGACAATGGTCAACTGGTGTGCGAAACTCGGTACTGTGCTTGCCAACGACGAGGTGAGCGAGGGTGTGTCGATACGTGGTGGATATCCGGTGGAGCAGAAGGTGATGAACCAATGGTGTCTGCGTGTGTCGGCTTATGCACAACGTCTTCTCGACGGTCTTGACACCATCGACTGGACCGACTCTCTTAAAGAAACACAGCGCAACTGGATTGGACGTTCGGAGGGTGCTGAAATGAATTTCAAGGTGGTAGGACAAGATCTCAATCTTGAAATTTTCACAACCCGTGCAGATACAATCTTTGGTGTGACATTCATGGTGCTCGCACCGGAAAGTGAATATGTTGAAAAACTCGTTACTGCCGAACAGCGTGAAGCAGTAGATAAATATTTGGCTGAAATAAAGCATAAGACAGAGCGTGAGCGTTTGATTGACAAGCAGGTCAGCGGTGTGTTCTCAGGGTCGTATGCCGTGAATCCGCTTACAGGAAAGGAAATACCTGTGTGGATAAGCGACTATGTGCTTGCTGGCTACGGCACAGGCGCAATCATGGCAGTGCCAGCCCACGACAGCCGTGACTATGCTTTCGCTCGTCATTTCAATCTGCCCGTAGTGCCTCTTATTGAGGGATGCGACGTGTCGGAACAAAGTTTTGACGCAAAAGAGGGCAAAATGATAAATTCTGAGGGTGCGGAGTTGAATCTCAACGGAATGGAAGTGAAAGAAGCCATTGCCGCGACAAAGAAGTTTATCAAAGAAAAAGGTATAGGCAAGGTAAAAGTGAACTATCGTCTGCGCGATGCCATCTTCAGCCGTCAGCGCTATTGGGGCGAGCCGTTCCCTGTGTATTACAAAGACGGCATTCCTCATGTGCTCGATGAGGACCAGTTGCCTCTTGAACTGCCCGAAGTTGATAAATTCCTGCCTACGGAGACTGGCGAGCCTCCATTGGGACGTGCCAAAAACTGGCACACAGCCGAAGGCTATCCTTACGAACTTTGCACAATGCCTGGTTTCGCTGGCTCGTCGGCATATTATCTGCGCTATATGGATCCGCGCAACAACAATGCTCTTGTGTCTAAAGAGGCAGACGAATATTGGCGCAACGTTGACCTTTACATCGGCGGTACGGAGCATGCCACAGGTCACTTGATTTATAGCCGTTTCTGGAACAAATTCTTGTTTGACAACGGTGTTGTATGCGAGGAAGAACCGTTCAAGAAGCTCATAAATCAGGGTATGATTCAGGGACGCTCCAACTTTGTTTACCGCATAAAGGATACCAACACATTCGTTTCATACGGATTGAAGAAGGACTACGACACAACACCTATCCACGTTGATGTCAACATCGTTAGCAACGACGTGCTCGATATTGAGAAATTCAAGGCGTGGCGTCCGGAGTTTGCCGACGCACAGTTTGTGCTTGAGGATGGCAAATATGTTTGTGGATATGCCGTTGAGAAGATGTCAAAGTCAATGTTCAATGTTGTGAATCCAGACGATATTGTAGAAACTTATGGTGCCGACACATTGCGTCTTTACGAGATGTTCCTCGGTCCGTTGGAGCAGAGCAAGCCGTGGGACACCAACGGTATTGACGGTGTGAACCGCTTCTTGAAGAAATTGTGGAATTTGTTCTACAAAGGCGACACTTTGCTCGTCGACGATGAAAAAGCTTCGGCAGAGGCGCTCAAATCACTTCATAAACTGATAAAGAAAGTGACATGGGACATTGAGCATTTCTCTTACAACACATCGGTCAGCGCGTTTATGATTTGCGTAAACGAGCTTGCTGCGGCCAAGTGTCATTCGCGCGAAGTGCTTGGTGAACTTGTGGTGCTTCTCGCACCGTTCGCTCCTCACATTGCAGAGGAATTGTGGCATGCGATAGGCAACGACACCACTGTGTGCGACGCAGCCTGGCCAAAATTCAACGAGGCATATCTTGTGGAGGCAAACGTTAACTATGCTGTGTCGTTCAACGGAAAGGCTCGTTTCAACATTCAAGTGGCAAACGGCACCGACAAGGCTGAAGTTGAGCGTCTGGCTCTTGAAAATGAGAATGCCGCACGCTGGCTTGAAGGCAAAACTGTGGTGAAAGTGATTGTTGTGCCTAACAAGATTGTCAACATCGTTGTGAAATAAAAAAACTAAAACAACGTTTTAATAAATAGAACAGCTGAATTATTAGAAAGATATGAAGAATATTGTATTCGCTACAAATAATAAAAACAAGCTTCAGGAAATCAGGGCTATTGCAGGAGGAGAGTACAATATTCTCAGTCTTTCTGAAATAGGTTGTCACGACGACATTCCGGAAACGGCGGCTACAATCGAAGGCAACGCCATGCTTAAAGCGCGTTGGGTGAAGGACAAATACGGATACGACTGCTTTGCCGACGACACCGGTTTGGAGGTGACGGCACTTGACGGACGTCCGGGGGTGTACTCCGCTCGATATGCAGGCGACGACTGCGATTCGGAACGCAACATTGACAAATTGCTTGGCGAATTGGCTGACAAAACCGACCGCACAGCGCGTTTCCGCACGGTGATAGCACTTATTGAAGGCAGTGAAAGCATTGAATTTGAGGGAAAAATAGAGGGAACAATTGCCACAGAGCGTCATGGAGAAGGTGGATTCGGATACGACAAAGTGTTTCTGCCGGAAGGCAGCGACCGCACTTTCGCAGAAATGGAGTCGTCAGAAAAAAATGCCATCAGCCATCGCGCAAGGGCTACAAAAAAACTTATAGACTATTTAAAAAAGACACTATGATAAAGAGAATATGTTTGGCAGTTGCATTACTGATTGTGATGGCTGTTGTGCCGGCGAAGTCCCAGCAAGTGGGCAGTTGGAGCATTTATCCCGTATTTTCGGGCAACAACAACAATTCGCTTGTCGACACCGACAACAAGGTGTTCTATCTCGCCGACGGTTGGTTGTATTCCTACGACAAAGATAACGATGAGTCGGTGTTTTATACGAAAATGAACGGAATGTCGGACACTGACATTTCGGGCATATACTATAACTACGACAAGAAATTTTTGCTTGTGGCATACAGCAACTCAAACATCGACATTGTGCGCGAAAACGGACGTGTTGACAATGTGCCTGACCTCAAAAGCGTTATTCTCACAGTGTCGAAAGCAATCAACAGCGTGGATTTCAGCGGCGATTATGCATACATTGCCACTGATTTCGGATATATGGTCGTAGACTGCAAAAAATGTGTGGTGAAAGAGTCGTTCAACTATGGAAAGGCTTTCAAATCGATTGTAGTGACCGACAAAAACATATTTGCCACGTTCGACAAAAAAATCTATGTGTCGTCGGTTGGTGAGAGTCATTATGAACTGAGCAGTTTCAAGGAAACCAATATCAAGCAGGAAATGAAGTTGCTGAAAATAGACAACAACAGTATGTTGACCACGACTGGTTGGTTTTATTATATAAAAATAGGAGAGGATCCTACCAACCTTGCAATGTCGGTTATAGAGAAGTCGGCGCCGTCGAACGTGTCGATGTCGGGCAGCAATATGGTGGCTTCGTATAAGGAAAAATATATCGTTGTAAGCCCGGATGGAACGTCGCAGACAGTGGCGATGCCTTCGGAAATCGACGGTAGCCATCTGTCAACAATCGATGGCAAAGGATTGTGGAATCTCGACAGCAACGGATTGAAGGAGTTTTCAATCTCCGACGGCTCTGTCACCATTCTTCACGACACTTATCGCCCAAACACCTCTACCGTCAGCGAGCCTTACTACCTCACTTATCAAAACGGCACGCTGTATTCAATGAATTCGGGTACAAACTACAAGGATGCTACCAATAGAATGAAAATAGCATTTTGTGAAATGAAAAATGGTGAATGGAAAGATGTGTCGCCTGTAAATCCTACATTCAACAATAATGTAAGCATATCAAAAAATGCATTGATGGGTCCATACAGTCCTCAGATAGATCCAAACAATAAGAATAGAATTTGGTTTGGTTCTTATTTTGAGGGGTTGTATTGCGTTGAAGATGGCAAACAGATTCAAAAGGTTGATCAAACAAACTCTCCTTTATTTCTTAATTATGTTTGTTGCGTAAGCGACTTGAAATTTGACAAAGAGGGAAATCTGTGGTTTTCTTTTTATAATTTCAATAAGACAACATACGCACCTTTGTATATTTTACCAAAGGACAAACTTTATAAAGAAAATCTGACTGCCGACGATTTTATATCTATTGATTTAGGCAATTTTGCCACAACGTATGGCAGCCAGTTATGCATTTCTAAAGATGGCAGATACGTGTTGTTGGCATCAAATATGTGGAAATCAAAATTGGCTATAATTGATACCAATGGTACATTGACTGATATTTCAGATGATAGGGTTGCAATTGTAACAACTTATAATGATCAGGACGGAAAAAATTTTGATATAGGTTATATACATTCCATCAAGGAAGAAAACAACAAATTCTGGCTCGGCACCAACACAGGAGTCGGCTTGATAAACAATATTAAAGCGGCTTTTTCTGGAAATGTGGTTGTGAATAGAGTTAAAGTGCCTCGTAACGATGGTACAAATCTTGCCGACTACTTGCTTGATGGCGTATCGGTTAATGACATAGCCATTGATGGAGCAAATAGAAAATGGTTTGGATCCTCTACATCGGGATTATATTTGACCAGTAGCGACGGCAGTGAGATATTGGAGCATTTTTCTACTGAAAACAGTCCGTTGACAAGTGTTGAGATAACATCTGTTGCATGTAGCACAGATGATAATCGCGTGTTTATAGGAACAAAGAAAGGTACACTTGTCTATGAAAGTGACGCTGCGCCGGCTCAAAATGACTACAGTGATGTATATGCTTATCCTAATCCAGTGCGTCCTGACTATAGCGGACATATCACAGTGGCAGGACTTATGGACAATTCTCTCGTGAAGATTACAGACTCTATGGGCAACCTTGTTTATTCAGGACGCTCCACAGGAGGTATGTTTGTATGGGATGGACTTAACAGCGAAGGTTCACGCGTGAACACGGGTGTATACTATGTATTTGCATCGCAGAATGAAAACGATAAATCAAGTGGTTGTGTCACTAAAATTTTAGTGGTAAAATAATATATGATTAGTTTATACGAGAGTAAAGGAAGAAAAGAGTGGGTTGATTTAGGAAAAGGAATAAGCATTCTTTTAGTGGTGCTGTTTCATTGCGAAGAATATCTTCCTATTGTTGACACTGGCACAAAAGAGATATTTTCTTTTTTCAGAATGCCTTTTTTCTTCTTTTTGTCTGGATATGTCTTTACTTCTGATTATAGAGAATTTTCTTTTGGAAAAAAATTGAAACAAATATTCCGAGGCATTGTTTGGACATACTTAATCATATCAACCATAATAGTTGTTCCCAAATATTTGTCAAACAGTGAGCCTGTTATATATGGCTTTAAGTCGATACTTTTAGGTTGGGCAACATGGTTTGTTGTATCTCTCGGTGTGGCTCAATTGATATTTGCCTCAGTTCTTAACGCCACAAAGAATCTAAAATATATCGGACTATTTTTATTTTTAAGTGTAGGTATTGGCATTTTTATAAAAAGCATTACTTCAGAAACATTGCCTTATCAGCTGGATAAAGTTTTTTTTGTTGTGTTTTTCTTCGGAATGGGATTCTTTTACAGAATTTATGAAGATAAGTTCAAAAATTTTATCAGTTGGAGGAATTTGATAGTGTCGGTCTTTTTGTACGGATCGCTTATGATGGTTGAATCGTTGTTTTTTAAACATTCAACAACAAATGTGTTTTGGGGACAGGAATTAAATAATTTTCCAATGTTTATGATATATACAATTTGCGGCATAATAATGATGATGTTGTTAGTCAATAAGTTGTATGTCAAACACTTGAATTTGATTTGCTATATAGGGGCAAACAGTTTGCTATTCTATTATCTGAATGGTGGTGTAATTAAATTTTGGAGATTTTTCTATGAAAAATTAGTATCATATTTTCCTATAAACAATATTATAGGCTTTGTGTCTGTTTTCATATTTGTGGCTGCAACACTGTTCTTGATAGTGTATTTAGTGAAAAAACATTGTCCTATTTTAGTTGGAGATAAAAAAGCATTCAATCATTATTTTCCAAAGTTCAATTGGTAGTAGTATATTTGCATAACAAATAAGAAATATATGGAATCAAACAATAAGGGTAAAAGTATAAAGGAGCGGATATTATCGGCAAAAAGGTCACAGAAAATACGTTTTGCCATTGTCTCAGTGCTGTTTTTCGCATTTTTGACATGGCTTGGCAACTGGTGGTTTCTGCTGGTTTATCCCGTTTTGGTCGACATCTATCTGACGCGTTACGTGCGTTGGGACTGGTGGCGCACGTCGAAATCGTCGGTGGTGCGTACAGTGATGAGCTGGATAGACGCTATTGTCTATGCCCTTGTGCTTGTATATATAATTTTCACATTCATTGGTCAGAACTATAAGATTCCGTCTTCTTCATTGGAGAAAACGCTTCTTGTGGGCGACTATCTGTGGGTCAACAAGATGTGCTACGGGCCGCGTGTGCCTATCACTCCAATCCACTTTCCTCTTTGTCAGAACACGTTTCCTATAATCAATACAAAGAGCTATCTCGACCATCCGGAAAACGAATACCGTCGTCTGAAAGGATTCCGTAAGGTTGAACGCAATGACATCGTTGTGTTCAACTTCCCGGCTGGCGACACTATTGCCTACAATGTGCAGAATCCGGATTACTATACAAGTTGCTACATCGAAGGTTTCAAGCAGCAGAATCCAACATCGCTGCAGGAATATTACAGCTACGAGTTCGGCAAGCGTTGCATTGAGCTGGGACGCCGTGTGGTAAACCAGCATCCGGAATATTTCGGAAAGGTGATGTATCGTCCGGTGGACCGCCGCGAGAACTACGTGAAGCGTTGCATCGGTTTGCCTGGCGACTATCTGAAGATTGTCGACCAAACGGTGTATATCAACGGCAAGCCACTTGATGAACCGGAGAATTTGCAGTTCAACTATGACATCTATACCAACGGACAGTCGATCAGCGATGAGGATTGGGAAAAGGCAGGCATCAGTCTTGCCGACCGCAATGCTCCGGTTGCCAATGCCGATGGTGAGATGGTCTACGACAAGAAGATGAACCGCGATGGATCTTTCTATTCCGGAGGTGTGCCTCTGACAAAAAAGGCGGTGGCTTATTTCAAATCGTTGCCTTATGTCACGGCTGTGGAGCGCTCGGAAGTGATGGAGCCGTGTCCGCCTTATCCTATTACGCGCTATTACGGATGGACGCGTGCCAACTATGCCACAAATATAGCTCAGGGCGGAATGTGGATACCTAAAAAGGGTGTGACGCTGAAACTTAACATGTTCAATCTGCCTGTTTATGAGCGATGCATCCGCAACTATGAGCGAAACGACTTGCAGGTGCGCGACGGCAAAATATTTATCAACGGCAAACAGACCGACTCTTATACGTTCAAGATGGATTACTATTGGATGATGGGCGACAACCGAGACAATTCGCTCGACTCGCGCTATTGGGGTTTTGTGCCTGAAGACCACATAGTAGGCACGCCGATGTTTGTCATCATATCATTCGACGAGGATAAACCGTTATTCTCTGGAATCCGTTGGAACAGAATCTTCAAGGATGCAAATCCCGACAAGTAAAATAAGATGGACACATTGAAAGCAGTGTTCAGCGCCAGATATGCGGGCAGCGTAGACTACTACGCTGCCATGCTTCGTTATGGCAAGGTGGCGATAGATTTGTCGGAGCCTTTCGACAAGCACCACAAGCATCTTAACCGTATGGACATTGTTGGCACAAACGGATGCCAGCAGCTGTCGGCGTCGCTGCAAAAGCCAAACAGGCGGATGGCGGTGGGAGAGGTGGCGCTTTCCAGTCACGGCAATTGGCGACATACGCATTGGGGTGCGTTGTTCTCGGCTTACGGACGCACTCCGTTCTTCGACTATTTTGCAGATGATTTGAAGCAAATCTATACAGACGAGTCGATACAAACAATAGCATCGCTTAATTTGACGTTGCACGCCGCTGTAATCGATTTTCTCGACTTGGATATAGAAACAGTCGTTGTCGACAACAAAAACGATTTGGCGGCCTTTGACGCCCTCAATCTACGCGACGGTGTGCTGACGGAGCAAACACTCGAGCCATACTATCAGATATGGTCGTCAAAATTTGGATTTCAGCCCAATCAGAGCATTCTCGATTTGCTTTTCAACGTAGGCCGCGAGGCTGTCTTTGTGCTGAGAAAAGGTTAGAAACAAAATATGCGGACATTATGAAGATAAAAGGTAAGAACGGCAACTTAAAACGAGTTTCTCCGTGAATTATCAATGTCAGCAGCAAGGAACCTACTATGACGATAAACAACGGTAGAAATGCTTGTTTCCAATTTCTTCTTATACATGTCATAAATAAAGATAGAACAAAGCACAGAATCAATGAATAGTAGATTAAAGCATTGGCAAGTGCCAACCATTGTGTTGGTGACAACGTCTTATATTCTTTGAAAATGTGTTTTATTGGCAATGTCATAACGTTGTTTTCCGGCTTTGATTTGTCGTGAAGAAAAGCAGATATATTGTCATGGTCGGACGAATATATATACCATAAGCGGTAAGGTATCTTTTTTATCCATTCTATTTTATGGTTCATTATCCACGGAAGGCATCTTGATTTCCAAATATCGGCACATTCAAAGCATGTCTTTGAACGCATGTCTTCTATATATCTTGGCTTGCCTTTCTCATAAGGGTCTTGCCCATAGTGCGGTGCTATGCTTGCGCCATCATATGCGTCATCACAAATATTGAACCAAAGGGTATCGCCTTGATAAATGAAATAACCGGTTCGTATATATGTTGAAGATCCTGCTATGATGATGAATGTCAAATAACCGGCAATAAAAGGAACAATTTTTTTCAGTAAATTATTTCGGTCAAATATTAGATGGTAAATAATGATTGCCAATATAAAGATTAAAGCTATGCCTCTGAACCAATTGGCGAGACAAAGAGTAAAACCGGATATGAAAAACAAATATCGACGATTGCTTTTAAGAAGCAGATATAGAGAAAGTAAAGCAAAACAAGTCATAGGAATCTCGCTAAGAATAAATGTGCTTTGCCCCCAATTGCCTGGGTATAAAACAAACAGTAATGTAGCGGTTAGTCCTACTTTTCGGTTGAATAAAATTTCAGCGATTTTACCTGTCAGAAATGCAGTTATTGCTTTCATAAGGCACATTAAAGGCAGAATGGGAATTATACTACCAAAAAGATAAATGGAGGTTTCAACAAGGTTGATAATACCTATATTCCAAATAAATGGTTGTCCAATAATTGTGGCGGTGCAAGGATATGGTTGATTGTTGTGAAGGCAAATTTTTGCGTATTCGATATAGCCTTCTGTGTCGTTGTTTGGTGTATATCCGAAAATACACACCACTGAAATCAAAAAAACAAAGTAAATGATACTGATAATTTTTATATCAGTGAGAAAACTCTTTATTGATATGTCGTTGGACGCTTTGATCATAATGGAATGATAAATGACAGAAACCAATGTCTGCCCAGTTGCCGCAGCACAGATTTTTATAAAATTTGTACAAATATAACTACTTATATTCAAAAATGCATATACAAACCTATGATTGTGACTTCTACTGATTCTCTTTGTTGATAAGATTCACCACAACTTTCACCATCACGTCCTTCTCTTCTGTGCGGCTCTAGGCTATGCACTAAAAGTCTGATATATCTGTCGGATGTTGCTCTTTAACAGCCCGCTATACTCGTCTGTGGTCACATTGTCCTGCAAGACAATGGAGCGCGACATGAGGCGCACAACATCCTTAAGATCGTTGTAGCGGTCGAGTTTTATCTGTTGGTTGACAACGTAGCCCTTGATGAGGTATTGTTTGAGGATGGAGGTTGCCCATTGGCGGAATTGTACGCCTTGCCTACTCTTTACTCTATATCCTACAGAAATGATTACATCAAGATTATAGAACGGAACAGGTTTGTCGGAATTAGCAACACGCATTTTTTGCGTGTTGCTTTCCTTTGCCAATTCTCCATCTGCAAAAACATTGTTTATATGTTTGCGTATTGTCTTTGCATCGCGGTCAAAAAGCATAGCCATTTGATTTGCACTCAGCCACACTGTCTCATTTTCCAGCTTTACATTAAGCTGTACGCTTCCGTCTTGCGAGTGGTATATTTCGATTGAATTGTTCATTTTTGTTTTCTTTTTGTAGGGTTAAAAACCAATCGCAAAAAGCCTTTGTCAGAACATCCTGCGCTCTGCCCAGTTGCCGCGGTCAAGGTTGCGGTAGCCGATAGCCTCCTGGATGTGGTAGGTGAGCACGCGGTCGCTGCCTTCAAGGTCGGCGATGGTGCGTGCCACGCGGAGGATGCGGTCGTAGGCGCGTGCCGACATGTTGAACCGCGTCATGGCATCTTTCAGTTTTTCGAGTCCGGCAGCGTCGGGCTGCGCATATTGGTGCATCAGTGCGGTGGTCATCTGGGCGTTGCAGTGCACGCCCTTGATGCCTTCGTAGCGGCGTGTCTGTATTTCGCGCGCCCGGATCACGCGTTCGCGTATGGCTGCGCTGCTCTCGGCCGGGGCGGTCGACGAGATGTCGTCAAATTCCACTGGCGCCACCTCCACCTGCAGGTCGATGCGGTCGAGGAGCGGGCCGGAGATGCGGTTAAGATAGTGCTGCACGGCGCCGGGTGCGCAGATGCATTGCTTTGTGGGATGGTTGTAGTATCCGCACGGACAGGGGTTCATCGATGCCACAAGCATGAACCCTGCGGGATAGTCCACGGTGTACTTTGCGCGCGAGATGGTGATATGGCGGTCTTCGAGCGGTTGGCGCATCACTTCGAGCACCTGACGGCTGAATTCCGGAAACTCGTCGAGAAAGAGGATTCCGTTGTGGGCAAGGCTGATTTCGCCTGGTGTGGGATAGGAGCCTCCGCCAACGAGAGCCACCGGAGAGATGGTGTGGTGGGGTGAGCGGAAAGGACGTTGAGTCATCAGCATCGACCCTTGTTTCAGTTTGCCTGCAACGGAGTGTATTTTTGTGGTTTCGAGGGCTTCCTGCAACGTCAGCGGCGGAAGGATTGACGGCAGGCGTTTTGCCATCATCGACTTTCCTGAGCCGGGCGACCCGATGAGCAGTATGTTGTGGCCGCCCGCGCACGCCACTTCGAAGGCGCGTTTCACGATTTCCTGACCCTTGACTTCCGAGAAGTCGAAGTCGAAATGGTCCACTTGGCGGCGAAACATCTCGCGCGTGTCGACCACGGTGGGCTGAAGGTCGTAGGTGTTGTTGAAGAAGCCGATTACCTCAAGGATGTTGTCGGCGCCATAGACGTTGAGGTTGTTGACCACGGCGGCCTCCATCACGTTGGCCTTTGGCACGATGATGCCGTCGAGTCCGTGTTCGCGGGCCTTTATTGCCATCGGAAGCACGCCTTTGATGGGTTGCAGCGAGCCGTCAAGGCTCAGTTCGCCCATTAGCATGAAGCGCTCCAGGCGGTCGGCTGTCACCTTTTCATCGGCGGCAAGCACCGCGATGGCAAGCGGAAGGTCGTAGGCCGACCCTTCTTTTTTCACGTCGGCGGGCGACATGTTGACCACCACCTTGCGGCGCGGAAACTCGATGCCGCACATCTTCACGGCAGAGAGGATGCGTTGGTAGCTCTCCTTTACGGCGGTGTCGGGGAGTCCGACAATGCAGAATCCGAATCCTTGTTCCACCGACACTTCTATCTTTATCATCAGGGCGTCGATGCCTTGCACGGCGGCTCCGTTGGTCTTGGTAAACATCTGTGTTATTTGATTTTTTTCTTGTTCAGGACGTCGCGTAGTTTATCAAACTGTGTGCCGCGGTAGATTTGTGTGCCGGTAGAGTCGGCGACGATGAAGTATGGCGAACCTTTGACGTTGAGGTCTACGATGGTCTTGTCGACAACGCCGCCGATGGCTTTGTAGTGACCCCATTTCACGGAATCTCCATCAATGGTGCGGCGCCAGTCAAGTGTGTCGGAGTCAAGACAGATGTCGACCATTTGCAGGCGGCTGCCACGACACAGTGTCTTCAGCGAGTTGACCGTTGTCTGGCGGTCGCTGTCCTCGTTGCGCCAGAAAAACAGAATGGTCGCCGGATGGTCGTAAGTGCGCACAATCACCAGCGAATCCTGGTCGTTGCGCAGTTTCAGCGAGGCCACTTTTTTCGATGTCAGGTCGCCGCTGTTTAAAAATTGCGAATACAGCGACAGCAGCTGCTCCGGTTTGGCTGCCTTGTCGATTTTCTTCAGCAACGCCTGTGCGTTGGGGCTGGAAATGTCGGAATAGTCGCACGTGAGCAGCAGCGTGCTTACCACATTTTTCGGATTCTTGCCTATATAGTCGGCTATCGCCTTGTCTGTGCGGTCGTTGCGCATCGCCTTGAAGTCGGCGGCATGTGCCCGGATAAAGTCGTTCCACTGCTCATTGATGTCCGAGCCAGTCACCTTCAGGTTGTAGCGGTCGGCTATTGAGCCTTCAATCTTTATGTGGTCGCTGCCTTCCACTGCAAGGTGGGCAATCAGTTGCATCTGCGCGCTGTAGAGATAGACCACCGACAGGTCGGATGCCTTGCCGTCCACTTTAAACTCGCCGTTGACTGCCGGCACCCATTGCGACACGATTGAGTCGCCTGCCTGGTATACGATGCGTAGATTCTGTGTGCCAGCATCGGTCAGTTTGCCCTCGATGCTGAACGCGCTGTTGCCGCATGCCGTGCATACGGCTGCCGCTATGACGGCAAACAGCAGATATATCGTTTTTCTCATTGTAAAAATCATTTTCCTATAAGTTTTTTCAGTCGGTGGTGGAGCGCCTTTTCTTTCTTGTACTGTTGCAGCATGCCGATGGCAACGGAGCGCATCTTTTCCTCGTCGAGACCTGCCACACGGGCATAAGCCTCGGCGAAGCGCGCCGTCTCCTCCTCGCTTTGGATGTTGATGCTGCGGAAGTTGCGGTAAAGAAGCGCGGTGTCGTGCACGCCAAACTGCATCCGGTTTATGTCGACAAGCACAAACTCGAATCCGCCGTTATTGGTGCGGCGGTAGAGGATGTTGCCCTGCGAGAAGTCCTTGTGGTAAACGCCTTTTTGGTGGAGTGTCAGTGTGAAGCGGGCAAGCGATTCGAGCATCGCGCCCGAGTCGCTCATTTTGTGTTCCCATCCGCCAACAACGTCTCCTTCCCAGTAGCGGCACACGTAGTAGCTGCGGCGGAGCAGACCGCCGGCGCGCTCCTCGATGTAGGCTATGGGCTCCGGAGTGCCGATGCCGAGCTTGCCGAGCGTCATCGCGTTGTCATACGACCGGAGCGCTTTGCCTTTCCGGAAGAAGGTGTAGGCAATGCGGTTTGCCAGCGACGGAACTCTGAATTCCTTCACCGTAAGGTCGATGCCGCCGATGGTGGCGCGGTAGATGCGGTTGCGTCCCTGAAAAATCTTTGTGCCGCACACGGCTATTGTCTCCGGGATTGACGACAACTCCTTGCGCAGATGCTCGAATTCCGGGTTTATTACTGTTTTTATCATTGGCACAGGCGGTTAGAAACTGTCGAAATGCAGGGGCAGGAGGTCTGCTACCCGGTCTACAACATAAATGCCGTCATCGCCGTATAGATAAATCTTCACCGGTTGCTTGCCGAGGGTCTCATACTCAAGGATAGACTGGCGGCAAGCGCCGCAGGGCGACACGGGGCAGCTCGTAAACTTTCCGTCTTTTTTGGCGGCGATGGCGAGTTTCTCAAACTTGGCTTCCGGATATTTTGAATGCGCGTAGTATACGGTGGTGCGCTCGGCGCACGTGCCCGAAGGGAAAGCGGCGTTCTCCTGGTTGGAGCCGCCAACAATCTTGCCGTTCGACAGCAGCACCGCGGCGCCTACATGGAATTTGCTGTAGGGCGCATACGAATTTTCGGTCATAGCCTTTGCCTTGTCAACTAAAATTTTGTCCTCTTCAACGAGTTCATCATACTGATAAACCCGTACGTTGGTAGTGATCTTTAATTCTTTCATATCAATGAAGACTCGTTTATGCAAATGTAAGAAATATTTTTTATAAACGGACATCATCAATGTCAAAATGCGGAGACGCGCCGCTGTCTTGGCTTTTTTAACGGCTCAAAAAAAACAGCGGCGCGGCAATGCGTTTGTGTCCTTCTGTGTCTGTCGGGTTTGTCAGAATTCGTAGCCCAGACGGAAGCCTATGTTGGTCTGGTAGTAGCCATTGTCGCTGATGTCTGATTGAAAACTGTACTCGACGCCGGCGGTTAGCGAGTGGTTGTTTTTAAGAGCGAGGCGCATGCCGAGCACAAGACTGTCGTATGAGCCGTGAATCTTGCCGAAGCCGTAGCCATAGCGTCCGCAGACAAACGGGGTGGTGCGGCGGTTGAGAAAATTGCATCGCAGCTCGCAGAATATAGGTACAACAAGGCGTGTCGTTCCGTCGCAGAAAAACGAGTTAAACCCGATACCGCCGCCAAAATAAAGATAGTTGTTGAATTGGAATCCATGCGATGTGGAGAAGCCGAGACTGTTGCCCGTATCTGTGTCTGAGGGATAAATCGTAAACAGATAATTGACGTCGTAAAAAGCTTTGTAGCCGCGCATCGTCAGCTTGCTGCGCACGGCGTCGGTGTTTGTCGGCGACTGTTGTGCGTTGGCGGCAAGTGCCAGCATCGCTATTGTGATAAAAGCCAGGAATCGTCTCATAATCTTTGTGCTTAAAATTCATAACCCAATTTAAATCCGAGATTGTCGTTGACAAAGTCGGTGTGGTCTGCCGAACCGTCGCCCAATTGGTTGTCATACTGGCACAGCAGGTAGATTGCATGGTGCTTCGGAAGTGAGTAGCGCACTCCCACTTGGAATGCGACATACGCACCGCGGATATCGCCGATGCCGTAGCCAAACCTGACATCGCCAAAAGGTGTAAACTTTTTGGCGTTTAACACATTTATTCTGAGTTCGCCGAAAACGGGAACCGTCAGATAGGTGTTGCCGCCGCTACGGTACAATTGGAAATCGGTGCCGCCGCCAAGAAACACGAAATTGTTGAATTGGAAGCCTGCCGACGCGCCGACGCTCCACTTGTCGGGGTCGTAGACGCCGCATAGGAAGCCTTCTTTGTCGGGCAACCCCCATTGGTAGCCTGCCTCGAACAGCATTTTATATCCGCGCATGGTGCGGCGGTTCTGATAGCGTAAAATCAGTTCTGAGTCGTCGTTCTGTTCTGCAGCCGGTGCCTCCTGTGCATATCCGCAAATCGCAGTCGCGAATATGAAAATCATAAAAAATAGTGTCTTTTTCATATCTGTGGTTTGTTAAAATTCAAAACCCAGTTTTATGCCAAGCGACCTGGCGAACCACGAAATTCCATCGTCTTGGTCGTTGATAAAGGACTCGACATCAAAATGGTCGCTCATTATCAGCGACAGAGATACTGCATGCCTTTGTGCAACCTTCAGTCTTACTCCGCATATCGCGGAATAGTAGACTCCGCCCCATTCGCCGACAACCGTGCCTAAACGAGCTTGAAGAAACGGCATAACTCGCTTGTTGTTGAGCAGATTGATGCTGGTTTCTGCAAAGATTGGCATCATGGTTTTCTTTCCGTCGATATATCGAAGCAATCCCAATCCTCCGCCTAAAAAGAAGAAGTTGTTGAATTGGTAGCCTTGTGTTGTCGAAATCATAAAATTATTGCAGTGCGGATAGCCGGGAATATAACCTCCTTCCCAGTCTTTTTCCTCATCGTCGATGTCAAAACCATACTCCACATCATAGAATGCCTTATATCCGCGCATGGTGCGGCGGTTCTGATGGCGGGAATCCAAAGTCTTGTCGTCGTTCTGTTCTGCAGCCGGTGCCTCCTGTGCATATCCATAAATCGCAGTCGCGAATATGAAAATCATAAAAAATAGTGCCTTTTTCATATCAAATCAGATTAATTTGTGTAAAAATAATTATAATTTGCAAATAAACAAAATTATTTACAAAAAATGAGCGAAAAAGTGCTTAGCGACATAGTTTTGTCCATTGAATACTCTTGGGTTTAGGAAATTGAAACCGTGTTCAATCAGAATGCCGGTGTCAACGCCCTGATATTCCATATATTGGAACACGGAATCTACTTTTTGACGAAATTCTTCTTCGCTGAAATCGGCATCGCCGTTGAAGTCTGTTTCTTGCGCAAATGTTAACGACATTCCTAAAAGGCAAAAAAGGAATGACAGGAATAATGTTTTTTTCATAATAATTGGTTTTTGGTTATTGGTTATAATACCCTTCATAGTCACAATCTTTTGTTTTTATAATTAGTCGGTACATTCCTTCTTGCGTCGGAATTCCCATACAAGCTTCTCCTGTTGATGAATTCAGTTTGGTTTTAACAGACTGGTTGTTGTTCAAATTTGTTACGTCAACATCAACCATTCCTAAATCTTCAGAAAATGTTATGTCAATTGCGTTTTTGTCTTTTGAGCACTCTATTGGTATTTCTGTGTTGGGCCTGTCGTTGGGCTTCTTGGGACGAGGAACCAATGTAATTTGATTGTTGCCGTGAGAGTTTTCCGAATAAATACTAAAAGCGGATGCTGCAACAATGCATCCTAAAAGTAAATTTCTTAATTTCATGATGTTTATGTTTTTTGTTGGTTATGTATTTACAAATATATTGTATTTTAGTTGTTAAGAATTAGAAATAACCAAACAAAAAATATAACAATATAAGGGTTTATGTTGCTAGAAATCAGGGTGTTGATTTAAGGTAGAAAACAATATGCCTAACAGGGTATTAATACTTTAAAAATCAGCACGTTAAACATAAGTATCTGATTTTCAAAAGAATGTGTTTATTTCTCTAGGCAATCTAAAATAAGGTCTTTACTTTGACCTCCAAATTCTAATATCTTCTTTTTCAATCGAGTTTTTCTCATATAAATATTTGCTTGGCTTTTTTTGAAAATCAAACCTATTAATTTGCCTGAAAAACCAGCGCAGTGAAAACACAGTTGCATAATCTCATCGTTCTCAAGTTCTGGTAGTTCTAACCGAAGTTTTGATATAACTCCATTGCAATACTCATCAACGAGAATTTCCAATTCTTTCTGTAAATTTTTGTCTTTTCTAAATCGTTCGATAAGTTTCTTCATTTCCCGATATAATAACTTGTGACATTTGGGGTCGTCTGTCAAATCAAAAACGGAATTTCCAATTTCATTTAGATTTTTGAATCTTTTCTTGAAAAGTTCTCGAAGGAGATTGTCTTTTGCATTGTTGTTGGATTCGAATGTTGATTTTAAATCAAAAAGTAGATCCTGAAAGTTCTCGATTTCTCTGTTTTTCTTCTTAATAATTATCCAAAGATACAAAACAACAATAACGAGAATAATGGCTACTACCAGCATTGTCAACCAAAGTTTCATTTGTTTGGATTTATGCTGTAATGTTGTTATTTCGATTTCTTTTGCCAATTCATCTCGTTGCAATGTGAGTAATGGTTGTGCCAATCGTTTACGAATTTCTTTATTCTCAGCTTTGTAACAATTTTTTATATTGTAATATGCTGATTTAAAATCACCTAATCTAGCATCGATAATTGATTTAAACTGCAGCACAGATAACGAGTCTAGGGGTGTTTCCGCTACATTTTTTGCTTTATCAAGCATTTTGTCGACATGTGTTTCATCTCCTTTTGTTGATGCGATTGCGGCTACGGCGCAATAGAATGTTGTAGCAAAATCATCAGTGTTGTAGTTGTTGGTAAGTTCTTGAAGTAAAGAGTCTGCGATGGTAAAGTTTTCTTGTTCAACGTAATATTTTAATTCTGAAGCAAGACAATCTTTTATGACTATTGTATCGTCTTCTTCCTTTCCCAAATTTTTTGCTTTATCCCAATAAATCAAAGCGTTTTTGTGGTCCATTAAATTATAGTATGCGCATCCGATATCATAAAGAGCAAAATTTGAATGTCTTTTTGCCCCTTTGGACAAATACGCTTTATAAGCTTTTTGAAAATAGGAAAGGCTTTTTTGATAGTCTCCATAATTTTCATACAAATCGCCCAATTGGGAATACAACAGCCCTAACATTAATAAATCTGTTTTGGCATCAACATATTGTTCTGCTTCAGCAAAAGCTGCGGTCGCTTTCCTCAAATTTCCAGAATTGACAAACGTTTTTCCCCAATAATAAAAAGAACGTAATTTTTTGTCGTTGTCATTATATCGGCTATAATAATCGACAGCAATTCTTATTGAAGAGTCATTGTTTACTGCAACATCGTTCTTGTCAAGGGCTTGCGTCAGCAGCAGGGCATACAGGGCGGTGTTGTGACGGTTGAGCGACGTGGCGTCGATCTTGCGCAACGTCAAGAGTGCGCTGTCGGGATGTTCTGCCATCTGTCTTTCTGCCACGGCAAGGCGGGCGTCGTCGGTGCGGCTGCACGAGGCCACTGCGAGGAGCGCAGCAAAGAGCAATATCAAAAGTATATGCTTCATAATGTGCAAAAATAAGACTTTTTCCGGCTTGGCGGAAATTTAATGCAGACAGATTGAGTTTTGTCGTTGTTCTGCGTCAGCGCGGCGTTTCAGCGGGTTGCAGACGGCTGGCTCATCGTTTTTTCATACACGCGCATCAAGTCGGCGCACAGCGTCTCGTCGGTGAAGCGCTTGATGTGTTCCCTGCCGTCGGCAATCATGCGCTGGCGCAGCGTTTCGTCGCCAAGCACGCTCTCCACAGCCTTTCTCATGCCCTCTGCGTCGTCGGGGTCGACATATATCGATCCCTGTCCGCCGGCCTCCTCAAGACACGAGCCGGTGCAGCCCACCGCCGGCACGCCGCTGGTGAGCGCCTCGAGCAGAGGAATGCCGAAGCCCTCGATGCGTGAAGGGTAGACAAACAGGCACGCGAGCCGATAAAACGATGGCAGGTCGGCAAACGGCACGTTGTGGTGAAAATGGCAGTAGTCGGCAAGGCCGAGCTCTGCAATGCGGCGTTTCAGCGACTCGCAGTAGGCTGTGGAGCGTCCTACGGCAACGATGTGGAACGCGCGTCCACCGGAGGCCGACAGCCGCAATGCCTCCACGAGCAGACCGAGGTTTTTACGCTCCTCTATGCTGCCCACAAACAGTGCAAACTCGGATGGAAGGTCGTAGCGCGCCTTCACGTCGTCGAGCGTGGATTGCGCAATCTCGGCGGCAAACGCCTTGTCGCAACCCTGATAGACCACGTCGATTTTATCCTCTGCCACTCCGTAGTAGTGCATAATCTCGCGTTTGGTGTATTGGCTTACGGCAATAACGCGGTCGGCGGAATGGCAGGCGTGGCGGAACTTGTAGTTGTAAATCTGCCGGTCAATCCAGTGGTAGTATTGTGGAGTGTGGATGAAGATAAGGTCGTGTATGGTCACCACGCTGCGGCAATTGCCGCGGCCTATGTTGAGGGGCAGCTCGTTGCTGAGCCCGTGAAACAGCTCTATGCCGTCGTCGCGCAGCGTGGATGTCACGCCCCACACGCGCCACAGTTGCCGCAGACGGCTCCACACGCCTTTGGGAGGGAAGCATTGTCGCAGGTTCGCAATGGTGGGTATCTCGTGCAGAAACGGCGTGCGCCGTGGGTTGGGCATGTAGAGGCGGTATTCGTTTTCGGGGTGCTGCTGCGAGAGGATGCGCAGCACGAAGCGGCTGTAGTTTCCCAGCCCTGTGCGGTTTTGTGCCGCCCGCTTGGCGTCGAATCCTATTTTCATAACTTAGAAATCGCTGAAAAGTTTTGGCTTTATCACGAGTCCCACACGCAGGCGCGAGTGAAACTTGTTGTAGTCGAGCAGGTTTTCTCCATATCCGTTGTAGTATTGCACGAAGAGAAATTGATTGTCTTTCTTGAACACTCGGTAGTTGAACTCCCAGATGGTGTTGTAGCTCAGCCGCCATCCGCGGCGCTTGATGAGCGTCAGCCCAAAGCCGAACCGCTTGTTGGGGGTGGTGTAGGTCATGCCGGTCTGGTAGATGCCGCTGTAGTCGAGGATGTCTTTGTTGTTCATGCCGTCGATGATGGGAATCCACACTTTGCCGTGAATCATGAAATTCGGGTCGATGAAGATGTTGCAGGCAAGCGAAATCTTGTTCCAGCTGCGGGAATCCACGCCGTCGCGTCCGTTTGACTCATGCTCGACGAGGAGCGTGACCTTGCCGATATAGCGGTTTTTGACAAACAGATGCTTTGCCAGACCGATTCCGGGGTTGAAGTTGAGGTCGCGCATGGGAAGCGACTCCTCGTAGATGTTCCACATGCACTTCTGCGAGTAGAAGAGAAAGAGATACGTGTTGAACGGAAGCGTACTCTTTGTGAGACGCTGCGCGATGCTCACTTGGAATTTCACGTCGCTGTTGGTGCGCGACGGGGCTTGCGGTCCTATCGATGTGCCGGTGATGAAATAATTGTCTTTGTAGAGCGTGAAGTACGGACCATTGTCAAGTTCGCGGCGCAGACTGTCGGTGTTGATCTTTTCCTGTCCAAGGTCAACAATTTGTGCGTCGGCTCCAATGGCTGAAACCACGCAGATTAGTAACGTGATGAATAACTGCCTCATTGCGATTGCAAAAATACTCATTTCCCAAGCATTGCGGCAACTTGGAAGAAGATAATAATTTTTAAAATATCGCTTTTTGTGGCTTAATTGTCCTATAGCTCATAGTTCGACAGCGACTTGCGCAGTTCTTCAACCACGGCGGCCTTCAATTCCGCGGGGGCGACAACCATGATGCGGCTGCCTTTCGACAACAGTTCCTGGATAAAGTCGTAGGTGATGCAGAGATGGTAGTCGAAATCGCTGTAGCCGTCGCCCATGGTCTCGCGCTGGGAGGGGTGGAGCGGAAGGGCGCGCAGGTATTTGGCCTGCTCGCTGTCGGCGCGCAGCACAACGTGCTTTGCCTCGCTTTTGGTGGTCATGATGCCGAAAAAGTTCTTGAAAAACTCTTTCACGCTGATGCCGGGGTCGTCGAAATGCTCCTCGGTGAGTGTCAGGGTGTTAACGCGGTCGAGCGAATAGGTCTTAACCATGCGGTCCTTGGAGTTGTAGCCTATCACATACCACCGTTGCTTGAAAATGCGCAGGAAGTAGGGCTCTATGATGATGCCTTCGCTTGCTTTGCTGCGGTAGAATGGAGTGTAGGAGAACTTTACCTTGCGAAATTTCTTGATGGCGTCGATCACTGTGGCGAGATAGCGGCGTGCCGACGGCACGTCTTCCAGCATCACGCGGTCGGCGATGTCGCCTGCGTCGCTGAGCATTCCGTTGATCGACATTGAGTTGATGAGCCAGCCGCTGAGCTCGCCGGTGGCGTCGGCGTTTTCGATGAAATATTCGTAGGTGGCGCTGTTGTAGGCTATCGAGATGCCGAAAATCTCCTCTATGCCGTTGCGGTAGTTGTAGAATGTGCGCCGCGCCAGCGGCTCGGGAGATGTCGGAGGCGAGCCACAGGTCGTTGAGCTCGGCGCGCGACAGGCGGCCGTGGCGCTCTATGGTTTCAAGCAGCCAGATATATTTGTTCAGCAGGTTGCGCGACATCCTGACTATTTGTTTTTCTTGATTAAGAATGCCAGACCTGCCACGGTGAGCGCTGCGTTGATGAGCAGCAGCTCGAAGCCGATCTGATAGCCGTTGAACCATGCCTCGCTGTTTTTCTGAAGCACGAGGCTGATGAGCGGTGCTGCGATGCAGACCACTGGGACAAGTTTGTCGTTGACGGACTTCTTGCATGCCATGCCAAACACAAACATACCGAGAATCGGGCCGTAGGTGTAGGAGGCAAGCGAGTAGACGGCGTTGATGGCGCTGTCGTTGTTAAGGGCGTTGAACACGATGATGGTGACAATCATCAACACCGACATGGCAACGTGCACTTTCTTGCGGGTGCTTGTCAGATGGGCGTCGTCCTTCTTCTTGTCGGCTTGGAGAATGTCGACGGTGAATGAGGTGGTCATGGCCGTGAGGGCGGAGCCGGCGGCGGAGTATGACGCTGCGATGAGGCCGAGGATAAACAGGATGCCGATTATTATCGGGAAGCCGTCGCTCCAGGCAATTGCGCCGAAGAGGGCGTCGGGCTTCTCGGTGTGGATGCCGTTGCGGCCTGCATACATGTAGAGAAGGGTGCCGAGCACGAGAAACAGCCCGATGACGAAGATTTGCATGAAGTTGGCAACAATCATATTCTTCTGTGAGTCGCGGAAGTTCTTGCAGCTCATTGTGCGTTGCATGAGGTCTTGGTCAAGGCCGGTCATGGCTATAAGCATAAACACTCCGGCGAGAAATTGCTTCCAGAAGTAGTGGGCGTCCGATGGATTGTCGAAGAAGAATATCTGGCTGGTCTTGTCGGCGATAACGGCGCTGGGAAGGTCGGCGATGCCCATGTCGAGGCGGCCGGCGATGACCACAACGCAGCAGATCAGAGAGCCTACAAGGCAGATGGTCTTAAGCGAGTCGGTCCAGATGAGCGACTTGACGCCGCCCTGGTAGGAGTAGAGCCAGATGAGTGCCACGGTGAGAATGACGTTGACGGAGAACGGTATGCCGAACGAATCGAAAACAAGCGACTGGAGCACAACGCAGACAACGAAGAAGCGCACCGACGCGCCGAGCATCTTGGAGATGAAGAAGAACCATGCGCCTGTGCGGTAGCTTGCAAGACCGAAGCGGTTTTCAAGGTAGCCGTAGATGCTGACAAGGTTCATGCGGTAGAACATCGGTATCAGCACAAGCGAGACGAGCAGTGCGCCGACAAAGAAGCCGAGCACCATCTGCATATAGGAGTAGCCGTTGGCGGCGACGGCGCCGGGGACGGAGATGAATGTGACGCCTGAAATCGGCGCGCCGATCATAGCTATCGCAACAAGATACCACGGCGATTTGCGGTTGCCGGTGAAGAAGCCGGCGTTGTCGGCCTTGCGGCCGGTTATCCATGAGATGACAAACAGCAGTAGGAAATAAAACGCGATTGTCGCGAGGATTATCCAAGGAGTTGACATAAGTTTTTCGGTGTTTTGTTATAAGTGATTGAATTGTTGATTATTCTGCATAAAGAAGATATGGACGGCGCTGTGCCTTGAACTTCTCGACGTCCGACTGCCATGTGGCTTTGATTTCTTCGGCGCTCTTGCCTTCCTTTATCATTTTGCGGATGTCGCCGCGACCTATGAGCAGCTCGAAGAACGGACGGAAGAAGTGGTCGTCAAGATTGAGGTTGCGGTAGGCGTCGATGAGGTATTCGAGGTTTATGCCTTTGGCGATGACTTCTTCGTCCGACAGACCTGACAAGTCAACACCGTAGCACAGCTTGTTGAGTTGTGGCGGATTCTTGGCGCCGCTGATGCTGCGCGGTGTGAACGAGAACGAATAGCCCTTCATGTTGGGATGCCCGTAAATCTGGAATGGCTTCGTCGTGCCGCGCCCGAGGCTGACCGGGGTGGCTTCGAAATAGCACATCGACGGATAAAGATAGATGGCGTGCATGTTGGGGAGGTTGGGCGACGGTGCGATAGGCAGCACGTAGCGGCTCTGATGGGTGTAGCCCTTGCACTTTATCACGGTCAACGGCACTTTCTTGCCGCCCTTGAGCCAGCCTTCGCCGTTTGCCATTGTGGCAATCTCGCCCATTGTGAGGCCGTGCACGATGGGTATCGGAAGGCGTCCTACGCCTGATTCGTATTTCATGTCGAGGATCGGACCGTCGACATACATGCCGTTGGGGTTCGGACGGTCGAGAACCATAAACTCCTTGCCGTATTTGACGGCGGCGTTCATAAGGTCGACCATCGTGCAGTAGTAGGTGTAGAACCGCAGGCCTACATCCTGGATGTCGGTGACGATGATGTCGAATTTTGCCATTATTTCCTTCTTGGGCTCGCGTTTGTTGCCGTCGTAGAGAGAGGCGATGGGGATGCCGGTCTTGGGGTCGATGCTGCTCTTCACGTGTTCGCCGGCGTCGGCATTGCCGCGGAAGCCGTGTTCGGGAGAGAAGATTGTTGTTACGTTGACGCCTTTGCGCAGCATGATGTCGAGCACGTGCTCGTTGCCAACCATGCCGGTGTGGTTGCTCAGAAGCGCTACGCGCTTGCCTTTCAGCAACGGGATGTATTCACTTGTCTGCTCTGCGCCGACACTGATTGCCGCCTGTGCCGTCAAGGTGCTCATTGCAACCGTCAGGACTGTCAGGATGATTGATTTTAAGGACTTCATAATGGTTTGGTTATGGTTCTTGTGTTTAATCGTTGTGAAAGCTGTGGCTCGGCATAATAGTCAATAGGTGACGTCGTTGTGCGTTCGCTTTGCTTTATCTGTGCAAACATACGCAAAAATCCTCAAAAATTGCGTCTACAAACCTTAAAGATTGTTGATGTGCTGCCCTTTTCCCGTTTTTTATGAAAAATGGCAGGCGGCAAGTTGCACAACCGTTGCAGCTTGCCGCCTGTAGATTGTCAGCCATGCGGCTCTATGCCTCGGCTTCTGTCTGGGCGCGAACGCAGTCAACTACGTTGACGATGTAGTCGCACAGACGCTCGCTCTCGCAGATGATGTCCATATAGTAGATGCCTTCCTCATACGGGTAGATCTTGTGGTTGATGTTGTCCACATTCTCCGAACGGAGGGCATTGCGGTAGTTGTTGATTTCACGCTCTTTGTTGTAGGAAATCATGATATGCTTCTCGTCGGCGTTCTCGATGTCGCGGAGCAGCAGTATCATGTTCTCAAGGGCCTCGGAGGTGTATTTAAACATCGTGTCGATGTTGGCTGAGACTATCTGGTTGAATGTGACTTTTGCCTCGTGCTGGCGCACCATGGTGCGCGCAAGGTTGTTGCAGCTGTCGGCGATGCTCTCTATCTCGCTGACAATGTTGAGCATCGACGAGATACGCATTTTGCCTTCATAGCTCAGTCGGCCGTCGACAACGCGGTTGAGGTAGTTGGCTATCTCTATCTCCATGCGGTCGGAGATTTCCTCATATTTGCCGATGCGCGAAAAAAGCTTGTTGAATTCCTCGGTCTCGGGCTTGATGTGGCGCAGCGACTTGACCATGCCGAACATGCGGTTGACGCGGTCGGCGTAGACCTCAATCTCTCGCTGTGCCTGGGCAATGTTGAGCTCGGCGGCGTTGAGCATGCCTCGGGAGATGTATTTGAGCTGGAACTCGTCCTCTTCTTTGTGCTTGGGCTTGATGAGGAAGTTGCAGATTTTCACGTAGTATTCGGTCAGCCAAATCATGATGACTACGTTGATAAGGTTGAATATCGTGTGGAAAACCGATAGTCCGAACGACATTGCGGCTGCGCCGGCGGTGTCGGGATTGCCTGGCCCTATCTTGGCTGTGATGGTGATTACAAGCGAAATCAGTGGGTAGATGAAAATCAGTGCCCACACGGTGCCGAAGCAGTTGAAAAGCAGATGCCCGAGGGCGGCTTTCTTTGCCGCGGAGTTTCCGCCGAGGGAGGCGAGAATTGGGGTGATTGTGGTGCCGATGTTGCTTCCGAGCACCATCGCGCAGCCCATCTCAAACGTTATCCAGCCCTTGCCGCACATAATCATCACGATGGCAAACGACGCTGCCGACGATTGGATTATCATGGTGATGACGATGCCGACAAGCACGAAAATAACCACCGACGCAAAGCCCATATCGGCGTAATGGGCAAGGAATTCGAGCGCGTTGGCGTCAAGCTCGGGCACGTTCTCGCTGATGAGTTGCAGTCCTAAGAAGAGGAAGGAGAAACCGATAAGAAATTCGGCTATCGACTTGTAGTTGCTTTTGCTTGAGAACAGGAAGGGGGTGGCGATACCGATAAGAGGCAGGATGAAGGCGTTGACGTTGACCTGGCCGCCGAAGATGGAGATTATCCAAGCGGTGAAGGTGGTGCCTACGTTGGCGCCCATGATGACGGCCATGGAGTCGGCGAGCGACATCAGTCCGGCGTTCACGAAACTGACAACCATCACTGTCGAGGCCGACGAGGATTGAATCAGTGCTGTGATGAAGATTCCGGTTATCAAACCTGCGAAACGGTTCTTTGTCATTGCCGACAAGATGTTGCGCATTCTGTCGCCGGCAGTCTTCTGCAGGCCTTCACTCATTATTTTCATTCCGTAGAGGAACAACCCTACCGCTCCAATAAGCGATAGAAAATCCAAGAAAGAATAATTCATCGGTCTTCGGTGTAAGTTTTTACAGGGTACAAAGTTAAGGCATAGAAATCAAAAATGCCTTAACTTTGGTTCATAAAAAACACTTTTTTTTTAGAAAATATCCGACTTTTGCCACGGAGGGGCTTCTCTGACCCTCTTTTTGGACTCTGTTTCTTTGGCACATATTCAAGGACAAGAGTCTTACAAAAGACTCTGCCAGGACAAGACTCCACGAATGGTATGACAAGGTTACGGAATCCACATTGAGAGAAATAAAGTCTGTCAGGGACACCATAAAGACGTGCGAGGACGAAATACTCAATTACTTCATTTCGCGCGCTACCAACGCATCGGCAGAATCGCTCAATTCCAAGCTGAAGGCTTTTAGCCAACTGCGTGGGGTAAGGGATATTTCGTTCTTTTTCTATCGGGTATCGTTGGTGTTTGGTTATCCCTGCCACGGACTTTGTCGGGTGAGCCGAATATCCACCGAATTACGTCACTTTATTTGTGCCCTGATCCGGCTAAGACTTGCCTGTGTTATGCCTAAATAGGTAGCAATGTTTCCCAACGGCAACCGTTGCAACAACTCGGGTTCTTTCTCTAACAACTCTTTGTACCGTTCCGAAGCAATGGCGGACAACATGGAAATCAGCCGTTCCTCGGTGGCAAGCAATTCCATCTCCGCATAACGCCGTCCCCAATTGGCAATATGCAAGTCTTCCGAAAATAATTCTTTCAGCTTTTTCCTCTCCAATACGTATAAGACAGAATCTTCCATCAGCTCCATCGTCTCATATCCCGGCTCATCGTTCACGTATCCTTTCATAGAAACAATGGTCGCACCTTCCTTGCCAACCCAAAAGGTAATTTCTTTCCCGTCCACCGAAGTGTAAGCGCGAACAATGCCTTTCTTGATGAAAAAGATATCCTTTTCTATCTTGCCGCTTTCCAACACGCGGAATCCTTTGGGGTACGAAACCTCAGTCAGGCATTGCCGCAATCTATCCAATGACGCATCCGGCATGGCATATCTTTGATTGATGATTTCCTTTATATCCATAACTCTTTGTTGTATTCGGTGTGCAAAATTATAAAATAGCACATAGAAACGGGAATGAACGGTTGTTTTTTGCCAAATGCAAAATCAGTTTTTACCAAATGCAAAAAGCCATTAGAGATTACTTGCTTACTTTTACACCTGAATTTAGTAAATTATATGTATGAATTGGATAATCTTATTATTGGCAGGATTGTTTGAGGTGAGCCTTACTTTCTGTTTGGGTAAAACGAGAGCAGCGTCAGGACTTGCTTTTTATCTGTGGGGTAGCGGCTTCTTGGCTTCCACGGTATTGAGCATGACCATGCTTGCCAAGGCGGTTCAGACTTTACCTTTGGGAACGGCATACGCCATTTGGACGGGTATCGGGGCGGTTGGCACGGTCTTGATAGGGATATTCGTCTTCAAGGAGCCGGCCACTCCCATCCGTCTTTTCTTCCTGTTCACGCTCATTGCTTCCCTGATAGGATTGAAAATCGTGTCATACTGAAAGGAGGCAGAAGATGAAGTATGAATTGAGGGAGAACCAAGGCATTTCGGCG
>OOBJ01000421.1_pt1 | contig 35715 bp, 23 predicted proteins | sample 1671331 | NCBI WGS metagenome assembly OOBJ01 (sample SAMN06348145, study PRJEB24527) | human gut metagenome | biome: human gut; feature: ankylosing spondylitis patient; material: feces | host: Homo sapiens | place: China | collected 2015-10 | reverse complement strand
ATTCCATCCATAACTCGAAGGGCGAAGGTGGAGAACAGAAATTTGTCCGGTTGCGAGACCATGAACCGATGACCAGTAAGCAGATAGAAGAGCATATAGAGCAGGTCTGTTCGCTTACCAGAGCTGATGTGCAGGCTGTGATGACTGCGCTGCATGGGTTGATCGTGACCGAACTGTCGCAAGGAGCCCGCTTCTATCTTCCGCAAGTGGGCTATCTCTCCCTGTCTGTTACAACAGAGTTGCCGGAAGGCAAGACGATGGAAAAGGTGACAGGTAATGACATCCGTCTGCGTAATATAAACTTCAAGCCTACTGCCGAACTGCTGAATGAGGTTTCACGGCATGTCAAGTTTGAACGTTCCAAATTCACAACAAGGTCACGGCAATATACCGAAGAACAGTTGTGGAACAAGATGGTAAATTTCCTGAAAGAGAATGAATATATTTGCCGACGTGACATGGAATTCCATTTTTCCTTGCGCCAGCAGACAGCCTTGAAATGGTTGAAGCATTTTACGGAGAAAGGGCTTCTCGTAAAGAAGGGCGCAAGCAATGCTCCTATCTATTTCCTGGCTGAAAAAGAACTGAATAAATAAACAGATTAAACCTAAAGAGAACAATGAAAAAAATGATGTTATTGATGGTTATCGCTCTGATGACCGTTACGAGTATGGTAGTAATGGCAGGTTGCAAGTCTGCCGAAAAAGAAATTTGCCGTATCCATGGTACGATGGAATCAAACCGATGGGATGGCAAGAAGATTTTCCTTGTACCAATGTTTGGACTTCAGGATGCTGCGCATGTGGATTCTGTGGTAATCAAGGATGGTAAGTTTGAATTTGTTGCCGATACTACTGAGATGAAGGTGATTCGTATAGATTATCACTATCGGGATGGCGTACAGGACTTGCTGGTTGTTTCCGAACCGGGCGATGTGACTGTGGTGATTGGAGCCAATAGTGTGTCAAGTGGTACTCCACAGAATGATTCGCTCCAAGTTTGGAAGGATCGGATGATGAAGTTTAATACTGAATATAACAAGCTTCGTATGCAGGCTCGCCAGTCAGGCTCTGATGACATCCTCATGACGAAGGGTAAGGAAATCCAAAAGCAACTTCGTGATTTCAACGTAGCCTTCACCCAGCGTCAGTCTCCCGGTGTTTTCAAGGACTTCTTGCAGAAGATGTATCCGTCGAAGTAGCTCTCTGAAATATTTCGCTAAAAGTTTGGCAGTTAGGAATATTAATCGTATCTTTGCAGGGTAGAACTATAAATGTCAAGAATATGCAGACTGTCGATTTCAAATTAGTGCGACACTGTCGCACTAATTCTAAAAGTTATTTTTAATTCCACCAATCTTAATCCTTTAGGCAGGCGAGAGGAATGACTTTTACTCCGTCTGGTCTAGTGTATGCCATGCTGCCGCCTGTTATTACTATTAGCAAGTCTGGCTCACGAATCGGCATCTGCTTTTCTGCCTCATTGTGTTTCTTAACCAGTTGCTTGATTTCTAATAAATGTTTTGCTCCATCGTCTATCTCTCGGCTTCCGAGTTTGCACTCAATGAGAGCATAACGACCATCTCCTAAGTGCAAAACTAAGTCTGCCTCTAGACCATAGCGATCTCGGTAATATGAAATACTGCTATCGAAGTCGGCAGTATACGCTTTCAGGTCTCGAATGCACATTTGCTCAAAGATGAAGCCAAATGTTTTTAATTGTACCTCTAGTGCTTCAGCGTTTAATCCCATGGCTGCAATTGCAATAGATGGGTCTGTGAAGCAACGCTTTGGAGCACTGCGAATGGCGGTCTTGCTTCTTATAGCTGGACACCAAGCATCAATGTCTTGAATGACGAATAGCTTTTCTAGTGCAGATATATATTCATCATAAGTACTTAGTGAAAGTGTGATATCTCCTGCTGCTGTTACATCAGAGAAAATATTGCTTTTCTTGGCTAACGTGCTTATGTTTCTTGCATATGAACGCAATATCTGTCTTGCTATCTTTGAGTTGCGTTGTTTTTTGTCTATTGCTGATATATCATATTCACATACACTATTAAAATAGTCTTTTGCAATCAGCATTTGCGCTTTTCCATTTAGCTGTAGTGCGGCAGGCCATCCTCCTCGGCAGGCTACTCTGATAAGGTCAGGGATGTCTAGTTTGCTTGTGGCTCCATCTATGTCATAGCTTGGATTATTAAACAACTCCTTGATAGATACAGTACCCGAAGAGTCTAGTGATTCCCACAAACTCATGGGATACATCTTCATTCTTGTGATGCGACCTGTACCTGTGTGGAGAATCTTTTCGTTGTTGACTGTATTGCTTCCTGTTAATATGTATTGTCCTGGCGTTCCGCCACTATTGTCAACTGCAGTTCTTACTGCATCCCATATCATTGGGGCATCTTGCCATTCGTCAATAAGGCGTGGCTGTGCACCTTTTAATAGGAGAGACGGTTTGGCAGAGGCTGTAACGAGATATTCTTCTCTTTTGTCAGGATCTTGAAGTTTGATGACACTTTTCGCCTGTTGGCTTGCCGTCGTTGTTTTGCCAGTCCATTTTGGCCCCTCTATTAAGACTGCTCCGAAAGCACTGAGTCTTTCTTGTAATATCTTGTCTGCTACTCTAGTTAAATATCCCATATGCTTATTTTATTTATGTTATTTTGGGTACAAAGATAATAATTTTTTTTGGTATTTCAAAGAAAAAAAGTATTTTTGTGGCATTTAGCTACGTACTTTTGTGGCATTTTACTACGTACTTTTGTGGTATTTTACTACGTATTTTTGTGGTATTTCACTACGTACTTTTGCGATATTATATGGAATAAAATGGTTATTCCGCTAAAATTTGGACGATTGCATAAAATGAAAAGCAATTTCAATTTTCCTTTCACCTTTCTTCTATATTGCATTCTGTCAGTGAGTTATGGTGAAAGGGCGATGGAACGGAATGTATCATGGATGTCTCTTGCATTTTTTTTAATGGTGAAAAGTTTGGTAGTTACGAATATTATTAGTACTTTTGTAGGCAATAAGAATAAACAACAATCCGTAACTAAGAAGACTAGATATAATGAAAAAAGTAATGGTGTTTGTGGCTTTCGGTATCGCCGTGTTCCTCTTTTGGATACTAGGCTATCCCGAGGCTCTGTGCTATCAAGAACAGAACCAGCTGTTTCTGTGGTCGGGCGATTATTTCGTGCATGATCTGAGTGTGCCTGGTGGTCTCGCAGACTACTTGAGCGAGTTCTTGGTGCAGTTTTATTATCTGCCAGCATTGGGTGCTGCCATCTTGGGGAGTGTCTTTGCGGCTTTCTATGCCTTGACTTATCTGGTGGCGCAGGGCTATGCCAAGCAGTCGCTCCGATGGTATTGGGTGGCAGCTTGCATGATTCCTTCCCTTTGGCTCTTGGCGGTGATGGGCGATATTGACGTGTTGCTGTCTTTTCCAGTGGCTCTGATCATCTCCCTCTTCACGACGTGGCTGATGAATGAGGCTACCAGAAAGTGGGGGGCTAGATGCCTCGTTTTCGAAGGCGTGTTGCTGCCTCTCCTCTTTTGGCTCATAGGCGGTGCAGCCACTTGGCTCTATGCCATCCTGCGTCTCGTATTTGTTTGGCGATGGGAGCAGAAGTCTGCCTTGCTCTTGCTCTGTTTGCCTTATCTGTTGGGCGCTCAGCTGGTGGTTTATAACAATATTCTCTCGCAGTATCCTCTCTCTTCGGTCTTGGTGGGTATCAACTATTATCGCGTGCCGATGGCTTTTCCTGGGCACAAGTATGGGTACGATAAGGAGCTCTATGCACTGCTCAAGATGAATGCGCAGGTGAGGGATGGCAAGTGGCAGGAGCTGATACAAGATGCGGAGAAGTATCAGCCACAGAATTTCTTTGCCTCTAACTGTGTGAACCTTGCCTTGGCTCAGACCCGTCAACTTGCCGACCGCATGTTTTCTTTCTATCAGAGTGGAGAAGATGCCTTGCTGGTTCCCCGTACCCGCGATAATATGTCGATGTATCCTACGATGGAAGCCTTCTGGCGACTGGGATTGGTAAACTCTTCCCTGAGATATGCCACCGACCTGCAGGCTTCCATCCTGAATGGAAAGATGAGTGGCAGATTGATGAAGCGCATTACCGAATGTCAGATTGTAAATGGTAAGTATGCTGTAGCCCGTAAGAATATCGATCTCTTGAAGCAGTCGCTCTTCTATCATGACTGGGCTGTGAAGATGGAGGCGATGCTGGGCAATGATACGGCTATCAGTCATGATCCTGATTTGGGAAGGGCTAGAAGAATGCGCTTCAAGACGGAAATGATCTATAGCTATGATGAGATTGACAAGATGATGGGACTGCTCTTCATCAACAATCCGGATAACAAAATGGCGCTCGACTACTTCATGGGGCAGATGCTGTTGAAGGGAGATATCCAGGGATTCATGCGTTATGGCAGTTGGGTACAGCAATATGGTGGCTATATGCAGATGCCTGTGGGTTATCAGGATGCTGTGAAGTGCATACAGAATCAGGGGAATGTACCGGGTTCGCCATACGCAGAATACGTGAAACGAATGATGAGTAAACAGAAAGGAGGCGAAGAATGAAAAAGATTATTTATACTTTGATGATAGTCTGGATGGGGATGACCGCCTGTACCCCGTCGGTTGAGAATCCTACCATGGTGAACCGTAAGCCTAGCATCTATCCCGACTATATCGGGGTGACCATTCCGGCTGATATTGCTCCGATGAACTTCAATATCAAAGGTGATACCGTAGATGTGGTGGATGTCGTGGCAAAAGGAAGCAAGGGCGGAGAACTGCATGTCTGTGGTGAATGGGCTGACTTCGATGTGGAAGACTGGCATCAGCTTACTGAGCAGAACGTCGGTGGCTGCATCTCTTTTACCGTCAGTACCCGTAAGGATGGCAAGTGGAAGCAATATCAGGATTTCCAGATGATGGTGAGTCCTTATCGACTGGATGATTACGGTTTGACCTATCGCCGTATTGCTCCCGGCTACGAAGTGGGTGGCAACATCGGCATCTATCAGCGCGATATCCATACTTTTGATGAAACGGCTATCATGACTGAGACCGCCCTGCCGGGAAGATGTTTCAATTGCCATACAGCCAATCGTACAGATGCCCGGCAATTGACCTGCCAGATACGTGGCGAGGGTGGAGGTACCTTGATTATGAAGGATGGCAAGCAGCAATGGATTGATACCAAGACCGATTCTACCAAGGCTGCCGGAAGCTATGCCTACTGGCATCCGGAAGGCAACTATGTGGCTTATGCTGCCAATGCCGTGCACCAGTGTTTCTTCGTGGGAACTTACAAGCCGATAGAGGTTTATCACGACTTCAGCAACATCGTGGTACTGGATACACGTAACAATCAACTGGTAACAGACCAGAAACTGATGACTCCCGACTGGCTGGAGATATTCCCTGCTTTCAGTGCAGATGGCAATACCTTATATTATAGTACTTCGAAGGCTTGCCGTGTGCCGGCAGAGTATCTTAAAGTGAAGTGTTCGCTGGTAAGTATTCCTTTCGATGCCAAAACGGGGAAGTTTGGAGAAAAGGTGGATACGCTGCTGAATGGTCCGAAGACGAATATGAGTTACGTCTTGGCTCGTCCGTCGTATGATGGAAAATGGCTGATGTATACACGGTGCAGCAGAAGCAATTTTCCTATTGTGCAACCTGATGCTGATCTCTGGATGATGAACCTGAAGACCCGGCAGACCTATCCGCTGACTGCGGTGAACAGTAAGATGAGCGAGAGCTATCACAACTGGAGTAGCAACTCGCATTGGTTTGTCTTCGTCAGTAAGCGAGGAAACGGAAACTATACCCGTCTCTACATTTCGAGTATCGATGATCAGGGTAAGGCAACCAAGCCATTCCTTCTTCCGCAGCGCAATCCGTGGAAATATTATCATGGGCTGTTTGATGCCTATAATGTACCGGATTTCACCAAGACCAAGGTGGAGCTGGATATGAAGGAAACCCGCAATCAGATCTTTTCGGATGAACGTCCGAAAGTAACGGTGAGAGAATAAACGAATAAAAATTTAGATTGGAGAATCATGAAGAATTTGATGATAAAATCTTGGAAACCGCTGTTGTCGCTGCTCTTCGGTGTGGCGGTAGTGATATTCTGGTCTGTTCCTTACATGAGTGGCTTGTGCTTTCAGGAACAGTATCAGATGTTTCTCTTTGATATTGGCTATTTCCTGGAGCGCATTGTGCTGCCGGGAGGATTGGCTGACTATATCAGTGAGTTTTTGGTACAGTTCTATTATATGCCTGTCTTGGGCGGTACCATCATCGCCCTGCTCTTGATGAGCATACAGGCTATCTCGTGGGGACTAATGAAGCAATATGGAATGAAAGCCGTTTCCCCGGGATATCTGTTGAGCTTTGTACCTAGTATTGTATTATGGTGTGCCATGGGCGACCAGAATCTGTTGCTTTCTTTCGTTGTGGCACTGTCGGGCGCCTTGCTGATGGGATGGATTCACAACCGATTCCACAACCGGTTAGTGAAGGTGGTGTTCGAACTGGTTAGCACGGCATTGGTTTATTGGCTTCTGGGACCAGTGGTATTCCTTTATGCCGCCCTGATGATTGGAGATACGCTGATGAAAGGCAAGCAGAATGGACACATTCTTGCCAGTCTGGGTTATTCTGCCTGTCTGCTGATACTCACCGTAGCCTGGATATTGCTGACCACGCAATCGTTGCAGTATCCATTGTACCGTATCTTTAGCGGACTCAATTATTATCGCTATCCGGGTACGGTTTCTCCGTTGCCTTTGGATGTGATGATATGGACCGTCGTAGTCGTTTTCTTTGGTATGGTTCCTGATGGACATGCCTGGATAAAGAAGCTGCAGCAATCCAAGGTGGTGATGGTTTTGGCGTATGTATTGGTGATTGTGGCTTCATGGTTCGGCATCAAGGCTTCTTTTGATGCAATGACCTACGACCTGATAGATTATGATTTTCTGGTTCGCACCGAACAATGGGATAAGATCATTGAGAAGGCTGAGAAGAAGCCGGCTACCACACCGCTGGGTGTATCGTGTGTGAATCTTGCCTTGAGCCAGAAAGGACAACTTGCCGACCGTCTTTTCGAGTTCTATCAGAATGGAGGCGAGGGCTTGTTTCCTACCTTTACACGCGATATGATTTCACCGGTATCTACTGCAGAAATCTTCTTCCGTCTGGGAATGGTGAATGATGCCGAAAGATATATGTTCGAGGCGCAGGAAGCGATACCGAATTATCGCAAGAGTGCCCGCTTGACCCGCAGGATTATAGAGTGCGAAATCATCAACGGCAATTACAAGGTAGCAGCCAAGTTGCTCCGCCGACTGCAGAAAACGCTCTTCTATAGCAACTGGGCGAATCAGACGATGGCGCTGCTGGGTAATGAGAAGGCAATCAACCAGCATCCTATCTATGGCAAGCTGCGTAAATATCGCGAGAAGAAGCAGGACTTCCTCTTCAGTGACCGGGAGATGGACCAGATGCTGGGTTTGCTCTTCCTGAATGATAACCATAACAGGATGGCATACGAATACCTGGTTTGCTACGAACTCCTGCAGCGCGATATGGAGAAGTTCATGCAGTATTATCCGCTGGGTAGATTCGTGGGTTATGACCATATTCCACGCTCCTTCCAGGAGATTCTCATCGGTAACTGGATGAAGACGCATAGCGATCCGCGTACAATCCCGTATAGTGTGGATGCACAGAACGTGAACAATACGCTCAACTTCATCCAGCTCTATATGCAGAATCCGAAGGATCCTCAACTCAGTCAGCAGCCGTATGTATCCAATGCCTGGCACTATGTGATGGTGCAAGGGGCTGATGAGGCTGCCGGAAAGAAGGAGGGAATGAAAGAGGTTTATTAGAATGTAGAATGATAATACTGGAATGATATGAAAACGATAAAATCTTTATTGTGCTCTCTGTTGGTTGGAGTGGTGATGGCTTCGCTTAGTGCATGTTGTTACCCTCCGGCGTGGAAAGATGCCAAGGAAATCAATCAATTCCCTAAGATATTCCCCGATTATGTTGGGGTTACAGTTCCTGCCAATATCGCACCGCTCGATTTTAACATGGCGGACGAGGATATTGAGGATATGTATGTATGTGTTCAAGGTCCGAAAACCATAGAGGGACTATATTCTTACGACAAGAAGTATGCGGAGTTTGAGATAGATGAATGGCATGATTTCTTGAAAAAGAACAAGGGTGAAAAACTCATAGTTTCTGTGTTTGTAGAGAAGAATGGCGAAAAATTGAAGTACAAGGACTTCAATATCTATGTAAGCCCCTACGAGTTAAAGGACTGGGGCTTGACTTATCGTCGCATAGCTCCTGGTTATGAGGTATATGGCAAGTTGGGCATCTATCAGCGCAACTTGAGTAATTTCGAGGAAACGGCAATCCTTGAGAATACCGCAGCGCCGGGTGCCTGCCTCAACTGTCATACGGCAAACAGAACCAATCCCGACCAGTTTACCTTCCATGTGCGTGGTGACCATGGTGCTACCTTGGTTTCTCAGAACGGCAAGCGGGAGTGGTTGAAGGCGAAGAATGATTCCCTGAAGGGTTCGATGGTTTATCCTTACTGGCATCCGTCGGGCAAGTATTGCGCCTATAGTACCAATACCACTCATCAGAGTTTCCATGCCGTAAAGGATGAGCGCATCGAAGTTTTCGACCAGGCATCGGATGTCTTCGTTTATCAGCCTGCAACCCATGAACTGATATTGGATTCTCTCCTGATGACGAAAGACCATTACGAGACTTATCCGGTATTCTCGCCTGATGGCAAGACGCTCTATTTCTGCTCTTCTACGGCAGAGCCTATCCCAAGCGGTTACAAGGATATCAAGTATAATATCTGCAAGATAGGTTTCGATGCCGCTACGGGTAAGTTTGGCAACAAGGTGGATACCATCTTCAATGCCCGTGAACTGGGCAAGAGTGCCACCCATCCTCGTCCTTCGTATGATGGCAGGTACATCATGTTTACAATGAGTGATTATGGCTGTTTCCCTATCTGGCACAAGGAAGCTGATAACTGGTTGCTGGATTTGAAGACAGGGAAGGCTAAGCCTATGACTGCTGCCAATAGTAAAAACACGGACAGCTGGCACAACTGGAGCAGGGATTCCCATTGGTTTGTCTTTACATCCCGCCGTGGTGACGGCCTCTATACCCGTCTTTATCTCGCCTGCATCGATGATAAGGGCAATGTAAGCAAGCCGTTCCTTTTGCCTCAGCGCAATCCGAAGAAGTACTACGATGAATTGCTGGATTCCTATAATACCCCAGATTTCACATCCAAGCCAGTAGAGCTGGATGCCCGTGCGGCAGGAAATGAAATCATGAGTGATAAGAGGATTCCGACGAAGGTTAAGTGAAGAGTGAAGAACGAAGAGTGAAGAATTCAAATGTATGTTTATAAAAAACGCTCCTGTTGCAATATGGTAACAGGAGCGTTTTTGTTTTTTTTTATTTAAACTTTTCTGCTTCTTGCTTCATCACATTCTCTACATCGATGGCATCGAATGGAACGGGACCGCAGCTCAACTCCGGTATATTGAAACTCTTCAGACAATCATCGTAGAAGGTTGGTTCCTTCTGCGGCAATACGAAAGGCTTGTGAGCCTTGCCCTGGCTGTCTACGTAGCAGAAGTAAGGCTTGCCGTAAAGACCATCATCGCGCTTGCTGGCAAAGACAAACCATCTGCCGGTATGCGACCAGCTGTGATAGGTATCGCTCTTGTTGCTGTTCACGATGCTGAGGCTGTCTGTCTTACCCGTCTGCAGGTCTAACATGCATAGATCTGCTTCTGGATGCCAGATAGGGAAGGTTCCGTAATCGGCTACGGTGAAGAGGCAGTATCTGCCATCGGGACTTATTTTAGGATGGCAAACGGAACGGGCAGAATAGAGGGTATCTACCTTTTCGCCAAATCTTCCGTTTTCTTCATTGAAAGGAATGCGTACCAGGGAATATTTCAGTCCCTTGAGGTTCTTCGTATTCAACCCTTTCCGGTCGGCTACACAATAATATATATAGGCACCATTAGGCGAGAAGGTCGGGAAAGTCTCCAACTTCGTGCTGTCACTCGTCAGGGGCGATGAGATGATGGTGTTGTTGTCGAGGTCGGCAACATAGACATCGCTCTTCGAATCATATACTTCCAGACGTTTGTCGGGATCGGCATGGAAGGCAGGAATGATGATATTGGTAGAGAACGTTACGTATTTGCCCGATGGACTGAAACCGTAATATACACTTGAAGAAATCAGGTTGTCGTTCTTCAGATTCAGCTTGCGCAACTTGCCATTGCGGTTGAGGATGGCTCCACCGCCTTCTCCTCTAACATATAGCATGCTGAGGTTCGGGTTCTGGTTGCCGAAGGCGTGACAGTTCATGCAGCGGTTTTCCTGTAGATTATGGTCGGCGAGTATCTTCTCCTCCCAGTTCTCGATGCAGCGCTGCTTAATCTGGATTTTGTTCCATACCTCGTAATCGGGCTCTATGAGTCGGTAGGTGAGGTATGAGTCGATGCTGTCGCCTACTACCTGCCAGGTGAAAGGCTTGAATGCGGTCCAGTCTCCTTCATCGCTCTTGGAATAGATCTGTACCTTGATGTTCTTGTTTACAGCCTTCTGGAGAAAGGCTTTCCACTCTTTTATGTCAAACTTCAGATTCTGACTGTTGCTGGTTGCTGCCAATGTGTTGGCTGCATCATTGGCATCTGCTCCTTCAATGGTGAGAACGGTCTCGATGTTGGTAAGATGCTTGTCGCGTATCTCGAAGTTGAGTGGTGCAATGTTTACCGGAATGGTTACATCGGCATAGTCGGGATACATGTTGGGCAGATGGCTAACCTGCTCTGCGTTCTCATGTGTCTGGGCACATGAAGCGAAAAGGAGGAGACCCGCCAGGGAGCTATATAGAATGTTTCTGTATTTCATTGTTCTTGTTTTTGATGCTGATAGAGTCTTCCGGGCTCTTTAGTTGTTATTCAACTTAGGTGTCTTTGCCTTGTCAAAGTCATACCAGTAGGTATCTTTGAAGGCAGGGTTGCCGCGTTGTTCATTATACTGGCTGAACTGTTGCAGCACATCCTGTCGCTTGATATACTTGGCCCATTCGCTTGGTGGTGCCTTGGTTCCTGCCAGATATATCGTGAGCGCTTCCTGATACAATTCGTCGTATTGCACGTGCTTCTGCTTGAAATAGTAAGCATCGTAGTCATGCTTGAAGGTATCCATGTCCTTCAGGAGAAGGTCGCTGCATAGCATGTAATTGATGGCGATATTGTTTGCAGGATTGCTTTCTACCAGCTCTTTCATGATGATATAGCTGTTGTCGCTGAGGCGAAGGGTATCCTGGGTGTTGACAAACGGACGCTTGTCAAGATAGGTCTGAAGGAGGGCTTTCTCATCGGGCAGGGCATGAATGCCCAGGGATGCAAAAACGCGGTCGGCCCATCTTTGCCATACGAATGTCTTCTGCAGGATGCGCAGATATTTGCGGGTTGCCTGGTAGTCGCCTTTGACGAGATTGACTTCTGCCAGTCGCTTGATCATGCGGATGTTGCGGTTGTTGGGAGAGCATACATTTGCCAGCATGGCTGCTCTTTCGCAGAAGGTCATGTCGCCCAATACCCAGTACAACTCATTGAGTGTCTTGATGGTGAGCGTTGGAGTGTTGGGACCAAGGGTCTCAAAGGTGCCGAGGTTGTTGTCGGGGAATTTGAGAAGGTTGGCAGAAAGACAGTGGTTTTGTGCCATGACGAGATTATAGTAGAACTTCATGTACTGGTTCGGATTCTCTTCTTTCTCTACGATGTGCATCACCTTGTTGTAGTTGCCGAAATAATACTCGCAGTCTACAGCCAGCGTCTTTTCCAAATCCATCTGTGGGGCAACCAGTTTGCCAATGCCAGGATAAGTGTAGATGGTCTGGAAATCGCAATAGTAGAGCCGTTTGGTGAGCATGAGGAGGAAGAATGGGATAATCAGGGCGGCAAGACGACAGTAGGTGCCTGCCATCATGATATTGGCAAGGCAGCCGGCAAAAGTCAAGGCGCCATATACCCATACACCATATCCGAAGAACCAATGGCAGACGAATACGGAGACGAGAATGCTGATGACGGATATCCAGTTGGCAATTCCTGGACCATTGAGGAAGAGACCCTGCTCGTTCCTTCTTTCTATCTTCTTGATAAACATTCGGGTAGAGATGAGCAGCGAGGTGCTGACACGGAACACGCTGGCTCCACCTGCCACGGCAAGGATGCTGCTCAGACGGTAGTCGTAATGGAAACTGAAACAAATCAGCAGAATCATCACGATGAAGGCGACGGAATGTGCCACCCATCTTCCCTTGATGTCTGCCATTTCTACAGCACATCTGATGTTGTATCCTGTCAGGAGGATACAAAGGGTAAGGATGATAGGACCTGCATAACGGAAATAGTAGAATTGGGTCAGGAAATCGCCTGCCAGACAAGCCAGCCATCCCGGTTTGTCAAGGTAGGTGGTTACATGATCCCACGACATCAGAAACAGCTGATTCTGCTCCTGATAGAACAGGTGATAGGGATAGCAGAATTGGAAGAATGCAAAACATGCTATCGCTCCCAGCACGTATAATGTGTATATGCCTATGCTAGGTTTGTTTGTTTTTTGTTTATTCATGTCTGTCAGTTTATTTCTGCAAAGGTAACAAAAATATATTAGAAAGACACATAAAAAATGCAGAAACTTACTCTTTGAAAGTAAATTTCTGCATTTATTGCTGTTATTGCTTTTCTGCAATACATTCCATCTCTATCAGCCAGCCTGGTCTGCATACTTTTGCCTCTACGATGATATGCGGTATCTGGGGATAGAACTGATTCATCAGTATTTCTACTGTATGATAGTCTGATATGTCGCGCAGATAGATGATGAAGTATTGGATATCATTCATCGTGGCCTCGCCATCCTTCAGTAAGGCTCCTATGTTTTCAAGGAGTCTGCCGGTCTGTCTTACTACATCGCCTTCGTATACCACCTGTCCGTGCTTGTCAATACTGGCAGTTCCGGAGATGAAGTATTGCTGCTGGCTGGGTAGGGTAAGACGGGTTCCGCGCTCAAAGGCTACTCCATATTCGTGGGTAGGATTCAGATGTTCGAGTGCCTGCAGATACTTCTTGTCTGATTCCTGTATGTCAGGATAGGTCAGGAAGTCGATGGCTACAGTGGCATGGCGAACGGGAGTTGCTCCTCCGATACCTGTGCTGGCTATGTAGTGGGTATCTGCTGTGAGACCTTCTTCATCGAAGACATCGTTGCGTGCTTCTACTACGCCTTGGTAGTTCACGTCAATATGGGCTACGTATATCCAGGTGCGGACGAGGTTGCGCTCCATGGTCATACCTGTCTTGTTGATTGCCTGCTGGTATCTGTCGAAAATCATACGGGTTTGTTCGTATGAATTCTTATCCTTCGCTTCTTCCTCGGTGAGGCGGATACTATGAAACAGCATGGGGGTATGAACATCTGTGGTTTTTACAAGAAGACTTATCTTACTGCCATTCAGTGGAGTCTGTTCCACGATAGTAAGATTCGTATCCTTGAGAAATTCTTGATAGAGAAGAGATTCCTGCAGTTCTTTTATCTGGTTCTGGGAATCGCTGAGAAACACCTTACAATATTGCAAGGTGCGATGTTCCATCTTCTCTATATCGAGATGATTACCTAGTTTTAGATACAGAAAGTTCAAGCGGTCGTTGAACGAACCCTTGGCTTCCGGTGATAGTATTATGTATTTGTCCATCTTGTTTTTCTTTTTTTCGTCGGCAAAGGTACGGATAAAATATGAGATATAAGAATATAGACTGGATGAAAAGATAAAAATACCTAGATTTGGGGATTGGATCAGGCAGGATAGAACGAAAAAGAGGGAAATACAGGCTTGTTTTCCTTTATTTCCCCCTATCTTTTTCTTATGTCCTGCTTTAGAGTGATTCGAGCATACGCTTGATAACAACCTCGGCTGAAATCTCACGGTTGGCTGCCTCTGGAATCACCAGACTGTTCTTGCTCTCGATGACATCATCGGTAACAATCAAGCCACGGCGAACAGGTAGGCAGTGCATGAAGCAACCATCGTTGGTCCAACTCATGTGCTCCTCGTCGATGGTCCAGCTCATATCCTTGCTCAATATCTCGCCATACTGCGCTGGATCTTTCACGCCCGGACAACTCCAGTTCTTGGCATAAACGAAGTCTGCACCTTCCAGCGCCTTCTTCTGGTCGTACTCTACCTTGGCATTGCCCACGAACTTAGGGTCGAGTTCATAGCCCTCAGGGTGAGTAACCACGAAATCAACATCAGCTGCGTTCATCCACTGAGCAAATGAGTTTGGCACAGCTTGAGGCAGGGCACGGCAATGAGGAGCCCAGGTCAAAACTACCTTAGGACGAGCCACCTTCTTATGCTCCTCGATGGTGATGAGGTCGGCGAATGCCTGGAGTGGGTGAACGGTAGCTGTCTCCATAGCGAAGACTGGGCGGCCGCTGTACTTTACGAACTGGTTGACGATGGTCTCGGCATAATCGTAGTCACGGTCTTTCAGACCGGCAAAGCTACGAACACCGATAAGGTCGCAGAAGCTACCCATCACAGGGATAGCCTCCAGCAGGTGCTCGCTCTTGTCGCCATCCATGATAACGCCACGCTCTGTCTCCAGTTTCCATGCACCGGCATTAACATCGAGCACGATTACATTCATGCCCAGGTTCATCGCAGCCTTCTGTGTACTCAGTCGGGTACGGAGACTGTTATTGAAGAATATCATCAGCAAGGTTTTGCTCTTGCCCAACTCCTGATAACCGAAACGGTTTGCTTTCACTTCCTGTGCCTCGGCGAGCGCTGCTTTCAAGTCGCCAAGGTCTTCAACATTAAAGAATGTCTTCATCGTTATATTAATGTATAATTTATAATGTATAATTTATAATGAGGCATACGCCTTCTGAGCTATAGAATTCTTCACTCTTCACTCTTCGTTCTTCACTTTCTCACCTGTCCATTTCCTGTAATCAACCATTTGTAGGTGGTAATCTCTTCAAGTGCCATTGGTCCGCGGGCACCCAGTTTCTGTGTACTGATGCCAATCTCTGCACCCAGTCCGAATTGTGCGCCATCGGTAAAGCTGGTTGGAGCGTTTACATAAACGCAGGCTGCATCTACCAATGCCTGGAACTTCTTCTGGGCTGCTTCGTTGTTGGAAACGATGCTCTCGCTGTGTCCGCTTCCGTAGGTGGCGATATGCTCGAGTGCCTCATCTTCCGAAGCCACGGTCTTGATACCCATCTGCATGCTGAGCCATTCGGTGTTCCAGATGCTCTTCATGTTAGCATCAGCTTCTGTTGAGTCTGTGGATTTGCAATCCGCAGTCAGCAAACCTGCCTCTTTCATATTCTCCTCGCTTTCCTCTGCCTTATATAATAAGGTGTCAGGATAGTGACCCTTTAAAGCCTCGTAAGCCTTGGTATCTGCATGAATCTTGGTCTGCTTTTCGGCGAGACCTTCGCAGAGAGTTGGTAGGTCGCTTAATCTGCTTTCGTGAATCAGCAGACAGTCGAGTGCATTGCATACGCTCACTCTTCTGCATTTGGCATTGGTGATGATGCGCTTGCCCATCTCCAGATCGCCATCCTTGTCGAAGTAACAATGTACCACGCCGGCTCCGGTCTCGATAACCGGTACCTTGGCGGTATCGCGAACGAAGTTGATAAGCTTCTTACCACCACGAGGAATACAGAGGTCGATATAGCCCACGGCATTCAGCATTTCGCCTGTAGCCTCATGGGTAGCTGGTAGAAGCGTACATACGTTTGGATTCACGCCATACTTTATCAACACCCTGTGGATAAGTTCGACACCCGCTGAGTTAGAGGCGTTTGCATCCTTTCCACCTTTCAGTACGCATGCATTTCCACTCTTGAAACAGAGAGAAAAAACATCGTAGGTTACATTAGGACGAGCCTCGTAAATCATACCGATAACTCCGAATGGAACGGCTACTCGCTGCAGGTGCAATCCGTTGTCGAGTGTCTTGTCTTTGAGAACTCTTCCGAGCGGTGAGGGCAGGGTACTGACGTGTCTCATATCCGAAGCGATATCCACGAGTCGCTGCTCTGTGAGCTGCAATCGGTCGTAGAGCGGGTTCGCCTTGTCCATCTTCGCTAAGTCTTCTGCATTCGCTTTGAGAAGCGCAGGAGTCTCTGCGATGATAGCATCAGCCACCGCCTGCAGGATTTCATTACGTTGTTCATCGCTGAGCAAGCCCAGAGTCTTGCTAGCTGCCTTCACTTTTTGGAAAGTCTCTTTCAGTTCCATTTGCTATTTCCTTTCTTGCTTAGTTATTTATCACAATGGTGGTACAAAGGTAAGTATAATTATTGATAATTGCAAACTTTATGCAAGAAAAAACTTGGTTTTGCCTTACGCATGGATATATATGCAAGAAATATGATGCGGTATCGTTACTTTTGCTACAAGTCTATGAACCAATGACTCTTTTTTCGAAATTAAAGTGCCGAAAGTTTTTTTGTTTGAAAAAATATTCGTAATTTAGCGCCGTGAAACAAAACTTGTCAGAAAATGCGCTGATAGGTTCCTAATGATATAACTAAATATGAAATACTTGATACTGTTATTTTTCCAGTTATTTTGCTATGCGCAATCCATACAGGCAGCCAATGACGACGTCTTGGTACGCTTGCGAGAGGAAATCAAGAATTCCCAAAAGTATGATGCGCAGAAGATAGAGAAGATAAAGAAATTGCACCAGAAAGCATCTTTGGCTAAGACGGCAGACAACAAATATCAGTCTTATATCCAGTTGTTCAAGGCTTACCAATCTTATAAGTACGATTCGGCTTCTGTTTATGCCGATAAGGCGCTTATGGTAGCTCATAGTCTTCGGAACAAGAATTATTTGGTAGAAGCAACTTGCGCCAAAGTGTTCTGTCTTTTGTCGGCAGGACTTTATAAGGAAGCTTTTGATGAGATCAATAAGGTGGATATGTCGGAGGTTACTACACCTTATTATATATATAAGTATTATTCCGTGAAGTCGCGCCTCTATTCCGATATGGCGGATTATTGCCGAACAGCACCTTATGATGCCTATTATGTCAAGCAGTCGCGCATCTTTACCGATACCTTGAAGCGTTATACGGGTGTGAATACTACATGGTATTATTATGTAGAAGGAATGCAACTGATGAAAGAGCGTAAGTGTGATAAGAGTGAAAAGGCTTTTCTGAAGGTGCTTAGCGATAAAACGATAGATACCCATGTCCGTGCCATCTGTTTATCTTGCATGGGATGGCTCAATCAATTGAAAGGCAACAAGGACCAGGCGCTTCGCTATTTGGCGGAATCGGCGATTTGCGATTTGCAATCATCAACAAAGGAAACGATGGCTTTGCGTGAGGTGGGTGCCATGCTCTATGAAAGGGGAGATGTGAATACTGCCATCGAATATGTACAGAAGGCTTTGGACGATGCGAATTTCTATAATGCCCGTCAACGAAAGATTGAAATCGGAAATGTTTTGCCGGTTATCCAGCAAAGTAGAAACAATGACTTAGAGTCGCAGCGTAATATCATGTTGCTTTGCGTAGCAATGGCTTTCGCTTTGTTGGTGGTGTTGGCTGTCAGTACCATCTTGGTTAGAAAACAGGTGAAGAAGGTGAAGTTGGCTTATCGAACGATTGGAGAGAGAAACCAAAAGTTGGAAGAAGCCAATCGTCTGCTGTCTGAATCAAACAAAATTAAGACAGAATATATCGGCAAGTCGTTTTATGCCAGCGCTGATTATATCGAAAAGTTGGAGAAACTGTATAAGTCGATAGAGCGTAAGATGATTGCTCGCCAGTATGATGACATCATCCGTTCCTTGTCAGCCACCTCGCTGTTTAAGGAACGAGAGAATATGTATAGTGATTTTGATGAGACTTTCCTTCGTCTCTTCCCTGATTTTGTGGATAAGTATAATGCCCTCTTTGAGGAAAAGGACCGCAAACCTTTGGGGGATAAGAAAGTGCTCACTAAGGAAATGCGAATCTTCGCCCTCATACGTTTGGGTGTAACGAATTCCGACCGTATCGCCCATTTCTTGGGTTATTCGGTGAATACCATCAATACCTACAAAACGAGAGTGAAAAACAAGTCGATAGTTAGCAATGATGAGTTCGAGCAACGCATCATGGAGATATAAAATAGCGCAATGACAGGGATTTCCGTTGAAATCTCTGCCATTTATGCTTAAATACAGTGCCATATAGGTATTATACAATCCCAAAATCCTAATCCTGATTATCAAATACTTACGTCAATATTTGCCTTAAATCGATTATATTTTTTCTTGATTTTTTGTCGTTTTGCCCTAAAACTCCTACCTTTGCAGCGTTGAAATGAAATAACTAAAGATTCAACTAGCAAGATTAAAAGATTTAGTAACCAAAAAATAAAGGTATGAAAAAAACAAGAATGCTTTTAGCGACTTTGTGTACATTGTTTTTAGCTTCCTGCTCTTCCTTAGATGATGGGTCTTATACCGATCCTATTACTATGTATGAGAAGATAGGTGGCACTTGGAACTTGTCACAAATCAAGCAAGTGGATGAACTTGCCGTAGCCAACAAGTCGGGTATGACCGAATTAGACCTAACCGACCAATTTGAGAATTTCTCCCTCTCTCTGAATGAGGAAAATGGTAACCAACCATCCACCTTCACGGCCTCTGGGGCTCCAGCCATATTGCCAACAGAAGGATATTGGAAGTTGGACCGCTCTTTCCAAAATTGGGATGGTGCTCCTGTAAAGTTGCAATTCTTCTCTGATGCAAATCGTACGGTAAAGATAGGTGAGGTATCTATCACTTCTGTGCCAAGCATGCAGCTTACCAAGACACGTTCAACCAACGGTGCATCGTTCGTATCGTACGTGTATACATTGATTCCTGTAATGAATAATAATGAGTAATGCTATGAAAAGATTATTGTTGATATTGACCGTCTTATTGTCCGTAATAAGAACAATGGGACAAGTGACGATTACCAGCGACCCTGTGGTATATGCACCAGATGAAGAGGTGACATGGTATTTTGATATGTCAGAGAAAATGCAGGTAGAGGGCGAACCATTCTATATCTGGACATGGGCGCCAAGCAACCCTGAGGATGTCCTCGGAACGCCAGACGCTTGGAATAATCCTTCTGATGCCTGTACCTTGAAATATGTGGGCAATGGTATCTATAAGCTCACTATGACTCCTACCGAGTTTTATGGTGTAACAGCCGAGCAACTTTATGCCAATGGTGATATCTTTTGGATGAATATCCGTAATGATGCCAAGGAAGACGTAACAGGATCTTTGCAAGCTCCTCATCCGTTCAATAGCGAATTCCAAAACTTCCTTGATACCGAAAAGGACCTCCAGGTTTATCCATCTACATTTACGATGAAGGATCATATTTCTATTCTCGTCAATCTGAATAAACTGAACATCAGTGGACAGGGTGTAGGTGCCTTGGCAGGAAAGAACTTCGGAAACCTTCATATGCACAGTGGTCCTAACGACTTTGCCGACCACATCGTGGAAGCCAATATGGGCGTACCTGAGTTGGTGCAGAAAACCATGTTGAAGAAGGTAAACTTTGGTGATGGCAGCATCTATAAGATGGACATGACTCCAATGGAGTATTATGGTATCACCGATGAAGAGGTGATGAATGGTTATCAGATGAGAGACATCATGTTCCTTTTGCCTACTACCGATTGGGCAGCCATGGGGGTAGCGGCAAGTGGTGATAACTTTGTATTGCAATGTGGTGAGGTAGAGCCAGAACCAGACCCTGTGTTCTCAACCTTCCCAACCCGTTTGAGCCAACTCGATTTCTTGACCATCATGCGTCAGTATGATGATGGTATGACCAATCTCAACTACGAGATTACTGGTGGCAATACCACACTTCGTGGTGAATTTGGTGGAACACGCCAGTTGCGTACCGTAACCGTTAACTTATTGGATGGTTTCAAGTCAGAGCAAAACCTCGACCGTCTCCACATCGTTGTAACACGCAATGGCAATGTGGTAGAAGACAGAACCATTCCACTGGTACCAGTTTCAGAAATCGAATAATCTAACTTCTTAAATGATAAGACAATGATACAGCAAAATATGAGGAAGATAGCCTTAGGTACCACATTCGTACTCACGGCAATGGTAGCTTCCGCTCAAAATATAACACTTAAGGGTACTGTCTGCGATAGCAATGGCGAGCCAGTTATTGGTGCCTCCATTATCGAAAAGTCTAAGCCAAACAATGGTACTGTCAGCGATTTGGACGGAAAGTTCACTTTGCAGGTTGCCAAGGGTGCAACACTTACAATCAGCTATATCGGTTGTGAGACACAGGAGGTAAAGGCGAAAGACCAGCTTCAGGTGGTGCTCAAGGAGAATGCGACTATGCTTCAAGAAGCCACAATCGTAGGTGTAGGTTATGGTACGATGCGCAAGTCTGATTTGACGGGTGCCATCACTTCTATCTCTTCTAAGGATTTGAAGAAGGGATTGGTAACCAGTACCGAACAGCTTTTGCAGGGTAAGGTAGCAGGTCTTTCTGTAACCCAGGCTTCCAGTGACCCAACAACAGGTTCTGCCCTTCGTCTTCGTGGTGGTACGTCTCTCAGTGCCAGCAACTCTCCACTCATCGTGGTAGATGGTATTCCTGGTGTGGATATCAATACCGTGCAGCCATCAGAAATCGTTAGCATGGACGTATTGAAGGATGCCTCTGCTGCAGCCATCTATGGTAGCCGTGGTGCCAATGGTGTCATCATCGTTACAACCAATCGTGCCACCGATACCGAGGTAAGCAAGATGAGCTATAGTGGTTGGGTATCTGTGGGCAAGGCAGCCAAGAATGTAGATATGCTTTCTGCCGACCAATGGCGTGATTATGTTCGTAAAAATGAGATTCTCGATGCTGTGGATTATGGTGCCAACACCGATTGGATTAAGGAGTTGGAACAGACTGCCATCTCTCATGCGCACAACTTCAATATCAGCAATTCTCGCAAGAATAGTGGTTATCGTGCCGCTGCTTCTTATCAGGCTAACGAGGGTATCGTGAAGCATAACTACATGAACCGCTTGGCAGGTAGTCTTTCTGCTTATCAGTATGGATTGAATGGTAAGTTGAAGATGGATTTGGGTGTCAACATGACCTATGATAAGTATCGTGCTCCAGACTATGGTTTCTATGGTATCTTCAATTATGCCCTCAACCAGAACCCTACAGTACCTGTTAAGGACGAGTATGGCAATTATACCCGTATGGGCGGTACCAACATGCAGAACCCAGTGGAGTATAACGACAATTATTACTCAGAGCAGACTCGCCATCGTTTGCTTGCTTTCGGTAAGGCAGATTTGGAGATTATCAAGGGTTTGAATGCTGTGGCTAATCTCTCTTATGAGTATGGATCATGGCAGAACCGATATTACCAGCCTTCTTACGCAGCTAATAATAGTGTGGGCGGTACTGGTCGTCGTCAGCTTGCTGATAATGAGAACTGGCAGTTGGAGACCTACTTGAGTTATGGCAAGACTTTCGCCAAGTTGCATAAGTTTAACGCCATGGCAGGTTACTCTTATTCTAAATATGTATACGAAGGCTTTGGTGCATCTCGCAGTGGTTTCGATACCGATAGCTTCTTGTACAACAACTTGGGTGCCGGTGTAGATTATCGCAAGGATGATGTTTATTCCAACAAGGGCGAGGCTCGTTTGGCTTCATTCTTTGGTCGTGTCAATTATTCTTACGATGGTAAGTATATGTTTACTGCTACCCTTCGTGCGGATGGTAGTTCTCGATTCGGCGACAACCATAAGTGGGGTTACTTCCCATCAGCAGCAGCCAGCTGGCGTATCTCTGAGGAATCTTTCTTGAAGGGTACTCGCAAATGGCTCGATAACTTGAAGTTGAGATTCGGTTATGGTGTAACGGGTAACCAGGATGGCATCGGTGAATATAAGTCTTTGGCACTCTTGGGTGCAGGTGGCGGCGGCTATTATGATGGTGCCACAGGAACATGGAAGGCTTCTTATTCTCCATCTCAGAATGCCAACCCTGACTTGAAGTGGGAGTCTACAGCCCAATATAATATAGGTATCGACTTCGGTGTACTCAGCTGTATCCGTGGTACCATCGACCTCTATTATAAGAAGACTTCCGACTTGTTGTGGAATTATCCAGTATCTCAGCCTCCTTATCTTTATAGTTCTATGCTTGCCAATGTTGGTACGCTTGTTAACAAGGGTGTGGAGTTTACATTGAATGCAGATGTCTTGAAGTTGAAGGATTTCAATTGGACAGCCGATTTGACCTTCTCTTACAATCATCAGGAGATAACCAGCTTGTCTAACGATACCTTCCAGGATGTAGGTACACCAGCTGGACAGTTGCATGGTATCGATGGTTTGTCTAATGCTTATACCCAGATTGTCAAGGAAGGCTATCCTACGGGTGCATTCTTCGGTCCTCATTGCCGTGGCATCGATGAGAATGGTGAATACGTGATTGATAATCCAGACGAGAAGGCATACTTGGGTTCTGCACAGCCTAAGTTCAATCTTGGTTTCTCTACCAATGCCACATGGAAGTGGTTCGATCTGAGTGTTGCTGCCTATGGTATGTTTGGACAGAAAATTTTGAATGCTACTAACATGCAGCTCTTCACCGATACCCGTATGCCAAACAAGAACATTCCTGATAAATTTGCTAAGCAAGGCATCAAGCCAGACAAGATTACCTATTCTGACTATTGGATAGAAGATGGTTCCTTCTTGCGCTTGCAGTCGATAACCCTTGGCTTCACCATTCCTGGAACCAAGAAGTGGGGATTGAAAACCCTCCGTGTATATGGTACCATCGATAATGTATGTACCATCACGGGCTATAGCGGTTTGGACCCAGAGATTAGCACCAGTGGTCTCGACAATCCTGGCATCGACTTGTGTAATGTATATCCAAGAACACGTTCGTTCATTTTTGGAGTTAATGTATCATTCTAAAATATTGAGTATATGAAACCTATCAAAATCATATTATCCATGGCTTGCGCCTCTCTGATGTTGAGCGCATGCACCGACCTTGACGAAAGAATCTACGACAAGGTGCCTATGGACAACTACGGCAAGACTGAATCTGAGATTCAAACTATTACTGCTGCCGTATATGCATCGTTGCGCGGTTTGAGCGATGCCACTACGGGTATAGCCAGCTATCCGACCTGTGAGTTCGTCTTCTTCCTCGATGAGGCTGCTTCTGATGAGGCTTGTATTCCTGCACGAGGTGACAACTGGTATGATAATGGTGTGTATTTTGAGATGCAGCGCCACAACTGGGCTTCCAACAACAAACTCTTGGAGAGCTATTGGAAGTATTGCTACAATGGTATCACCAGCTGTAACAGTGTGCTGTATCAGATAGAAAAGTCAGGACAGAGCGGTGAGGCTTTGACCCGTATTGGTGCTGAACCACGTGCTTTGAGAGCTTACTATTATTGGTTGTTGCTCAATACCTTCGGTGATGTGCCTATTGTTACCGACTTTGAGCAGACTGAGTTGCCTGCCAAGTCAGATCGCAAGCAGGTTTATACTTTTGTGGAGAGCGAGTTGAAGGATGTGATGCCTTATCTGAGCGCCACTAAATCGTATGGTCGCTTTACCCAAGACGTTGCCAACACCCTTCTTGCCCGCCTGTATATCAACGCCGAGACTTATACCGGAGAGGCGAAGTGGCAGGAGTGCTTGGACGCTTGTGATAAGGTGAAGGATTATTCTTTGGAGGCTAACTATAAGAGCAACTTCACGGATGCTACCCAGCCATCAAGTAGTGAGATTATCTTTGCTATTCCTTACGATCATAAGCAGGGAACTCTGGGCAACTATCTCAACTCTATGAGTTTCAATGACCAGCAGTGGAAGGCTTTTGCTGTGAAACAGTATGGTGGCAACTGGTCGGCTAATGGTATCTGTGCGCAGCCTGGTGTATATTCATCATTTGATGAGAATGATGTGCGCCGTGAGTCTATGCTCATCGGTGAACAGCGTAGCAAGGCAGATGGTAGCATCATCATGACTACCAATGGTAACCAGTTGATTTATACCGAGGAGGTAACTTCTATTGATAACCGCAAGGACTTGAAGGGTTCTGAATGCCAAGGTGCCCGTTTGTTCAAGTATGAGGTGCGTGACGATGAAGAATGGGAGCGTGATTACGACTGGGTATTGATGCGCTATGCAGAAATCTTGCTGATGAAGGCTGAATGCTATGTACGTTTGGGTACACCTGATGCCGGAACAGAGTTGGTTAACCAGATTCGCCGTCGTGCCGGATTGAAGGATTTGTCTTCCATCACTTTGGACGATTTGGACAAGGAGTGGTTGCACGAGTTTATCTTCGAGGGCTTGCGCCGTACAGTCAATGTTCGCTTTGGAACTTACTTCAAGGAGTGGTGGGAGAAGCCAGTCTCTGAATATGATGCAACGAAGGCCAGCCGTGTGTTCCCAATCCCAGCCAATGTGCTGACATTGAATCCTGCATTGAAGCAAAATCCTGATTATGAGGGAAAGTAAACTTCAAAGAATTAGTTAGAAAAGATCCCCTTGTGGGAAAATCATAATACTTACGAAATGAAATCATTCAAGAATATATTAGCAATGAGTGCCATCGCCTTAGCGGCGATGACCTCTTGCTCTGAGAAGGAAACTGTATTTATATCTGGAGAATCCTCTTCTTCCTTTGCCAGCTCGGCACAGGTGGAGAAGCGTAGCGACATGCGTATTTTTGTGCATTACATGCCATGGTTCCAAAGCAAAGAGTTTAGTGGTGAATGGGGTATGCACTGGAAGATGGATCGTTGTAATCCAGATAACATCAAGGCGGATGGCAAGCGTGAGATTGCTTCTCACTTCTACCCATTGGCAGAACCATACGATAGCAGCGACCCAGTGGTGCTCGATTATCATGCCTTGCTGATGAAGTATTCGGGTATAGAGGGTGTCTTGGTCGACTGGTATGGCTCTCGTAATGGTGCCGAATCTACAGAGGCGCTCTTCGATGCCATGAAGCGAGCAGGCTTGCAGTTGGCTGTCGTTTATGAGGATCGCAACAACCTGGACGGTGCGTCTACCCAGAGCCAAAAAATCAAGTGGGGTCAGGACGATATGATCTATCTCTATAATAATTTTTTTAAGAGTCCTAACTATGTGAAGGTGGATGGCAACCCATTGTTGATGTGCTTTGGTCCTATCGATGTCAGCACGGAAAACTTCAAGCGTGCTCCTTCCATGTGGACCGAAATCTTCTCTCCACTCACGGTGCGCAAGACCACTCCATGTTTCTTGGCTCTCTATGGTGCTTCCAAGAATGCCAATGATGATCGCAACCATAATGCTATGGGCGAGTTTACTTGGGTCAATGCCAACAATGCTTCTTTCTTGGATAATCTGAAGCAGAATTTCTCTACCTATATGGGTTCTGCTTATCCTGGCTTTAAGGATTACTACAAGGAAGGTGGTTGGGGCGACAACATTACAGCTGTGGATTATCGAGACGGACAGGAGTTTCGTGATCAGCTGAATGTGGCTGACACCAAGAAGGTTCCTATGTTGCAGTTGGTTACTTGGAACGATTTTGGTGAGGGTACTCAGATTGAACCTACCGTAGAGGATGGCTTCAAATATCTTGAGATGGTACAGCAGTTTGCCAAGGTTAAGTATGATAAGAAAGTGCTTGAAAGCATCTATCGCCATTATACCTTGCGCCGCAAGTATGCCAAGGATGCCGCTTCCACCGCTAAGCTCAATGCCGCTTATAAGGCGTTCGCCAACTTGGACCCTAACAAGGCTGAGGACTTGATGAAAGGTTTGTAAAAAGATGAACACTAATAGAACAATTATATGATAAAGAATATATCTAAGACGATGAGGGCAGCGATGTTATGCGTGGGGCTCTTCATGTCGGTCTCTTTGGCGCATGCTGCCGATGTACTTTCTTCGCCAGATGGTCACTTAAAGGTTACCGTGGGTGTAAAGGGTGGCAAGCCTTTCTACATGATAGCGCGAGACGGCAAGCCTATCGTGAATCGCTCCTTCTTGGGATTCACCCTCAACGATGGTGCTTTCGACAATGGATTTAAGGTGATAGGAAAGTCACGTGATACCAAGAATGAGACTTGGACGCAACCTTGGGGAGAAGATAGGGTAGTGAACTGCCATTATAATGAACTTAAGTTGCACTTGCAACAACCAGATAAGCGTCAGCGCCAGCTCAACATCGTGTTCCGTGCTTTCAACGATGGCATCGGTTTCCGATATGAATTTCCTAAGCAGAAAAACTTAGGCGAGTTCCGCATCATGGACGAGATGACGCAGATTGCGATGCCTACCGATGCACAGGCATGGACAGAGCCAACCAATGGTACCACCTATTATGAGGCATTGTGGACCAAGGACTTGCTCAGCAAGAAGGATACCGTGAGTACGCCGATAACCATCGAGGTAAACGATACGCTCTATATGGCATTGCATGAGGCTAACCTCACTGATTATGCGAGCATCAATTATACCCCACGCCAACTTCCTGGTGCTGCCGTAACATTGGTTGCTGCATTGACTCCATGGCAAAATGGTGTGAAGGTTTATGCCAAGGCTCCATTCGTTTCTCCTTGGCGCACCATCCTCATCACCAAACGTCCAGGCGACTTGATTACATCCAAGTTGATGCTCAATCTCAACGAACCTTGCAAGATTGCCGATACCTCTTGGATAACCACAGGTAAGTATGTGGGCATTTGGTGGGGCATGCACATGGAAGATTATACTTGGGCACAAGGTCCTAAGCATGGTGCTACTACTGTCAATACCAAGCGATACATCGACTTCGCTGCCAAACATGGTATGAATGGTGTATTGGTAGAGGGATGGAACTATGGCTGGGATGGTGATTGGACCAAGGAAGGCGATAAGTTTGATTTCTCCAAGCCTTATCCTGATTACGATCTCGAAGGTTTGCAAAAGTATGCACTCAGCAAGGGGGTTCGTTTGATAGCCCATAACGAGACGGGTGGTGCTGCCAAGAACTTCGAAAACCAGTTGGATAGTGCATTCTCCCTTTATCAGCGATTGGGCATTCGTGCCATCAAGACGGGTTATGTGAATGCACTTTTGGACAACAAGGAGTTGCAACATTCCCAGTATGGTGTGCGCCATTATCGCAAGGTAGTGGAAACGGCTGCTAAGTATCACCTCATGGTGGTGAATCATGAGCCCGCTATGCCATCAGGCTTGTGCCGTACCTATCCGAACTTGGTTTCAGGCGAGGGTATGCGAGGACAAGAGTATAATGCTTGGAGCCCAGATGGTGGTAACCCTCCATATCATATCTGTGTGTTGCCATTTACCAGAGGATTGGCAGGTTCTATGGACTTTACGCCGGGTATCTTCAACTTTGAGAACAAGGTAAAACCAACCACTCATCCTCAAACCACACTCGCCAAGCAGTTGTCTGAGTACATCTTGATTTATTCACCTTGGCAGATGGCTGCGGATATGATTGAGAACTATGAGAACCAACCAGCCTTCTCTTTCATCGAGAGTGTGCCTACGGATTGGGAAAAGTCCTTGGTCTTGGATGCAGAAATTGGTAAGTATATTGCCATGGCTCGTAAAGACAAGGCGAGTGATGACTGGTATGTGGGTGCGGCAACCGATGCTGATGCTCGCGATTTGAATTTGAAATTAGACTTCTTGGATAAGGATAGGACATATTATGCTGAAATCTATGCGGATGGTGAAGGCGCCGATTATCGCACTAATCCATACCCTATCCTATATAAACGATTGAAGGTGACAAACACTTCGAATCTCTCTCTACATTTGGCTCCAAGCGGTGGAAGCGCTATCAGAATAAAGGCGCTATAAAATAAAAAGTGTGGCACGTAGTGTTAACGTGTCACACTTTTTGGGGGCACCTGCAAAAGTGTGTGGATGTGATATACTAAAATTTGTCAGTTTGCGTTCTTCTTTAAAAAAGAAGAACAATGAACGAATATTTATCACTTGCAAGCATCATTTTACCAGAAGGAATGTTAGATTGGTTCAACCTGAAAGAAGTGCGTACCACCACAACGGATGGTCAAACAACTATCCATATCTATTTGAACGAGAACGAGAAGACTACATATGAAAGGAGAGATCTACGTCCCAATGGTTTCACCCGTGAAAGCTCTTCCATGGGTGAGGTCTATACCATCATATCCAACAAGGATGCACATAGCAAAAAAAAGTGCATAACAGGAAGTCCGTGTTGCCTTGAGGCGTGAGGAGATGACTCGCATAGCCAATGAAAGGGAGGAGCATAGGCTTATGTTGAAGGCTTTCGCAGACAAGGGAGAGACCCCGAAGGACAAGGATGGAAGCCCATCCATTCCAAAAATGTTCCAATGCCGAAAGAAAATTGGAGCGTCTTTTCTACCTATTAACATGGTTCAAATAGTTATGTTTCTGGGGCAAATATACGAAAAAATAGTGAGATAAAGTGCGGAATCTATTTTTTTTAGATACATTCCGCACGTTTAAAGCACATTTTTTTGTTTATATTCTCTTTAACCACAAATCCATGAATCTGTCGTAGATGATATAGCCTTCATTTATCCGATATACCAATTCCTTGTCTTCTAGTACTTTTAGGGCAGCCTTTACGCTGCTGGCTCCATTCAGCTTGTGCTCCTTGATGAACTTGCCTGAGGTAGGCTGGGCAACAATGCTATCCTTGGCAATAGCCTTCAGAAGCGAGAACTGGTTCTCTGTGAAGAACTGAACCAGGTTTTCGAATTGAGGTTCCCTGCCTTGTAGGATGGAGAGTAAGGCGGCATTCACTTGCTCAATACAGTAAATGGTAAACTCCGTTTCATAGAGGCGATTCATGATGCATTGAATATACCAGGTATGGCCATTAAACTGGTGGTAGATTTGTTCGAAAACATCCTTCGGTAGATTACCGCCTTTCTGCTTAAAGAAGTTTTGGCAGAAGTCATAATAAATGCTGCAATCCAATGGCTTCAGTCCCATCATCTCAGTGCTTTGGTAAAATGGATGTTTCGGCGAGCCGAATATCTCAGCCATCAGATGATGCTTGCTGCCAGAGAAGATGAAATGCACATGTTGGGCAAACTGGATATAAGAACGTAGCAATGCCTCTGTGCCTTTCTCTGGATATTCTGCAATCTGCTGAAATTCATCGATGGCGATATATACCTCTTTCCCACTCTCGTTGAGATAGTTGAAGATGCTGCGGATGGTGATGTCTTCTTGGGATGGCTCTATTGTGATAGATACGCTAGGTTCACCAGTTAATGGATCCATGCTGAGTACAGGGCGCAAGGCACTGAAGAAGGCGATGGTTTTCTCTATGAATGAGGAGTTCTTGCGGACGATGTCATTGATAACCATTACGCCAAATTGTTCCACAAAGTCGTGCAGGTTCTTGGTGGCGAATATGTCGAGGTATAGGCATGCGGAATCCTTCTCATCTTTTTCCAGATGATAGAAAGTATTCTTTATAAGCCCTGTTTTTCCTATTCTTCGAGGAGAAATGAGGGTAACGTTCCTTCCATTCTTCAGGTGCGATATCAAAGTCTTTGTTTCAGCCTCTCTGTCGCAGAAATACTCGGGACTTTCATAACCTTGATAGATGAAAGGATTTGCTAATTTCCTGTTATTTAGTTTCATACGCCATTACATTTTTTGTGTTACAACTTTATTGTAATGGCAAAGATACAACTATTTATTGAATATGCAAAAGAAAAAGGCAGAAAGTTGAGGAACATTCTCAAATTTTTGCCATTTATTAGCCTATCACATTGCATAGTAGGTTGATGGCTGCATCAAAAGTAGTGAGGTTTTTGGCTCGCTTTCTGATGGAAACGAACATTTGTGTTGCCATCGCTATTCTCTATGCCAACAATCAAGTCGCCAATAACCGGCCCCGCCAGGGCGATAACCAAAGAACTTCTTGTATGTAAGCTTTGCATCATACTTCTCAGTCTCTATGAACTGATGGTCGAAATCAACATCATACATCTCGCCCTCTTTCAGTTGGCCAGATGCAAACATACAATTGAGTAGTAAAGTATTGAGAGTGTCAGCCGTATTGAAATCGTAGTTCTTACCCGTATCTGATGTGTATGAAATGTTTTCTGGCGTCAGCTCCTTTATCGCTCAGAGGATAGTGTCAGAGCTACAAGTGCGAAGTGTCGGATGAAGCGAGAGATGGTTCTTCAAATGAGTAGTGACATCCTCAATACATGAGCCACCCCAGAAGTACATACTCATGAGAGAACGGATGATTTCGCTGTACCGATAACCGAACGATTTACACCTTAGACCGAGGGTTGAGTCGATTACAGATGACAATGTGGAGTCAAATGCTCCATGATTGAAAATATTCCTCCAAAAGGAGTGAGTTTCTCAGATTTAATTTGTATCTTTGCCATGTCATATCAGAGTTTTGCTTGTTTATTTTTGCAACACTAAGATAAGTGAATTCTCCGACATGACAAAATCCTGGTCAACTTTTTGCTGCTCAGGTACTTAGAGGATTTAATTTATAATAGTGTTGCGGAATTAAGGGAAAAACAATGAAGATAAGAAAATGGTTACTCTTAGCTGTTGCCAGTATGCAGATGACTGGTGTCATGGCTGACAACGTACGTGAGAAGATTCTCATAGACGAAGGATGGAAGTTTGCTTTTGGAAATGCTGCCGATCCTGCCAAGGATTTTGGCTGTGGTACTGAGTATTTCAACTATCTGACCAAGGCAAATTCCATACATAACGCAGGTCCGTATGCTCAGAAATTCAACGATTCCACCTGGGCGTCTGTTACTATCCCTCACGATTGGGTGACCAATCTGTCTTATGCTCGGAATGCAAGTCATTCGCATGGTTATAAGACTGTAGGATATAAATTTCCAGAGACAAGTGTAGGATGGTATCGTAAAACTATAAGTATTCCTAAGGAGGACTTGGGAAAGCATATCGCCATTCAGTTTGATGGCATCTTCCGTAACGCACAAGTGTGGTTCAACGGATTTTATATGGGAGCGGAACCGAGTGGCTATGCTACACAGGTGTATGATGTGACTGAATATGTCAACTATGGAGGCGAGAACCTCATCTGTGTGCGTGCTGACGCAACATTAGAGGAAGGATGGTTTTATGAAGGGGCAGGCATCTATCGAGATGCTTGGCTGTTGAAGTCTGCTTCCGTAAGTGTGGCACCGTTTGGCACTTTCGTGTTTGCCGATATCAAGAAACCCTATGATGCTGCGGTGGTTCATGTGAAAACTGAGGTCAACAACCATTCGCTTGAATCGCAGCAATGCAGTGTAGAGCAACGACTGCTGGACGCAGAAGGTAAACTGGTGGGAAAGGCTGAAAGCGTAAACCTTAGTCTAAACGCCAAACAGATCCTTGGCTGCGAACAGACCATTGCTCTCGATCATCCGCATCTGTGGTCAACTGACGACCCTTATATATATAAGGTGGAAACTACGGTAAAGGTGAATGGCGAAGTGACAGATGTCTATGAAACGGCAACTGGTATCCGTGAAGTGGTGTTTGATGCTCAATCGGGTTTCATGCTTAATGGAAAACCCATCAAACTGAAGGGCGTCAATATGCATCAGGATCATGCTGGGGTAGGGGCTGCTATTCCCGATGCTTTGCAGGCTTGGCGCATCAAGAAGCTCAAGAAGTTTGGCTGTAATGCCTATCGTGCTTCACATAACCCCATGACACCTGCCTTGCTCGATATTTGTGATAGAGAAGGTATGTTGGTCATCGACGAAAACCGTTTGACTGGTATTAACACAGAACACTTGCGCTTGCTGGAGAACATGATTAAGCGTGACCGAAACCATCCATCAGTCATTCTGTGGAGTGATGGTAATGAGGAGTGGGGAATAGAAAACTCCGTACAGGGCACACGTATTGCTGCTGCCATGCGAGAATATACCCGACTGCTCGATCCTACACGTCATTCTACTATTGCCAATGCCGGAGGTTCGGAAATGATTAAAGGACTGGATGTGGTTGGCTTTAATTATATCGTGCAAAACGATGTGGATAATAGAAAAAAAGCTAATCCTGACTGGAAAATCGTGGGCACAGAGGAAACAACCGGTTGTGGTACTCGTGGGGTGTATTTCGAATCAAAAGAACAGCCCGGACACATGGTTAGCATGAACAGAGGAACAAAACCTGGCGTGGAAAACGTGATAGAGCGCGGATGGAATTTCTATGATGAACGCCCATGGGCTGCCGGTCTTTTCTATTGGACAGGATTTGACTATCGTGGCGAACCTAATCCGCTGGAATATCCCGCCCATGAGTCTGAGTTTGGTATCCTTGACTATTGCGGTTTCATGAAAGATGAAGCATGGTATCTGAAATCTGTATGGACTGACGAGCCTGTGTTGCATATATTCCCACACTGGAATCTGCAAGGACATGAAGGTGAAACTGTGGAGGTTTGGGCGTATAGCAACTGCGACGAAGTGGAACTGATAGTGAATGGAAAGAAACTGGGACGCCAGACTATGCCTAAGAACGGTCACCTGAAATGGAAAGCTGTTTATCAGCCCGGAAAGGTTGTGGCTATTGGTTATAAGAATGGTAAACGTATGCTTACCAAGCAGGTGGAAACTACCAAGCCGGCTTATAAGATTGTGATGAAAACAGACCGTCAGACGATCAGTGCAGACGGACGCGATGTGGCTGTTGTCACAGTAGAAGTGCAGGATGCTAAGGGACGTATTGTGCCCGATGCTTGTCCGAAGCTGACGTTTAAACTTTCAGGAGATGGCAAAATACTCGGTGTAGGAAATGGAGATCCGTCTTATCTTGGTGCTGATCATCCTAATCATAACGACTGCCATGAGTTTAGCATACCTGCATTCAATGGATTGGCGCAGGTGATCATCCAGAGTTCACGCAATTCCTCTGCACTGCAGTTGAGAGGCGAAGCCAACGAGCTTAAAGCTGGAGAACTGACAATAAATACTAAATGATATGGAGGGGAAGGTGAAAGCCTTCCCTTTTTTTTATTCATGATGCAAATGGGGTTTATGCCGTGAGTGAATATGATGATGGGCGACAAGGACTTGGGGCTTTCAGCCTCAATAAACAGGAATGATGGTTGATACGAAGCAAGATATAAAGGTTGGAAAACCTGTCTGCATGCTGTTTGCAAATTAATACGCTTTGGGTGTTGCCAAGCACTTGCTCTGATTATCCTATCACATTGCATAGTTGGTTGATGGCTGCATCAAAAGTGGTGAGGTCTTTGGCTCGCTTTCTGATGGCTGCCTTGTAATTATAGATGGTTTGCGTAGAATAGAACAGGAGGGTGGCCAGTTCCTGACCATCCGTAATTCCCAGTCGCATCAGTGCATAGATACGCAGTTCCTTGGTGAGACTGTTAGGGGCAGGGAGAACAATCTGCTTTTCTGGTAACAGCAGTTGGTTGAACTCTTCCACGAAATTCGGATACAAGTCAATGAATGCCTTGTCGAAGCGAATATAGAAGTTGGCAGCCTCTTCTTCTGCCAGCTTGTAGCTGTTGATGGCAGTCAGAAGATCGGCAGTTTGTTTTGCCTTGATTTTGCGGCTTACCAATTTGCGATAATCATCCAGTTTCTTGATATATACGGCACTGATGTCCATGAATAAATGCATATAGGTCTCTCTTCGCTTATTGGTGTTGAGCAGCTTCTGGTTCAGTTCGTCCAAGAGTGTATTCTGGCTTTTTATCTCCCTACGGCTCTTGGCTAGACGCTTGTTCATCTTGAATGCAAAGAAAGCCATGGCAAGGAATCCTAGTGACAGGATACTCACGATGACGAGAGATGCTGTTACGATGCGGTTTTTGCGTACTTCTGCCTGATGGTTCGTTTCTGTGATAAGGGGAAGTATGCGGGAAATCTCAACCATGCGGAGACGGTTGTTGTAGAATTGGGCATCCTCCATGGAGCAATAGATGTATTTGGAAGCCCTCTTTGCATAGGAGGCATCCTTATTATATAGATAGGTGGAAAGCTCCTGAAGGGCTAGATTCTCCTTCAGGGGACATATCTGGTCTGAGATGGCTGCTTCTACAATATACTTTTCATATAAATCCTTTTGGTCGGTATCATAATAATAGCGGGCAATGCAATAAGCCGATGAGGCATGCACACGGCTGTTCAGGGGACTGGCTGAAAGTGCCTTCATGTAGAACTGAAGCATCTTTTTGCTTGTACGCTGCTTTAGATATTCAAACTCTCCTGAAAGATAGTAATAAAGAGCGGATTCCTTGTTGCCGATATGCTCAAGAGTCTTGCCTAAATAAAAACGTTTCTTGGCTAACAATCCTTCTTGAAATTCCGACTTGTTGCAAAAAGTTTCCCAGTAGTTATATACCCAAGTCAAGGTATAATAATAGTATTGCAATAACTTAGGTGACATTTTCTCCACATCCATTTCGAGCATTAAGTCTTCTGCCTGGCTGTAGAAACCGCCTGTTGACAGCACTGCCGCACGATTGATTTTATTCAGGTTGATGAAATAATCATCCTGAAGCTGTTCTGCCAGTTGGTAGCCCTTCTTGGCGTATGTCATGGCAGAGTCGTAACGGTAGGTATAATACTCCCTGTAGATCTGGTTATAGAGACTAAGCTGGCTGCGCTTGTCGGAAGTCATGTGTAGTTGCTTTTTGAGTCTTAGCAGTTTCGCTTCTTTTCTTTGGGTAAACTTGCTTCGCTGAGCGATGTAACTGTCTAAACGATGGAACAGCTGTTCCTCGTTTACGGAAGAAGCATTTGCCATTAATGGCATAAACATCATTAAGAACCACAATACTACTTTCATAACTATCTTTTTAATTGTTATTGTTACTATCTGATAGGCTATTAGAGTGCCTTATAATTGTATTTTTCTGCAAAGATACTACATTTATTTCTCTTTTTACCATCTACTCTATTAAAAAGTATTAATATCTTTGATAGCTTGATTATTAGAAGGTTATAGACTTAACAAACCTAATATTTATCTACTCATAACCTACACATGATGCCAATGTCTGAAAAATCTCCTTAACTTTGCAACCGCAACCGAATCGCATTCGGTGGCAAGTGAAATCAAGTCAAACTAAGAATAAACAACTGTAAGATTATGAACTTAAGAATCCGTACATTTTCTATGGCTTTGATAGCGATGTCTGCTGCAAGCCAAGTGTATGCACTTCCTTCTGACGATTCTGAAAACAAGGAGAAAAAGGAAGAGCGTAATGTGATGCTCAACGCATCTGATGCCAACAAGCCTCGTGAAATCCAGATAGGATTGCCAAGCGAGGATGTAACCGTATATGAGAACGGTCTTCCAGCCGTTTACTCTTCTTCCGTACACAGACTGTCTGCCCATTGGCGTAGCGATGCCTCACTGAAAGGTACCGACTTGATGACTCCATCTGAGT
>OOBJ01000417.1_pt1 | contig 36036 bp, 20 predicted proteins | sample 1671331 | NCBI WGS metagenome assembly OOBJ01 (sample SAMN06348145, study PRJEB24527) | human gut metagenome | biome: human gut; feature: ankylosing spondylitis patient; material: feces | host: Homo sapiens | place: China | collected 2015-10 | reverse complement strand
GCTCGTCGCCCGCGAGGACCGCGCGCTGGATGGGTGCGGCGCCGCGCCAGCGCGGCAGCAGCGACGCGTGCACGTTGATGCAGCCCAGGGGAAAGAGCTCGAGCAGGGCGTCGGGCAGAATGCAGCCATAGGCGGCCACGACGCACAGGTCTGCCCCGAGGGCGCGAATCTGGTCGATGACCTCGGGCGTCATGCGGTTGGTCTCGGTGACGGAGAGGCCCAGCTCCAGCGCCTTGGCCTTGACGGGGCTCGGCTCGAGGCGCTTGCCGCGGCCGCGCACCGCGTCGGGGCGCGTCACGACGCGGCAGACCTCGAACGCATTGGCAACGGCCTCGAGGGAGGGCACGGCAAAGTCGGGCGTGCCCATGAAGACGATGCGCATGGGTGCCCCTCGCTACTCGGTCTCGCCGGGACGGGCGCCCTCGGCCATGGCCCTCTCGCACTCCTGGAGCGCCTTGGCGCGCTTGAGGGGCGGCAGGTGGTCGACCATAGTCACGCCGTCGAGGTGGTCGATCTCGTGTTGCAGGCACACGGCCAGCAGGTTGTTCTCGGCCTCGTACTGCATGAGGTCACCGTCGAGGTTCGTGGCGTGGACGATGACGTGGCTCGGGCGGTCGATGTCGACCGAAATGCCCGGGAACGACAGGCAGCCCTCGCTGAAGCGGCGCAGGGCACCGTCGGCCTTGATGATCTTGGGATTGATGAGGACGTAGGGGTTCTCGCTGCCCTTCTCGTCCGTGTAGTCGCAGTCGATGACGACCATGCGGACCATCTCGCCGATCTGAGGGGCGGCGAGGCCGCAGCCGTCGGCCTCGTACATGTCCTCGAGCATGCGCTGGGCCAGGGCGCGTACGTCGTCATTGATCTCGGTGATGGGCTCGCAGACCTGCGACAGGCGCGGGTCGGGGGTAAGCAGGATGTCCTTGGTGCTCATGGCGCTCCTCACACAAGCCCCGCTAGCGGGGCGAACAGTCAGTTGCAACAATCATACCAACCAGCGCGCCCGGCCTTGCAAAGCCAAGAGAATTAGCACAGCGAACGACCGCTGGGACAGTGTCCCGGAGTTCTATTGTCCCAAATTGGGACAGTGTCCCGGAGATCTATTGTCCCAGCGGGCATGTCACAGCAGGTCGTAGGCGTCGACGTCGATCGAGAGCGCCACGTCGCGGCGCGCAGGCAGGGCGTCTGCCGCGACCGTGAGGACGGGTCCCACGTTGGCCGTGGCAGGGGCCTTCACAACCACGTGGCGGCGGAAGCGGTCCTTGACCTTGGCGCGCACGCACTCGGCGGGGCCCAGCACCTCCCACTCGCCCGGCAGGTCGAGCACGCGGGCGCGCAGCTCGCGGGCAAACGCCGCCGCGCGGTCGCGCACGACGCCCTCGTTAAGCCCGGCAAACGTCACGTTTGCCAAGCGCGAGAAGGGCGGGTAGTAGGTCTCCTCGCGCTCGTCGAGCTCGTAGGCCACGAAGGGGCCGCGGCGGTGCTTCTCGACCGCGCGAATCGCAGGATGCGTGGCCCAGTAGGTCTGGATGACGACCTGCCCCGGGCGCTCTCCCCTGCCCGCGCGGCCCGCGACCTGCTCGAGCAGGTGGTAGGTGCGCTCGGCGGCGCGAAAGTCCGGCAGCTTGAGGGTGGTGTCGGCGTTAACCACGCCCACAAGCGTGACCTCGGGAAAGTCGAGACCCTTGGCGATCATCTGGGTACCCACGAGCACGGCGCACTCGGCCACGTCAAACTGCTCGAGGAGCTTCGTGTGGGCGCCCTTGGTGGCCGTGGTGTCGGCGTCCATGCGGATGACCTCGACGTCCTCGGGCAGAAGCATCCGCAGCTCGTCCTCGACGCGCTGGGTGCCCACGCCATATTGGGCGAGGTAGCGGCTACCGCAGTTGGGACACTTGGTCGAGGGGTCGGGGTAAGCGCGCACGGGCCAGACGCTGCCGCAGGTGTGGCAGGCAAGGCTGTGCGTGCGCTCGTGGTAGGTGAGCGCCGTGGAGCAGTGCGGGCAGGTGGGCACGCAGCCGCACTCGCGGCACATGAGGAAGCTCGCGAAGCCGCGGCGGTTAAGGAGCAGCACCGCCTTCTCGCGGCGCTCGGCCACCTCGAGAAGGGCGTCTCGCAGGGTGCGCGAGAAGACCGAGCCTCCCTTGGCACCCGGCTGGGAGCGCATGTCGACCACGTGCACGGTGGGCAGAACGGCGCTACCGGGGCGCTCGGGCATGCTCGCGCGCGTCCACGAGACGCCGCGCCAGCTGCCCGCCCGGCAGCGCTCGAGACTCTCGAGCGAGGGCGTGGCGCTACCCAGCACGAGCGCCGCCCCTCGGCGACGCGCAAGCTCGGCGGCCACCTCGCGGGCATGATAGCGCGGGGCCTGGTCCTGCTTGTAGGAGCCCTCATGCTCCTCGTCGATGATGATGAGGCCCACGTTCGCGAGCGGGGCAAAGAGAGCCGAGCGCGCGCCCACGACCACGTGCGCGGCACCGCTGCGCAGCAAGTCCCACTGATCGAAGCGCTCGCCGGTCGATAGCCGCGAGTGGAGGATCGCCACGTCGTCGCCGAAGCGGCTGCGGAAGCGCCCCACCGTCTGGGCGGTGAGCGAGATCTCGGGCACGAGGACGATGGCGTCCCTGCCCTGGGCGCGCACGCGCTCGATGGCGTCGAGGTAGACCTCGGTCTTGCCCGATCCCGTGACGCCATCGACGAGCACGACGTCGCCGCGCCTGGCGGAGACGGCCTCGCCGATGGCAGCTAGAGCACCCTGCTGACCTGCGGTTAATTGGGTGGGACGCGGGGCGTTGGCGCTCGAGAGGGTCGAGGCTTGCTCTGCCCCGCGGATGCGGCGGCGGTGCTCCACCTCCACGAGGCCGCGCTTGGCAAGCGCCGAGACCACGCCCGCGGCACCCGACACCATCGCCGCGAGCTCGGCCACGCGCATAGGGCCGGCCGCGAGGGCCTCGACCACCTGGCGCTGGCGGCTTGCGTTCTTGCGCGGCGTGAAGGCGCGGCCGGCATCGGTGAGCGTGGCCCAGCGGTCGTCGACGGCCTGGGCGCGGTTGCAGACGAGCTCCCAGACGCCCTCGTCGCTCTTGCGCACGCGCACCGTCTGGCCGGGCGCAAGCATGAGGCGCAGGCACGACGCCAGGGGTGCGGCGTACTCGCGGGCCATCCACAGGGCAAGGCCCGCCGCCACCTCGTCAAAGGCAGACGGGGCAAGCACGCGCTCAACGCTCAGCACGCGCAGAGGGTTCACGCCCTCCGACACCTCGGCCGAAGTCGAGACGACGTAGCCCACGACGTCCCTGTGGCCAAAGCTCACGAGGACGGTGCAGCCGACCACGCAGCTCGTCTCGAGCTCAGCGGGGATGGCGTAGTCAAAGCACCCGTCAATGGCGCGGGTGGGTATGTCCGGAACGACCTGTGCGTATCTCATGGCTCCCAGTTTGCCACGTTGGACGGACAAAAAGAAACGAGGCGGGAGGTGATGGCCTTCCGTCTCGTCATGAGGTTCAAGCGTGACAAAGGACTACGACCCCTTTGTCACCTTTTTCTGAAAGAACTAGGCGCGCTTACGTCGGCGGTCAAGGCCCAGGGCGAGAAGGGCGAGGCCGGCCGCGGCGATGAGCGACATCGCGACGGCGGGCGTCTCGTCGCCCGTCTGGGGCACGACCTTGGAGGTCTTGTCGGGCTCGTCGGAGCCGGGCGTCGCAGGCACTGGCGGCACGGGGTCGTCGGTTGCCGTGACGGTCCAGACGCCGTCGTCGACCTTGGCAAGGCTCCAGCCAGCCACGTCGCCGCAGCTCACGATGCTGCCGTCCTGGCGTACTGCCACCTCGAAGGTGCTCGTAAGCGGCAGATAACCGGAAGGCGCCGCGACCTCGCGGATGACATAGCGCTCGCCCACCTGCAGCAGGCCCGCGAGCTCGGGCGCGGTGCCGTCCGCACCAATCGTGATGACGCGGCTCGAGGACTCGGCAGCACCGGCAAACAGGCCGCTCACCTCGAAACGCGCGCCCGCCATGGCGCTCGCGTCGGTGCCGTCGGAGCCACGCTTCGCGATGCGTAGGTGCGTCGCGGGGTCCGCGAGCACAATCGCACGGCCGTCGTTGGAGACACTCCAATCGTTGGAGACGTCAACCAGAGCGTCGTAGCCGCCCTCGTCACCACCCTGCACCACGCCCGTGATCTGCACCGTGCCATCGGCGTTGACGTAGATGCGCACGCGCCCCTCGACGATCGCGTGGCCCTCGGGGGCCGCGGTCTCCTCGAGCTCGTAGGAGTTGCCCACCACAAGCTGACGGCTCAGGAGCGTGCCGTCCGCATCGGGCTCGAGCTCGAACACGTCGGTGGTGGAGCCGTTCGCGAAGTGGTTCTCCTTGCCCTCGTCGTTCGTGCCATCGGCGCAGGAGAGCGTGAAGGTGGCGCCACTCAGGGCCTCACCATCCTCGCCCACCTTACGCAGCGTGACGTCGACGGGCTTGTCGGCTGCCACGAGAAGCACGCCCGACACATCGAGCGCAAAGCCCTTGTCGGCCAGCTCGTCCTCGGTGAGGTCGACGTAGCCGTCATCGCCGCCGCGCACAGGAACGACGGAGCCGTTGGTGTCCACGCGGAACAGCAGGGTCTCGTCGCTCAGGGCATAGCCGTCGGGCGCGCGCGTCTCGCGCAGCTCGTAGACGCTCTCGTTGTCGGCCCGCAGCAGCGCGCGGTCGAACACGGCCAGGCCCGCCTCGCCAGACACTGTCTCGGTCGAGACCTCGCGGGCCTCTTCCGAGCCGTCGGCAAAGGTGTAGCCGTCGGCGGGCGCCAGGCTAAAGGTGGCATCGTTAAGGCCGAGAAGGGCGTCCTCGGCGTCGACCTTGCGCACCGTGAACTGGGTCGCCTCGTCGAAGACGCTGCCCTCGAAGACCTCGATCGTGCCGTCGCCGCGGACCTCGAAGCCCTCGGCACGATCGGCCGCGCCACAGCACAGTCTGCCGTCGGGCTCGACCGTCACGATCAGGGCCTCGGGCAAGAGGGTGTAGCCGGCAGGGGCCACGACCTCGCGAATCTCGTAACGGTTGCCCACCACGAGCTGGTCCACGAGCTCGGCGCCCGCGCGGCCGTCGTCGCCGGTGGTGATGCGGGCGCTCCCATCCTCGAGAATGCCCGCCGCCACAAGGGCGTCCGAGTTGGCAAAGGCGGAGCCCTCAAGGGGCGTCACCTCAAAGACGGCATCCGCAAGCAGCGGCGCATTGCCGCCCTCGTCTCGCTCGCCATACTTCACGATGTCAAACGGGATGACCTCGTCGGTCACCGTGATGCTGTCGGCAGACGCCGCAAGCTCGATGGTGCCGTTCTGCACCTGCGAGTCGCCCGACGTGATAGTGCCATCGGCGTTCACCTTGAACGACCAGCTGCCCTCTATGAGCTTGTAGCCAGCGGGAGAGATGGTCTCGCGCAGCTCATAGGCGTTGCCCGCGACGAGCTTGGCCGAGAGGGACTCGTCACCTACCTCGCCGGCTAGGTGCGCCACGCCATCGGCATCGGTCACGAGCTCAAGGGCATCGGTGGAGCCGTCGGCGAAGGCGGAGCCCGCCTGGGGCGTCACGGTGAAGTGACCGTCAAAGAGGTCGTGGCCATCCTCGCTTCTCTTGGTGATGGCAAGGCGGATGGGGGTGTCGCGCGCCACGAGGGTCAGGCGGTCGCGACTGAAGTTGAACGAGCCATTGGAGACATGGTTGGTGGTGAAGTTCTGAATGGTGCCGTCCATACCAACCGTGAAGGACACCGAACCCTGAATGAGCTCGTAGCCCGCGGGAGCCTTCGTCTCGGTGAGGGTGTAACTCTTGCCCGTAACGAACTTGAGGTTGGAGAGGTCTTCGACCGTCTGGCCCTCGAGCCTCTGGCTGGCCCCGCCATTGGCAAGGCCGCCGTCGCCCGTGGCAAAGACGCCCTCAATCGTGAAGAGGGCTCCGTCGAGCGACTCCTCGGAGCCTGCGGCGAGCTTGGAGAAGCCCAGCCTCACAGGCGTGTCGGAGAGCGTCAGCGTGGGCGTGGCGTCCTCACCGCCCAGCGACCAGGCGGAACCCGCGCCGTCAAGCAGCGTCATGCTGCCGTCACGTGCGATCTTGACCTTGGTGGAAGTGCCCTCGAGCTCGTAGCCATAGGGCGCGTCGGTCTCGCGAATCTCGTAGACGCCATCGGCCTCGCGCTCCGCGCCGTTCACGGTCACGCGCGTGCCCTCGGCGATGCAGTCGACCGAGTCGATGAGGCCCGACTCGTTGGTGGTGCCCTCGTAGGTGGCCTCGCTCACGGAGCCCGCCTCGTCTACGAACAGGCCCTTAATCTCGAAGCGAGCGTTCTTGAGCGGGTTACCACTGAGGTCGGTCTTGGAAATGTTGAAGTCAATAAGCTTGTCGGTGGCCGTGGCGGTCACGCCGTCATCGGAAATGGACCAGCCGGCAGGCAGGTCACCCACGACCTCGTAGCGGACGCTGCCATCGCTGGCATGCGCCACGCGGAAGGTGAGGTCGTCCACGCAGGCATAGCCCACGGGAGGCTGGCTCTCGTGAAGGGTGTAGGTCTGGCCCTCGAGCATGTCGTCGGGGAAGACGGAGCTCGCGGAGGTTGCGTCGGGCGAGATGGTGCGGGTGTCCTGGCCGCTCGCGAAGACGCCCGAGAGGGTGAACTCGAAGCCAGCGATGGGGTCACCGTTCTCGTCGATCTTCTGAAGACGCAGGTCGATGGCCTTGTCGCGCACGGCGAGCGTGCTCGAGAGCCCCAAGCCCTCGATGGACCAGGAGTCAGGCGTGTCACCCTCGATTGCGAGCGAACCGTCATAGCCCACGCTCACGGTGACGCTCGCGGGGTCGGGCGTGACGAAGCCGGCCGGGGCCTGCGTCTCGGTGACGACGTAGGAGTTGCCCGCAATCACGTTGCCGGCAAGGGCGTCGCTGGCCGCGTCGGGCTGGGCTACGCCGTCCGCACCCGTGGTGAGGTGCTTCTCGGAAGCACCATCCACGAAGGCGGAACCGGAGGCAGGCGTCACGGTGTACTTGGCGCCCACGAGCGCCTCGATGCCGTCCCAGCTGGTCTTCTTGATGGTGAAGGTGGTCTGGTTGTTGGCAATAACGCCAAGGTCAAGCGGTGAGTTGATGCTTGCAGCCACGTTGTTGCGGTCAATGGTGGCCTCGTCCGTCATAGCGCCCTTGCCCACGTAGCCGGGGGCAGGCATGGTCTCAACGAAGCGATAGGTGCCCCAGGGGAGGTTGGTCACCGTAATGGTGCCGTCCTCATCGGAGGTCACGGGCCGGAATTCTGCCCAGGCGCCATCGTAGCCCTTGCGCTGCAGCGAGAAGGTGGCGCCCTTAAGGCCGTTACCCCTGGCGTCGGTCTTCTTCATCGTGAGCGAGCCGCGGAGCGGCGCGTTCTCGAGGGCGTCGTTCGCAAAGTTGGCGCTAACCCAGGTCACTGCGTCGTTGTCGGCGAGGTCAAGGTCGGCGCCCTGCGCGCCGTCGCTGACCGTCCAGGTAGCCGTGGGCGCATCGGCGGCATCAAGGGCGTAGCCGGTGTTGGCACGCTCGACGAGCTTGTAGCTGCCTTTCTTGAGGCCACTTAAGGAGAGCGCGCCGCTCGCGGCGGTAGCGCTTGACTCGACGCCCGTGCCCACGGCGTTCAGCACGTAGCTCTTGCCCGTCTCAAACATGCCGAGCGAGCGCTCGGCCTCGGCATCAGCGCCCGTGGGCGAGTAGAAGAGCTCAAAGCGTGCGCCATCGATGGTCTCGCGCGTCTCGGAGTCGGCCTTCGCAAGGTGCACTGAAGCGTTGAACTCGGCGTTCTCGGCATTCACCGTGATGGTCTGGGCGTTGTCGGATGCACCCACGGTGAACTCGTAGCGGGCGTCCGAGGTGACCTGCGTGAGCGGCGAGGAACCCGTCTCGAGCAGGTAGTAGCTGCCCTGCGGCAGGCCGTCGGCAAGTGTCTGGTAGAAGCTGCCCAGCACGGAGGCGCCGCCGACGGTCTCGACAGCAATCTGCGAGCCCTTCGAGGTCCAAGAACCGTTCTCGTCGGTCGTGATGCCCGAGGCAACGAGCGTGTCAGCGACACCGGACTCGCCCTTGCGATAGAGGTCGAACGTCATGGACGGCACGGGCGCCTGCTCGTTGCCGTGGTTATAGAACTTGTTGAGCTCAACGTGCGCGCGGAACACCTGGTTGGTAACGCGCACGACGGCGTTGCCGCACTCGGGAGCCACGGCCTGGTCGTCTCCTGAGACAACCGCCACGCCCGTGCCACGCACGCTCACGGACCCGTCTGCACCTATCGTGAGCTGCACGTCACTGGCCGCAACGTAGCCCGCGGGCGTGGCTGTCTCGACCACCGTGTAGGTGCCCGCGGCAAGACCCGTGATGTAGCCGACGGCCTCGCCGGTCTGGGCCACGCCGCCCACCGTGGAGCTCGCGGTGCCATTCTCGCCGCGCGACCACGTGGCAACCTCGCGGCCACTCGCGTCGCGCACGGAGAAGGCCACGCCGTTGAGCGAGTTGGCGGCAGCCGAAGAGCCCGTGGTGCCGTCACCCACCTTGTCAAAGGTGAAGCGCGTGGCCACGTTCTTGATGGTGCCGTCTGCGGCGGCGCCCGCGCCGTCAGAGCTCGCGGACTTGTCGGAGAAGAAGCCCGACACCGAGCCGTCCTGCTCGACCGCGCGATAGGTGTAGGCGCGACCCTGCTGGTCTGCGAGTGGGAGTCTCTCGAAGGTGTAGGTCCAGGTGCCGTCGGCGTTCTTGGTCCAGCTGGGCGTGGCATCGGTGCCATCGCCGCGCTTGGCGGCCTGCCAGGTCTTGCCACCATCGACGGAGCGCTGCAGGTTGAGCTTGATGCCGCTTGTCTCGGGGTCAAGGCTTGCGGCCAGGCCCGTGCCCCAGTCGTTCCAGGTCTTGGTACCTGTGAGCGACGTAGTCTTGAGCACGTTGTTGAACACCTGCTCGGAGCCACCGCCCAAGGTAAGGGCACGCGAGCTCACGGCAACGAGCGACTGGGTGCCGCTCGTGGCGAGCACCTCGGCACCGGATTCGCTCGTGGGGTCCTTTGCCTCGTAGGAGCCCTGGACGAGCTCGGCCGCGCGGTACTCGTAGGCTGCGCCATCGGGAGCGGTGGCGGGCAGGCTCGAGAACTCGGCCGTCTTCTGAATGGCGGGATAGTTGCTTGCGCCGTCACCAATCGTCACGGTGCGCAGGCTACCGTTGAGGCTGCCGTCCTCGTTAAACGGGTTCGAGACGGGGGCGCCAAAGCTCGTGAGCCAGGACCACTCCCCGCCCGCCGTACGGCGCTGCAGCACAAAGGTGCTGGTCCAGGCATCGCCCTTGGCGCTGGTGCCGGGGCGCGTGGCCCAGGCGTTCATCTCGTCGTCCCAGGTCTTGGTGACGCGCACCTTGGTGGACGAGACGAGCCTGTTGGTGATCGTGGACATGACGTACTCGCCGTCGCTCTTCGTCGAGCTCGACTCGACCTGCGAGGGCTGGTAGGAGCCAGTGACATCGGAATAGGTGCCGTCATCTGCGGGGTTGGGCAGGTCGACGACCTGCTGCACACCGTTCTTGTCGTACACGAGGCGACTCTCGACCACGCGATACTCGATCTGGCGGGTCTGGACGGCATCGCCCTCGCCCACGGTAGCCGTCACCGGGAGGTCTCTCCAGACCTTATCGAATGACACGGAGTTCCAGTTCCCCGCGGAAACGCGATCAACCGTATTCTGGTCGTTGGGCAACACATAGCCATCCGGACATTCGAAGTTGGAGAAGTGTTTTGCCTGCTCGAGGTTCGTGCCCAGATAGGTGTTGAACGTAAGGCCGGCATCAGCCCAATCGCTCCACCCATCCCCGTCCGTGCTCACGCGCGCCTGCAGCGTGAAGTAGGCCACGGGGCGCTGCGACCAGGCGTCGGAGGCATCGTCTGCCCAGACCTTGGTGAAGCCCACCTTGGTCTTGAGGTAGTTGTCGATTGCGCCCACCTGGAGCGGTGCCTCCGTTCCGGTGTTGAAGTTTGCCATGTCCACCGTGCCGCCGTTGGCGCCAACGTTGTAGTTACCGTCGACGTTCTTCTCGCGCACCTCATAGGTCCAGTAGGTGCCATTGGGGGCAATGCGCTCGAGGTTCTTGATGGTGTAGGCCCAGGCGTTGGCGCCCGCGTTGTAGTTCCACTCAATGTAGGCGGGGCCATCGGGGTCGCTGGACTGCAGCACGACGTCGCCGTTGTTGGTGGCGTCGTGCTGACCGTCCGCATAGCGACGCGTCACCTGCAGGTCGACGTGGCCGGGTCGCGTGCCCGCAATGTTGTCCTGGTCGTACCAGCTCTTAGTGCCCGTGAGCGAGCCCAGGTCTTCGGCGTCACCGGTATAGGTGTTCTCGAACGTGACGTCGGGCGTATGGTCGCTGGCGATGATGGTGCCCCTGGGCTGGTAGAAAGAAGCGGCGTTGTCATCCTTGGCCGCAGGGGCATCAAGGTCGTCGGAGCACGACGAGCCATCGGCAAGCGAGCCTGCGCCCTGCCAGAAGTACTTGAGGTCGCTCGAGCCACGGTCAAGGTCGCCCGTGCCCACGCGCGTCAGGTAGCCATCCAAGGGCTGCTCGGCCACATAGTAGACCCAGTAGGTGCCCGCAGGCGTATAAATGTCGAGGTCCGTAAAGTCGACCGTGCGCTCGAGCTGCCCGTCCTCGTTGGCGCGGGCACTCGAGTTGTCGAGGGTCTTGGTACCCACGAGCTGGGCCACGGACTTGGTGCCGTCGGCCTTAACGTAGTAGCGATAGAGGGCAAAGGTGCAGTTGGTCACGCGGTCGCCCGGCTCAAGGTTGCTGAAGAGCTTCTTGACGGTGAGGTTGCCCTTCTGGGAGGCGTTGTAGACGTTACCCACCATGAAGCCGCGCCACGAGCCATAGGTGACATTGTAGATCTTACCCGCGGCGTCCTCGGGGGTCTTGTCCGAGGCAATGGCGTCGGACACGTCATAGCCGCCGGGCGCGTCGGAGCCGTCGGCCTCCTTCTGGATGAGGCCATCGATGATCTCGCGGATGCGGTACTCGTAGACGCGACCGTAGCGGTCGTAGACCGGCAGGCTCACACCACCCTCCTGGCCCGAGGTGTTGTTGCCGTAGGTGTTCATGACGAAGGCATAGCGGTTGCCGCGCATCAGGGAAAGGTCGCTCGTCCATGCCACGGCCGTCTTGCCATCCGCAACGTCGTAGTTGGGGGTGCCGCTCGAGTCGTAGCTCGCCACGGTGTAGCTGCCCTTGGTAGAGCCGACCGTGAGGCCAAGCTCACCCCAGTCGTTGCCGCCAACGACCCAGGAACCGCCATCGTCGTAGTGGCCACCCTCGACGCGTCGCTGCAGGTAGAAGGTGATGTCGGGCAGATCTGCCGCCTCAAAGCCTGCGGGCAGGTTGGCCCAGACCTTGCCACCCTCGGCAGACATGGTCTGCTCGAGGCGGAAGTTGAACGTGCCGTCCTCGCGCAGGGCGTTCGAGGTCTCGGAGCCGGGCACGATGCCCGAAACGTCGACGTAGTCGGGCGAGCCAGCCTTGAACGGGTCGCTCTCGTTGGCGCTGTCCCAGGTGGCGCTGCCGGGGTAGCCGTTGTTCTTGGGGGCGTTCTCGCTCGCATCATAGGTGAACCAGGGGTCGGCGTAGTTGAGGTTCTTGACCGTGGCGTCTGCCTGCGAGTGGTTCACGGTGGCATAGTAGACGATCTCGCCGCCGTGCTCGTCGTACTTGGGGAGGTTGCTCACCTCGACGTACTGGTTGTAGAGCGGGTCGGCGCCCTCATCGCTCATGGGGTTCCAGTCATAGTGCTGGTATCCCGGTACCGCCTCGACGGTGTAGGTAGGGCTGCCCGCATCGTCGAGGACGGGCTTGCCCTCCTCATCGTACTGGTAGACGCGGCGGTACAGCGTGAGGTAGATGTCGAAGCGCTGGTCGAGATTGTCCTGAACGTAGTGGTCGTACCAACGGGTGTTGAAGCGCACGGTCTTGGTGGCGCTGCGCGTGTTCTCAAACGAGAACGACGAGTAGTCGAGGTGGTGCCAGGCCGACCCCTCGCCCTCGAAGAAGTCGTCGCGACCCGTCTGTCGGCTCGCGTAGTCCACCGCTCGGTCACGGTCCAGTGCAGGACGTTGCCGTCCATGTCGTACTTGGGCAGGTTCTGCACGATGTAGTAGCTCTGGGTGGTGCCGGTCTCACGGCTCACCTTCAGGCTCAGGCCATGGCCGTCTTCGGACACCGAGGCATTCTGGCCAATGACGATGGGCGTCCGAGCAAATGCGCCATCAAGGTCGCTGGAGTCTTCGGCACCATTGCGACTGACGCTCTCCTCGCCAACAAGCGGCAGGTTGCCCATGCCGTCGGTGTGGGTGGAAACGGCGCCGCTGCCGTTATAGACGAACGTAACCTTGTCCTCGTCGTTGGTGATGGTGAAGTTGGCGCTGGGACGCTCGCCAGCCATGGCGCCCGCGTCCTCCCAGTCCTTGAAGATGTTGATCTGCTGTAGGCCCACGCGGCGGTTCAGCACGACATTGGCCTCAAGCACGTCGGACCAGCCATAGCTCACCTCGTAAGCATAGCCGCTTGTGAGCATGCGGTCGTTGGTGCCCGTCCAGGAATTCAGCAGGGCCTTGTACTCGACGATGCCTTCGGCTGCAAGCTCGGCGCACTTCTGCTTCGTGACCATGCGCGTCGCGCCGGCGGGCACGGGCTCGGTGGGGTCAGACGTGTCGTCGGTCGAGAGCTCGCAGAGGTAGACGTCGTCCTCCGTGAGGCCACCCACGCCAATGATGGCCTCGGCGTACCAGTCGTTGGCGGTGCTCAGGTCTACGCTCGTGATAAGTTGCCCGGCGTTATAAGCAAGCCGGCCGTCAGTGGAGTAGGTGTCCCTCTTGGCAAAGACGCCAACCCTCACGGGCACGCGGGCGGAGTTGTTGCCGCCGTCTTTCCAGTCCTTGCCCACGCGGATGATTGACGAGTCGCCACCGGTCTGGGGCCTGTTGTAGATCTTGGTGGTCTTGGTGTCCTGGTCGTACTCGTGCGTGGTGCTAAAGCCGAGGGTGTCATCCTCGAGCACCTGATAGGTGTAGCGGTGCCCCTCGGGCGAGAACTCGGGCAGGTTCGAGAAGTCGAGGTGCCAGGGAGACGTCTCCTGCACCGTCGAGGGTGACGAAACGATGCCCATGTCCCACAGGTCGACCTCGTCGCCCATCATGGCAGAGCCGTCGGGGTTCATGAGGTCGGTGGGTTCGTCGTCGGGCTTGCCGTCGAGCTGGTACTTGCCGATGAGCTCGCCGTCGCGCACGAGGCGCACGGTGACGGGGCCAACCCCGCGGTTGTCGTAGGGCTTCTCGTCCTGGGTGTAGATGATGTCATCGTTCTCGTCATACTCAACGTCGCCGCCCGCGTCGACCTTGGCCCAGTACTTGTCGACGTGGCGGTCGGTCGTGTTGGCGTAGCGGTTGGTGATCGTGCCCGTCTTGGGGTCGTTGTTCGAGACGAACGTGACGCTCTCGTCCTCGCCATCCTCGTTGGTGAAGTAAAGGAAGAAGATGCCGCTCATGCCGTCATCGGACGAAAAGTAGAAGCTGGGCTCGCCACCCTTCTCGACGTTCGTCTCGACCCAACGGTAGACGTACTCCTCGCCGTGCTCGTCGTAGGCGCCATAGTTGCCCGTGAGGGTCTGGGTGAGGTTCTCGGCGCTCCAGCCCGAGAGTTCCTGGACCGTGGGCGTCTCGCCCGGGGCAGCCTCGAAGTCGGTCCACTCGTAGGTGCCGATCCAATTGCCGTCCTCGTCGTACATGGGGTCGTAGTTGAGCTCCCACACACCCGAGCCCGGCTCGGACTCGTGGACGTGGCGCTTGAGGATGCGCTGGCACTTGAGCGTCACCGTGACGTCAGAGAGCTGGTCCTGGAAGGCCGCGGCGTCCCACGTCTTGGTGGCCTTTTGCTGGGTGATTTTGGAGCGCACGTTGGTGACGGTGCCGCCGTCGTAGATGGGCGTGTCGCCGGCAGGACGGGTCGTGGCGCTCTCCTGGGCGCCCTCGCGATTGGAGCGGTCGGGGTTCCAGTACCCGGGGACGGCGTCGGAGCCCGCGTCGACGGAGCCGTCCTGGCGCACCGTGCCCGCAATCTGCTGGTAGTCGCCGCCGTCCATGGTCTCGCGCACGAAGTAGATGTAGGGATATCCGTCCTGGTCGTACTTGGGCAGCTCCAAGTTACCGGCGGTCGCCTCGAGTCTCTCGGCGATGTCGACCGTGGCGTTGTTCTGGGGAACGTCTCCGTTGACGCCACCCATCTGTGCCGCACCCAGGGCGGCGTTTTGCTCGGCCGTCATCGTGACGCTGACGAAGTCGCCGTTGTCGGCCTGCACCTGCGAGGCGACGAGCGAACTCTGGCCCTGTTTGTCGGAGTAGCGCCAGAGGGTGTAGGTGGTGGAGGGGCGGGCGCTCGGATCGTCGTCGAGCCAGACCTTGGTGGCGTCAAACGACGTGTTGCCCGCGCGCGTCACGGTCATCGCGCCGCCGTTGAGACTGGCCGAAGCATCGGCCGACCCTCCCGTAGCACCCTCGCTCGAATACCAGACCTGATAGTAGTCGCGGTAGCCGTCGACGTTGGAGTTCTCGACTTCGTCCATGCTCAGGCGGAACTCGAGGCTCTGCTGGCTCTGGGTAAAGACGGGTGCGTACATGCTCAGCAAGTAGGTGGTCCTGGAGGAGCCGCCCTGCTGCGAGAACGTGGCGCCTGCCCAGTGGAAGAGCTGGGTAAGGTCGTCGCCCGAGTAGGACTGGTCCTTCTGGCCGTTCTTCATGGCGTCGACGTGCAGGTGGTTGGCAAACGTCGTGCCGCCCGCGAGCGGCGTCGAAAGCCACTCGTCAAGGTTGTCGACGTAGCTAGAGTTGCGGCCGAGGTTGAGCACGACGGTGAGCTGCTGCTTCTGCACAAGCGCCAGGCACTCGCGCTCGAACGGCGCGGATTGGGCGCCAAAGTAGCCGTCCTTGAGCACGATGTAGGTAGGTTCGTCGGCATCGGAGTCATAGATAAGGGCGTTGTCCTCGACCTTGGTGCCCTCGGGACCGGCCGTCTCGTGGCAGATGCCGTAGGTGATCTTCTTGCTTGAGGTATGGGTGTCCTGAATGGGCTTGCCATCCGCGTCGACACCGGTCGTCACCGTGGTGGTGACGACCTCGCTCGGCAGGCCCGTTGCGGCCGTGGCGGTGTACTCGTTGGTGCCCGTGACGTTGACGTCAACAAGCTCGGGCTCAAGGCCGTACTCGAAGGGGGCGGCCTTGCGGATGGCGTCGAGCTCGTCTTGCGTCATGCCAAGCAGGCGCTGCGCATCGGCCGAGACGGAGCGCCCGTCTGTGGTGAGCGGGTAGCGGGTGTCGTCACCCTCGATCTGGAAGTAGAGGCGGTACTCGCGGCGCGCCTCGAGCTCCTCGGCGCTCGGACGGACGACGTTGTTGTTGTCGGCCCAGGCGGTCACAAAGGGCGTGGCCGCGGCGGAGCGGTCCGTCGAGGGGGCGATGGTCGTCGTGGGGCCAGCGGGCTGGGAGGGCTCGCTGGCATTGTTGTCGCCTGCGTCAGCGCCGTCCTGCTCGTCGACCAGCAGGTTGAGGGCGCGGACGACCTGCTCGCGGCCGGGAAGCGTGAGGTCGCGCGTGCGCACGCTGGCGTTGGTGGGCGTCTGGAGCGTCCAGGTGAGGGTCGAGGCGGCGTCCGAGACGAGCATGGAGTCAACCGTGACGTCGAGCGATGCCACGGCGACGAGCGAGGCGCCCAGGTTCGTGCCGGCCTGCTGGTCTGCGGCGAGCGTCACGCGGAACTTGCCGGCCGCAACGCGGCCCTCGGCCACCTGCGTGGCGGTGGGGTTGCCCTGCTCGTCTGCCGCATAGAGGGCAACGGGGGCCGCATCGTCCGCGAGGGCGATGCCGTCGGGCAGCGTCACGTCAAAGGTATCGCCCGCGAGCAGCACGCCCGTGAGGCCGGCGTCTGCCGTCTGACGGGTGGCATCGAGGTCGACCCTGAGCGAGAGCGCAGCGGCGATCTTCTCGGGCAGGGTCACGGCGTCGAGCGAGGTCGCGGCCGTGAGGCCGTCCGTCGCGGTCTTATCGTAGGCAAGCGAAAGGCCATCGGAGCCAAGCACGAGCGCGTCGGTGTCTGCCGTGAGGTCCACGGGCGCGGTGCGAGGCCCTCCGTCCTGCTCGCCCGCCACGGGAGCGGCAGCGGCGTCATCGGAGTCGCCGCCGTCGTCATCGCCCGCAGGAAGCGAGGCCGCGATTTGCTCGCCCAGGTCCTGCATGCCCTCGGCGATGGCCTCGGTGGTGTTGGCGCCATAGATGGCCTGGAATATCAGCACCCAGGTGAGGAAGAAGGCGAGTCCCTTGCAGGCGCCATGGCGCATGCGCTCCCTCCCCTCGCCGGAAAGAAGGGTCTGGCGAACTCGACGGGCGAGCCTGTCCACGATTACTCCGATCGGTCATATGCAGTCGGGAAACAGGCTCCGAATGCCCCCCCCCCGAGTATTTCATAGGTATAGACGTTCATAACTTTATCAAAATAGGTGGCAAAACGTTTTGCCCCTCCCCCAGTTTCGCAGGTCTTACAAGTTGCAGAAATCAACGCAACAAGGGCGCAGCCAGACGGCCACGCCCTCGTCAACGCTTGTTAATTTGTTGCTGGGACAATAAAGCCCGTAGCCTTATCGTCCCAAACCGCAGGAAAAGTGGGACAGAAAGGCTACGGGCGGAAGTGTCCCAAGTACTGGTTAGGCCAGCTCGGCCACCGCGGCCTTGAGCTCCTCGGTGCGGTTCGTGGCCTCCCAGGTGAAGTCGGGGTCCTTGCGGCCAAAGTGACCGTAGGCGGCCGTCTTGGCAAAGATCGGGCGGCGCAGGTCGAGGTCGCGGATGATGGCGCCCGGGCGCAGGTCAAAGACGCGCTCGACGGCACGCTCGATGGTGCGGTCGCTCACGGTGCCAGTGCCCTTGGTGTCGACGAGCACGGACAGCGGGTGCGCCACGCCAATGGCGTAGGCCAGCTGCACCTCGCACTTGTGCGCCAGGCCCGCGGCCACGATGTTCTTGGCGACCCAGCGCGCGGCATAGGCGGCCGAGCGGTCGACCTTGGTGCAGTCCTTGCCCGAGAAGGCGCCGCCGCCGTGGCGGCCCATGCCGCCGTAGGTGTCGACGATGATCTTGCGGCCGGTGAGACCCGTGTCGCCCATGGGGCCGCCCACGACGAAGCGACCGGTGGGGTTCACGTAGATGTCGGCGTCCCTCCAGGGGATGTTCGCCGCGTCAAGCACCGGCGCGATGACGTGCTCGGTGACGTCGGCCTTGATGACGGCCATGTCGTCGACCTCGGGGTCGTGCTGGGTTGACACGACGATGGCCGAGACCTCGACGGGGCGGCCCTGCTCGTAGCGCACGGTCACCTGGGTCTTGCCGTCGGGGCGCAGGTAGGAGAGCTCACCGCTCTTGCGCACGTCTGCCAGGCGCTTGGCGAGGCTCTGGGCCAGGTAGATGGGCATGGGCATGAGCACGTCGGTCTCGTCGGAGGCGTAGCCAAACATCATGCCCTGGTCGCCCGCGCCGATGAGGTCGAGCGGGTCAGTGGTGCGGCCGGCCTGCGCGTCGAACGACTCGTCGACGCCCTGGGCGATGTCGGGGCTCTGGCCGTGGATCATGTTGATGACGCCGCAGGTGTCGCAGTCAAAGCCGTACTTGGCACGGTCGTAGCCTATTCTGCGCAGCGTCTCGCGGGCGATCTCTGCCACGTCGACGTAGGCCTGAGTGCGGATCTCGCCGGCGACGACCACGGTGCCGGTGGTCACGAACGTCTCGCAGGCGCAGCGCACCTCGTCGACGTTGGCGGGCTGGCCGCTCGGCGAGATGTAGCCCTCGGCCTGCAGGCGCGCTTCCTTGGCAAGGATCGCGTCAAGCACGGCGTCGCTGATCTGGTCGCAGATCTTGTCGGGGTGGCCCTCGGTGACCGACTCAGACGTGAAGTAGTAGCTCTCGTTGGTGGACTCGCTTGCGCTCATCCCTTCTCCCTTCTGGCGGGCGTGCCGCCACGTTGTGGGCGCCGCGCGCGGGCGGGCGCCCCGGAGACGAAAAACGTCCCCTCACCTGTGCAAGGGGACGTCGATGACGCGCGAGTCATGCTTCCCCCGTCTTCCGGCCAGCAAGGCCGCCGAGAATTGGCACCCTGCCAGCGGGGCTGGTGGGTTGTCGGAGCGTCATCGGGCTCGGTCCCTCGGCTCTATGCGCCATGTGCGGGCCTCAACGCGCAAGGCCGGCGGCGCCTCTTGACGAGCGCCCTTTCGGGCCTGAACAGTGTATTCCCACAGGGACGCTGTGTAAACAAAGAAATTATGTAAACTTCTCAGCTACGGCCCCACTTATTGTCAAGCTGTTAGGGTATATCACGCTTGTTTGCGGGTGCGTGCGGCGCGCGCCACCGCGCATGCCCGCGCCAGTTCCATAAAGTCAGCGCTTCTCGCATACTTATATAAGTTGTATGAGTGCGAGAGAGGTGCCGGCAGCTCGACCTCAGGCAAGGAGTCTCCAAGTGAGAACTGCGTTCAAGATCTTCAAGCGCGACCTCAAGCGAATCCTCGTGAACCCGGTCGCCATCGTCATCGCTATCGGCGTGGCGATCATCCCCTCCCTCTACGCCTGGTTCAACATCCTGGCGAACTGGGACCCCTACGAGAACACCTCGACCGTGCCCATCGCCGTCGTCATCGAGGACGAGGGCGCAGACATCGGCGACATGGGCTACATCAACGCCGGCGACATGATCGAGGACCAGCTCAAGGAGAACGACCAGCTGGCCTGGACCTTCGTAGACTCCGAGGACGAGGCGCTCGACGGCGTCAAGGCGGGCACCTACTACGCCGCCTTCGTCGTGCCGAGCGACTTCACCGCCTCGCTGGGAGATATCCTCGATGGCGACACCAACCAGGCGCACATCACCTACTACGTGAATGAGAAGGTCAACGCCATCTCGCCCAAGGTCACCGACACGGGCGCCACCACCCTCGAGAACCAGATCGCCAACCAGTTTGTCGAGACGGCCTCGCAGACCATCGTCGACAAGGTCTCGGCCCTCTCCGGCTCCATGCTCAACGCCACCAACAACGCCGTGGCCACCGCCGCGGGCGACCTCACCGACGTCCAGAACCTGCTCACGGGCCTTACCGGCGACCTCGACGGCGCGCAGGGCCTCATCAGCGAGGCTCGCGGCACCATCTCGAGCGCCCGCTCCACCCTCTCGCAGGTGAGCGGCTCCACCACCTCGCTCTCAGACGCCCTGGGCCAGTCGATGGACACGCTCTCCACCACCCGCATGCAGGCGCAGGCCCTGGGCGCGCAGCTCTCGAGCGCGTTGGGCACCGGCGTCACGAGCGTCACGGGCATCTCGAGCCAGGCCAACTACGACATCGGCCAGATCTGCGGCAACATCGGCTGGGCGCAGGGCCAGCTCGACGGTGCCATCTCGCAGGCGGGCGCCCTGGGCGGCTCTACCCTCTCCACCGTGCGTGCTCAGCTCGTGAGCGTGCGCGACAAGGTTAACACCGCCATCCCCGACGGCACCCCCGGCAAGGCCGACGCCCTCGCGAGCCTCGACTTGGCCATCGCCGCGCTCGACGGCGTCACCGGCGACCTCTCGGGCAAGCTCGACGGCCTGCAGCAGACCTCCGACGCCATCAAGGCCGGCAACGACGCAGTGAGGAACCTCTCGGACAGCGTGAACGACGCCGTCCAGAGCAGCGCCCAGACCCTCACGCAGCTGCAGGGCACGCTCGCCACCACCACGATGCCCGCGCTCTCCAACTCGCTCGACGCCTTTGCTGACGCCGGTGGCCAGCTGCAGGGTCTCTCGCGCTCGCTTGCCCCCATGCTCACGCAGGTGGACGCCACGCTGGGCCAGCTCGACAGTATGCTTGCCCAGAGCTCAGATGCCCTCTCCAAGACCTCCGCGGCCGTGAGCTCCGCCGCAGACGGCGTGGGGACGCTCGCGGCAGACACCGCGGCCCTCCAGAGCGCCGAGACCATGAAGCTCCTCAAGGACGCCATGGGCCTCGACGCCGAGCAGGTGGGCCAGTTCATGGGCTCGCCCGTCGAGATGGTCTCGCAGCCGATCTTCCCGGTCGAGAACTACGGCAGCGGCGTCACGCCGTTCTACACCAACCTCGCCCTGTGGGTGGGTGGCATCGTGCTCGTCGCCATCTACAAGCTCGAGGTCGACGACGAGGGCATCGGCTCGTTCAAGCCATGGCAGGGCTTCTTTGGCCGCTGGCTGCTCATGAACCTCATCGGACAGATCCAGGCTATCATCTGCTGCGTGGGCGACATCCTGCTGGGCATCCAGTGCCTGAACCCGGTGGCCTTCGTGTTTGCCGGCATGGTCGAGAGCTTCGTCTACGTCTTTGTGGTCTACGCCCTCTCCGTGGCGTTCAAGCACATCGGCAAGGCGCTCGCCGTCCTCATCGTCATCCTGCAGATCCCGGGCGGCTCGGGCACCTACCCCATCGAGATGCAGCCCGACTTCTTCAAGGCCATTCACCCGTGGCTGCCCTTCACCTACGGCATCAACGCGATGCGCGAGGCCATAGCGGGCTTCTACGGCGGCTACTACGGCTTTAACCTCGCGATGGTGCTCGTCTTCCTCATCCCAGCCGTGTTCATCGGCGTCACGGCGCGCAGGCACCTGCTCAACATCAACGCCCTGTTCGACCGCAAGCTGGGCGAGACGGACCTCATGATCTCGGAGCGCACGGGCCTCGAGGGCGCACACTTCCGCCTGTCGACCATAGTCAAGGTCATCCTGCACTCGACCGACTACAAGCAAACCTTCCTCGAGCGCGCGGCGAAGTTCGAGCTCATGTACCCCACCCTCATCAAGCGTGGGTTCGCGGCCCTCATCTGGTTCCCGCTGCTCATGCTGGTGCTGGTGTTTGTGACGCCGTTCAAGTTTGCCCTGCTCATCGCCTGGATCATGTCGCTCGTCGTCATCTGCACGTTCCTCATCGTGGTGGAGTACTTCCACTCCCGCGTGGCCGAGAAGACCACCCTCGCCGACATGACGCGCGAGGACCTCTTTGCCCTGCTCGACGACGAGCTGCGCCAGGAGTTCATGGCCTTCGCGCCCATCGACAAGATCTTGCTCGAGCGCAAAACCGACGCGCCTGCCGCCCCCATCCCGCACGACGCAGACGGGCCCCTGAGCCCCGCCGCCGCGTGGCACGCCGTGACTCTCACGGACGATGCCGAGGTCAGCGAGGAGCGCAGCGCAGACAACGCCAATGCACACGACGGATCCGAGAAGGGAGGCGAGGCGTAGGATGTCCAAGATCTTTCAGCTCATCAAGCGCGACCTGTCGAGCATCCGCGGTAACGTCATCGCCCTCGTGGTACTCGTGGGCATGATCGTGGTGCCCACCTTCTACGCCTGGTTCAACATCGCGGGTTCCTGGGACCCCTACGGCAACACCGCCAACCTCAAGGTGGCCGTAGCCAACTCCGACAAGGGCTTTAGCTCGGACATCCTGCCCATCGAGCTCAACTTTGGCGAGCACGTCGTGGCAGACCTGCGCAAATCGACCTCCATTGGTTACACCGTGACGACCGAGCAGGAGGCCATCGAGGGCGTGCGCTCCGGCGAGTACTACGCCGCCGTGGTGATTCCCGAGGACTTCTCGACCGACATGATGACGGCGCTGTCGTCCAACCCGGTGAAGCCTCAGGTCAAGTTCTATCAGAACGAGAAGAGCAACGCGATTGCCCAGATCGTGACCAACAAGGCGAGCACCGCCATCGAGAGTGACATCGACGCCTCGTTCGCCGAGTCCGTGACCACCGTAGGCTCGGGCGCGCTCGAGCAGCTGGGCGGCATCCTCGACGACGACAAGCTCTCCGAGGTGGCCGACAAGCTCGACGACGCCATCTCGCGCGGCTGCGACACGCTCGCCTCGACCGCGAGCGACATCCGCGGCTTTGCCGACATCCTCTCCTCCACGCAGGGCCTGCTCGACTCCGGCTCGGGCTCGTTCTCGAGCTCGCTGTCCTCCACCCTCGACGTGAGCGACACCCTGCAGGCGACGGCGAGCAACGTGCGCGACCTCGGCAACGCCCTCGACGGCACCACCGACTCGCTGAACGACGCCCTGGCGAGCAGCGCCGGCAGCATCGACTCGGTGGGCAGCGCCATCGACGCCGCACTCGATGCGGCCGACAAGCCCACGAGCGATCTGAGGGACGCCCTGGGCCGCGCGGCAGACCTCGCCACGAGCAACGCCACCAAGCTGAGTGGCCTCGCCGTTAAGCTCGACAACACCGCCGCCTCGGCCTCCACCGCAATGGACAACATCGACGCACAGCGTCAGGCCCTCGACCCCACCGCCGCCGACTACGCCATCCGCTACGAGGCCCTCACCCGGGCCTACAACGCGGCCGCGAGCCTGCGCGACAAGGTCACCGAGAACGCCAAGCGCCTGCGCACTTCCGCAGACGAGATGACCACGCTCGCGACCAAGCTTGGAGAGGCACAGACCAACATCGACAGCGTGCGCAACAACACCGAGCAGGTGCGCGACGAGCTCAAGAGCGCCGTCGAGACCGCCAAGGCAGGCATCGGCCAGGTCCAGGGCACCTACGAGGCAGACCTCAAGGGCACGCTCGCGACGCTTGCGGGGCAGATCTCCGAGGCGTCCTCGGGTGCCGACGCCATTGTGGCGAGCCTCGATGACACGCTCGGCTCCGTGGGCTCGACGGCCAGCGCTGCCGCCTCGACGCTCGGCGACGCCACGAGCTCGCTCAACAGCACCGCAGACGCCCTCGAGAAGGCCGCTGGCCAGCTCTCCAACCTGCACACGAGCCTGCGCGCCGCGCTCGACTCCGATGACCTGCAGCAGGTACGCGACATCCTCACGGCCAACCCCACCTCACTCGCCGAGTTCATCTCCTCGCCCGTCTCGGTCGACCGCACGCCCCTCTATGCCATCGAGAACAACGGCAGCGCCATGGCGCCCTTCTACACGACGCTCGCCATCTGGATTGGCGGCGTGGTGCTCGCGGCTCTGGTTAAGACCAACCCGAGCGAGAAGATCGCCGAGGAGCTGGGGCTCAACCCCACGCAGGGCTATCTCGCCCGTCTCTTTCTCTTTGCGCTGGTGGGTCTGCTGCAGAGCTCGCTCATCTGCGCCGGCGACCTTTACTTCCTAGGGACGCAGTGCGCCAATCCCCTGCTGTTCTTTGTGGCCTGCTGGGTCGCGAGCTTCACGTTCGTGAACATCATCTACGCGCTCACGGCGTCGTTTGGCGACGTGGGCAAGGCCATCGCCGTTGTACTCATGGTCATCCAGGTGGCGGGCTCGGGCGGCACGTTCCCGGTGCAGATGCTTCCCCAGGCCTTCCAGGCGATCTATCCGTTCCTGCCCTTCGTCCACGCCGAGAACGCGATGCGCGCCGCGATGTTTGGTCTCTACGGCAACGATTTCTGGACCTGCCTGGGCACGCTCGCGCTGTTCATCATCCCGTCGCTTTTGCTGGGTCTCGTGCTGAGGCGCCCCATCATCCACCTCAATGAGTGGGTCGAGAAGAAGCTCGAGAGCACCAAGATCATGTAGCGGGGCCTGGCCGGTCGTGTTGCCTCGAGACGCGGCCGACACATACGCACGCCAACGGGCGCCAGCGACCAATCGTGTCGCTGGCGCCCGTTTGTTTGCGGCTCGATATGGTCCGTCTTCTTTGAGGTAGACAGAGTCAGCTAATAGCAATATATGGCCGCTGACAACTACGCCAGAGTCGGTCGTTTGCTGCAAACGGCAGGCCAGCAGCAAGCAGCGGCCATACACAAATCGGTCGTTTGCTGCATACGACATTTCGGCAGAGAGGAAATCAAGCAGAAGTTGAGCTGCTTGGTCTACCCAATGAATGAGAGGTCAAGCTCAGCAGGCTCGCCGCCGCGAACGCCCAGCAGCAGGTACTCGTGGTTGCCCTTGGCGCCCGTGATCGCGCTCTCGCAGCAACCCGCCACGGCAAGGCCAGCCTCATTGAGGCCCTGCGCCACGCGTTCCACGCAGGCGCGACGCACCTCAGGGCGGCGCACGACGCCGCCCTCCCCCACGTCCTCGCGAGCCGCCTCGAATTGCGGCTTCACCAGGGTAAGAAAACGCCCCTGCGGGCCCAGCAACTCGCAGACGGCGGGCAGAATCGTCATGACCGAGGTAAACGACACGTCGCACACGGCCAGGTCAAACGTCCCGCGAGTCGTGTTAGTGGGAACGTCAACGATGTTGGTGCGCTCGAGCAGCGTCACGCGCGCGTCCTGGCGAAGCGACCAGTCAAACTGCGCGTATCCCACATCGACCGACGTCACGTGGCCCGCGCCGCGAGAGAGAAGGCAGTCGGTAAAGCCACCGGTTGAGCAGCCCACGTCAACGCAGGTAAGACCGGTAGGGTCAACACCAAAGAATTCGAGGCCGCGCTCGAGCTTAAGCCCGCCGCGACTCACATACGGAATCGAGCCGCGCACATGCAGCTCGCAGCCGGGACGCACTTGCATCCCGGCGCTGGTATAACGCATTGAAGGTCCCGAGACGTCGCCGGCCATAACGGCACGCATCGCGTCGTCGCGAGACCTAAAGTACCCCTGGGCAACGAGCTCCTCGTCGAGCCTACGCTTGCCCAAGGCTATTTGCCCTCGGAAGCAACAGTCGAGGAGTCGCCCTGCTCGGCGGCGTCGGAGCCGTTGGTCGAGACAGCATCGCCGTCCTCGGCGGAAGGAGAGGAATCGTCGCCTTCCCCCACAGGCTCGGCCAGGCGCTCGCGCTCCTCCGGCGAGAAGGCGGCCTTATCGACCAGGTCAACGGCACGCGTGCCCAAAGCGATGGCCTCGTCGAAAAGGTCGAGCGAGCGCTCGAGCGAGGTGTTCTTGTCGCGCACGGCGCCAATAATCTCGTCGAGGCGCTGCGTCACGTCGGAGAAGCGCTCGTATCCCGAGGTGTCTGGACCCTTGGCCATCTGAGCTACTCGCCCTCGTTGGCCCAGGAGGGCACGTCGTCAGACGAAGAGCCAGCGGAAGCGCCCTGCTCGGCGGCAGACTCGTTCTCATAGCCATAGTCGTCATAGCCGTAGCCATCGTCGTAGGCGGCGTTCTCGGCCTCCTGGCGAGCTCGCTCCTCGGCCTCGCGGGCAGAACGCTCAGAGGCCTCGGCGGCCTCCTTGGCAGCTCGCTCGCGGGCCACGGCCACAACGTCGACGCCCTCGTCGAGCTGGGCGGCGATGCGGCCGAGGATGCCGTTCACGAAGCGAGACGACTCATCGGAGCTACCAAAGTCCTTGGCGAGCTCAACGCACTCGTCGATGCTCACCGAGACGGGCACCTCATCGTTGTGGAGCATCTCGTACAGGGAGATGCGCAGCAGGTTGCGGTCAGTCGCGGACATGCGCGAGAGGCTCCAGTTGCGCGTGGCACCAGAGAGCACGTGGTCGAGGTCGCTGCGGCACTCGTCGGCACCGCGAGCGAGGAACTCGCCATACTCGTCGAGCGGGCCGGGATCGACCGCATACTCGCCAGCGAGCACGTCGGCGACGGAACGGCCACAGGCCTCGGCCTGGAACATGAGCTGCAGCGCCTGGCAACGGGCCAGCGTGCGCCCACCGATGTGGTGAGAACGAGAAGACAAGGCTACTCCTTGGGGAAGACGAGTTCGTCGATGCAGACGTCGATGCTCGAGACGCGCACGCCAATCTGGGCGTCGACGGCGGTGGCAACGGCCTCACGCACGTCGGCGGCAAGCTTGGTGAACGGGTAGCCAAAGAAGACGGCGAGCCTCACGGTGATGGCAAGGGAGTCGTCCTCGGCAACCGTGGCCTCGACGGCATTGGTCGTCGGCTGGGGCTTGGAGGTCAGCATGGCGATGATGCCGCTCGCGATGTCCTTGCCGTAGACGGAGGCAACGCCCTCGACCTTCTCGGCCGCACCGCTCACGATCGTGGTGATGACGCTCTTGGAAACGCCCATGCCGGCGATTCTCAGCTCATTGCTCATGTCTGCCCCTTTCGAGGTGAATGAGCCCGCGCGCCGGATTGACGCGCGGGCAAGTGACGGGTGAAGCTAGACGCGGGCGACGAACTTGCCCTCGCGGGTGTCGACCTTGATGACGTCGCCCTCGTTGAGGTACATCGGGACCTGGATGACGGCGCCAGTCTCGATGGTGGCAGGCTTGCCACCGCCCTGGACGGTGTCGCCCTTGAAGCCCGGGTCGGTCTTCGTAATCTCGGCCTCGATGAACATGGGAGGCTGGACGGTCAGCAGGTCGTCATCGGCGTACATGAGCTGGCAGGTATCGTTCTCCTTGAGCCACTTGTAGTTCTCGCCGATGAAGTCCGTGGACACGGGAATCTGCTCGTAGGTGTCCATATCCATGAAGTAGTAGTTGTCGCCGTCGTTGTAGAGGTACTGCATCTCCTTGGTGGAGAGCATGACGGAGTCGAACTTGGAGCCGGCGTTGCAGGTCTGGTCGCCGATGACGCGGCCGGAGCGCAGATCCTTGATCTTGTAGCGAACGAAGGCGCCGCCCTTGCCCGGCTTGACGTGCTGGAACTCGACGAGCGTATAGATCTTGTCCTTGATCTTAAGGCCCATGCCGTTCTTGAACTCGGCGGTGCTGATCTGCTGCATCTAAAGACTCTCTTCCTGTCTTGGCCCAACGGTGGCGGGCCACATACGTTCATGCATTTGAAAATTCTAGCATACCGAGCCTGTCGATTATGTGTAGCAGCAGCTACCAGCAGCAACGCACGCACGGGACGGACGGGCACGATTCCGGCCGAGATGGTTGAGAGAGGCATGGCACCGGCCCCGCCAGTTAGAGCCCGCATTCGCAAGTGGCAAACGAAGGAGCGTCGAACCCTCGCCAGGCATGACGCCACGGCAACCAGAGCGGGGACAATAGACACGTCCCCTTGTCCCCGCTCCCCCATTGATGCAAGCAGGCACCCGCTTTTACGTGCTGGGAGGCTTCCTAGCACGTAAAAGCGGGTGCTCAAAGATTCGGACGCGTAAAAGCGGGTGCTCGATGGACCAGACGCGTAAAAGCGGGTGCTCGGGGGAGGCAGCAGAAGAACGATGAGCGCGGCAGGAGAAATGCAGCGAGCGACCCTTACTTCTTGCGGTTCACGAGGCTCTTGACGTTGCCCGGAATGCTCGCGACGCCGCGCTTGAGCACGCCAAAGAACGTGGGCGAGCGCACGAGCTTGTCGTCGCCGATGTGCTCGCGGATGGCGCGCAGCGTCTTCTTGTTGTCGCGCGTGGAAAACGAGAAGACGTTGCCGTTGAGCGTCGTGAAGACGGCGAAGCGTGCGATGGTCTTGTCGCGATTCATGACCGAGGCCGCGATGTGGTCGACGCAATCCCACGGTATCTGGATAAAGTCCTCGCGGTTGCGCTCGTTGTAGAACTCGAGCGCGCGGTCGCCCACCATCATGTCGCCGTAGGTGGCGAGGCCCATGAACGAGGTTGCCTTGATCGTGAGCTCGACCTTTGTGTTGAGTGACTGCGCCATGCGCCTCTCCTTACCAAAGAAGGCGGGCCGCCCAGAGAACTGGAGGCGGCCCGCCCAGACTTACTTGTTGTGGCAGCCGATTGCGCGGATGCCTCGCGAGCACATCTTACATGAAGCCGAGGAGACGGCCGATGATGCCCACGGCGAAGAGGGCCAGAATGATGACGATCGGGCTGACCTTCTTCTTGAGGAGCTTGCAGCACAGCAGCGTCAGCAGCACGGCGGCCAGACCAGGAATGAGCTGGTCGAGGTTGCCCTGGAGCGTGGTGGTCTTAATCTGATCAAGACCGGTCGCGCCGAGCGAGGAGTACTGCGTGAGGGCGCTCTTGATGCCATCGGCGTTGCCCTGAATCTGGGACCAGTCGATGTAGGAGCCCTCCTGCTGGGTGATCTGGGAGACGATCGGGGTGAAGGAGATCGAGACCCAGCGCTGGACCAGCGCGCCGATGATGAACATACCAAGGATGGAGGCACCCTCGGTGATCTTGCCCATCATGCCGCCGCCGAGGTCCTTGGCGATGGAGGAGCCGACCTTGTAGCCAAACTCCTGCGTGTACCACTCAAACGCCATACGAATGACGTTCCAGGCCACGAAGAACAGAATCGGGCCGAGGATGGAGCCGCCCAGCGCGAGGGACGCGCCGAGGGCGCCGAGAATCGGGCGCACGGTGAACCAGAACACGGGGTCGCCAACGCCGGCCAGCGGGCCCATCATGCCAACCTTGACGCCCTGGATGGCGGCGTCGTCAACGGGAGCACCGTTGGCGCGCTCCTCCTCGAGGGCCAGGGTCACGCCGATGACCGGGCTGGAGACGTAGGGGTGCGTGTTGTAAAACTCGAGGTGACGCTTGAGGGCGGCAACCTGGTCTTCCTTGGCCGGGTAGAGCTTCTTGATCGCGGGGATCATCGAGTAGCACCAGCCGCCATTCTGCATGCGCTCGTAGTTCCACGAGCCCTGCAGGAACTGATGACGCCACCAAACCTTCTTGCGGTCAGCAGAGGTAAGTTCAATCTTGTCCTGTGCCATGTCAGTCACTCTCCCTTCCTACTCGTAGTCGTTCAGGATGTCGCCGAGCGGGTCACCGGAGCCGCCGCCGTTACCACCCTGCTTGGCCATGTCCTTAAGGCCAAGGTAGATGAGGGCGAGCGAGATGCCGATGAGGCCAAGGGCGATGAGCGTGAGCTGGGAGATGGCGGCGAGGACGAAGCCGAGGATGAAGAACGGCCAGACCTCCTTAGTCGCCATCATGTTGATGACCATGGCGTAGCCGACTGCGGCGACCATGCCACCACCGACGGCCATGCCGCCGGACAGCCAAGCGGGCATAGCGTTGAGGGCGCTGGTGACGGCCTCAGCAGGAATGACGCAGAGCAGCGCGGCCGGGATGGCAATACGAACGCCCTGCATCAGGATGGCGACAACCTGCCAGACCTCGATGCCCTTGAAGTCGCCCTTCTCGGCGCAGGCGTCCATCGCGTGGACGATGGCGGTGGCGAGGGTACGGCAGATCATCGTGAGGAACAGGCCAGCGACGGACAGCGGGATGGCCAGGGCCACGGAGGTGTTGATCGCGGTCTGGGCGTCGGCGTTGCCACCGTTGAGGGCCAGCACCATGAGGATGGCGGAGGCGACGGAGGCGAGAGCGGCATCCGGGGCAACGGCAGCGCCGATGTTGGCCCAGCCAAGGGCAATCATCTGAAGCTGGCCGCCGAGGATGATGCCCTCCTGCAGGTGACCACTGACGAGGCCAATGAGCGTGCAGGCCACCAGAGGCTGGTGGAACTCAAACTCGTCGAGAATACCCTCCATACCAGCCAGGAGGGCAACAATGACGATGAGAATGATCGTGATTGGAGACATGAGTCAAACCCTCCCTTACTTCTGAGCGGCCAGATCGGCCTTTGCCTTCTTGAGCATGGCGTCAATGTTCTCGGAGCTGTCGGACGGAACCTTGCGGACCTCGAACTCAACGCCGAGGCTCTTGAGCTCCTCGATCGCCTTGACGTCGTCGGCGCCCATGGCGACGGCGTTGGTCACGACGACCTTGCCCACGGAGTGCGCCATCGAGCCGATGTTGACCTTCTTGATGTCGACACCGCCCTTGATGGCAGCAAGCAGATCCTGGGGGTTCTCGAAGAGAAGCATGACCTTGGTAGCACCAAAGCGCGGATCCTTCGTGACCTCGATCATCTTGCTGATGGGCACGACGTTGGCCGGAACTCCCGGGGGCGCGGCCTGCTCGATCATCGTCTTGCGCAGGTCGTCGTGGGCGACGCCATCGGAGACGACGATGATGCGGTCAGGGGCGATCGTCTTGGTCCACGTCGTGGCAACCTGGCCGTGAAGCAGGCGCGTGTCGATGCGGACGTGGGCGATCTTGATGTGACCGTCACCAAGAACCGTACCCGGGGCAATGGCGCCAGCCTTGGCAACCGGAGCCGCGACCGCAGCCGCGGGCTCGAGCGCCTCGGGAAGGACGCGCACGCCCTTGCGACCCTCGCCAACCAGGTGAGCCGCGATCTCATGCGCGGTCTTCGACGCATCCATGCGCGCCGAGTAGGCCTCGATGAGCATCGGCAGGTTCAGACCCGTGACGATGGCCCAGGAGTCGTGACCCTTGACGAGGGCGCTCGTCTGGTTGAACGGCGTGCCTCCCCAAAGGTCAACCAGGAACAGGACCTGCTCCTGGTCCTCGAGGTGACTCACGGCCTCCTCGAGTTGGGCCCTGAAGTCATCAGGACCCATGGAGGGCTCGAGGCTCACGACCGCGACGTTCCCCTGGTCACCAAAGACCATGGAACCCGTCTGACGGACGCCCGCCGCAAGCTCTCCATGACTTGCTAGGACAATCCCTACCATTCCTACCTCCCATGCAGTAATGGGGTAAACGAACGGGACAAGAGAAATAATAAGCGGATGGGCGTGAGTTGTGGACAAATCGTTTGCCAACGGTGGTTTTTTAGTTGGTTCAATCTTTAATATCGTGCGCATATATAATGCGCACCGTTTCCACTATGTAATCGAAATACTTACCAAAATAGGCTGCTTATACGGATAAGTATTGACCACATAACGTTACCGATAGGTAATCTGCAAAACATAACGCTACCGTTCATCGATTTTTTTGGCAAGTTAGAAGAAAAGCACCGGCCAATTGGCAATAACGCCATGCGCCCGGTGCCTTTTGTCAAGAAGTTGATATGCCTTCTTGATCAAACAGTGAGCTAGAACTAGCAGGGAATGACGGTGAGCTCGTGCGGGGACTCGGTGAAGGGCTCGTAGCCGTCCTCGGTGACCATGCCAAAGTCCTCGAGGCGAATGCCAAACTTGCCCGGCAGGTAGATGCCCGGCTCGATGGTGATGACGGCGCCTGCGGGGATGGGCTCGGTGTTGCGGCGGTTGAAGTTGGGCTCCTCGTGGATCTCGACGCCCACGCCGTGGCCCAGGCCGTGCTTGTAGTAGTCGCCGTAGCCGGCGTCGCTGATGACCTTGACCGAGTGGTCGTAGACGTCCTTGCCGATGACGCCCGCGCGGGCCATGGCGGCGCACTCCTCGTGGGCCTGGCGCACGACGTCATAGACGTGGCGCTGCTCCTCGGAGGGCTCGCCCACGCACACGGTACGCGTCATGTCGGCGTGGTAGTCGGCCACGGTGGCGCCGTAGTCCATGACGATCATGTCGCCCTTCTCGACCACGCGCGGGCCCGGCTGGGCATGCGGGTTGGCGCCGTTGGGGCCGCTCGCGATGATCGTGCCAAACGACAGGCCGTCGGCGCCATGGGAGAGCATGTAGTTCTCGAGCTCGGCGCGGATCTGCTGCTCGGTGACGCCCGGCTTGATGTAGCCGCAGATGTGGCGGAAGGCGGCATCGGTCACGCGCTGGGCGGCACGCATGAGCTCGACCTCCTCGGCATCCTTGACGGCACGGGCGCGGATGAGGTCGCCGTGCAGGCGCGGCAGGGCGGGCGCCACGGAGCGGGCGGCGAGGGCAACCTGGAGGGCGTCGTAGAACTCGAGCGTGCAGGTGTCCTCGACGGCCACGACGCGGGCGCGGGCCTCGACGATGCGGTCGGCCGCCCACTCCTCGGCGCCAACGATCGTCTGGTCGAGCTCCCAGGCGGTGTCCGCGCCCAGGCGCTCGCAGAAGGTGTTGTAATAGCGCGAGTCTGTGTGGAGCATCTGGCGCGTGGGCGTGATGACGGCGGTGTGGGCCACCTCGTCGTCGAACGTGCGCTCGCAGCCGGTGAGCCAGCGCAGGTCCGGGTTGTTGCGCAGAATCACGGCGTCATAGCCGCGCTTCTCCATGATGGCGCGCAGCTTGGCCACGCGCGCGGCACATGCCTTCTCGTCTGCCATGTCTGTCCTTTCGACGAATGGGACAATAGGTGCCTGGCATCTATTGTCCCAGGTATGGGAACCAAAGTAAGAATGCGTGGCGAGAGGAGCGGGTCTCTCGCCTTGGGCGCGGCGTTAGGCCTCGCGGGCGCGGCGGCGGGCCAGCTTACGGCGCGACTTGCACCAGGCGCCCAGGTGCTCGGCGATCATGTCGTCCTCGAGCGAAGTGAAGCGCACGCGGCCAAAGCCGAGCGGCAGCGGGATCATGCAGCGGTTCGAGCGCTGAAGCTCATCTGCCTTGAGCGCGGCGGCGAGCTCGACGGGGTCGAGCACGCAGGCGACCTCGGCAAGGCCGAACTTCTCGAGCAGGGCGTCCTGGGTGAAGACGAAATCGACCAAGGCCTCATCGGGCGCCTGGCGTGCGGCGGCAAGGCGGCCCGAGATGCGCAGTGCCTCGGCGAAGAGGCGCGCGGTGCCGGGCCTCTCCTCGACGAGGAAACGCTCGTCGGCGGCGGGGGCGCCGTCGAAGGCGCGCTCGAGGGCACGGCCCACGCAGCGGCCGTAGAGGATGCCCTGACGCATGGCGAGGGCACTCGAGGAGGCCACGCGGGCGCGCGCCTTCGTGACGTCGAGGATGGCGTCGACGAGCTCGGCCTCGCGGGCCGCGATGATGCCGTCGGCGCGGACGCACAGCTCGGAGAAGGAGTTCTCCCCCGCCGCGACGCAGCCGGCGACCATCACGGCGCGACCCATGAGCTCGCCATCCGTGTCGCGGCCCGCGGCCATGACCGAGGGGTCGCAGATGGCGAAGCGCGCGTTGCCGCGGCACGAGAGCATCTCAGGCGCGCCGGGGGCGTCGATGGCGCGTGGCGTCACAGTGACGTCGACCGCGCCGTCGAGCGTCGTGGGAACGGCCACGACGGGCGAGCCGGTGTGCCAGGTGGCCCCGGCGAAGATCGCGGCGGAGATGACGTCGGCGTCGCCCACGACGACAACCGGGTCGTCGGCCGTAACGCGCACCCCACTCATTGCCTCGTAGAGGTGCTGCACGCAGGCAAGGCTGCGGCTCGCGCGGCCCGCCATGGCGCTCGTGATTCTCACGGTAAAGCCCTGGTCGACGAGCAGCCTGCGGCAGTGCTCGACCAGCTCGGCGTCGGCGTCCTCGCCCTGGACGAGAAGGGCGCGGCAGGGCTTGCCGGCCGCGATCTTGGCGGCCTGGCCCAGCTGCTCGAGGGCGCCCGTACCCACGCGCATGTCGCACGAGCCCGTACGCATCACGATGGACTGGCGGCGCACGACAGGCGCCGGCTCGGGCGCAGCAGCCGGCGCCTCGGGCTGCTCGGACACCTTGACCTCGCTCGTCTCGTCACTCATAGCAGTCCCCTTTCCCAGAGCAGCCCCGCCACGTCATAGGCAACCTGCTCGAACGTCTTTCCAGAGATAGAAACGCGGTAGTCGGCCGCCTCCTCGTAGAGCGGGCGGCGGTGCGCGTAGAGCGCGCGGGCGTGCTCGAGGTCTCCCAGGTCCGGGCGCTTCTCGGGCCGGCGGATCTGGCGCAGCGAGTCCTCGAGAGTGCCGTCGAGATAGACGATGCTGCCCATCTCGTGCATGATGCGGGCGTTATCAGGCCCCTCGACGATGCCGCCGCCGCAACTCACCAGCAGGCTCTGGCGGCTCCTCAGGCTCTCGAGCGAGCGCGTCTCGGCACGGCGGAAGGCCGCCTCACCACGCGTCTCGAAGATGCGCGCCACGCTCTCGTGCAGCTCGCGTTCGACCATGCGGTCGACGTCGACGAACGAGCGATGGAACATGTTGCCGAGGTTGCGCGCGACCGTCGTCTTGCCGGCACCGAGAAAACCGATGAAGAAGACGTGGTCACAGCCGCGGTGGCCAAGACCCGCGCTGTCCTTGTCCATGTGTGAGGCCACCTCCCCCGCTCGCAAAGAGCACTGCCGGCACCCGTGACGGCGAGCCGGCAGTACGACCACAGCAATACATGAGATTCTAGCGCAGCGAGGGCGCAAGACCTATTGGACAAGCCCGCCAAGAAGCGCGTCGAGGGCGCACGACTTAATAGACAAGCCCGCCAAGAAGCGCAGCGAGGGCGCACGACCTAACGGAGGAGGGCTCCGACGAACGCGCAGGCGAACGCGAGCGTGAGCCACGGCGCCATGGCGAAGGTGCGCTCGCGACGGGTACAGGCATAGAGTGCCCCGCCCAGGCACGCGGCAGCCAGGGCTGGCACCACCCACCAGCCCAGTGCGCACGCCCAGGCGGCCATGTACTTGACGTCGCCAAGCCCCAGGCCCACCCGCCCCGAGACCGCGCGGTAGGCGCCCTCGGCGGCAACGCCAAGCAGCAGCGTGGCCACGGCCACGGTCGCGCACGAGATGGGCGTGGGAAGCGCCGGCAGCGCGCCCGTGAGGGCACGCAGGCAGCACAGGGCAAGTCCCAGCAGGCAGATGGCCCCGCAGCATGCATTGGGGATGGTCCTCGTGCGAGCGTCCCTCACGCTTGCAAAGACGCCCGCGGCACCAAAGCCACAGGCGAGAAGGAGGCAAAGCACATGCGTCGCGGCGTGCAGACTCACCTGCGGGCGCCGATCGCGCGCTCGAAGATGCGGAAGATGTGCGTGTACCACAGGTCGGTCGTGCTCTGGGGCTCCACGAGGATCGTGCGCACCCCCGCGAGGTTGCCCGCCATGACGTCAGTGAAGACCTGGTCGCCAATGAGCACGGCCTCGTCGGGTGCGGCGCCCATGAGGTCAAGGGCGCGCCTCACGGCAAAGGGCGCGGGCTTCATCGCGTGGTGCACGACGGGGCAGCCAAGCTCGGCGGCGCTCGCCTCGACCTGGCCGGAGTGGAAGTTGTTCGAGACCATGCACAGACTCATGCCCGCCTCGCGCACGCGCGCCATCCAGTCCATGACGGGCGCGGGCGCCACGCCGGTGTCGCGCGGCACCACGGTGTTGTCGCGGTCGAACAGCACGCAGCGGACGCCGGAGGCCGCGAGCTCACCGACGTCGACGTCGGTGATTACGGGCACGCAGCGGGTGGGTCGCACAACGCTCATCTAGCGGTTCTCCTCAATGGCCTGAAGGTGCTCGTCATAGGTCGCCGAGAACCATTCGTCGGTCTGGGTGATGTAGAAGTACAGGTAGTTCGTGTCGTCGGGGTTGAGCGTGGCCTTGATCGACTCGACCGAGGGCGCGCAGATGGGCGTGGGCGTGAGTCCCGTGTTGAGGTAGGTGTTGTAGGGGCTCTCGGTCTTGAGGTCGTCGGCGGTGACCTCGCCGCCCGTGACGTACATCATCGTGGCGTCGCTCTGCAGCGCCATGCCCTGTTTGAGGCGGTTGAAGAACACCGAGGAAACCTTAGGGCGCTGGTCGGTCGTGACGGCCTCACGCTCGACAATCGAGGCCAGGGTGAGGATGTCGTAGTCGCTCATCTGGATGCCGTAGCGCTGCGAGATGAGCTGCTCGCCCGCCGAAAAGTCGAGCGAGGCGACGTCTGCCTGGTATTGGTCGAGCATCGCGCGGATCACGGTGTCTGCCGTGACGTCGGAGCGACCCGAGAAGTCATAGGTCTTGGGACAGAGGAAGCCCTCGAGCGAGTCGTTGGCGGCCGCGGCGAGGAACGGGTAGTCAGCGGCGTAGTTCGAGGCCTTGGCCTGCGCTACGAAGTCGTCGGCCGAGATGGAGGGCAGCGTCTGGTTCACGAGCGCCGCGGTCTGGCTCACCGTGAGGCCCTCGGGCACCGAGAGGCGTCCGCTCGTGGAGTTGGGACCGGTCGTGAGCTGGTGGATGATGCTGTCGAGGTCCTGCCCCACCGTGAAGACGTAGGCGCCACTCTTGAGCGAGCCGTCGGCCTTTTGGCGCTGCAGCTCGGAGATGAAGTCGTCAGAGCTCGCGATGACGCCCGCCTCCTTGAGCTTGGCGGCGACCGCCTGGGCGCCCGAGCCGTCGTCGATGACGACCTCGACCGTGGCGCCCTGGTTGGGCAGCGTGTCCTGGCTTGCGGAGTCGCGCATGAGCAGACGTGGGACGAGCACCACGAGGGCAGCGATGACCACGACGGCAGCGACGACGCCCGCGATGATGGGACCCTTGTGCGAGTGGCC
>OOBJ01000387.1_pt1 | contig 37594 bp, 28 predicted proteins | sample 1671331 | NCBI WGS metagenome assembly OOBJ01 (sample SAMN06348145, study PRJEB24527) | human gut metagenome | biome: human gut; feature: ankylosing spondylitis patient; material: feces | host: Homo sapiens | place: China | collected 2015-10 | reverse complement strand
TGACATAATGTGTTAATTCTATAATATAAAAAATAAAATTATTGTTTTTTTCTAGGGAATAAATACCTTAATATAATAGTAGGTAGTGCTAATATATTTGTTGTAGCAGTAGTTAATAATGTAATAAATACTGGATCAGATATCTTGTATACACACTTATCACATGGATTTAATTGTTTCACCGAAAAAAATATTACAAATGATTCCCATATAATGAGAATAATAATAATACCAATCCCGTATGCTATTTTTAGATATATATCAGTATTTTTATTCTTATTTTCTAATTGAATGGCAACTTGCTCATTTTTAGAAAGAAATTTTGCACTATGAATATTACATTCTTCTGATATCCCATCAGATGTGCTACCTGTGACTTCATTTACAAAATTGTCTATAGAATGCTTATTCATTTCCATACTTAGCACAAAAATATACCTGTATAATTTTTTCGTCAATTTCTTTAAATGCAGGTGTTACATCCCAAGGCCCTCCTGAAACATGGGATTTATCACTTAAAACAAAAGGACTAGCTTTTGCCAATGGAATAAATTTGTCTAAAAAAATACATAGTTCTTTATCTTTTTCTATCTTTATAAGTTCATCATTAGTTTCCCCCGAAATGGATGTTATAGGATTTGCTGAATACTTTTTAAAACAATCATACGTATGTTTTTCCACTGGCCCCCATGGCCATGCTAAAAATGGATCTTTAATTAAAGGTTTATGCCTCAAAGCATAAGAAAATCCATGAGCAAAATAAATCATCTTCAGAATAGACATATTTGTCACGGGTATATTTTGCTCTATACACCTTTTTACGAAATAATCAGCAATAGCTAATCCTCTATATTTTTGAATAGAATTCATATTGCCTCCTTCTTTTATTTTCTTACAAAAGAACAAAATAATCTCGACAATCATTACATTCATTAACATTGTTTATCCATTTTATTACCACAAATATAAAAATATAAATTTACATATCAATGATTAGTAGTTAATATTACATAAATATAACTTAGATTGAGTATGCTTGGAATTTATTATTTATATTTTTGTTGCAAAATTATAAATCTATTAAATTATGAAGTGGTTATTGTTAATTCCTGCTATTCTAGTAAGTAGTTGTTCATCTCCTTCAAACAATAAAATAGAAAACAAACAAGAAGAGAAAACAATAGTAGAAAATCTAGAATCAAAAGCTAAACGACAAATGATGGCAACAATTAAAGAGCTTGCCAATAATCCTAGTTCTGTCAGTATATCAAAATTTGAAAAAGAGTTTGAATTTGATTCTTTGTATGTAGCCAAATTCACAATGAGAGCGCAAAATGAGTTTGGTGGATACTCTATTACTGACTACGAGTATATATATATGATAAAAGAAGATGGAATACATGATGCTCTAGTTGATTTGAAGGTTAACCCTAAAATAATAATGCTGGCAGCGAGAGCCTTTAATGTAGCTTCAAAAAAAGATAAAAATGCGGATTTTACATCTTCTATAAAAGTAGCTGCTAATTCTTTAGTTTCATTTGTTGGTAGGAAAGTTCCAGATCGTCCTGTTGAAGAAATTAAATTAATAAATGAATGGGGGAAATAATTAAACAATGGAATTAATTATAATATTAATAATTTTTGTAACTGCATTTGTAATAGCAGTTAACACTAGAAAAAAACATGTAAGTATGGAAAACAACGTATCATCTAACAACATCCCATCAGAAGATGGACAGTTTAAACACGAAAACAGATTATCAATGATATCTGGGTTTATATTATTCATTGATATCTTAGGATCTATAATACTTCTTATTATGGGAATTGTAGAATCAAGCTCATATAGGTCTAATGGATATGGATGGATTTATATATTTTTATCTATCGCAGTGTTATTGTATGCATTTTTATTTCACTCGTTTTTTATCGTTATTAAGGAGATATCTGTCAGTATTAAAAAGAATAACATCTCCCCTATACCTAAAATAAATGATGAAAAGACACCCCCTACTCAATCTAATGTGAAAAGCGATCATCCAGATTGCTTGGGCCAGTGGAAATAAAAAGAACGATATAGGCACTGAAATTCCAGTGCCTTTTTTATTTTACTTAAAAACTTCGGGTTATATTCTATATTACTACCAAATTTTTATCATTTTCCTTTTCTTATTCATCCAAACAAACTATCTTTGTCACGTTTTGTTCCGCACACCTCCGACAGATGCGAGGAAGCGGATGAAAAGGGAATCAGGTGCAAGTCCTGAACAGTCCCGCTGCTGTAAGCTCCATCTACCTATAAGGGATAGGTTTACTTATCACTCACGCCACTGCCTGTATATATAATAAGGTGGGAAGGCAAGTAAACAGGAGTAAGTCAGAAGACCTGCAAAACGTAAAGTCATACTTTAAACTTTCGAGGAAAGAGTTTAAAGAGTTAAAAATAAAATACTCACTCATTGTTTTGAGCAAAAGGTAACAAATTAGCTAGGGTTAATTATATCTTTTTGATTATGTTGGGTATTCGATTTAAAAAAGCAGATTTATTATTTACATAAAGAATAAAACATAATGAAGAAAGTAAACTTATTATTTCTTTGCATGATAGCCTTTATATCATGTAATGAAGAGCAAGACCTAGACCTAAGTGTTAATCAAAACGATGCTGGTAAAGAGATCGTATTAAAAGAACGAGATAGTCGCTATCCGTTAATATTATCTCAGAGAAAGACGAAACCAAGAAATACCAAATCTATACCGACACTATCCTTCAGTGATTATTTAGGTAGATCTTTCACTTGCAGTCATTTCCCATTAGGGGACCCTGAAGATATTAAAATTCAAGTCATTAATACAGAAAAGCTAATGAGAGATTATCCTAGCTATTTTTGGAAAAATGAAATAGGAAAAGGTGAAGCACAAAGTTTTGCATACACTGGTTTTGATAGATATACAGAAAACTCAAGTACTACAAAAAAAATAAACAATGCTGGCTTCACCTTAAATTTGGGTTTATTCTCTTTAGGTGCACATAAGACAATGACAGAAGTATTCACAACCTCCAAAGTGGAAGAAAGCAAAAGAATATTTGGAGAATTGAATATCCAAATCAGAGATGCATCCTATTATATGCAAACAAGTTCTAATATTATCAAGAAAATAAAATTGGATTATTTGACAGAGGACTTCAAGGAAGAACTTTATAATCTTACTCCAAGTGAATTTTTCAACAACTATGGTGGTTTTGTTTTATCAAGTTTCATCACTGGAGGACGTGCCACAGCACTTTATACCGGAATCTATCGAAACAATGAATCTACCGAAACGAAAGAAAAGAATATGAACACAGATATATCTGCATCTTATGGATTTAAGTTCCAGAAAGATAAAGACGGTAATGTATCTGCTGAAGGAGGTATTGGTAAAGACTACAGCCATGCTACTACATCAACAAATAAAATAGAAGCTATGGAAACTTCAGTAAAAACAATAGGAGGATCTCCTTTCTTCTCTAATTTCTCAATACCGACAAAAGTCGATAATGCAGATATAAATCTTTCTCAATGGGTTAGCTCTTTAAATGATAAAAGTACCCATAAAATCATTGATATAGCAGATGAAGGTTTAATTCCTATAACAGAGTTTATGTTAGAAGAGAATATGAAAAAAGATTTTAAATATTTCATAGAGAATGGAGTTCCTTCCATAACACAAATACGAGAACCATATATCAAACTAGAACTCGTAAGACAATACGGAGGACAAACAATAATCTCATGTTTAGTTACTAGATTTGGTAACGAAATAAACATACACATGTGTCCATTTATTCCTTCCACAGGCTCAATTAACCCGACTGTAGAAGAAGAGACAAAACGCTTAAGTCAAATTTATGGATTAAAAATTATATTCGCCCAAGATGCCAATGCGCCAACACCCAGAACTAGTTTTATAGACATAGACGAAAATTCAATGCAAAAATTTATCAACAATAAAGATAATGTAATCTATCTATTATATTCCAGCAATAACAAAAAATATGCCTTTTCAATTCACAAAGATTATTTACTAGACACTTATGGTCTTAGAGATTTTGTTAACTCTCTTCCTGTTACAAAAATATCTACAGAAGAACTATTTAATTATACAATCGTAGCTCTTTAAAATTCAAGAAATGAAATATAATATCAGATATATACTACAATTTTTCTATTTGATTAATTTTATATTATCATCTGAAGTTACACATGCACTAGAGAAAGAGGATACTATAATCAACAAAATGCATTATATATCCGATGTTATAGTAACTGCTGAACGTACCAAGCAACAAGTAAAAAGTATTAGCCCCTTCCAACAACTCAACAAGAAGCAATTGCAACAACAAGGCATTACGGATATTGCTGATGCTTTACGTCGCTTCTCAGGAGTCAACATAAAAGATTATGGGGGTGCAGGAGGAATGAAAACTATCTCCGTCCGGAGTTTAGGAGCCAAACATACAGCCGTAGTTTATGACGGGGTGACACTCAGTGATTGTCAAAGCGGACAAATAGACTTGTCTCGTTTCTCTATTGACAATATCCAGCAAATTTCACTGACCATTGGGGACAATGAAGATATTTTTGTACCGGCACGTACAGTTGCTTCTGCTGCCGCCTTAAAATTACAAAGCATATCCCCGGATTTTTCAAACAAAAAAAATCACTTGACGGGACAGATAAAGACAGGTTCTTTCGGGATGATTAATCCCCTTATCCGCTACGAACAAAAGTTTAACGAAAAGATTTCAGCATCTACCACAGATGAATTTATGAGGGCAGACAACCTATATCCTTTCACTTTAGTCAACGGAGATTATGTTTCCAAAGAAAAACGCTATAACAACAACATTCAAACCTACAGAGGAGAACTGAATCTTTACATCAGCCCTAATAACAGAAGCACACTGAACGGAAAGATTTATTATTACGACACAGATCAGCAATTACCCGGTGCAGTCATTCTTTACAATGCGAAAAGCCGTGAGAAGTTACGCGAACGAAATTTCTTTTCACAAGTACATTACCGTACTTATTGGGAAAATAATCTTTCTTTGTTAATCAATGGGAAATTTAACTGGAGCCAATCTCATTACCACGATGAAGGAGGGAAATACCCCGGAGGAGAATTAAACGACCGTTATTTCCAACGAGAATACTATACATCAGGAGCATTACTATATACTCCGACTAGTCACTGGAGCATGGTTTATGCGGCAGATTACATATATAATAACCTAAATGCCAATACTCCTAACAATACAAGCCCTTACCGGCATTCTATATTACAAACAGTAACTCTCCGATATCAAACTGATAACATAACAGCTGTTGCCATACTACTCGGATCGATATATCTTAATGGTGCAAAAGAAGGAAACGGAGCTGAGAACCGACGAAAATTATCCCCTTCCTTCTCCTTTTCATGGAAACCTTGTACGGACGGACAGCTATACCTTCGGGCTTCCTATAAAGACATATTCAGAGTGGCTACTTTTTCTGAGAACTACTTTGACCGGATGGGCAGCCGTGACCTTCGTCCCGAAAAGGCCCAACAATATAATGTAGGCATCACTTACCAGAACAACTTTACAAGCTGGCTACCAGCAATCAGTCTGACATTGGATGGGTATTATAATAAGGTAAAAGATAAAATTGTGGCAATGCCCTATAATATGTTTATCTGGAATATGGTAAATTTAGGCAAAGTAGAAATTTGGGGAGTAGATGCCAATATAAACACCACTTTCCAACTGGCAAAACATTATTCCTTACTATTGACCGGAAACTATACCTATCAATATGCAGTAGATAAAACAGACCCGGAAGTCGTATATTACAAACATCAGATTGCATATACCCCACGTCATAGCGCAGGTGCTTCTTTAGCCTTGGAAAATCCTTTCATAAATGCTTCTCTTCATGCTACGGGTGTGAGCAAACGGTATATTGCATCCGAAAATCGTCCAAGTAATGAAATGGATGGATATATAGAATACGGCCTTTCATTATACCGCAGCTTCAAGATAAAGAAGTTTACATACAATCTTCGGGGAGATATTATTAATTTGGGAAATAAACAATATGACATAGTGAAAAGCTACCCGATGCCGGGTAGAAGCTATAAACTAACTTGCAGTATTCATTTTTAAAAATTATATAAGTATGAAATTCAAACATTTATTTTTTGCAGCAGCCTTATTTAGTATAGCTCCGCTGTTCTGTGCTTGTAACGATGATGACAATGAGATCGAAGTTCCTAGAGATCCGGAAGAAGACCCTTCTTCACAACCCGACACGACTCCTGAAGCAACTTCACCAACCGAGGCAACAGGCTTGTACGTTATTAATGCAGGTAATCTTAGCAACAATGTTAATGGAACACTTTCTTTTATTAACTTTGAAAAAGGAACAGCAAGCAACAATGTATTTTTTGACATAAACAAAAGAAGTTTGGGAGGTACTCCTCAAGATGCAATAGTATATGGTTCGAAAATGTATATTGCCATATATGGTTCAAATATTATAGAAATAGTAGACAAAAATACAGCTAAATCCATCAAACAGATTGTTCCGACATCCACTCAAGGGGAAGGTCCACGTGATATTATAGCTGCTAATGGAAAAGTATATGTTTCTATGTATGATGGATATGTTTCTCGTATCGACACTCTTAGCCTAACTATTGATGCTACATTAAAAGTTGGTCCAAATCCAGAAGAGATGACAGTGGCCAACGGCTACCTGTATGTTGCTAACTCAGACGGAATGAATTATGGTGCAGATTATGCAAATGGAAAAAGTGTTTCTAAAATAGGCCTAAAGACATTTACAGAAGCAAAAAGAATACCCGTAGGACTAAATCCCACTAAAATTTGTTCTACTACGGAAGGAAACGTATATGTCTTAGCAATGGGTAATTATAAGGACATATCAGCTAAAGTACAAAAAATTGGCAATATGAATATTGTTACAGATGTAACAGAAGCAACATTAATGACTGTAAAAGATAATACCCTTTACCTTATCAATGCTCCTTATGGCGCAACGGCAAATACTTATTTCAGTATAGATACAAAAACAGGAAATGAAACAAAAAATTTAATAGATCAACCTGTTGATAGCCCTTGTGGCATCGCAGTCAATCCATTTACCGGAAACATTTATATCAGTTCTTACAATATGGTTGGAGGATGGCCAAGTTATACCACTGATGGCTATGTAAACGAATATTCGGCAAACGGCAAATTTACAAACAAATACAATGTAGGGGTAGGTCCATGCGGATTAACCTTCTTACTGAAATAATAAAATATGGTTTTGCTTCTCTTCACTTTTGGTGAAGGAAGCAAAACTATATTTCCCTCATAAATTAAATAATCTCATAAAGCTTCCCTCACTTTTTGATAACCGTGTAGAGATTATCAGCCCGGGATGCCTTCCCGATGGGCTGACTGTGGAAAGTATCAAACTGGGAAGCGCCGTAGTACGCAATCCTTTCATTGCCAATTTCTGTGCTAAAACGATGCCTTATCGTGGTCTGGGCTCAGGGATTATACGTGCACTTCAAGAAGAACCGAATATAAAATTCATCAATGAGCCGGTAGGAATGCAGTTTATTTCAGTAATAAACAGAATCGCTGATGAGGGAGTAAATGAAGGTGAGGGAATAAATGAGGGAATAAACGAGGGAATAAACGAACTTGAAAGCCTTATCCTCACCTTCTTGAAAAAGAAACCCGGTGCAAAAGGATATGAAATTGCAGAATATATCCAAAAAGGAGCTGCTACGACAGAGCGTTATTTAAAATCACTGAAAGATAAAGAATTAATAGAATACAAAGGTTCCCGTAAAACCGGCGGATATTATAAAAAATAACATGAAACAAGTAATCCTATTCATCTTCTTGCTTGCCCTTCTTTCCTCCTGCGGCGGAAAAAGCAAGACTGCTTCTGTAATAGAAGCAGAAGAAACAATCCCTTTGCGTTATGCAGAGAACCTCAGCCTGTCTGCAACCGAAGACTATACCATCGCCCGTCTGCGCAATCCATGGGATACGACCCGGATACTGCATACCTACGTCTTGGTTGACAAAGAAAAGCCCCTGCCTGCCGACTTGCCCGAAGGGACACTTGTCCGCACGCCATTGAGCAAGGCCGTTGTTTACTCATCCGTACATTGCGGATTGCTCAACCAGATTGGTGCTTTGAAGAGTATTGGAGGAGTCTGCGATTTGAAGTATATCAAACTGCAAGAAGTGCAGGATGGTTGCCGCACAGGAAGCATCGCCGATGTAGGGAATGGCATGAACCCGGATATAGAAAAGATAATCGACCTGCACCCCGATGCCATTATGCTCTCCCCCTTTGAGAACAGTGGCGGATACGGACGGGTGGAGAAACTCAACATCCCCATTATCGAATGTGCAGACTACATGGAAACTTCGGCATTGGGACGTGCCGAATGGATGCGTTTCTACGGCCTTCTGTTCGGTGAGGCACAAAAAGCGGACAGCTTGTTTGCCGAGGTGGAAAAAAACTATAATGAGCTGAAAGCATTGGTTGCTCCCCTTTCATCTGCACCGAGCGTTATCAGCGAACTGAAAAACGGTTCGGCTTGGTATGTTCCGGGAGGTAAAAGCACCTCTGCACGCATCTATGCGGATGCCGGGGCCAATTATGTGTTTGCCGATGACGAGCATAGCGGTTCTGTTCCCCTAGCCTTCGAAACCGTGTTTGACAAAGGTCAGAATGCAGACTTTTGGCTCATCAAATATAATCAGGCCATTGACAAGACTTATAAGGAATTGGAGCAGGACTATGCTCCATACACCGGTTTCCGCGCATTCAAGGAACGCAACATTTATGGATGCAACACAGGGAAGGTAGACTTTTACGAAGATTCCCCTTTCCATCCCGACCGATTACTGAAAGATTTGATAAAAATATTCCATCCTACGCTTTTAGAAGGGTATGAATTAAAATATTTCACTAAATTAGCGGAGTAAATCACCGTAGGGTTATGTCAAAACGTGGATAATGCTGCCCCTACAGCTGACGATGGGATAGGCCGGGTTAGTTTTGACACACTCCCTACAGTGGGCGTAACCCCAAACAGTATCAATGAATAACAAAGGAACAAAATACGGTATCATACTGCTCCTCCTCATCCTTGCATTGACAGGAGCCAATTTGCTGTTCGGCTCGGTAAACATCCCTGCCGATGCGGTGTGGCATATCCTTACAGGCAATGAAGTAGAAAAGGCGAGTTGGAGTTTCATAGTCTGGGAATCCCGCCTGCCGCAAGCCATTACCGCCCTCCTTTGCGGAATGGCACTCGCAGCATCGGGACTGATGTTGCAAACCACATTCAATAATCCTTTGGCCGACCCTTCCATACTGGGAATCAGTTCGGGAGCCAGTTTGGGAGTTGCCTTGGTCATGCTGGCAGGCGCAGGTACGATTACTGCCGGAGTATTCACTTTATCCGGATTCCTGTCCGTCATTATCGGAGCATTCATAGGCTCCATGCTGGTGATGGGAATCATCCTGTTCTTCTCCACTTTGATAAAAAACAGCATCATGCTGCTCATTATAGGTATCATGATAGGGTATATCACTTCATCTGCCATCTCCCTGCTCAACTTTTTCTCCACGGCAGAAGGGGTGCATTCCTACATGATTTGGGGAATGGGAAACTTCGGAGGAGTATCTTTGCAGCAGCTTCCCTTTTTCTCCTTGGTCACAGCGGCGGGGCTGCTGATTACCATACTGCTGATAAAGCCTCTGAATGCCCTGCTGCTGGGAACACGCTATGCCGAAAACCTGGGAATCAACATCCGCCGTACACGTAACCTGCTGCTTGTTGCCACCGGATTACTGACAGCGACGACCACCGCTTTCTGCGGCCCGATTTCCTTTATCGGACTGGCCGTGCCACACATTGCCCGCCTCATGCTGGGAACCTCCAACCATAACTCTCTGCTACCTGTCACCATGCTGACGGGAGGAGCCATTGCCCTGCTCTGCAACTTCATCTGCATTCTGCCGGGCGAAGCAGGTATCATTCCGCTGAATGCCGTCACTCCGGTCATCGGTGCGCCCATTATTATTTATGTCATTGTGAACCAACGTAAAATCCAGTACTTCAACTGATGGAAAAGCAAGCTGTCATCACCGCCACAGACCTGTGCATAGGTTATCGTACCCACAAAGGAGAAAAGAAAGTGCACGAACACCTTTCTTTCGGACTCTATCCGGGAGAACTGACCAGTCTGCTTGGAGCAAACGGGGCCGGAAAGTCGACTTTGCTCCGCACCCTGTCCGCTTCGCAACCTTCACTGGCAGGAGATTTGCAATTGCTGGGCAAGCCTTTGCAGCAGTATTCGGAAAAAGAACGTTCGCGCACCATCGGTGTAGTCCTGACAGACAAGACACAAGCCGGAGGGCTGACCGTGTATGAACTGGTAGCTTTGGGACGCCAGCCGCATACAGGCTTCTTCGGACGGCTCCATCCCAAAGACCATCTCATTATCAAAGAGGCATTGGATGCCGTAGGCATTGCCCACAAAGCCGAAAGCTACACCGCCGAACTTTCGGACGGAGAACGGCAAAAGGTAATGATAGCCAAAGCATTGGTTCAGGAATGTCCGCTTATCATCTTGGATGAGCCGACCGCTTTTCTGGACGTGGTGAGCCGCATAGAAATCATGACTTTGCTGCATCAGCTGGCGGTGGAGCAAAACAAGGCCATCCTGCTATCCACCCATGACATAGAACAAGCCCTGGTACTGTCGGACAAGCTTTGGCTGCTGTCCAAAGAAACAGGACTGCAATGCGGAGTAACGGAAGATATGATTCTGAACCATCGGATGGACACGCTGTTCTCACACAGTAATATCCGGTTCGATTATGATCATGGCATCTACTATCCAACCGTGAATGGAAAGCAGGAAATAACGGTGGAAGCGACAGACGAAACCTTATTGCACTGGACTATCAACGCACTGAACCGTCACGGATATACTTGTCTGCAAACCCAAAACGCTCCTGCCGGTCTGCCCCATCTACAAGTCATCGCTCCCGATGCCTTGTACCTCACCCGGGGCGGGAAACAACGGACATTCACTTCGTTCGGGAAGTTGCTGGAAGAAATAAAATAAAGACACGCATCAACCATTCCGGATTACGTGCAGTATCTCTCTGTAAATCAACAATATAATGTGAAAAAACATTCTAAATTCCCCTGAAACGGTTTTCCATTCTCCGCTATCAAATTCGTAAGCGTCTCCGCGATTCGGCTTGACGTATATCGGTTGTTCTAATTCCTGTGCCATAGTTGCGGTTACTTCCTTGCAGGAGAGCGTCATAAGGCGTATTTTTGCCCATCTGCATTTGTTGCTTCACCCGAGTGAAGAGGCGATTTCACTTAGGTGAACAGCCGTTTTCGCCTAAGTGAAACAGTTGCTTCACCCAAGTGAAATATCAAATGAAACGGAGTGAAAGATACGGTAGGAACAAACTTTTGTTACATACGTAACAGGATTCGATAGCCGGAAGCATACCGATTGAAGGAGATTTGAGAATCTTTTACACAGAAAGCAACTAGTAATGAGCACGTTGCTGTGACGGAACTTTTTTGTTCTTTATGTAAACAAGCCCAAAGTAACTATTCAATCCGCCCCTACGGTGAACCATTGGATAGTTACTTTGGACTTTTGCCCCCTCTTTTCTTATCAGATATCTATTTCTAAAAGCTATTCTTTCATCAAATAGCCTTTGAAACTTTCAAAGTCTTTTTCCATCGGAACACTTTGTTTGGTTCCTTTCATAAACGCTTGCAGTTTGGCGGGAATCTCCACTTTGTCTCCAATGATACCTTCCACAGTTTCCAGGAATTTAGCCGGATGTGCCGTTTCCAGGAAAATACCCGTTTCGCTGGCGGACAATCCTTCGGATAAAGCACGATAACCGCAGGCTCCATGCGGATCGAGCAAGTAACCGGTTTCCCAATATACCTCACCCACCGTTTCACGAATCTGTTCATCCGTATAAGTCGCACCAGAGATATCCGCTGTTATGGCAGCATGACTGTTACCGTACAATGCCAGTACACGGGCAAAATTACTTGGATCTCCCACATCCATTGCATTGGCAATAGTAGCTATGGAAGGGCGAGGATTGTATTTTCCGGTCTGTAAGTATTGGTAGAAAATATCATTCCGGTTATTGGCTGCAATAAAACGCTTGACAGGCAAGCCCATGCGTTTACCAAATAGTCCGGCGGTGATATTACCAAAGTTTCCGCTAGGTACGCACACTACCAGATGATCCGCTTTTCCTTCTTTCTTTAACTGTGCGTAGGCATAGAAGTAATAAAATGCCTGTGGCAGGAAACGAGCCACATTGATGGAGTTGGCAGAAGTCAACTTCATGTGCGCATTCAAATCAGCATCCATAAACGCATTCTTAACCAATGCCTGACAGTCATCAAAAGTACCGTCCACTTCTAACGCTGTGATATTCCGCCCCAGAGTAGTGAACTGCTTTTCCTGAATTTCACTGACTTTTCCTTTCGGATAAAGCACATACACATGAATACCTTCCACTCCGAGGAAGCCATTGGCTACAGCACTACCGGTATCCCCCGAAGTCGCAACCAGTACATTCACCTGCTTTTGCCCTTCTTTTTTAATGAAGTAGCCCAACAAACGGGCCATGAAACGTCCACCTACATCTTTAAATGCCAATGTGGGACCATGAAACAGTTCCAAAGAGTAAATATTATCCTTTACCTTTACGGCAGGAACATCAAAACTCAATGTATCATAAACGATCTGCTTCAGTGTTTCAGCAGGAACATCCTCACCGAAGAAAGCATCGGCCACGCGATAAGCAATTTCCTGAAACGACAGATTCTCAATCTGATCATAAAACTCTTGCGGCAATGGCTTGATGGCCTCGGGCATATACAAACCTTTGTCAGAAGCCAGCCCCTTCACTACAGCTTCTTCCAGAGAAGCATCGGAAGCCTGGTGATTCGTACTGTAATATTTCATAGTAAACAATTTTTCAATGCGTCAATGTGCTAATGTGCCAAGGGCTTTGCATGGAGGGTTGCCATTGGGGCAAATTAGCAAACTGCCACATTATTTTTTCATAAATTCATTCATAAACTCATCTTCTTTCAATATTCCATAACTGCCTTCCACACATGCCACTTCATCAAAGGTCTGCACACAGTCCGGTTCTATACCGGGATAATAGATAAGGAAAGGCACAGGTTCGGCCGTATGGGTACGGAGTTCGCAAGGCGTAGGATGATCCGGAAGCACGGCGATAGCCACAGGCTCATCCCAATCCTTCACTGCTTCATAAACAGGTCTTACAACACGTTTGTCCAGATTTTCAATAGTAAACTGCTTCAACTTAAAATCTCCTTCGTGACCGGCCTCATCACTAGCCTCAATATGCAGATACACAAAGTCGTCCGTCTTCAATGCTTCCAATGCCGCAGCCACCTTATTCTCATAATTCGTATTATATAAACCGGTAGCCCCCTCTACAGCAATACGGCGTAATCCTGCATAATGTCCTATGCCATTGATTAAGTCCACCGCTGAAATAACAGCCCCTTTCTTTATGGCCGGATACTTCCCGGAGAGAGGTTCCATCTGCGGGCGATACCCCGGACTCCAAGGCCAGATACTATTAGCAGGATCTTTGCCTTCGGCTATACGTTTTTGATTAACCGGATGATCTGCCAACAATTCCTGGGAAGCCAGGATAAGATTATTTATCAATCCGGCTGTTTCCTGCGCCTCCGGTACTTCCGCCTTCACCATGAGCGGACGGAAAGGCTGCAAAGGCACATCATGGGGCGGGGTGCAGTCCAATTGTTTATTTCCCCCTTTTATCACCAACAAATGGCGATATTGTACACCGGTATAGAAATGAATCCGGTCAGAACCCAATTTTTCTTCCAAATATCTAACCAGCACATCAGCTTCTTCGGTAGTGATATGTCCGGCGGAGTGATTTTTTATCTTCTCATCTTCGATGCAGATAATGTTACAACGCATAGCCATATCGCCCGGTTGCAACTCCACCCCGATGCTTGCTGCTTCCAACGGCCCACGGCCTTCGTACACCTTCGGTAAATTATAGCCCATAACAGACATATTCGCCACTTCACTACCCGGATGAAATCCGGGAGCAACTGTAACCAACCTCCCGGTACGTCCCATAGCGGCCAACTTATCCATATAAGGTGTACTGGAGTATTGCAGCAATGTTTTGTTTCCCAGTGATTCGGCAGGCCAGTCGGCCATACCGTCGCCTAAAATAATAATATGTTTCATAAGCCTAAATATTAGCGATGCTCATGATATCGGCAAATACTCCGGCGGCAGTCACACTGGCACCGGCCCCATATCCTTGTATCATCATCGGATACTCTTTATATCGCTCGGTTGTAAGCAGAATAATGTTGTTGCTGCCTTCCAGACCATAGAACGGATGTTTGCTGTCCACTTCCTGCAAAGACACACTGCCTTTCCCATCTTCCAGTTTGGCTACAAAACGCCAGCGTTTGTTTTCATCCTCCAGCTTTTGACGGCGTGATTCAAAATCCGTATCCAGGGAAGGTACTTTCTTCCAGAACTCCTCCAACGGGCCTTCAAAGAAATCATTCGGTACAAAAAGATGTTTTTCCACATCTTCCTGTTCCAATTTATATCCGGCTTCACGAGCCAGAATAACCAGTTTACGAATCACATCCTTGCCACTCAGGTCAATACGCGGATCGGGTTCCGAGTAGCGCTCTTCCTGTGCCATTTTGATGGTCTTGCTGAAAGGAATGTCCGCGCTGATTTTGTTAAAGATGTAATTCAGCGTACCGCTCAATACCGCCTCTATTTTCAAGATCTTGTCTCCGCTGTTTATCAAGTCGTTGATCGTGTTGATAATAGGAAGTCCCGCACCGACATTGGTTTCAAACAGGAATTTCACACCCCGGCGGCGGGCTATTTGTTTCAGTTCACTGTAAACGGAGTATTCGGAAGAAGCGGCAATCTTGTTGGCAGCTACGACCGAAATATTATTCATCAGGAAATCTTTATATAAAGACGCCACCTCGGCACTGGCTGTACAATCCACAAACACAGAGTTGAATATATTCATACCTATAATCTCGTCATGCAACACCTGGGTGGACGAAGGCATTCCTTTCTCTGCCAACTCTTCCTTATAATGTGACAGGTCTACGCCTGCACGGGTAAACAACGCATGATGTCCATCGGCTATACCTACCACTTTCAGCTTCAAACCGCGTTCCTGCATCAACTTTTGTTGCTGACAACGGATTTGCTCTATCAAACTGCCTCCTACCGTACCTGTACCGCAGATAAAAAGGTTCAGCACCTGATATTCGGACAGGAAGAACGAATCATGAATCACATTCAATGATTTGCGCAGTGACTTGGATTCTACCACGAAAGAGATATTGGTTTCCGAAGCACCTTGAGCACAAGCAATCACACTAATGCCGTTACGGCCTAAAGTCCCGAACAGCTTACCGGCGATGCCCGGTGTATGTTTCATGTTCTCACCGACAATGGCAATGGTAGCCAAATTCATTTCGGCAACAACCGGACTGATTTCCCCCATTTCTATTTCTTTGGAGAATTCCTCATTCAGCACTTCACAAGCCAGTGCCGCATCTTGATTACGCACACCGATAGAAGTACTGTTCTCGGAAGATGCCTGCGATACCATAAACACGCTGATGCCGTTTTGTGCCAATGCTTTAAAAATCCGGAAATTCACTCCGATCACTCCCACCATTCCCAGACCGGTAACCGTAATCAAACTCGTATCATTGATGGATGAGATACCTTTAATGGCTTTAGAACCGGAATTCACTTCCTGCTTTATGATAGTTCCCTCGCCTTGAGGATTGAATGTATTCTTAATCAGAATAGGAATATTCTTATGACATACCGGATAAATAGTCGGCGGATAAACCACCTTCGCTCCAAAGTTACAAAGCTCCATCGCTTCCACATAGCTCAACTCATTAATGGTATAGGCCGTACTGATTACACGCGGGTCTGCCGTCATGAAACCATCCACATCCGTCCATATTTCCAAGCTATCCGCATTCAGTGCCGCAGCTATGACAGAAGCGGTATAATCTGAACCGCCACGTCCCAAATTGGTCACTTCACCACTGTTCTTATCAGTAGAGATAAATCCGGGAACCAATGCCACTTCCGGTAATTTCTGGAAAGTTTCTTTAACCAAGCGAGTGGTCAGTTCGGAATCCAGAATATGTTTGGCATGTTTTTTTTCAGTCTTAATGAAGTTGCGGGAGTCATACCATACAGCCCCCTTTATCAACGAAGCTACAATAATAGACGACAAGCGCTCACCATAACTTACAATAGTAGCCGACGTTTTAGACGACAAGTCCTTTATCAGATAAATTCCCTGAAAAATATCCTTCAGTTCACTCAACAATTCATTGACCTTATCCAATAAAACAGTACGCTCATTACCTGCCGGAATTACGGTATATACCATTTCAATGTGACGATTCACAATTTCACGGTATTCTTTCTCGTATGCGGAATCCCCATTGGCAGCCATCTGCGAAGTATTGATTAACTTGTCAGTTATACCGCCCAATGCCGACACAACTACAATTACGGGCTCTTCAACTGCCTCTACTATCTGTTTGACGCTTAAAATGCTGTTCACGGAACCTACGGATGTCCCGCCGAATTTCATAACTTTCATGCAATTATCTATTTTTATTCCAGCTTCTTTTGCCATTCTGTCCTCCGAGCCATTTCAAGTCCGGTAAAGAATCTACTTTCGTTTCACCCAGCATGACAACGAAAAGAAACTGTATCTGTTTACACTAAAAAAATAAAATTAAAAGCTTGTTTTGCTTACGTCCGTAAGCGTGTATCACGTAGAAACACATATACTATCCTTAACCCCGAGGGGTCATTGTTGTGGATGTGGACATTGTAGTTGTCATGTGCCCCATCCCTAATGTGGTGGTTGTATGGAGATAGTATATCGTCATTTTATTATTGTTCTTCTTCTGTTTTTTATTTGAACGATGCAAATATAAAAACAATTTCCTACAATCTATCACAATTTCCCATTTTTTTGCGATAAAATATAAGAATGCTTTTTATTAAAGCAGAAATAAGACAAAACTTTTTTATCCTGCCCATGTTGATATGCAGAACTATTTCCTTACCTTTGTACAAATTCAGCCTCAAGTTGCGCTGTTTTAATTATCCCGTAAGAATATGGCAAAGGAAAAGACTGTATATGTATGCACCAACTGTGGGCAGGATTCACCCAAATGGGTAGGGAAATGTCCGTCTTGCGGTGCATGGAACACATACGTAGAAGAAATTATACGCAAGGAACCTGCAAACAAAAGACCGGTATCCGGCCTGGAATCCGTAAAAAGCAAGCCTGTCACACTGAATGACATTACCGGAGGGGACGAACCTCGAATTGATATGCACGACGAAGAACTGAACCGGGTATTGGGAGGCGGTTTAGTACCGGGATCACTCGTTCTACTGGGCGGTGAACCGGGGATAGGCAAATCCACTTTGGTGCTGCAAACCGTACTTCATCTGCCTGACAAAAAAGTATTGTATATATCGGGAGAAGAGAGTGCCCGGCAATTAAAACTGCGTGCAGACCGTATCCCGCATAATTCTTCCGACTGCCTGATAGTCTGTGAAACTTCGTTGGAGCAGATTTACGTCCATATCAAGAATACACAACCCGATTTAGTGATTATCGACTCTATTCAAACCATCTCAACCGAAACGATAGACTCTTCTCCCGGCAGTTTGGTACAGGTACGTGAATGTTCCGCTTCTATTTTAAAATTTGCCAAAGAAACAAATACGCCGGTCATTCTGATCGGCCATATCAATAAAGAAGGAAGCATTGCCGGCCCCAAGGTACTGGAACATATTGTAGACACCGTATTGCAATTTGAAGGTGACCAACATTATATGTACCGCATTCTCCGCAGCATCAAGAACCGTTTCGGAAGCACCGCCGAACTGGGCATTTATGAAATGCGCCAAAACGGTTTGCGCCAAGTGAGCAACCCGTCCGAACTGTTGCTTAGCCAAGACCATGACGGGATGAGCGGGGTCGCTATCGCCTCTGCCATAGAAGGAGTCCGCCCTTTCTTGATTGAAACACAGGCTTTAGTCAGTTCGGCAGTATATGGGAATCCGCAACGTTCTGCCACCGGATTTGATTTACGACGTATGAACATGCTTCTGGCAGTACTTGAAAAACGGGTAGGATTCAAACTGGCACAAAAAGATGTCTTTTTGAATATCGCAGGTGGATTGAAAGTGAATGATCCGGCCATCGACCTGTCTGTCATCAGTGCCATTCTATCCAGCAATATGGATACGGAAATAGAACGTGACACCTGCATGGCGGGTGAAGTAGGACTGAGTGGTGAGATCCGACCTGTAAACCGTATTGAGCAACGCATCGGAGAAGCAGAGAAGTTAGGTTTCAAACAAATTCTTATACCGAAACATAATTTGCAAGGAATGGATACATCAAAATTAAAGATAGAAATCATTCCGGTAAGGAAGGTAGAAGAAGCGTTCCGGGCTTTGTTTGGATGAGATAAATAAGAGAAAACTTAATTTGAATAATGATATAAAATGACAAAAGAACAATCATACCCCCCGACCTGCATAGACTGCGGCACACAGAACTGCAAGTTCAAAGAGCGCACTTACCCTGAATTTTGTCTGACTACCCATTTGGAACAAGAAGATTTGGAATGGGCGTTGAAACAATATAACGACAACAACAAGATAATGGCAGCCAGTGCCGAAGTGGAATATGAAGGTTACTGCCGATTAACCCGTGTGGAAGAAATCATGACTTTCGCACGCAAGATGGGATATAAAAAACTAGGAATAGCCTATTGTATCGGGCTGGTGAATGAAGCCCGTATTTTTGCCCGCATCCTCCGTGCTAACGGCTTTGAGGTATATTCAGTAATCTGCAAAGTAGCCGGAATAGCCAAATCCTCTATCGGAATCCCCAAAGAATGTGAAAAAATCGGTGCGGCAATGTGTAACCCTATCCTACAAGCACGCCTTCTCAACCAAGCACATACAGAGTTGAACGTGGTTATCGGACTATGTGTGGGACATGACAGCTTATTCTACAAGTACTCTAATGCCTATACTACAACTTTAGTGACCAAAGACCGTGTGACAGGACACAACCCTACCGCCGCACTATATACCGCCAATTCTTATTACCGTAAAAAATTAATGCCGGAAGGCGAACAATCCAAATAAGAACCATGATACAGGAATTTCAAATAAGAGTCTTGCCTGAACAAGCAGCCAACGAACAGTCACTGAAACAGTTCATCGGACATGACAAGGGATTGGATATACGTACCATCCATGCCCTTCGCATCTTAAAAAGGAGCATAGACGCACGTCAACGCACCATCTATGTAAATTTGAAAGTACGCCTATATATTAATGAAATGCCACAAGATGAGGAGTTCACCCGTACTATATATAATAAGGTAGATGGGAAACCACAAGTCATTGTCGTGGGAGCAGGACCGGGCGGACTTTTTGCTGCTTTGCGATTAATAGAGTTAGGACTCCGGCCTGTCGTAGTGGAACGAGGTAAGAATGTACGCGATAGAAAAATAGATATCGCCCGTATCAGCCGTGAGCACAAAGTTGCCCCTGAAAGCAACTACAGTTTCGGAGAAGGAGGAGCAGGAGCCTACTCAGACGGCAAACTCTATACCCGAAGCAAAAAGCGAGGGAATGTGAACAAAATTCTGAATGTATTCTGCCAACATGGCGCCAGTACCTCCATCCTGGCAGATGCCCATCCCCACATCGGTACAGACAAGTTGCCGCGTGTGATTGAAAATATGCGGAATACCATCATAGAATGTGGTGGTGAAGTGCATTTCGAAACACGAATGGATTCCCTTATTATAGAAAAAAACAAAATCACAGGTATAGAAACAAATACCGGAAAGACTTTCAAAGGACCTGTTATTCTGGCTACCGGACATTCCGCACGGGATGTGTATCGGTGGTTGTATGACAATGGTATAGAGATGGAAACCAAAGGAATTGCAGTAGGAGTACGTTTGGAACACCCGTCCATGCTGATTGACCAAATACAATATCATAATAAAAACGGACGTGGAAAGTATCTGCCTGCCGCTGAATATAGCTTTGTGACACAAGTAGAAGGACGTGGTGTCTATAGTTTTTGTATGTGTCCGGGAGGATTTGTTGTTCCTGCCGCAAGCGGTCCGCATCAGATTGTAGTAAACGGCATGAGTCCCAGCAACCGCGGCTCCAAATGGAGCAACTCCGGCATGGTGGTAGAAATCAGGCCGGAAGATCTGGCGGAAAATAATCTTTTTACAGAAGAATTAAAAACGAAAAGTGAAGAATTAAAAGCCACTAATAAAAATCATGGTCAATGGACTACCGACCATTGTCCATTAACCATGATGTATTTCCAAGAAGCATTGGAGGCCTCCTGCTGGCAGCAAGGCAATATGCGCCAAACCGCACCTTCACAACGAATGGTGGACTTCACCCGCAAAAAACTAAGCTATGATTTACCCGACAGTTCGTATAGTCCGGGATTAGTTTCCTCTCCCCTGCATTTTTGGATGCCTGCATTCATTACCGACCGTTTGAGCAAAGGTTTCCAACAATTCGGAAAGAGCAGCCATGGCTTCCTGACCAATGAAGCAGTGATGATTGGTGTAGAAACACGCACGTCGGCTCCGGTACGGATCCTGCGAGATAATGAGACACTGCAACATGTCACTGTCAATGGGTTATTTCCTTGTGGAGAAGGAGCAGGTTACGCCGGAGGAATTGTTTCAGCAGGTATCGATGGAGAAAAATGTGCTGAAGCAGCAGCCACTTATTTAGGAGTAATGACAGATTGAACCTATCCGAAAATGATTTACAGCACATATGCGGGCGCATTCAAATGCGCCCCTACAAATAAATGATTGGTGATGTTGCCTAAAAGAAGATTTCTTTGTCTTTATGAATCTGTTTTTTATAAAAGATATGTATCTTTGCACCAAAGAAAACATCATGCATCATCCCGAAATAGCCATAGTAGACCCAAATACCCTCACTTGCCTGGGGTTAAAAAACATTTTGGAAGATATCATTCCAATGGCTACTATCCGTGTATTCCATTCCTTTGGTGAGCTGACGGATGACACACCGGACATGTATGCCCATTATTTTATCTCTGCCCAAATCTATTTTGAACATACTTCCTTCTTTTTACTTCGTAAACCAAAAACAATTGTATTAGCAGGAGGTGACAACCAGCCTCAATTATCCGGTGTTCCCAAACTGAATATCTACCAAGATGAAGGTTCTTTGATAAAAGACATCCATCAATTGCGCCAATATGGACATCAGGCAAGAAAACAAGCAGCAGATAAAGCAATGCACATAGAAAAAACGGAACATGAATTGTCTGTCCGGGAAATAGAAGTATTGATACTTATCACCAAAGGACTTATCAACAAAGAGATAGCCGACAAACTTAATATCAGCCTGACCACCGTTATCTCCCACCGCAAGAACATTACTGAAAAACTGGGCATCAAGTCTGTTTCCGGTCTTACCGTTTATGCTGTGATGAATGGCTACATTGAAGCAGACAGAATATAAAATCCTCATTTATTAGGATTGCACACATATCAGGTTTACCGTTACTTTGCAGCCGGAATCATTCTCCATCATGGATTATACAGAGTGGAATATATAAATTTTCCGCCTGGTAGAAACTTGTAGCAACTCTGGTTATCCGTGATGTATCAAATAAAACCAAACAATAAATATGAGAAAAAACATTTTATTCATTACATCCTGCCTGCTGGCTGCAACAACTTTTGCTGAAGATATCAACACGCTGCCTAAGGACACTACAAAAGTCATTGATATAGAAGAGGTGGTAGTTATCGCTTCACCTAAAGAAACCGGAAAATTAAGGGAACTTCCTACAGCCGTATCTTTACTCTCCCAAAAAGATATGCAAGCAAACCAAATCACCACTTTAAAGAACGTGAGTTCACTGGTACCCAATTTCTTTATGCCCGACTATGGTTCAAGACTCACCTCAGCCATTTACATCCGGGGAATCGGATCGCGTATCAATACTCCTGCGGTAGGTTTGTATGTGGACAATATCCCTTACATTGACAAATCTGCATTTGATTTCAATTTTTATGATATAGAACGTATTGATATTCTTCGCGGTCCACAAGGAACCTTGTACGGACGCAATACCATGGGGGGACTAATCAAGGTACATACCCGCTCTCCATTCTCCTATCAGGGAACAGACGTAAAACTGAGTTATGGAACAAAAAGTAACTACCGCAGTGCTTCATTAACCCATTACCACCGTTGGAGTGACTGTTTCGCTTTCTCCGCCGGTGGTTATTATGAGGGATCAGACGGATTCTTCCGCAATTCGCTCAATGGGAAAAAAGTAGATAATATGGAAGCGGGAGGCGGACGAATACATGCTATCTGGCTGCCTTCAGAAAACTTAAAACTAGACTTCACCATAGGCTATGATTATAATGACGAAGGGGGATACCCTTATTACTATACAGGAGCTATAGACGGATACGACAAAGAGAATGAAAAATATAAAAACTACATAGGGAAGATTTCATACGATCAGGATTGTACTTATCGCCGTGGACTGTTCAATACCGGTTTGAATATTGAATACCAGGCGCAAAAGTTTATCTTAAGCGCTGTTACAGGATTCCAGAATTTAAACGACCGTATGTTTATGGACCAGGATTTCCTGCCTGTCAGCATTTATACCATTGAGCAGAAGCAGCGTCTGAATACCATCAGTGAAGAGATTACTTTTAAAAGCAAAAACAACAAGCGCTGGCAATGGGTTACAGGGGTTAGTGGTTTTTATCAATGGCTACATACCACCGGTCCGGTAAACTTCATGGAGGACGGAGTGACCGATATGATCGAAGGAAACATCAACAATACTTTCAAGAAAATTCATTTAGACGATCCCCGCCGTACCCCTGAAATGAGTCTGGACGTTTTGAACAACCGTATCCGCGTAAGTGGAAGTTTTGACACACCGGTATTCAGCACCGCACTGTACCACCAATCTACATTCAACGACCTGTTTGTGAAAGGCCTTTCAGTAACAGCAGGTTTGCGCTTGGAATATGAAAAAATGTCTATGAATTATTTCTCGGATAGTAATATTGATTTCGATTTCTTTCTTAAAATGGCAATGCCTCCCCTTAATATTCCATTCAGGAATTTGAATGCTGCACCGCTATTGGAAGGAAAAGAAAAAAACGACTATGTACAGCTACTTCCCAAGCTAGCTTTTAAATACGATTTCAGCCCTGCAAACAATATGTATGTAAGCATAACCAGAGGATATCGTTCCGGAGGTTATAACGTACAGATGTTTTCAGAACTGATACAAAGTGACATGCAACAAAAAATGATTGAAGCCATACTAGACAAGGCACCAGAATCTATGGCAGGTATGATAGAAGGAATGATCAAGCAACACATGCCCAACTACGGAAAAGAATTGAACGTACAAGAAACAACTGTCTACAAGCCCGAGTACAGCTGGAATTACGAAGTGGGATCACATCTCAGTTTGTTCAACGGCAAACTGAAGACCGACCTTGCCGCATTCTACATGGATACCCACGACCAACAAATCGCCAAATTTGTCAATAGTGGCTTGGGACGAATGATGGTCAATGCCGGTAGTAGCGAAAGTTATGGAGTAGAGGCCAGCTTTCTGGCATCCATCAACAAAAACCTGAATATGAATGTAAGTTATGGATATACTCATTCCACATTCAAAAAATATGACGGAGGTACTACATCATCAGAAGAGCAAATTGATTATAGCGGCAATTATGTACCATTTGTTCCCCGCCATACCATGAATGCAGGCGCAAATTATAGTTTCTTTTTCGATAAAAGCAATTGGATGCAAAGCCTGACTTTAGGCATGAGCTATACCGGAGCAGGAAAAATTTATTGGACTGAAAAAAACAATGTCTCACAAAGTTTTTACGGAACACTGAACGGGCGCATTTCTTTGCAGACAAAAGCTTTACAGATAGATGTATGGGGACGTAATTTAACCAACAAGGATTATACAACCTTCTATTTTGAAACCATGCATAGAGGATTCGAACAAAAAAGCAGGCCTTTACAACTGGGAGTGGATATACGTTATCACTTCTAACCATTCTTGCAAAAACAGAAAGGGGGTTCATCACGAACTCCCTTTCTGTTTCCACATTTACCAAATCAAATTTATTTTTTATTCTGTCACACCAAGAAAAGCAAGAACTTTATTATTGCTGTAAATGATACCCATAGCTTCTAGAACAAACCTATTTGTTTTAGTGTATGTACATAGAGAAAATGCTGTTTACAATAGAAAACTGCTTGAGCCTTTGTTAAAAGAAACAAACAATAAAATTATTCATTGACAGCGCCGCAATGAGGACACACTCCTTTATTCTTTATCTTCGCCCCACAATTTCCACAACTGAATTTATACCGGGAAGCATGCTTTATACGATTAAATGACCATACAGCATATACCAATAAACATGGATAACCCAAATAGTAATACGTAGTAAATGTAAAAAACAAATATAAAAAGATACAGCAGGACATCAATCCCAACAAATAAAAACATGCAGCTTCAATATGTGTCTGATGAAACAAATCATCCAAAGTAGCCAACCCCACAAGAATAATCCCCCAAATATTAAACATGAAAAGAGAAAGAATAAAAGGTAAGCTAAAAGGATTCAAAGAAGGATTATAATAAAACTGCTCCCAAGTTCCCGGAACAAAATGCTGAATACTGGCATAAAGCGTAGCTGCTGTAGCTACCAACCAAGAAAGAACTGTAGGAAAAACGCTATCAATATCATTCAACCAGATTAATTGCAGCTTCTGGCGACGAATAGCCCTATGAATATACCAAATACCGAAAAAGCCTAATATGACAAAGAAAGCGATGGTATGAGAATTACTGAAAAAATGAATAAACTGTGACACTGAATCCACAGGAACTACTTTCTCCAACAATTCCTTTTCATGTATCCATCCCATTGTTTCCTGGTCCCGTGCTACCTTTACCCATACAGAATCCACACTATCAGCAGCTTGTATCATAAACTCCGCTACCACCAGCCGTTCTCCTTTAAAAACAGGAAGCACATCAACCAATGGCAGTTGCTGTAACATAAGCGAATCTGAAGTAACCTCAAAATTACTGTTTAATGTATAATGCCGTTCCATCAAATAATTGACAGAATCCCTTTTCTTTTGCGGCATATCCCCACTCAGAGTAACAGGTGAAGGATATTGGCAAGCCATTAAAATAGCCAACACCAAAAACAGTAATCCGATGTACTTACTTTTCAGCATAGACTTTCATCTGACAATTTTTACAATCAAACTCTAAGCGGAAACGTCTGTTATCCGAGCTAACCAAATAATAAGGTTCCCTATAAGGAGAACGCACTTTATGCCAAGAGGGACACCATCCCATACTATAACGCAAACAATGCTTGCAAAACATCAATACCGCTTCTTCTGCCGGAGCCTTTTCATAAGCCGGAGCAATACGCTGCACGCCATGATTCCTATAGAAGGAAACAGCATCAGCATTCATCACATTTCCCAAATAAGTCAATTCATTCACAGGAAAAGCATGATGCGTTCGAGGCAACTTGTAAATTTCCTGCCGATAGTTAATACGGCGCACTTCCAGCAGTTTCTCTATTCCCTTACGGCGAAGTTCGGCAAGCATAGAAGCTGGAATAAACCAATTGTCCGACCAGTCAATCACTATATCTGACGCTTCAAATGGAGTATTTCCTAACTTTCCAAGTTGTGTACGCAAGTTATCTTCCTGCGGAGTACGGGCACGTTCCTTCTCCCTTTCCAGCACCACACTGGCACTGTGATCATCTTCATCGGTCAGAGACAGAGTAAAGCCCCGATTATTTTCAGCCAATTTTAAAATGACAGCAATTTTCCTTTCAGCTGATTTACGCGACATCAACCTCTCAAATTCCTGATCAAAATTACGATAAAGTATCGTACGGGGATTTATCCGAGGCATCTCTTGAGGAAATAACTTATTATTCTCCACCCGGTTTATGCGAAATCCCTGCAACTTACCAGTCTCATCCAAAAAACAGACGCCATCTCCATTATTAAAAGACTTGATTCCGGCTACGGTAAGATAATTACCACGAATTTCCTTCACTGTCCCCATCTCCTCCCCTAAAGACTTGGGAGTATCAAAAGAAAAAATATCCTTATTCCTGTCAAAAAGAAAATAATTAGTAAAACCACGACTGAAACTCTTATCCAATTGAGGTTTGAACTCTAATTTCACTTTCCCCGATGAAGCACGGATATACTCTTTACGACGTTTGAAAACACTATCCAGCTTCTGGCGATAATAAGCTGTTACATTTTTAACGTAAGATACATCCTTCAAACGTCCCTCTATTTTCAGGGAAGAAGCTCCGGCATCCAGCAATTGCTCCAACTCTTCGCTCTGATTCAAATCTTTCAGAGACAATAAATGCTTATTCCTTACTATAGATTTACCGTCCGCATCTACCATATCAAAAGCAAGGCGACAGAACTGGGCACATTCTCCCCGATTAGCACTACGTCCGAAACAAGCCTGACTAACATAACATTGTCCACTATAGCTTACACACAAAGCACCATGTACAAATACCTCCAAAGGCACATCAGGACAAGCATGATGGATATTTCCTATTTCAACAAGAGAAAGTTCACGAGCCAATACCACCTGACGGAAACCTGCCTCAGCCAGGAATCTTACTTTTTGAGGAGTACGATTATCCATCTGTGTGCTGGCATGTAACGGTATAGGTGGCAGATTCAATTCCAACAATCCCATATCCTGCACGATCAAAGCATCCACTCCGGCACGGTATAAATCCCAAATCATTTTTTCCGTATCCTTCAGTTCCTCATCCTTCAGAATCGTATTCACCGTCACATAGATACGGACATTATACACATGAGCGTACCGCACCAACTCAGCGATATCCTCCAATGAATTCCCCGCAGCCGCACGTGCTCCGAAACGGGGAGCACCAATATAAATGGCATCAGCACCGTGATCAACAGCTGCAATACCGCACTCCAGATTTTTAGCAGGAGCTAATAATTCTATTTTTCGTTGTCTGATCATCGTATCTGATTTATATCAAACGGGGTTTCCTGATATACATAATAGTTCAACCAATTAGAAAACAACAAATTGGCATGTCCGCGCCAACGCACCACCGGGGCATTGTCCGGATTATCGTCCTTATAATAATTTACAGGCATTTCAATAGGCAACCCTTTCCCCAAATCACGCTTATATTCCGTATCAAGCGTATAAGGAGAATACTCCGAATGCCCGGTAATAAAGAATTCACGCCCATTACGAGCCATAGCCATATAAACCCCAGACTCATCAGACTCAGCTATTAAAGCCAACTCTTTTACTTTCAGAATATCCTCACGGTGTATTTCGGTATGACGGCTATGTGGTACAAAAAACTCATCATCAAAACCACGGAATATGGGCAATCCCTGTACATTGATATGATGACGGAAAATACCAAACATTTTTTGTTTCAGCGGATATTTGGGAACTCCATAGAAATGATAAAGCCCGGCTTGGGCCGCCCAACAAATATAAAGAGTTGAGGTAACATGAGTACGCGCCCAATCAAAAATAGTAGTAATCTCATCCCAATAATTCACATCCTCATACGGCATCTGCTCTACCGGAGCTCCCGTAATAATCATCCCGTCATATTTCTCGTCGCGCATCAAATCAAAGTCATGATAGAATGCTTTCATATGTTCTACCGGCGTATTTTTCGATGTATGGCTTTTCAACTTCATAAATGATATTTCCAACTGCAAGGGAGTGTTGGAAAGCAAACGTACCAAATCCGTTTCTGTCGTTATCTTCAACGGCATCAAATTCAATATCACGATTTTTAACGGACGAATATCCTGTGCACTGGCACGTGAATTGTCTATGACGAAGATATTTTCCTCCTTCAGCAATTCAATAGCAGGTAGTTTATCGGGTAAATTTAACGGCATTTTCTTATCTGTTAATTAGTTGTAAGTGCAAAATTAAAAAAATCCCGCCAATTCTCCTTATTAAACGATCTTTTGAACTAAATTATTTCCTTTCCCTGATCGTTTTCGATCAACAAACCTTGATTATTTTTAGATTTTCACTCATACCTTCACAACTTCTGTCTTGATTCCACTTTTTCCCTTCTTTCATATTATTTATTAACTCACCTTTTTCTTAGAAAAAAGAGGACGAACTTATATCCATAATCAAAAAAGATTAATTATCTTTGAGCGCAAAAATAAAAAATATTCTTATTATTAACATGAAATATAATTAAGTTTCAAGTGGTTGACTCAAGAAACAACCTATATTTTTAAATTTTAATCTTTAAATTCAAAAAGTATGAGAACCTTTAAATCATTGATGATAAGCTTATGTATGGGTACAACCCTATGCATGTGCTTACCACAAACCACGACAGCACAAACCGTAAGTTCAGGAGATTCCTGGACATGGGACAAAGGAACCATTGTGATTGATACTCCTGAACGTCCGGCCGGCCAGAAAAGCGTATTAGGCTTAACCACCCCTAAAATGGAGGTAGTCCGCGTAGGATTTGTCGGATTGGGAATGCGAGGCCCCGGAGCCGTAGAGCGCTTCACTTATATTCCCGGTACACAAATTGTGGCCCTTTGTGATTATGAAGCATCCCGTGCAGAAAAATGTCAGGATATCCTAAAGAAAGCATCTATGCCGAAAGCTGCCATTTATTCCGGAGAAAAGGGATATGAAGAATTATGTAAACGTACAGACATAGATTTAGTTTATATCGCCGCAGACTGGTTGCATCATTTCCCGGTAGCAAAATGCGCATTGGAAAACGGTAAAAATGTAGCTATTGAAGTTCCCTCGGCCATGAACCTGCAAGAATGCTGGGACTTAATCAACCTGAGTGAAAAAACCCGCAAGCATTGCATGATTCTTGAGAACTGTTGCTATGACTGGTTTGAAATGAATACACTGAATATGGCACAACAAGGTGTATTTGGCGAAGTAATCCGTGCCCAAGGAGCCTACATTCACAATTTAAGCCCGTTCTGGGATCATTATTGGAAAAACGGCAAAGAAGACAAACTGGGATGGCGTTTGGATTATAACATGAAACACCGGGGTGATGTATATGCCACTCACGGCCTGGGTCCTGTAGCACAAGCATTGGATATCCATCGTGGTGACCGTATAACCACTTTAGTAGCTATGGACACCAAATCTGTTGTTGGTAAAGATTTAGTGGAGAAGAGAACCGGCGAAGAATGTAAAGAATTCCGTAACGGAGACCATACCACCACCCTGCTTCGCACAGCAAATGGAAAAGTTATTGAAATCCAACATAATGTAATGACTCCCCAACCTTACAACCGCCTGTACCAACTGACAGGAAGCAAAGGGTTTGCCAATAAATATCCCGTTGAAGGATATGCTTTGGATGCAGCACAACTGACCGCATCGGGTGTGCAACCCAAAGTAGACGATTTGAACTCTCACGGATTCTTACCCCAGGCAGAAATGGAAGCACTTGTTGAGAAATACCAGCATCCTATTTTAAAGAAATATGGTGAAATGGCAAAAGAAGTCGGCGGCCATGGCGGTATGGACTTCATCATGGACAGCCGTCTGGTATATTGCCTGCAAAACGGACTGCCTTTGGACATGGATGTATATGACCTGGCCGAATGGTGCTGTTTGGCTGAACTGGGAGCTATCTCTATGGATAACGGCTGTGCGGCAGTAGCCTTCCCGGACTTCACACGAGGTGAATGGAGCGTGACCAAAGGTTACAAACATGCATACGCTTCACCCGAAGACGAAAACGCAAGCATGGAAAAAGCAAAGGCTTTCACCGCGAAACTGAAAGAGCAGGGAGCGAAAGAATGGGCGAAAGAAGCCAAGAAAAAAAAGAAATAAATAGAAATAAACAAGAAAAAATGTGCCGGAAGTCACTCTGTCATAAAAGGCAGCCCAATTCTTCAGGCACATTTTTTTATGCCGTCCGAACAACAACCGTTTCCGGATTTTATCGAGAATCAAAAAAAGGGCATAACCGGCATTCTTATAATTTCCGGCCAAAGCACTTCGACAGTGTCAAATTCAATCCGACACGCCATTTTGTCAAAGAAGTATACAGAAAGGGTGAAAAGGAACTGGAACACGCAGACCCCACATACGGTTTCAAGACGTCTTCTTCCAAGCACACTCAGGAAGAGCGATTCGGCATGCTGATGGAATATCTAAGGGAATACACCTTCATCACCCGCTAGGAATACCCTGTTCTCTTATATCCTATGATAGATTTCATCGAAAGGAACCCTGCCCCGTTCTCCCCAAATGCCTTTGTTCCCATCCCGTATGCCGCAAGGTATAACCATATTGATGCCTGCCCCATGGGGCAGCTTCAATAGTTTCTTCATCCGCCTGCTGTCAAAACCTTCCAGCGGACAAGTGTCATAGCCTTCGTTTGCCATGGCAATCATAAAGGTTTGGGCAGCAAGGGCACAGGATTTATTTACCGTCACACGCATATCGCATTCCGAAACTTCCAGCATCATAGGGCGGAACAGGCTGATGGTTCTCGCCAATATCACCCTGAAAAGCCCTAGAAGCCCGAAGAACCTTGCATAAATGAAAGGCATCAGTTTACCATAATACAGCTTCCTGTCCCTAATACGTTTTTCCTGACGCTCTTTCGGACTATTGCGCCTGATATTTCCTTCTTCAAAGTCAAGCACAAATTTAGCACGCTTTTTATACAAATCCTGACGAGTAACAAAAACAACAATTTCCGAAGCCGTAGAAGCAGCCGACTGCCCTAAACAAGCTTCTGAAACTTTCGCCATCAGTCCGGGATTCGTTATTTGATAAAATTCCCACAATTGCATATTGGAACTATTGGGAGCCAGCGTAGCCAGTTCAAGACAATGTTTCACCTTTTCCGGGTCTATCGGTTTATTTTTATCATACCTCCGCACAGACCGGCGGAAGTTCAATACCTCTTCTAAATTCATTTCCTATTCATTTTTTATATTTTACTTACTGAACCGACAAGATAAGTTTTAGGGGCGATGTCAACTATAACATCCCCCCTACACTACTATATCTCAGCGGATATTAACATCCTACAGGTTGTTCTTATAGATATTCGCCATCACCTTCTGGTATTGATTCTCAATCTGCATATACGCCTGAAGATTCTTATAAATACTTTCCGTTTCCACAAAATATTCAATCAATGAAATTTGTCCTTTGGTCAATGCCTGCTTCAATAAATCCAGCGAACGGTACATCAAAGGGACATCATACGCATTCATGGCATCCTTCAACTGCTGCATCTCATTGAAGAGAGACATCAGAGAAGCTTCAACCTGATCTTTAGCATTTTCTTGCATCAATTGTGCGCTGATAGCCTGTGCCTTGGCTATCTTTACCTTTTTACGATTCTGAAACAAAGGCAAGGAGCCCCCTACCACAAAACCATTCATCGAAACCGCATCATCCGTGTTACGGCGAAAACCGGCTTCCAGTTTCGGCAACCATCCTTGACGGTCTACCGAAACCTGCTTCTCGGCGGCACGGGCAGTGGCGACGGCGGCCTGCAAGTCAAGGTCTGATGCCATCACTTCATCCCGCATGACATTGTAATCATTGATTTCCTGTATGGCAGGGTATGTGGTTTCAGCAAATTCTAAAGGCATGTTGCCGTTCATGGCAAGCAGAGATTGCAAGGCAGTGCGGTGGGCTGCGCTGTTTTGGGCAACTTCCGTCTGCACGTTCATACGCTCCATCTTGATTTTGTTGACTTCCAGTATATTCGCATCACCGGCAGTCAGACGTTTCTCGTAAAGTGCCTGTAATTCATCCGCATTTTTCATACGGATATCCATCAATGTCTTTTCCTGATTCAACAGAATAAGGTCCAGACAGAGATTCTTCGCATTCAGCAGAATATCCCGGCGGGCAGCCTGTTGTTGCTTGTCCACCGCTTCGTTCTGCAAAGTAGCCTGCCGGTTGCGGGCAATATACTGAGTAGGAAAATCAAAACCTTGCGAAGCAACGAATTCCGTACCGTGACCACCTTCGGCACCATTACTGTAAAAAGAGCTGTAGCTCACCGTAGGATCAGGCAAGTTGTTGTTTGTCCGGTTTTCCATCTTGGTCGCATCGGCGGCATGTTTCTGTGCCTTGAGCTCTTTATTGTTCTGCTCGATGCTTTTCAAAATGTGCTCAATACTCTGGGCCTGCATCAGCAAGGGAGAGCAGAGGGCTATTATAACTAAGATTCGTTTCATATTATTTCTATTATTTCTTCTTTCGGTTCATCAGTTCATAAACAATCGGAATAATGAAAGCGTTCAGGAAAGTCGATGTCAAAAGACCTCCAAGAATAACTTTCGCCATCGGGCTTTGTATTTCATTACCCGGCAAATCGCCACGGAATGCCAAAGGTATCAAAGCCAGCGCGGAAGACAACGCAGTCATCAGGATAGGGTTCAAACGGTCTAACGAACCGTGAAGAATGCTTTCTTTCAAATCCATACCTTCTTCGCGCAACATATTGTAATGACTTATCAACAACATACCATTACGGGTAGCAATGCCAAACAACGAGATAAAGCCGATAATAGCCGGAATGCTTATCTCACCCGTTGTTATCATCAATGCAAATACCCCACCAATCAACGCCAAAGGCAAATTCAACAAAATGACTCCACTTTGGGCTGCATTCTTAAACTGGGTATAAAGCAACAGGAAGATAACCACGATACTCATAAACGAAGTGAGCATCAGCGTACGGCTGGCCGCCTGCTCGCTTTCAAACTGACCGCCATATTCCACATGATATCCTTCGGGAAGCTTGATTTGCGCATCAATCCGTTCCTGTATATCATTCACCACGCTGCGCAAATCACGACCGCTGGTATTGGCCGAAATCACAATCTTACGCTTCACGTTCTCACGGCTGATGGTATTCGGTCCCATGGCAGAAACCACATCGGCTACATAGTTGACAGGGATTTTCTGACCGTCACCGGTATCAATCATCAGGTTGCGCACCTTCTCCATCTCATCACGCACCTCATCCTTGGTACGGACAATAAGATTAAACGCTTTGCCTTCTTCATATACCTGTGAAACAACTTCACCCGCCATGTTCACTGATACAAACTCGGCAAACTCCGGTAAAGAAATACCGAATTTGGCAAGCATCTCGCGTTTGGGAACAATCTTGAGCTGCGGACGTTCGATTTGTTGTTCCACATTCAAGTCGGCAATACCCTCCACACTGCTGATGGCATCCTTTATCTGATTACCGATGGCAAACATCTTGTTCAAATCATTACCAAACAGTTTGATGGCAATGTTGGCCTTGGTACCCGAAAGCATGGCATCGATACGGTGGCTGATAGGTTGGCCTATTTCGATATTCGCACCGGTAATGGTAGATAACTTGGCACGCACATCGGCTACCAGTTCCTGGCGGGAACGGTCTTTCAATTCAAACGGGGCCTCAATTTCACTCACGTTAACCCCTAATGCATGCTCATCCAGTTCGGCACGTCCCGTTTTACGGGCTACAGTCTGTATTTCGGGAATAGACATCAGCAACTCTTCTGCACGGTGTCCCATTTTATCCGATTCTGCCAAAGAAATTCCCGGCAATGAACTGATATTAATGGTGAACGAACCTTCATTGAAAGATGGCAGGAAACTGCGTCCTAATGTAAAAAACATAACCAATGCCACCGCAAACAGTCCACCCGTAAAACCCAATACTGCGGATTTATGATTCAAGGACCATAACAAGGCATTGCGGTAATGCTTTTTCATCCATACGGCCACAAATGCCTCTTTGGGCAATCCTTTGCTTTTATTATTACCTAACAGATAGCTGCACAGTACCGGAGTCAGTGTCAAAGCCACTACCGTAGAAGCAAACAACGCCACAATAAAGGCAATGCCCAACGGAACCAGCATACGCCCTTCCATTCCTGTCAGGAAAAACAAAGGAACAAAGCTGACTACAATAATCAAGGTAGAGTTCAAGATAGGCATACGCACTTCCTTCGAAGCATTGAACACGACTTCAATCACGCTCTTACGTTCCCCTTCGGGCAACAAGCGATTCTCACGCAAGTGCTTCCATACATTTTCCACATCCACAATGGCATCATCCACCAACGAACCAATGGCAATGGCCATACCACCCAAACTCATGGTATTGATGGTGAGTCCCATATAGTGAAGAGTCAATATAGAAACAATCAATGACAACGGAAGGGTTACCAATGAAATAACCGTGGTACGTACATTGGCAAGGAACAGGAAGAGAACAATCACCACAAAAACAGCACCTTCATACAACGAATCCTTCACATTACCGATAGAGCTTTCAATAAAACGGCTCTGACGGAAAATATCTGTAGAAACGTGTACATCAGCCGGAAGATTCTTCTGCAAATCCTTCAATGCGGCTTCCAACTGCTCTGTCAGTTCAATAGTCCCGGTCTTGGGTTGTTTGGTAACGGTCAGCAGTACGGCAGGTTTTCCTCTCTCCGAAGCAGTACCCAGTTTGGGTTCCTGCGAACCAATCTTCACATCGGCAATATCCTCCAATGTAACGGGCACCCCTTCCACCGTCTTGATGACGGAACGTGACAACTGATCCACATCATGACTGGAAAGCACCCCGCGAACAATATATTCGTTTCCATATTCATAAATCACTCCGCCATTGGCATTCTGATTCATGTTACGGGTAACGTTCATCACCTCTGCCAACGTAACATTGTAATGTTTCATGCGGGCAGGGTCAAGCAACACCTGATATTCCTTGATATCACCTCCCAGCACGGCAACCTGTGCCACACCTCCCGTAGAGAGCAGGCGCGGACGGATAGTCCAGTCTGCCAGTGTACGGAGATCGAGCATGGAAGTAGTATCCGAAGTCAGACCGATAATCAGCAACTCACCTAAAATAGAAGACTGAGGTCCCATGGTAGGTTTACCTACATTCTCGGGCAGCTCCTCGCTGACCAAGGACAATTTCTCACTGACAATCTGACGGGCCAGATAGATATCGGTATCCCATTCAAATTCCACCCACACAACGGAAAAGCCATTGGTGGAAGATGAACGCACCCGGCGCACATGGGTCGCACCGTTCACGGCAGTTTCTACAGGAAAGGTTACCAATTGTTCCACCTCTTCGGCGGCCATACCATTCGCTTCGGTCATAATCACTACAGTCGGCGCATTCAAATCGGGGAACACATCGACTTCCGTATGAAAAGCCGTGTAAGTACCGCCGATAAGCAGCAAAACCGACGCCACCAGAACCAATATACGGTTCTGAAGGGAAAAATGTATAATCTTATTTAGCATAGGACGGCTGATTAATGTTCATGACTATGAGCCGGAATCGCATTGCTAGCCGACGCTAATTTCACCTGATAAGCTCCCTTTGTTACCACACGGTCACCGGCTTTCAAACCGGTCAGAATCTGCACTTTCTTTCCGTTGCTCGCTCCCAAAGTTACCTCCTGTTTCTTATATCCTTCCTCATCCAGTTGCAGATAAACAAAGTACAAACCTTGTTCTTCGGTCAGTGCCGTAACAGGCAAGGCCAGCACATCGGGCATTTCCGACGAGAGCAGATACACCTCCACATACGAACCGGGAATCACATCTCCCCGATTATCAAATTCGAAAGTTACAGGCACATAAAAAGAAGTACCACCGGATGCTTTACCATAAGAAAGCAGACGCCCTTTCAACTCACCCAGCTCATATACCTTATTATCGTATGGAGTCTTGAAGTTTGCCGACTGGATGCTATGCAGATAACCATAATATTTCTCGGAAACATCTGCACGAAGGAACAGACGACGGTTCTGAGTGATACTCACCAAAGGCTGGCCTACCGACACATAGTCACCTTCCTGCACCAGACAATTCTTGATATAACCACCTAAAGGAGCTGTGACGGACACACCTGTCTTGGTCTGGTTCTTTGAAATAGCCTCGTATGCCAATAATGCATTTTCATAACTCTCCTTAATGGCATTGAAATCTTTCTGCGATATTATCTGACTTTTTACCAACTTGGCGGCACGTTCATATTCTTTTTTGGCGGTTTCATATGCGATACGGGTACGTTTTACAGGGTCTCCGTCCGGCATATTCTCAGCAGAGATATTCAGAATGGGAGCCCCCTTGCTCACACTCATACCGTCCGTTACCGGATGGCGGAAAGAAACCACACCGGCTACATTGGCGACTACTACGCTTTCATCGCCTTGTGCTGCCTGCACCTGACCGCTGGTCGTTATCACCTGACGGAATGATTCAGGCCGGATTATTTCCGATTCTACCCCGGCTGCTTTTGCTTTTTCTGGAGCCAGAATTATCTCATCGGAATGTCCGGCTGCAGAAGCTTCCGCTTCATGATTATGCCCTTCGTGACCTTCATTCTCATGGTCGTGGTTTTCTTTTTCATGGTCATGCCCTTCGTGATTATGGTCATGCCCTTCGTGGTCGTGATTATGTGCTTCCTCCGTTCCATGATCGTGTCCTTCGTGATCATGACCCGATTTACTGTTGCAAGAGCCTAAGAGGAACAAGCCTAAGACTCCCATAAAGATAAGTTTCTTCATGATGATATTATTTGTTCTTACTTTTTACTAAATGCAAAATTAGTGTAAAGAAAATGCAACAAAGTTGCGGATAAAAAGATAAACTTTCTATCTGTTAAGCAAGAACATCGCAAGGAGGAGCACGCAACCCCTTTACGTGGGGAAGACACGTAGAATGCAGTTTTTCTAAATAGTAATTATAAGGTAATGTGTTGTGTTCTGTCAACCGCAATGAAAGCGCCAATACATCCGTCACCGTATATAACAGCAAACAAAACGAATAATCAGGAGAAACACTGTCTTGGGCCCGATCCGGAGTTACACTTTTAAACTTGGTCACACATCCGGCATTACATGTATGATTCTCATCAGAACTATTATTATGCTGCTGATGCTGCACGGAACATTGACAGCCGCACAAAGTCATATCATGCTGCAAACAAAGAATTTCCCGGTGATGATGATGAGGCAGAACAGATGCTGTCAACATGATAATGCTGACCAACATCAATACCCATGCTATGTATCGTCTCCGTTTCATCGGGCACAAAAATAGGTGTTTATCATGTAAATTCCAAA
>OOBJ01000382.1_pt1 | contig 38113 bp, 40 predicted proteins | sample 1671331 | NCBI WGS metagenome assembly OOBJ01 (sample SAMN06348145, study PRJEB24527) | human gut metagenome | biome: human gut; feature: ankylosing spondylitis patient; material: feces | host: Homo sapiens | place: China | collected 2015-10 | reverse complement strand
CCCTGACCTCGTGACTGCCAGTCACGCGCTCTCCCAACTGAGCTATATCCCCGAATTGGTGCGAAGAGAATATTACCAAAGACGCGCGCCCCGTCAACCGAGAAAGTTGAGAAATCCTAACTAGGCGATGACCGTGGACAGCTTGCGCGCGTTGACGAAGCCGCCAAGGCACAGCGCGAGGTCGACGACAGCGCAGAACACCTCGCCTGAGGTTGGCATGACGTCGTTGAGCATGAGCACAGCGAACAGGGCGCAGGCGGCCCCGCTCACGATGACGCCAAGCTGGCAGAACCTCACGAAGGCGGCGAGCCTGCCGTCGCTGTCGAGGGCGCGCTTGCCAGAGCGACCCGTCGCGATGAGGTAGGCGCCCACGGCCACGATCACGAGCGACGATGCGATGGCAAAAGCGGAGTGGTCCTGCGCAAGGCCGAGCGGCATCGAGAACAGCAGCGCCAGTCCGTAGAGGATGCGAAGCCCTCCCCAGGCGAGCATGATCGTGGCGTAGCCGGAACAGGAGGCGTGCAGACCGCGCGTCTCTCCCTCGAGGCGCTCCTCTCGCGCCTGCGAGTTTTGTGCGCTCTCGACCACGAACGACCTGTGGGGCAGCGCCTCGCCGGCGTCGGGGACCTTGCGCACCTCGAGCGCAAGCGCTCCGGTGAGCACGAGCGAGATCAGGCTGCAGACGAACGAGACGCCGTCTGCCTGGACGACGCAGAAGAGCAGGTCGATGAGGGCAAGGACGAAGGCGACCCTGCCCAGGATGATCGCGGGACGAAGCGTAGAGGGCCTCTTCTCGCAGGCGAGGCACGAGGCGCCAAAGCCCAGGGCGGCAAGCGAGCCCGTAACGACGAAGAGCCACGAAAGCACGAGGAGGACCCATACAGAGATGGAGACGCCAAGAACGGTGACGGTCTGCGAGAGCTCTCCCTTGACCGGGTAGACGCCACAGTAGGCAAGGGTGGTGAACAGAAGGATGACGATGACCGCGAGGGCCGACACGCAGGTCCACACGAGGTAGGCGATGCCCAGTGTGCGAAGCGTCCCGGGCCTCTTGTCTTGGGACTGTGCCATGCGGCTCCTTACGCTCTTAGATTCGCTTGTGCCCATTCACATTACTTCATGTTCCCATTTTGAAGCAGAAGCAAACGAAAGCGGGCCGGGGTGAGCCCCGGCCCGCATAGTTTTGGTGGGCCCAGCAGGATTCGAACCTGCAACCCAGGGATTATGAGTCCCCTGCGCTAACCGTTGCGCCATAGGCCCGGATATGAAAAAAGGCGGCGACAAATGCCGCCGCCCATATCATGTGGTGGAGATAAGGGGGTTCGAACCCCTGACCTCGTGACTGCCAGTCACGCGCTCTCCCAACTGAGCTATATCCCCGAATTGGTGCGAAGAGAATATTACCAAAGACGCGCGCCCCGTCAACCGAGATTTTCGAAAAAAACTGAATCGTTTTGCGTGAAGCCCAAATCCTGCACGATTCCACACCAGAGGAAACGCAACGCGCTCGTTATTTCGCGAGACCAACGGTTATCGGTCACTAATGCCTCGAATGAACCTCGCCAGCCGATCGAGGCCAAGCGTGAGGTCTTCGTCAGAGACGCAGTACGAGAGGCGCACGTAGCCCTCCGCGCCAAAGCAGGTGCCCGGCACGAGCGCCACTCCCCCCTCGCGGATGGCCCGCTCGCAGAACTCCTCGCTGCCAACGCCAAGACCCTCGATGCTGGGAAACGCATAGAAGGCGCCCGCTGGCCTCACGAGCGGAAGCCCCATGTCGGCGAGTGCCGCGCAAACTTGCTCGCGCCTGCGCTCGTAGGTCTGCCGCATGGGCTCGACGTCGCACGAAAGCGCCACGACCGCCGCGTCCTGCACGAAGGCGGGGACGCTCGAGACGAGGTACTGGTGCATCTTCTCGATCTGGGTCTTGAGCGGCGTGTCTGCGGCGAGCCACCCGAGGCGCCAGCCGGTCATGGCCCAGGGCTTGGAGAACGAGTCGACCACGACGGTGTGGTCGCGGCACTCGGGGTGCACCTGCGCAAACCGCTCGTAGCCCCGGGTGTAGGCGAGGCGGTTGTAGACGTCGTCGCACACCACGAAGAGGCCGTGGCGCGTCTGCGCCCCGGCAACCGAGTCGAGCGACGACCGGTCGTAGACGCAGCCGGTGGGGTTGTTGGGCGAGGTAATGACGATCGCCTTGGTGCGCGGGCCGATGGCGGCCTCGAGGGCGTCTGCCGCAATCTGAAAGCCGCTGGCACTCGTGTCGAGCGAGCGAACGGTGCCATGTGCGGCACGGACGATGGTCTCGTAGAGGCCAAAGGCCGGCGTGGGCACGATGACCTCGTCGCCCTGGTCGAGTAGCGACATGAGCGTGGCTGCAAGCGCCTCGGTGGCGCCACAGGTGACGATGAGCTCGCCAGGCTCGTAGGAGAGGCCCTGACGCCCCATGTAGGCACTGAGGGCGCAGAGTAGCTCTGGCCTGCCGTTGTTGGGCGGATAGTGCGTGAGGCCACGCGCGAGCGAATCGCTCACGGCCGCGCGTATGGGAGCGGGCGTGTCGAATTCGGGCTCGCCCAGCGTGAGCTTGACACAGCCGGGAGTCTGGTTGGCGAGGGCCGTGAACCGGCGGATCCCGCTCGTCGCAAGACCCGCCAGGTCCTGGTTGGTTGCGAGCGCCATGCGCATGCCCTAGGCGCGCTCGGCGAAAACGCGAGCGGCAAGCTGCGCGGCGACCTCGTCGAGCGACACCTCGGTGCGCTCGCCCGTGGCACGGACCTTGAGTTCGCAGTTGCCGTCCTTGACGGCGCGCTTGCCAAAGACCAGCTGGTAGGGGAAGCCCATAAGGTCGGCATCGGCAAACTTGACGCCGGCGCGCTCCTTACGGTCGTCGACGACGACCTCGATGCCCTCGGCGGCAAGCTGCTCGGCGACCTTCTGGGCGGCGGGCCACACGAGCTCGTCGTTGACGTCGAGCGGAACGACGGCGACCTCGTAGGGAGCCACGGAGACGGGCCAGCTGATGCCGTTCTCGTCATTGTGCTGCTCGACGATGGCGGCCAGCGTGCGCGAGACGCCCACGCCATAGCAGCCCATGATGAGCGGCTTCTCCTTGCCGTCCTCGTCCATGAAGGTGGCGCCCATGGCCTCGGAGTACTTCGTGCCCAGTTGGAAGACCTGCGAGACCTCGATGCCGCGGGCGGCCGAGAGGGGCTTGCCGCAGTGCGGGCAGGGGTCGCCGGCGACGACGGTCACGAGGGCGGCCCAGGCGTCGGCCGCAAAGTCACGGCCCTCCTCGATGCCGGTGAGGTGGAAGCCCTCCTCGTTGGCGCCGCAGAGCCACTGGTGAGCCTGCTTGAGGCTTTCGTCGCAGACCACGCGGATGCCTTCGGGCAGGTTGACGGGGCCAATGAAGCCCTTGTGCAGGCCAAACTTGACAAGCTCGTCTTCGTCCATGAGGTGGTACTCGCCAAAGGCGTGCTCGGCCTTGACGTCGTTGAGCTCGTGGTCACCGGGAACGAGGACGAGCGTCGGGGTGCCCTCCCCATCGACGAGGCACAGGGACTTAACGGTGGCCTTCGTGGGAACGCCAAAGAAGGCCGCAACCTCATCGATGGTGCCGCAGCCGGGCGTGGCGACCTTGGTGAGGCTGCCGTCGCCCGGGCCGGCGATGACGGCGACGGTGGTCGAGGCGGCCTCGTCGTCGGCCGCGAAGCCGCAGTCGTCGCAGTAGACGAGGCTGGCCTCGCCCGCGTCGGCGAGGGCCATGTACTCGACGGAGGTGTCGCCGCCGATCTCGCCGCAGTCGGCGACGACGGGAAGGGCCTTGAGGCCGCAGCGCACGCAGATGTTGGCGTAGGCGGCCTTCATCTTGTCGTACTCCTCCTGCAGGCTCTCCTGCGTGGCGGAGAAGCTGTAGGCGTCCTTCATGATGAACTCGCGGCCGCGCATGAGGCCGTAGCGGGGACGGAACTCGTCGCGGAATTTGTCCTGGATGTGGTAGAGGTTGACCGGCAGCTGCTTGTAGCTGCGCAGCTCGTTGCGCACGAGGGCCGTGATGGTCTCCTCGTGGGTGGGGCCCAGGACGAACTCGCGCTCGTGGCGGTCGTTGAAGCGGATGAGCTCCTTGCCATAGGCGTCGATGCGGCCGCTCTGGCGCCAGAGGTCGGCGTCGACCATGATCGGCATCATGAGCTCCTGGGCGCCGGCGGCGTCCATCTCGTCGCGGACGATGTCCTCGATCTTGCGGATGGAGCGCCAGGCGAGCGGCAGGTAGGTGTAGAGGCCCGCGGCCTCCTTGCGGATCATGCCGGCGCGAAGCAGCAGGCGGTGGCTCGCGAGCTCGGCCTCCGCCGGGTCCTCCTTGAGCGTGGGGGCGTAGAGGCGGCTCATCATCATGGGCTTCATGTGGTTCCTTCCTTAGGGGCGGCCGTGCGGCCACCACGATGCAACTGATTCATCTTAGCGCGAATGCACACCGACCAAGCATCGGGTGCCCGGCTGGGCGTTCCCTGCCGCCTGGGCTACTCGAAGCGTGCCTCGATCTCTGCGAAGAGCTCGTCGACGATGCGGTCCTCGGGCACCTTGCGAAGGGTTTCGCCACCCGCGATGAGCAGGCCCGTCCCCTGGCCGCAGGCGACACCGATGTCTGCGCCGCGCGCCTCGCCCGGGCCGTTCACGACGCAGCCCATCACGGCGACGGAGATGGGGGCACGCACGGCCTGGAGCCTACGCTCGACCTCTCCCGCGATCTCGATGAGATTGACCTGGCAGCGTCCGCAGGTGGGGCAGCTCACGAGCTCCGGCGTGCGGCGGCGCATCCCCAGAGACTGGAGCAGTTCCCATGCAACGGGCACCTCCTCGGTGGGAGGCGCGGTGAGCGAGAGGCGCATCGTGTCGCCGATGCCCTCGGAGAGCAGCACCGCAAGGGCGCTCACGTTCTTGACCGTGCCCTGGCGCACGGTGCCCGCCTCGGTGACGCCCAGGTGCAGCGGCACGTGCGGCAGCTCGCGCGAGAGCTCGCGGTTGGTGAGGATGGTCGCCGGGACGTCGTGGACCTTGGCGGAAAGCACGATGTCGCCAAAGCCGCGCTCCTCGAAGTGGCGCACGAACGACACGGCGCTCTGGACCAGCTTCTGTGGCTGCGTGAGGTCCTCGCGCACGTCAATCGCCTTGTCGAGCGAGCCCGCGTTCACGCCGATGCGTATGGGGATGCCCGCCTCGCCCGCGGCGTCGATGACGGCGTCGACCTTGTCGAACGAGCCGATGTTGCCGGGGTTGATGCGCAGCCCGGAGGCGCCGCGGCGGGCGGCCTCGATGGCAAGGCGGTGGTCGAAGTGGATGTCTGCCACGACGGGCAGGGGCGAGCTGGCGCAGATCTCGCCAAAGCCGTCGAGGGCATCCGCGTGGGGAATCGCGACGCGCACGATCTCGCAGCCAAGGGCCTCGAGGTCATGAATCTGGGCGAGCGTCGAGGCGGGTTCGGTGGTCTTGGTGGTGCACATGGACTGCACCGAGACGGGGGCGCCGCCACCAACGGCGACGCTGCCCACGTGCACCTGGTGGGTGAGCTCGCGCGGCAGGGGCTTCTCGGACGTGCTGCGCGAGTTGGGACGAAGGTCGATCATGTGTCGCTAGCCTCCCATGACAAAGCGAACGATGTCTTGGCGAAGAACCGCCACGAAGAGCATGAGCGCCAGAACGAGCCCGAGGTAGGACAGGAAATTCTGGGCCCTCTGCGGAACGGGCCTGCGAATGACGAGGCCAATGACCTCGATGAGGAGCTTTCCTCCGTCGAGCGGGGGGATGGGGATGAGGTTCATGATGCCGAGCGACATCGAGATGCCCGCCATGAGGAACAGGAAGCTCTGGGCGCCAGACTCGGCGGCCTGCGAGGCCATGACCGAGATGCCCACGATAGAGGTCGACTGCGAGACGACCTCAGCGGTGTGCGCTGGCTGAAAGAGTTGGGCCACGAAGCCGACGGTCTGCGTGAGATAACTCCACCCGATGCCGAGCGACTGCGCGGGAGAGGGTTGGACAACCTCGGTGCTGGCGGTGACGCCAAAGGCCTGGGCGCCAGCGGCGTCGGCAGGCTCGACGGTGAGGTCGAGGCGCTCTCCCCCACGCTCGACGACGATGTTAAAGGCCGCGCCGGCCTGCATCTGCGCGTGCAGCTCGTCTCCCATGTCCTCCCAGGTGGAGACCTCCTTGCCCGCAACCGAGACGATCGTGTCTTGCTCCTGGACGCCTGAGGCCTCGGCGAGCGAGCCCTGCTCGACGCCACCAATGATCGGGACGTTCTGAGCCACCGCGATGCCGCCGACGGAGAAGACGCCCACGATGAGCGCCATGCCCACAATGAGGTTCACGAGGGGACCCGCGACGAGCGTGACCACGCGCGCGAGAAACCCCTTTCCCTGGTAGGTGTGGGAGCGCTCGGCCTCAAGCAGCGCCTCGGCGCCACCTTGGGGCAGCGCATGGGGCTCGCCCGCCTTGGTTGAGCCGGGCAGGGAGAAGTCGTGCCCCGAGTCGAAGGCCGTGAGCAGGTTGATGTCGCGCTCGACGGTCTGTACGGACGCGGGCCAGTCCTTCTGGCTGGGACGCTCCCCAGCCGCCTCATCGAAGTACGGCTCGACACTTGCCCAGTCGCACAGGACCTGGAGCTGGGCGCAGAGCTCCTCGACATTGCAGCCAAGCTCAGAGGCGAGGTCGTCAATCCGCACGCGCCCGTGCGCGGCGATCGCGGCCAGCGCGCGCGTGGCGAGGTCTGAGGTTGCGCCCTCCATACCGCAGATGCGGTTGTAGCCACCTAGCAGTATGGGCGTGACGCCCACCTCGGTGCCATGGTCGGCGCTCTTGTGGGACAGCCTCCAGCGGCAGGGCATGCCAAGGAAGAACTCGGTGACGCGCATGCCAAACGCGCGTGCGGCGACGTAGTGGCCGCCCTCGTGCAGGAAGACAAGGGCGCTCAGCATGAGGGCGCCCCAAAAGATGGCCGACAGCGCCCCTACGAGCGCGCTCATGCAAGCTCCGAGACGAACCCGCGGGCACGCTCGCGGGCGAGCGCGTCGACCTCGGCGATCTGCTCGAGACTCGTGAGACTCTCCACGCTCGTGGCGTCCATGACGCGCTCGACGATGCGGTCGATGTCGCAGAAGCCGCAGCGGTCCTGACGGAACGCCTCGTTGGCGACCTCGTTGGCCGCGTTCATCGCGCACGGCAGGGTGCCGCCGGTGCGGCCGGCCTCAAGGGCGAGGTCAAGGCAGCGGAAGGCGCCGCGGTCGGGCGCGGCGAAGGTGAGAGGCTCGCTCGAGCGCCAGTCGACATGCGTCGCGGGTGAGTCCCAACGCTCGGGATAGCTGAGGGCGTACTGGATGGCGACGCGCATGTCGGAAGGGCCGAGCTGGGCCTTGACCGAGCCGTCTGCAAACTCGACGGCGGAGTGGATCTTGCTCTGGCGGTGCACGAGCACCTCGACGTCGTCGATGGCGACGTCGAACAGGTGGTGCGCCTCGATAACCTCGAGGCCCTTGTTCATGAGAGTCGCGCAGTCGATCGTGATCTTGGCACCCATCTTCCAGGTGGGGTGGGCCAGCGCCTCGGCGGCCGTCACGCCCTCGAGCTGCTCGCGGGTTCGGCCAAAGAACGGGCCTCCCGAGCACGTGAGCCATATCTTGTGTAGGTCACGGCGGCGCTCGCCAACGAGGCACTGGTAGATGGCGTTGTGCTCGGAGTCGACAGGCAGCACGCGTCCGGGCTTGGCGAGCGGCATGAGCAGCCCGCCGCCAATGACGAGGGCCTCCTTGTTGGCGGGGGCCCAGATCTTGCCGGCGGCAAGTGCCGCGTGGCTCGCCCAGATGCCGGCCTCCCCCACCACGGCAACGAGCACGCAGTCGACATCGGGCAAGGTGGCGAGGCGCGTCACGGCATCCTCGCCAAAGTCAAGCTCACAGCCTTGCGGCAACTCGGCGAGCGCGGGGTCGTTGCGACGGGCCTCGTCGGCAATAGCGGCATGGGCTACGCCAAACTCGCGCGCGACGGAGACGAGCTTGGCAGCCGACGAGTTGACGGCCACGGCGGTGAGCGCGAGCTTGTCAGGGTGCATGCGGATGACGTCGAGCGTCTGGGTGCCAATCGAGCCAGAACAGCCAAGGAGCGCCACGCGAAGCGGGCGCTCCCTCACGGTCGAGCTCGAGGTGTCCTCGAAGATGTTCACAGAATCCCCCCGAAGTGCAAGATGAAGTAGGTGGTCATGCAGGCAAAGAGCATGGAGTCCGAGCGGTCGAGCAAGCCGCCGTGACCCGGGATGAGGTTGCCCGAGTCCTTGACGCCAACCGAGCGCTTGAGACGACTCTCGAACAGGTCGCCGATGACGCCCGCAAGGCCGCTCGCGACTCCGGCGAGCAGAGCGAGCGGCAGCGGGATGGACCGAACGCCAAGGCCCCACACGATGGCCCAGACAATGCAGGAGCCAACGAGGCCGCCAACGAGCCCCTCGACGCTCTTGTTGGGTGAGATGCGCGGTGCCAGCTTGTGGCGACCGAAGCGCGAGCCCACGAGGTAGGCGAAGGCGTCGTTGACCCAGACCGATCCCATAGTGCCCAGCGTGAGCAGGGCGCCCTCGAGGCCGGGGTCGCAGGCCCTAATCGTCACGACGGACGAGAAGAGCAGACCCGTGTATGCTGCGCCAAAGACCGTGATGGCGGCGTCCGCGACGCTCGCGCGCGGCGTGAGCACGTACCAGACGCCCACGGCGAGCATGAGCAGCAGCGTGATACCCGTCTCGGCCTCGGGCCTGGCGAGGGCGCCCAGCGGGTACAGGATGATAGCGAACAGGCCGATGAACTCGTTGGGCATGCGGCCGGCGAGCCTCACCATGCGGAAGAACTCGGAGCCACACAGCCATGCCATCGCGGAGACGAGCAGCGTGGTGGGGATGCGGCCCCAGAAGAGGCACGCGAGAATCACGAGGGCGTAGACGAGGCCCGAGGTGGTTCTCGTCAGGAGCTTCTCGGTCCAGCTGCGGGCGCGCTGACTCTTGAGCGTGCCCGCCACGCGCTCGCCCTCGTGAGCCTCGCGGTGACGCTCAATGCTGTCGGAGGCGGCGTCGATGGTCTTGGGCGTGGGCTTGCGGGAGCGCGCATCGGTGTTGGGGGAATTGGCCACTAAGCCTTCACCCCGCCAAAGCGACGGTCGCGGCCCTGGAAGGCGCGAATGGCGCGCAGCAGCTCCCAGCGGTCGAAGTCGGGCCAGAGCGTGTCGGTGATGTAGAACTCGCTGTAGGCAAGCTGCCACAGCAGGTAGTTGGAGAGCCTCAGCTCGCCCGAGGTGCGAATGAGCAGCTCGGGGTCAGGCAGGTCGGCCGTGTAGAGGTGGGAGGAGACGCAGGCGGCGTCGACGTCGTCGACGGACAGGGTGCCCTCCTTGACCTTGGAGGCGATCAGGCGCGCCGCGCGGGCGAGCTCGGCGCGGGCGCCGTAGTTCACCGCGAGCGCGAGCGTCATGCCCGTGTGGTCGGCCGTCTCGGAGAGGCCCTCCTCAAAGACCTCGCGGGTCTTCTGGGGCAGGGCCTCGATGTCGCCGAGGAACTCGAGACGCACGTTCTCCTGGTGGAAGAGCGGCAGCTCCTTGACGAGCGTCGTGGCAAACAGGTGCATGAGCAGGTCGACTTCCTGCTGCGGGCGCTTCCAGTTCTCGGTGGAGAAGGCATAGGCGCTGAGCACGTCGATGCCAAGGCGAACGCACGCGGTGATGGTCTCGCGCAGGCTCGCGATGCCGGCGATGTGACCCTGGCCGCGCTCCATGCCCTGGCGGGTGGCCCAGCGGCCGTTGCCGTCCATGATCACCGAGATGTGAGACGGCAGGCGCTCGAGGTCTACGTCGGCAAGCGACACGTCCTCGGGGGCGTCAGCAAAGTAGGTTGTCAGCTCCTGCTCGTCACGCTGCACGGGCACACGACCTTTCTAGATCTCCATGACCTCGGCCTCTTTGGCCTTGGTTGCCTCGTCAATCTTCTTCACGAAGTCGTCGGTGAGCTTCTGGACCTTGGCCTGCTCGCGACGGACGTCGTCCTCGGAGAGCTCCTCGTCGCGCTCGAGCTTAGCGTTGGCCTCGCGGCGGACGTTGCGGATGGCCACGCGGGCCTCCTCGGCGAGCGTGCGGCACTCCTTCGCGAGCTCCTTGCGGCGCTCGCCGGTGGGCTTGGGGAACGGCAGGCGAATGACCTGACCGTCGTTGGAAGGCGTGATGCCAAGGTCGGACTGAGAGATGGCCTTCTCGATGGCGTTCAGGCTCGTCTTGTCCCACGGCTCGACGACGAGCATGCTGGCCTCGGGAACCTTGACACCGGCGAGCTGCGTGATGGGCGTGGACTGGCCATAGTAGTCGACCATGATCGAGTCGAGCACGTGCGGGTTGGCGCGGCCGGTGCGGACCTTGCCGAAGTTGGTCTTGAGCGCCTCGAGGCACTTGTCCATGCGCGAACGGGCGGTATCAGTAATCTCACTCATTAGTGGGTCTCCTCCCCAACGACGGTGGTGCCAACCGGCATTCCCTTGAGCGCGTCTGCGAAGACGTGCGGCTGGTCGATGTTGAACACGATCATGGACATGTTGTTGTCGGAGCACAGCGCGGTGGCCGTGGCGTCCATGACCTTGAGGTCGCGCGTGAGGACCTCGCGGTAGGTGATGGTGTCGAAGCGCTTGGCGTCCGGGTTCTTCATGGGGTCTGCGTCATAGATGCCGTCGACCTTGGTGGCCTTCATGAGGCAGTCGGCGTCGATCTCGCAGGCGCGCAGGGCCGCAGCGGTGTCGGTCGTGAAGTAGGGGTTGCCCGAGCCGGCGGCGAAGATCGCGACATAGCCCTTCTCAAGGTGCTTGATGGCTCGACGACGGATGTAGGGCTCGCAGACCTCGTCCATCTTGATGGCGCTCATGACGCGGGCGGTCATGCCGTTGCGCTCGAAGCCGTCCTGAAGGGCCAGGGCGTTCATGACCGTGGCGAGCATGCCCATGTAGTCTGCCTGGGCGCGGTCCATGCCACCTGCGGCACCGGCGACGCCACGGAAGATGTTGCCGCCACCGACGACCACGCCAACCTCGATGCCGTCGTCGTGGATGACCTTAATCTCCTTGGCCAGGTGGTCGACGACCTTGGGGTCGATGCCATAGCCGCCCTCACCCATGAGGGCCTCACCGGAGAGCTTGAGCAGGACGCGCTTGTACTTGTAGTCCGACAAGGGGGACTTCCCTTCACTCGTTGCCGTATCAGAAGAATTCTAGCAAAAGGCATGGCAGGGCTCGCGAATTGGACTGGATGCGCATAAGAAAAGGCCCGACACCATAGGGTGCCGGGCCTCATGCGACCAGTTTGCGCTGATGCCTTGGGCTACTCGCCGAAGGTGAAGCGGTCGAAGGCGACGATCTCGATGTTGTCGCCGAGCTCCTTGCCGACCTTCTCGGCGTACTGGCGGATGGTGATGTTGCCATCCTTGATGAAGGCCTGCTCGGAGAGGACGGACTCGCCGAAGAACTTGTTGAGGCGACCCTCGGCGATCTTGGTCTGAATGGCCTCGGGCTTGCCGGACTCGGCAGCCTGAGCCTTGTAGATGCTCATCTCGTGCTCGACGATCTCGGCGGGAACGTCCTCGCGACGAGCGGAGATGGCGCCGGCGGCGGCAGCCTGCATGGCGACGTCGTGGGCGAAGGTCTTGAAGGACTCGGCCTCAGCGGTCTCGGGCTTGGCGAAGGAGAACTCGACGATGGTGCCGAGCTTGCCGTTGGCGTGGACGTAGGAGCCGAAGGCGCCGTTCTCGACCTCGCGACGGGCGAAACGGGCGATCTTCATGTTCTCGCCCATGGTGTGAATCATCTCGGTGAGGGCAGCGTCAACCGTCTCGTTCTCGGAGAACTCGGCGGCCTTGAGGGCGTCGACGTCGGCCGGATTGGCCTTGGCGACGACGGCGGCCACGTTCTTGGCAAAGCCGGTGAACTTGGGGTTGCCACCGACGAAGTCGGTCTCGCAGGTGACCTCGACGAGGGCGGCAGCCTTGCCGCAGTCGCAGACGTAGGCGGCGACGGTGCCCTCGTTGGTCTCGCGGCCGGCCTTCTTGACGGCCTTGGCCATGCCCATCTTACGAAGGACGTCGACGGCCTTCTCGATGTCGCCATCGGCCTCGACGAGCGCCTTCTTGCACTCCATCATCGGGGAGTCGGTCATCTCGCGGAGCTGCTTGACGAGCGCGGCGGTGATCTGAGCCATGAGTGCCTCTCTCTCGTGTCTGTGCGCGCGTGCGCACGCAATACCTTTACATGCGGGCGCCGCCCATGTTTGGACGGCGCCCCTCAGTCATGAATTTGCTGCGAGGGCCCGTGGGTCTACTCGGCAGCGGGCGCCTCGACGGCCGGGGTGGTCTCGCCGGCGGCCATCTCCTCAGCGGTGATCTGCTCCTTGCCGGTGCCAGCCAGGACGGCGTCGGCGACGAGCTCGGTCATGAGGGCGACGGAGCGGATGGCATCGTCGTTCGCGGGGATGCCGTAGTCGACGACGTCGGGGTCGGAGTTGGTGTCGAGCAGGGCGACGACCGGGATGTGCAGGCGGTTGGCCTCGCGGATGGCGAGCTCCTCACGCTTGGAGTCGATGACAAACAGGGCAGCCGGGAGCTGGCGCATGTCGCGGACGCCACCGAGGTTGCGCTGGAGCTTCTCGAGCTCCTTGGTGAGCACGGACTGCTCCTTCTTGCCGCGAGCGGCCATGGAGCCGTCCTCGACCATGGTCTCGAGCTCCTCCATGCGGTTGATGCGGGAGCGCATGGTCACGAAGTTGGTGAGCACGCCGCCGAGCCAACGCTGGTTGATGAAGGGCATGCCACAGCGGGCAGCCTGCGTGGCGACGGGCTCCTGGGCCTGCTTCTTGGTGCCGACGAACAGGATCTGGCCGCCCTTGGCCGCGGTCTCCTTGAGGAAGGTGTAGGCGCGGTCGGCGTCGAGGATCGTCTGCTTGAGGTCGAGGATGTAGATGCCGTTGCGCTCGCCGAAGATGTACGGCTTCATCTTGGGGTTCCAGCGACGGGTCTGGTGGCCGTAGTGGCAACCGGCCTCGAGCAGGGTGTTAAGGTTAATCTTCACTGCCATGGTGCTACCTTTCTTTGGTTGGCCCTCCGCGCCGGTCATCCCCCTTGGCCACCCGATTAGCGGGCACCGTGGCCGCAGGGTCGCGACGCGTGTGATGTGGTGCTGGCGTATGCACAGCGAATTGATAGTCTAACAGCGGCCTCTCGCCCGCGCAAGTGGTTACCCTCACGGGCGACAGAGGCATCCACGACCCGCACATAAGCGGGGATACGAGCCCCATGCGACCACGCTACTCCCCCGACCGGGGGTGTGCCTGGAGCGCGGCAGCCTTGAGTCGCTCGATGGAGACGTGCGTGTAGATCTGCGTGGTCGAGAGGCTCTCGTGGCCCAGAAGCTCCTGGACGCTGCGCAGGTCTGCCCCGCCGTTGAGCAGCTGGGTGGCGAAGGTGTGGCGCATGGCGTGAGGCGTAATCGAGGGGTCGAGCCCCGCCTTGCCGACGAGCGCCTCGAACGCGAGGCGAAGCGACGCCGCGCTCATTCGTCGCCCCCGCACCGAGAGGAAGAGGGCGTTCTGGGCCGCGCGGGACGCGGCCGCCAGTTCGGGGCGTGCCTCGCGGATATAGCGCCCACATGCCTCGCAGGCCTTGGGGTAGAGCGGTACGAGCCGCTCCTTGCTGCCCTTGCCGAAGAGGCGCACCTGCCGCCCACGCAGGTCGACGTCAGCCACGTTGAGACCCGAGACCTCGGATATGCGCGCGCCCGAGGCGTAGAGCAGTTCGACCATGGCCCTGTCGCGGATGCCGCAGGTGTCTTCCTCGCAGGCATCGAGGAGCTGAGCGACCTCGTCGGGCGAGAGCGTCTTGGGCAGGCGGCGCGACAACTTGGGGCTCGCCACCGCCTCGACGTTGTCCTGCGTGGTGACGCCGCGGCTCACGAGCCACTTGTAGAGCGAGCGCACGGCGGAAAGGTGGCGGTTCTGCGTGGTGGTCGCGTAGCCTGCGTCCTGCAGCTCGGCGAGCCAGGAGCGAACCTCGGGGTGGGTGATGCGCAGGGGGTCGATGCCCTCGCGGCGGCACCAGTCGACGTAGGCCTGCAGGTCCGTCTCGTAAGCGCGGGTCGTGTTGGGCGAGAGGTTGCGCACGTCCCTGAGATAGGTGCAGAAGGCGGCCATCTGCACCTCGAACTCGTCCTGGGCGCGCTCGACGACCTCGCTAGGCGAACAGGTCAAGGCGCGTCGCGAGGTAGGCGTCGAGGTCAGCGAGGGCGCGTTGGGAGTAGCGCGCGTAGCGGTCGCGCTTCTTGAGACGCGGCCCCTCAAGCGGGGGCACGATGCCAAAGTTCACGTGCATGGGCTGGTAGGGGCTCGTGGCGGGATTGGTCGCGTAGGCCACGAGCGATCCCAGGGCGCCCGTTCGCGGAAGCTCGACCTGGGGCAGGCCGCGCAGGTCGGCGTAGCTGTTGAGCGCGGCGAGCAGGCCCGAGGCGATGGCCTCGGTGTACCCCTCGGTGCCACAGATCTGGCCCGCGAGGCGAACTGTTGTGCCCGGAACGGCGAAGGTGTGGTCGAGCACGCGTGGGGCGTCGACGAACGAGTTGCGGTGCATGACGCCATAGCGGAAGAACTCGGCGTTTTCGAGGCCGGGGATCATGCGGAAGACGCGGCGCTGCTCTGGCCAGGTGAGGTTCGTCTGGAAGCCCACAAGGTTATAGGACGTGAGCTCAGCGTTCTCGGGGCGCAGCTGCACGACCGCCCAGGGGCGCCTGCCCGTGCGGGGGTCGGTGAGGCCCACGGGCTTCATGGCGCCGTAGCGGGCGGCGTCGATGCCCGTGCGCGCCACCTCCTCGACCGGCTGGCAGGCGCAGAACAGGTCGCTTTGCTCAAAGTCCTTGGCCACCACCCTCTCGGCCCCGAGCAGGGCCTCCATGAACGCCTCGTACTCCTGCTTGTCCATGGGGCAGTTGAGGTAGTCGCCCACGCCGTTCTCCTCGTAGCGCGACTGCGAGAAGACGATGCTGCGGTCGATGGTCTCGGCGTCGACGATGGGGGCCGCCGCGTCGAAGAACGACAGCGACTCGGCGCCCACAAGGTCGCCCACGCTCTTTGCGAGGGCGTCCGAGCACAGGGGCCCCGCGGCGATGACGCAGCGGCCTTCGGGGACCTGCGTAGCCTCGCGCCTCACGACCTCAATGAGCGGGCTGGCCTCGATGCGCTCCCCCACCAGCTGCGAGAACCTCGCTCGGTCCACCGCGAGGGCGCCGCCGGCGGGCACCGCGGCCTGCCTCGCGCAGGCGAGGAGCTCGCTTCCCATGCGATCGAGCTCGGCCTTGAGCAGGCCGGCCGCGGAGTCGGGACGCATCGACTTGAGGGAGTTGGAGCAGACGAGCTCGGCGAAGCAGTCGGTGTGGTGGGCAGGTGAGCTCTTGGTGGGGCGCTGTTCGACGAGCCTCACGGGAACGCCGCGCCTCGCGAGCTGAAGCGCGCACTCGCTTCCCGCGAGGCCCGCGCCAACGATCGTAACCGTATCGAGCTGTGCCATGTCTCCCCTATCTGCATGTCTGTTATCTTCGCGCTTGTTTTCCTAGCGTTTCATTTTGCCCCAGCAGGGCCTGCTGGGTGGGTGCGAATCGCGCATCTGGCAGACGGCACACAAGTCCCAGCGCCTCCTGCTCGGCAAGCAGCACCAGCGCCTGGGGCAGCTCGACCCTAAGGAAGAGCGCTATCTCGTCGACCGTCATGGGGCTCGCGACGAGCGCGTCGAGCAGTTCGCCGCGCGACTCGCTGCGAACGTCGCTCGCGAGGCGGAGCCTCCCGTAGTCGAGCGCGATGAGGCTCTCGAGCGCCGCCTCGTCGGTGACGATGGAGGCGCCGTTCTCGATGAGCCAGTTGGTGCCCTGCGAGTTTGCCGAGAAGATCGAGCCCGGCACCGCATACACGCGCCGCCCCAGCTCCGCCGCCGTCGTGGCCGTGCTGAAGGTGCCCGAGGGACGCCCCGCCTCGCATACGATGAGTGAGGCCGAAAGGGCGGCGATGACGCGATTTCTCCGCACGAAGGTGTAGCGGGCGGGGCGCGTGCCCCAGCGCTCTATCGACAGGACGCACCCTCCCTCGCGCACGGCGCGACAGTAGAGCTCCTCGCTCGAGGCGGGGTATACGACGTCTGCCCCGCAGCCCGGTATGACGACCGTCTTTCCGCCCGCATCGAGCGCGGCGGTGCCGGCGGTCTGGTCGCAGCCAACGGCGCCGCCCGACACGACGACCACCCCGCACTCGGCGGCCACCCTGCCCGCCATGCGCGCGCAGGTGATCCCATAGGGGTTTGCCCTGCGCGCGCCGATGACGGAGACGCAGTCCTCGAGCAGCACCGTAGGGTCCCCGTAGCCGCGCAGCACCGGCGTCTCCCCTTCGAGGTCGAGAAGGGCTGGCGGGTAGCCGGGGTCGCCCCGGCAAAGCTCCCACCGCTCGAGCCCGGCCACCGCGCTTGCATAGCTTCCGGCACCGTGCGCGACACCAGCCCTCTCATGCTCCCCCACTGCTCTCATCTCCCAACGCATAGCGGCTTCTGAATGCACACGCCTCCGCAACGTCGTCCGTATCGACGCGCTCTCGCTCGGCGAGGTCCGCGATGGTGCGCGCGACGCGGGCTGTGCGTGCGATGGCCCTGCCACCCAGGCTCAGGCGCTCGGCCATGAGCTCGAGCAGCGACTGGGCCTTGGGCGAGAGGTCGCAGCTCTCGACTGAGCCCGGCATGCCGTTGCTGCCGCGCGCCCGCCTCCACGAGCCAAAGTCGCGGCCAACGCTCACCTGTTGTGCCATGGCCTGGGAGCTCAGTCCCTCGCCACCTTTGATGACGCTCGCGGCGGCCGGGCGCGCGACGTCGACGAAGACGTCGATACGATCCATGAGCGCGCCTCCCACGCGCGACTGGTAGCGCGCGATCTGCGCCGGCGTACAGCGGCAGACGTGCCCGCGGTCGCCCGCATGCCCGCAGGGGCAGGGGTTCGCCGCGGCGATGAGCTGGAACACCGAGGGAAAGGTGCAGACGCCGTCGGCGCGGACGAGGCGAATCTCGCCATCCTCCATGGGCTGGCGCAGCGCCTGCAGCACCGAGGGGGAGAACTCGGGAAGCTCGTCGAGGAAGAGCACGCCCCGGTGCGCGAGCGATGCCTCGCCGGGCGTGATCGGGGAGCCGCCGCCCACGAGGCCCGCGCGCGTCACCGAGTGATGCGGCGCGCGAAAGGGCCGCCTTCCAGCGCGGATGTCATCGATGGGAAGGCCGCAGACCGAATGGACGAGCATGGCCTCGAGCATCTCCGCCTCGTTCAGGGGCGGCAGAATCGTAGGCATGCGCTTCGCGAGCATCGTCTTGCCCGAGCCGGGAGGACCGCACATGAGGGCGCCGTGTCCGCCGCAGGCGGCGATCACAAGGGCGCGCTTGGCCGTCTCCTGGTCGACAACGTCGGCAAAGTCGAGGTCAGCCGAGGCAGCGCCGGAAGGCTCGGGGCCTATGGCCCCGACACCAGAGAGAGATGCCACTCCGCGCTTGAGCCACGAGATGTTGTCGATGGCGAGGGGCTCGCGAAGGGCGCCGGCGCCGCCGGCGCCGCGCACGAGCCGTGTGGCGCCCGCGAGCGAGAGCCCAAGGTCGCGTGCGAGCAGGGCGTAGGCGATGGCCCCGCGCACCTCGCTCACCGCGCCTCCTAGCCCAAGCTCGCCCACGAAGAGGCAGCCGTCGAGGCCCGCCGTGGGAATCTGGCCGCTGGCCGCGAGGATGGCGATGGCCATGGGAAGGTCGAGGCCCGTGCCCGCCTTCTTGACGTCGCTGGGCGCGAGGTTGACCGTGACGCCCATGCGAGGGACCTCGAAGCCGCACTGCGCGATGGCGCAGCGAATGCGGTTGCGCGACTCGAGGACCGCCGTGGACGGCATGCCCACGATCGTGATGCTGGGAAGGCCCGAGGAGAGCGCTACCTCTACCGTCACGTGGGTCGCCTCGACCCCGCGCAGGGTCGCCGCATGTATTGCCTGGCAGCCCATTACAACTCATCTCGCAGCGAGACGTTTGGCTTGTAGTGGAGCGCAGCATGGTGCGGCCGGTCGATGACGACGGCCGCAACGTCGAACTGCGCGCGCGGGGGGTTGACGTAGCGCTGCAGGTAGGCGGCAATGATGTTCTCGTAGCGCTTGAGCTTTGCCTCGTCCACCGCTATCTCGGGGTAGATGAGCTCGCGCTCGCCCGACCAGACCCGCGTCTTGACCTCCACGAAGTAGAGCGTCGAGTCATCGGTGGCGATGACGTCAGCCTCCCCGTAGGCGCTATGCCAGTTTCTCTCGATGACTTTAAAGCCGAGGGTCTTCTCGACGAACGTGGCGGCGATCTGCTCGCCAATCGCCCCGACCTCATGGGGAGTCAGCTCCCCTATGGGCCTGTCGCCCATCTCGCATGCGTTCATGCCAGCTCCTCTCGACCAGGTGACCTTGCCGAAGAGGGTGGCAGACGGGTCTAACACAAACCCGTGAGCGGTCTAACACAAAACTGACACCGCAGCTAGAAGAGGCGCGCCGTCGAAAGAAAGTTTTGGCAGAAGCTCGCGCGATGGATGGGCGTGAGGCCCCTCTCGCGAATTGCGGCGATATGCTCGGGCGATGCGTAGCCCTTGGACTCGGCGAGGTGGTAGCCCGGGTACTGATCGCCGAGTTCCACCATAAGTTCATCACGAGTCACCTTCGCGACGATGCTCGCAGCGGCGATGCAGGCGACGCGGGCGTCCCGCTTGACGAGCGTCTTCTCCTTGGGGTGTATGTGCAGCGGGTTGCCGTCGATGAGCACGCAGTCGGGCTCGACCGCGGCGTCCGCAATGGCGCCGAGCATGGCCTCGCGCAGCGCGCGTGCCATGCCCACCTCGTCGATGCGCGCGGGCGGAATGTGGCAGATGCCAGTCGCCGTAGCCACCTCGCGGATCTTTGCCGCCAGCTCCTCGCGGCGGCGCGGGGTGAGCTGCTTGGAGTCGTTGACGCCCCATACCTTGGGGTCGTCGGGCAGGGCCACGGCACACACCGTGACGGGGCCCGCGACCGAGCCGCGCCCCACCTCATCGAGGCCCAGGACGATGCCCTCGCCGCTCAGCTCGCGCATGAGCGAGTACATGCCCTCGACGCGCTCGCGCTCGGCCTGCTGCTTCTGGGCACGCCTCACGGCACTCGCGCAGGCGCGGCGCACCTGCGCTCGCGGGTCATCCGCGTAGCGCGCGAGCAGGGCGTCAAGCTCCTCGGGCAGGGCCTCAGCAAGCGTTGCCGCAATCTCTGCGGCGGTTGCGGGATGGGGTCGGTTGGGCATGCGATCTCCTCGATACAAAAGGAAGCCGCCCCGCGCGAGCAGGACGGCTCCCAGACAATGCAAAGATCTGCGACTAGCGCTTCTCGCGGATGCGAGCAGCCTTGCCCACGCGCTCGCGGATGTAGAACAGCTTGGCGCGGTGCACGTCACCGTGACGGACAACCTCGAGCTTGCCAATCTTGGGCGAGTGAAGCGGGAAGGTGCGCTCGACGCCAACACCGAAGGAGATCTTGCGGACGGTGAAGGTCTCACGGGAGGAGCCACCGCTCATGCGGATGACGTCGCCCTCGAACACCTGGATGCGCTCGCGGTCACCCTCCTTGATGCGGTAGTGAACCTTGACGTGATCGCCAGGGATGACCGTGGGGATGTCCTCACGAATCTGCTGACGCTCGATGGCGCGAATGTAGTCCATGTTCTTTCCTTGTCTCTCTTGCCCAGAGGTACCGTCTGACGCATCAGCGGTACGTGGGGTTTACACACAAGCGAGAAGTATACCTAAGCAACCCGGTCGGCGCAACGAGAAGGCAAAATGCCCTCCTCCACCTCAGCGTCTCCACGCGCGCGGCAAATACAGGTGCTCGTAGTCGCGGATGGCGTAGCGGTCGGTCATGCCCGATATGTAGTCTGCCACCTGGACCTCGGGGGCGTCGCAGTCGTGGACGCGATACTCCCCCGGCACCTCGTCGAGATGTCCCATGTAGTGCATGAACAGGCTCTCGACCAGCTGGTTTGCCTTGGGCTCCTCGACCTTGGCGTCGCTTTGGGTGTAGACGTTGTGGAAGAGCCAGGAGCGCAAGTCCATCATGGCCTCCCAGATGGGCTCACTCATCGCGATGTCGCCGCGCTCGGAGCTGGTCGAGACGAGGTCGGACACCATCGTGGCGATGCGGTCAGCAGACGACGCACCCAGGCGCTCGACCACGACGCGCGGCAGGTCGTCCTCGCAGATGATGCCTGCGCGCTCGGCGTCCTGGATGTCGTGGGTCACGTAGGCCACGCGGTCGGCGACGGCCACGATGCGGCCCTCGAGCGTGGCGGCTCGCTGGGTGCCCGTGTGGCAGACGATTCCGTCGACCACCTCGCGCGACAGGTTGAGGCCGCGGCCGCCCTTCTCGAGCAGGTCGACGACGCGGGCGCTCTGCTCGTTGTGTCGAAAGAGCCGTCTGCCCTCTTCCGAGGCCGGGTCGATGCCGCGCCAGCGGGCGATGGCCCGGGAGAGGGCGCCCTCGCCCGTGTGGCCAAAGGGCGTGTGGCCCAGGTCGTGCCCGAGGGCGATGGCCTCGGTGAGGTCCTCGTTCAGGCGCAGCGGCCGCGCGACGCTGCGGGCGATCTGCGACACCTCGAGCGTGTGCGTGAGGCGGGTGCGGTAGTGGTCCCCCTCGGGGGCGAGAAACACCTGCGTCTTGTGCGAGAGGCGCCTGAAGGCCTTGCAGTGCACGATGCGGTCGCGGTCGCGCTGGTAGCAGGTGCGCAGCTCGTCGGGCCCCTCAGAAACGAGACGGCCCGAGGAGGCGTCGGAAAACGCCGCGAGCGGCGAGAGCAACTCGTGCTCCCGCCGCTCGGCGTCTGTCCTTCTCATGATGGGCAGCGAGGCGCCCATGGGCTAGGCCTGCTCGATCTGGGCGATGACGTCGGCCGAGAGCTCCTCGACCGTCTTCTCGTCGGTCGAGAGCCTGGTGCAGCCCAGCTCGTCGATGACCTTGGAGGCGTGGTCGATGGCGTCCTCGGCCTGGGCGAGCATCTCGACGGACGTGGCGCCGGCGTCGCCCGCGAGCATCGTCACGTTCGACAGGGCGCGCGTCTTGTTCTCGAGGGCGAAGAGGCGGCCCTTGTCGACCTGGGCAAGCTGCTCGGGAACCTCGCAGCCCGGGTCGAGCGAGACGCTCGCGACCTTATAGCCGAGGAACGACAGGTACATGGCAAGCGGCGTCTTGGCGGAGCCGGAGAGGCCCACGAGCACGACGTCTGCGCCGGGCAGGTCCTGCGGGTTCTTGCCGTCGTCGTGATCTGCGAAGAACTCCATCGAGCTCACGCGGCGCATGTAGCGCGAGTCGACCATGTGGTGGGCGCGCGCCTGGTTCTTGGGGCGCTCGCCCGTGAGGCCGGCGAGCAGCTGCACGACCGGGCCGAGGATATCGACCGACAGGATGCCGCGGTTGTTGAGGTCGCTACGGACCTTCTTGCGCAGCGTGGGGTCGACGATCGAGTGGAACACGGCCGTGGAGACGAAGTCCTCCTCGTGCTCGTCGAAGTAGGCCGCGACCTCCTCGGCGCTCTCGATCTGGGAGAGGCGCACGACGCGCACGGCGCCGTCGCTGAACTGGGCGGCGGCGGAGAGCACGACGTTGTGGGCGGAGTCGCCCAGCGAGTCGGAGATGACGTAGACGAGCGCGGCGTCCTCGCGCGCGCCGTCGCCCAGCTGATCGAACGTAACCTTCATGAGAACCTCCAGACGCGAGAATCCAAGTCCCTTGCAGACATCGTAGCCGACCTGCGGCTACTTCTTGCGGGCAAGCTCGCCGATGTTGGCGACGCCCGAGAAGACCTCCACGAGGTTGTTGAGCAGGCGCAGGCGGTTCGCGCGCAGGGCCTCGTCTTCGTCCATGACCATGACGTCGGCGAAGAAGGCGTCGATGGGCTCGCGCAGGGCGGCCAGCGCCGCGATGACGGCCGCGAGGTCCTTGTCCTCGAGCGAGCTCGCGATGTCGCCGCGGGCAGCCTCGACGGCGTGGGCGAGCGTGCGCTCGGCGTCGCCCATGAGCGCGTCGTCGAGCTCGCAGCCGAGCGTCGCGTCGGCGAGATGGGCGGCGCGGGCGTAGGCGATCGCGAGGTTCTCGAACGTCTCGGGGTCATTGGCGCGGGCGTCCTCGAGAGCGTGAGCCAGGGCAAAGAAGTCGTCGGGGGCGGTCACGGAGCCGGCGCTCACGGCGGCCACGGTGTCGGCCGAGATGCCGTCCTCGCGGGCCATCTGCTGCATGCGGCCGAGGATGAAGGCGCTGACGTCTGCGGCGACCTTCTCGGCGTCGAACTCGATGCCCTGGTCGGCAAGCGAGCCCAGGGCCTCTGCCACGAGCGGCTCGTAGCCAACGTGCAGGCGGTCGCGCAGGATCGTCACGACGCCGATGGCGGCGCGGCGCAGCGCGTAGGGGTCCTTGGAGCCGGTGGGCGGCTCGTCGAACATGCCGGCGATCGTGTCGAGCTTGTCGGCGACGGCCACGACGCAGCCGCAGGTGCCCTCGGGCAGGTCGTCTCCGGCAAAGCGCGGGCGGTAGTGGTCGCGGATGCCCTCGGCCACGTCCTCTCCCTCGCCGGCGGCCAGGGCGTAGTAGCCGCCCATGACGCCCTGCTGGTTGGTGAACTCGACGACGGCGCTCGAGACGAGATCGGCCTTGCAGAGGTGCGCGGCACGCGCCGAGGCGGCGGCGAGCTTGGCGCCGATGCGGGCCTCGTGGGTGATCGCGAGGGCCAGGCTCTCGATGCGCTCGGACTTCTGCAGCACGTTGCCGAGCTTCTGCTGGAAGCCGACGCTCACGAGGCGCTCGCGGAAGGTGTCGAGCGAGACCTTAAGATCCTCCTCGTAGAAGAACTTGGCGTCGTCGAGGCGGGCGCGCACGACGCGCTCGTTGCCGTCGACGACCGTGGCGCTCGCGTCGGGGTCGGCGTTGGAGACCACGACGAAGGCGCGCGTGAGCTTGCCATCCTTGTCGTAGGTCGGGAAGTAGCGCTGGTTGGAGAGCATGGACTCGCAGATGATCTCGTGAGGCACGGCGAGGAACTCCTCGTCGAAGTGGCCGATGAGCACCGTGGGCCACTCGCAGAGGTTCACGACCTCGTCGAAGACCTTCTTGGGGGTATCGACGCTGACACCCAGCTCGGCCTCGACCTTGGCGATGCCCTCGCGGATGACCTGCTCGCGGCGCTTGGCGTCGAGCACGTGGGCGGCCTCGAGGACCTGCAGATAGTGGGCGGGCTCGTCGACGATGTGCTCGCCGACGCCCAGCACGCGATGGCCGCGGGTGGTGTTGCCGCTCGTGACGTCAGCGTAGGTCACCGGCACGACGTCGGAGGCAGCAGATCCAGCGCACGGGGCGCACGAAGGTGGCGTGCTCGGAGCCCCAGCGCTGGCTGCGGTAGTTGGGCCACTGGAGGTTGCCGATGATCGACTCGCACAGGCTCGAGAGCAGCGGCATGGCGTCGGTTGAGGGGATGTGCTGCTCGGCGAAGACGTACTCGCGACCGTCGGCGTCGACGCGGCGCACGAGCGAGGCGGCATCGACGCCGCACTTGCGGGCAAAGCCCTGTGCGGCCTTGGTGGGGTTGCCGTCGGCGTCGAAGGCGATGTTGGCGGCAGGGCCGCGCTTGACGTCGTTGATCTCCTCGGTGGCGGTCGCGACGTCGCTCACGAGGGCGGCAAGGCGCCTCGGCGAGCTGATGACCTCGACGGGGCCGTGGGCGAGGCCCGCGTCCTTGAGGCCGGCCTCGACGAGCTTGCCGAGCTGAGAGACGGCGTTGTTAAGCGGCGCTGAGGGCATCTCCTCGGTGCCGATCTCGAACAGGAAGTCCTTGGTAGAAGCCATTTAGGCCACCTCCCCCTTCTTGTCGTTGGCGTTGGCGTCGGCATCACCGGCAACGTTTGCGAGGTAGCTCTCGCAGGCGGCCTTGGCGACCGTGCGGACGCGCAGGATGTAGTGGGCGCGCTCGGTGGCGGAGAGGGCTCCGCGCGAGTCGAGCAGGTTGAACGCGTGGCTGCACTTCATGACGCAGTCGTAGGCGGGCAGCGGCAGGTTGCGCTCGAGGCAGGAGTGGCACTCGGCCTCGTAGTCGTCGAACTTCTGGCGCATCATCTCAACGTTGGCGACCTCGAAGTTGTAGGCGGAGAACTCGCGCTCGTTCTCGAGGAAGACGTCGCCGTAGGTCATGGGCGTGCCGTCGGGCAGGTAGCTCCACACGAGGTCATAGACGCTCGTGACGCCCTGCGCGTACATGGCGATGCGCTCGAGTCCGTAGGTGATCTCGACGGGCACCGGGTCGACCTCCATGCCGTCGAGCCAGACCTCCCAGCCAAGGCCCCAGGCGCCCAGTGTGGGGCTCTCCCAGTCGTCCTCGACGAAGCGCACGTCGTGCTCGGCGGGATCGAGTCCGATGGCGGCAAGCGAACCCAGGTAGAGCTCCTGGGAGTTCTCGGGGCTCGGCTTAATGAGGACCTGGAACTGGTAGTAGTGCTGCAGGCGGTTGGGGTTCTCGCCATAGCGGCCGTCGGCCGGGCGGCGGCAGGGCTGCGGGTAGCAGGTGCGCCAGGGCTTGGGGCCAAGCGAGCGAAGGAGCGTGGCGGTGTGGAACGTGCCGGCGCCAACCTCGGAGTCATACGGCTGCATGACGGTGCAGCCATGGGATGCCCAGTAGTGCTCGAGGGCAAGAATCATGTCTTGGAACGTGAGGGCGTTTTCCTTCATGCTCTCCTACCTTCCTTCCAAGGGGCGAAACCCCTGCGTGCAATGCAAGTTGGTACCAAGGTGCCTAGATGGAGCCGACGTCCTCGAGCGGCCAGAAGACGAAAAGAGCCTTCGAGGTCACGCTCGAGACGGGAATGGCCCCGAAGTAGCGCGAGTCCTGCGAGTTGGTGCGGTTATCGCCCATGACCCACAGGTAGCCCTCGGGCACCGTAAATGGGTACTGTACCCCATCGGCCAGAAGAGGCGAGTGGGTGGGCAACTCGTAGCTGGGCTTGCCGTCGGTGTAGGGCTCGTCAAGCGCCACGCCGTCGACGTAGACGACGCCGTCGTGAAGGTCGACCGTCTGGCCGCCCACAGCGATGACGCGCTTGATGAGGGTGACGTCCGCGCGCTCGGGATCCGTGAAGGTCACGATGTCGCCCGCGACCGGTTCGTTCGTGCGGTACGTGATCTTCTCGCCCACAAGGCGGTCGCCCACCTTGAGCGTGTCGCTCATCGAGGCCGAGGGGATGATGAACGGCTCGGCCACGAAGGCACGTACGAGCAGTGCCACCACGAGGGCGATCGCGCCCAGGCAGATGACCTCGAGCGCATCCATCAGCATGCTGTGCTTTCCGTGTTCTGCGCGCGCCACCTATGCCTCACCTTCGGCTGCCTCATCGAACCCGTCTGCCATGACCTGGCGGGCGAAGGCGCGCTCGTCGGCCGTGAGGTCGGCGTCGTCGAGCAGGTCGGGGCGCAGGCGCGCCGTGCGCTCGATGGCGTTCCTGCGGCGCCAGGCGTCGACCGCTGCGTGGTCGCCGGAGAGCAGCACGTCGGGCACGGGGCGCCCCTCGTAGTTGGCGGGACGCGTGTACTGCGCGTACTCGAGGAGGCCCGCCGAAAAGGACTCGTCGACGGGGCTCATCTCGTCTCCCAGGGCGCCAGGAAGCAGCCTCACCACGGCGTCGGTGACGACCATGGCCGGCAGCTCGCCGCCCGTGAGCACGTAGTCCCCCAGGCTCAGGCACTCGTCGGCGAGCTCGTAGACGCGCTCGTCCATGCCCTCGTAGCGGCCGCACACGAAGACGAGGCGCTCCTCGCCGGAGAGCCTCTGGGCCACTGACTGGGTGAAGGGAGTGCCCACCGGCGTGAAGAAGATCACACGAGCGGGGCGCGGGTCTGCCGCCTTAATGTCTGCCACGGCCTCGAAGATGGGCGCGGGCTTCATGAGCATGCCCTGGCCGCCGCCAAACGGGGCGTCGTCGACCGTGCGGTGACGGTCGTGCGTCCAGTCGCGCAGGTCGTGGGCGCGAAACTCAAGGATGCCCTTTGCCTGGGCGCGCCCCATGATGGAGGCGCCCAGATAAGCATCGAAGACACCGGGGAAGACCGAGAGCGTCTCGACGAGCATGCTAGTCCTCCCCCGCGGCATCGCTTTCGTCGTCCCAGGGGGCGAGACCCACCGGGATCGACACGTGAATTACCTCGTCCTCGTCCATGCCGAGGAGCATCTCCTCGACCACCGGGACGAGGGTCTCGCCCTTGTCGCCCTGGATGACCCACACGTCGTTTGCGGGCCCCACCATGACCTCGGCGATGATGCCGAGAAGACCCAGGCGCTCGTCTGTGACCTCAAGGCCGCACAGGCGCTGGGGGTCATGGAGCTCGAGGCCCTCGGGGAGGTCTTCCTCGGCGACGAGGATCGACTTGCCGGCGATGTCTCGGGCCGCGCCCAGGTCGCCCACGCCCGAAAGGGCCACGAGCTGACCGGACGGGCTGTCGCTCACGTCGGTGACCGTGTGCCAGCGCGTGCCCTTGAGCGCGGGCGGAACGATCGCGACGCGAAGACCCGTCGACAAAACAGGGGGAAGGCCGCCTGCGGGAACCGCAACGACCTCCCCCCTTGTCCCGTGGGCTTTGACCACACGGGCTATGAGCCTATATCCGGCTGCCACGATCTAGCCAAGCACCTCGACGTCGACTGAGGAGCCGACGCGCTGCCCGAGGGCGCGGGCAATCGTGCGAATGGCCTTGATCTGGCGACCGTGCCTGCCGATGACCTTGCCGGCATCGTCTGCAGCGCACTCAATCTCGATGAGCGTGCCGTCCTCGCGGTCGGTCACGTCAAGCGAGACGGCATCCTCGTCGTCGACGAGCCCACAGACAATGAGCTCGACGAGGTCGGCGATGCGGTCGCTCGGCAGCTCCTCGGCGTCCTGGGGCGCCGAGGAAAGCTGGGTATCGGAGTCCATGCGCTACTCGGCCTGCTCGGCAGCCTCGGCGGCAGCGGCGTCCTTGGCGAGCTGCTTCTTGGACTTCTTGACCTTCTTCTCGGGCGCGGGGGCGCCGGAGCGAACGATGTCGATGAGGTGAGCCACGGAGTCAGTGGGCTGGGCGCCGTTGGCGATCCACTCGTCGATCTTCTCGAGATCGAGGGAGATGGTCTTGGGGTTGGTCAGCGGGTTGTAACGACCGACCTCATCAATGTGACGACCGTCGCGCGGCGAGCGGCCATCGGCGACGACGACGCGATAGTACGGGCGCTTCTTGGCACCGTGACGGGCCAGGCGAATCTTGACTGCCAATGAAAACTCCTCCATTCGTGCGACGCGAGCAAGAGATGGCGTGGCGCCGCAAAACCATACAAGCAGCTCTCGATTCTACGACATTGCCCGCGCGGTGTGTAGCGAAATCATGTCTTTTGCGGAAAAGAGAGCCGTTCTCGCACCTGATTTTGCCATAGGGAGGGGCGCTCGTGGTGAAACCGTGGGAACTCCCCACACTTTCAGGAACCTTCAGACGTGCTTCAGCGACTCGTAACACAATGTGGCAAACCAAACGAAGGAGCTCACCGTGAACATTCTTGTTGTTGAGGACGAGCGCAACCTCGCCGACGCCATCTGCCGCATCCTTGAGGACGAGGGCTACAACGCCGAGGCCGCCTACGACGGCAAGGCGGGCCTGGCCTATGCGGAGAGCTGCATGTACGACGCCGCGATCCTCGATGTGATGCTCCCCGGCATGGACGGCTTCGAGATAGTCCGCGAGCTGAGGCGCGCCGGCAGCGAGCTCCCCGTGATGATGCTCACCGCCAAGACCTCGACCGCCGACAAGGTCGAGGGCCTCGACTGCGGCGCCGACGACTACATGACCAAGCCCTTCGAGGCGCCCGAGCTGCTCGCCCGCGTGCGCGCCCTCACCCGCCGCAAGGGCGAGATGGTCATCGACACGCTGACCTTCGGCGACCTCACGCTCGACCTGTCGAGCCACGACCTGATCTGCGGCGAGCAGAGCGTGCACCTCTCCAAGCGCGAGTTCGACGTACTGCAGATGCTCATGAAGGGCACGAACCGCATCGTCTCCAAGCAGGACCTCCTCACCCGCGTGTGGGGCACCGACGCCGACGCCTCCGAGAACTCGGTCGAGGCCTACGTGAGCTTCCTGCGCAAGAAGATCCGCCACCTCAAGAGCAAGGTCGAGATCACCACCCTGCGCATGCTGGGCTATCGTCTTGAGGTGATGGAGTAGTCGCTGCGCTCGTGGGGCGAGAATGCGGGGTTCAGGTGCTCAGAAGGCTCAGGAGAAGGTTCGTCGCCGTCGTCATGGCCCTCGTGGGCACGCTCGTCATCGCCATGGTGGGTATCAGCTACGCAAACTCGCAGGCGTCGCTCGACGCCATCGTGAGCCGCTCGCTCGACATGGCCTTGGAGCAGCGCTCTGGGGGCGAGGGCGACAAGGACGCAGGCATGGGCATGCGCCACCTGCCCATCCTGTGGATCGACCTATCCTACGACGGCGTCAAGCTGGGCTCCAACGAGGCCGAGCTCAGCATAGACACCGGCGACCTCGCGACCGTGATGGGCGAGGTCGTCTCGAGCGACCAGGGAGATGGGCGGCTCGAGGGCTCGCACCTCTCGTGGAGGCGCGCCTCGACGCTCGGGGGCTTCAGGGTGGTCATCGCAGACACCACGAGCATCGACGAGGAAAAGACCTCGCAGCTCATGAAGTCCGCCCTTCTCGCGGTGATCGGCATGGCCGTGACTTTTGGACTGGCCGAGGCGCTCGCGCGCTGGGCGGTGCGCCCCGTGCAGCTTGCCTGGGACCAGCAGCACCAGTTCGTGGCCGACGCCTCGCACGAGCTCAAGACGCCCCTTGCCGTGATCCTCGCGGACACCGAGATCTTGCTGCGCAAGAAGGGCGAGCTGAACGAGGGCGCGCTGCGCTGGGTCGAGAGCGCCCACGACGAGGCCGAGCACATGCGCGGGCTCGTCGAAGAGATGCTCGAGCTCGCCCGCACCGAGGACGCAGCCGGCTCCAAGCGCGACAATGTGCGCATCGACCTGTCCGACACCGTCGAGCGCGAGACGCTCGAGTTCGACGCCGTGGCCTTCGAGCGGGGCACGAGCATCGAGAGCTCGATCGACCCCGGCCTGTGCGTCATGGGCGACGCGAGCCAGCTGTCGCGCCTCGTGAAGACCCTGATTGAGAACGCCTGCAAGTACGCGCCGAAGGGTTCCTCCGTCACCGTGAGCCTCTCCCGCAGGGCGGGCATGGCCGAGCTTGCCGTAACGAACGGCGGAGACCCCATATCCGCCGAGGACCTCCCCCACGTCTTCGACCGCTTCTGGCGCTCCGACAAGGCCCGCACGCGCGAGACGGGCGGCTACGGCCTGGGGCTTGCCATTGCCAAGGGAATCGCCGAGAGCCACTCGGGTAAGATCGAGGTGACAAGCACCGCCGAGGCGGGCACGACGTTCACCGTGCGCCTGCCCGAGGCGAGGGACTAGCGAAGGGCGGGAGGGCCTCATGGGCGAGACGCGCGTCGACGTTGCGTGGGCTGGCAAGGCCATCGGCCTTCTCGACCTCGACGCCTTCTTCGCGAGCGTCGAGCAGCTCGACCACCCCGAGTGGCGCGGCAAGCCCGTCATCGTGGGCGGCGACGCCGACCGCAGGGGCGTGGTCTCGACGGCCTCGTACGAGGCCCGCACGTTTGGCGTGCACTCGGCCATGCCCGCGGCCCAGGCGGCGCGCCTGTGCCCCGACGCCATTTGGACGCACGGCCGCTTTGACCGCTACCGCGAGGTGAGCTCGCGGGTCATGGGAATCATCGAGGACGAGACGCCCCTAGTGGAGCAGGTGTCGATTGACGAGGCCTTCTTCGACGTGACTCCGGGTCGCTACTCGCGCGAGAGCCCCGTCGACATCTGCCGTCGCATCCAGGGTCGCGTGAGCGAGCTGGGCGTGAGCTGCTCGATTGGCCTGGGCGTGAGCAAGAGCGTGGCCAAGGTGGCCTCTGAGCGCGACAAGCCGCGCGGCCTCACGGTCGTGCTGCCCGGCAGCGAGGCGAGTTTCCTCGCTCCCCTGCCCGTACGCGCCATGAGCGGCATCGGTCCCGCCACCGAGGCACAGCTCGCCAAGATGGGCATACGCACCCTCGGGGCCCTCGCCAAGGCCCCCGAGGGGGAACTGCGCCGCATGCTGGGCATCGCCGGCCCCGAGCTCAGGCTGCGCGCGATGGGAGCCGACGCCTCCCCCGTGGGCGAGCGCGCCAACCCGCGGGCCGCGAAGTCGGTATCGAACGAGCGCACCTTTGCGACGGACCTCTACGACGGGCCCTCGATTCGCTCGGCGCTCGACGCGACGTGCGCGATGGTGGCACGCCGCCTGCGCAGGAAGAACATGGCTGGCTCGTGCGTCACCGTGAAGCTCAAGCCCGACGCCTGCACCTCGCGCACGGCGCAGGCGCGTCTGAGCCAACCAAGCGACGACGAGGAGGAAATCCGCGCCCTGGCGCACAAGCTCTTGGACCAGCTCTGGCGCGAGGGCACGCCCGTGCGCCTCATCGGCGTGGGCGTGTCGGACTTCTCGGAAGGGGTGCCGCGCCAGCTCGACCTGTTCGAGGACCCAGTCCAGGCGCGCAAGCGCGAGTCGATGCGCGCCCTGCACCGCACGACCGACGCGCTGCAGGAGCGGTTTGGCACCGACGCGGTGGCTTTTGGCCGAGACATCAGGCTGAGGCAGTCCACGACCAACACCCAGCCCCAGCACAAGGAGGACGAATAGCCCGTAGGGTCCAACCCGGGCTAGTCAACGAGCGGCAGGTCAATCGCGGGGGCGTCGCCCCAGAGCCGCTCGATGCGGTAGAAGTCGCGCCCCTCGGGCGAGAACACGTGGACGACCACGCACCCGTAGTCGAGCAGCATCCACGGGCCCGCTTGGACACCCGTGACGGAGAGCGGCGTGAGGCCGCAGTCGAGGCGCACGCGCTCCTCCACCTTGTCGATGACCGAGCTCGCGAGGCGCTCGTTGGGCGCGGTGCACACGACGATGGCATCGGTGACGTCGCTCAGGGAGGAGACGTCGAGCGCGACGATGTCACAGGCCTTCTTGGCGTCTGCAGCGAGGGCCGCGGTACGTGCGATGTCGATCGAGGGAACCATGCCTGCTCACTTTCCGGCCCGCGCGCCGCGCGCGAGCACGAGCTCGTTGTAGATGGAGAGGGTGCCGGGATAGAGGTAGCGCCTCGTGTCGATGACGTAGGAGATGCCGTCGGAGAAGCACGTCCAGAAAAGGTCGTCGAGGGTCGCCTTGCCCACGAGCTTGCGCTGGCGCCTGATGGCGTCGGCGGGCTTTCTCAGCGGCTCGATGCCGTCTGCCACGAAGACCACCATGTCGAGCGGGCTCATCTGGGCATTTCCGAGCGTGTGTCGGTCGATTGCCTGCCACACACAGCCGGGCAGCTCGCCGAAGCGCGCGGGCAACTCGCGCGCGGCGATCATGCCGTGGAGCAGCGGCTCCACGAGGGAGAGGTCGACGCCCAAATCGATGCCGAGCTCGCGGGCGCGCTCGATGGATCGCTCCTTGGGAAGAACCTTAGACCAGTCGTGCAGGATGCCGCTCACGCGGGCGAGGTAGGGGTCGACGCCATAGGCGATCGCCATGCGCTCGGCCGTGAGCCCCACCGAGAGCGAGTGGGCCAGGCGCTTAGGCTTGGGTGCGAGCTGCTCGGCAGCCGCCGCCTCGTAGGCACGGATAGCCTTGAGCTGGTCCTTGGTGTAGGAGGGCTCGATGCCGCCCAACCACGCGGGGGCGCCATTGGGCCAGGTCTTTGCGAGGGTCTTGTCTTGCAACGTACTAGTCCTCCCTGTTGAGGCCGCCCATGAGGCCCAGGGCGTCGGGCGCCGTGTAGGCGGGCTCGGCGGCCCCATAGAGGCCGCGCTTCTCGATGTAGCCGATGACCGAGTCGGACGTAAGGTAGCGGATCGACTGGCCCTCCCCCACGCGGCGGCGCAAGTCGCTCGACGAGATCGCAAGCGCGGGAACCTCGAGGTAGCTCACCGTGAAGTCGATACCCGAGGCGGCGATGCTCGCGCGGGCGCGCGCAAGGTCGTAGCCGGGGCGCGTAGCGCCCACGAGGCGCGCGAGCTCGGCGATGCGGGCGGCGTTTCTCCAAGTGATGATGTCGATGATGGCGTCTGCGCCCGTGATGAAGTAGAGCTCGACGTTTGTGGGGTAGTGCGCGCGCAGAAGCTCGAGCGTGTCGACCGTGTAGGTTATGCCGGGGCGGTCGACCTCCATGCGGCTCACGAGGAAGCGCGGGTTGTCGGCCGTGGCGAGCAGCGTCATGGCGTGGCGGTCCTCGGGCGTGGAGACGCGACGGTCCTGCTTGAAGGCGGGAGAGCCCGCGGGCACGAACACGACCACGTCGAGCCCCAGGTCGCGGCAGGCCTGCTCGGCCGCCACGAGGTGGCCGTTGTGGATGGGGTCGAAGGTGCCGCCCATGATGCCCAGGCGATAGGTGCGCGAGGGGTCCTGCCCGAGAAGAGGCAGGTCGGAGGTTGCGGCCGCGTCGATGATGACGCCGCTGTCGGTGACGCTACCCATCTACGCGCGCACCTGCCCCTCTCCGCGCAGAAGGCACTTGGTGGTCGTGAGGGCGCTCGCCCCCATGGGGCCACGGGCGTGCAGCTTCTGGGTGGAGATGCCAATCTCGGCGCCAAGGCCAAACATGCCGCCGTCGGTGAAGCGCGTCGAGGCGTTGACGTAGACCGCTGCCGCGTCGACGCGGGCAAGGAAGGCCTCGGAGGCGGCGACGTCGTCGGTCACGATGCACTCGGAGTGCTGCGTGCCAAAGCGGTTGATGTGGTCGATGGCCTCGTCCACCCCGTCGACGACGCGAACGGCGAGCTCGAGGGCATCGTACTCGGTGGCCCAGTCGGCCTCGGTGGCGCCCAGGAACTGCTCGCGCTCGGTCAGGCCGGCATCGCGGGCGAAGGCACAGGTGGCCTCGTCGCCATGGAGCAGGACGTGCCAGTCGCGGCAGGCCGCGACGAGGCACGGAAGGAACTCGTCTGCCACGACGGCGTCGACGAGGACCGTCTCGATGGCGTTGCAGACGCCAGGACGCTGGGTCTTGGCGTTTTCGATGATCGCGAGCGCCATGTCGAGGTTGGCCTTGGCGTGCACGTAGACGTGGCAGTTGCCCTCGCCCGTCTGGATGACGGGCACCGTGGCCTGCTCGACGCAGGTACGGATGAGCGAGTGGCCGCCGCGCGGGATGAGCACGTCGACCAGGCCGCTGGCGTGCATGAGCTCCACGGTCTCGTCGTGGCCCTCGCTCACGAGCAGCGTGGCGCAGTCCGCCGGAAGGCCCACCGAGGCGATGCCCTCGCGGCAGGCCTCGCAGATGGCCAGGCACGACTCTCGGGCGGCCGACCCTCCGCGCAGCACGACGGCGTTGCCGGAGCGCAGGGCGAGGCAGATGGCGTCGGCGGTGACGTTGGGGCGTGCCTCGTAGACCATGGCGATGACGCCGAGCGGCACGCGGACCTGCGTGAGGCGAATGCCGCTCGCGAGCGTGCGGCCGCCGACGACCTCGCCGATGGGGTCTGCCTGCCCCGCGACCTCGAGCATGCCGGAGACGATGCCGTCGATGCGGGCGTCGTCGAGCATGAGGCGGTCGAGCAGGGGGCCAGGCATGCCGCTCTCGCGCCCGCGCTCCATGTCTCGGGCGTTGGCGGCCAGGATGGTCGCCCTGTCGGCGTCGACCGCGGCCGCCGCCGCGCGGATGGCGTCCGTGCGCGTTGCGGCAGACGCCTGCGCGAGCTCCACGGAGGCGCGCTTGGCAGCGCCCGCCTTGTCCCTTGCCTCTCCCATGCAGACCTCCTCGTCAAAAAGGTGCGAAACGAACAACAAAGCTAGAAGACAAGCATTTCGTCCCTGTGAACAACCGGGCAGTCGGCGCGATCGGGCAGGAAGCGCGCGATGACGTCGAGCCTGAGACCGTGGACGCGCCAGAGGTCCTCGGAGGAATAGCGCGTGATGCCGCGCCCCACGAGGTGGCCGTCGGGGGCGAGCACGCTCACGGTGTCGCCCTCGCCAAACTCGCCCTCGACCGCGGTGACGCCCACGGGAAGCAGCGACGCTCCCTCGAGCTCGAGCGCGCGAGCCGCACCGGCGTCGACCGTGACCGAGCCCCGGGAGAGGCCCGCGAGGCCAATCCAGAGCTTGCGGGCCTGCTCGTGGCCGCCCGCGCCATCGCCCTCGAAGAGGGTGTGGCGCCCACGGCCGTCGGCGGCGTCGACGAGCGCGCGGGGTGCCCTGCCACGGCAGATCGCCATGGGGATGCCCGCGGCGATCATCGCACGGCCGGCGCGCACCTTGGTGGCCATGCCGCCCGTACCATAGCTGCTGCCGGCGCCGCCTGCCATCTGCGCGATGCGGGCGTCGACGCGCTCGACGCGCTCGATGAGGCTGGCGCTGGGGTCGGAGTCGGGGTTGGCGGTGTAAAGGCCGTCGATGTCCGACAGGATGACGTAGAGGTCGGCGTCGATGAGCGAGGCCACGATGGCACCCAGCATGTCGTTGTCGCCAAAGGAGAACTCGCGCACGCTCACCGTGTCGTTCTCGTTCACGATGGGCACGACGCCCAGCTCGAGCAGGCGCTCAAAGGTGGTGCGCGCGTTGAGGTATCCCGTGCGGTCGACGACGTCGCCGCGCGTGAGCAGCACCTGGGCACACGACAGGCCGTCGTCTGCAAGGACCTCCGCGTAGCGCTCGATGAGCTTGGCCTGGCCGGCGGCGGCACAGGCCTGCAACGTGGGGATGTCGCTGGGGCGGGCGTCAAAGCCCAGAAGCGAGCGTCCCACCGCGGCGGCACCGCTCGAGACGAGCACGACGCGGTCTCCCCTACGCCTGAGCTCGGCGATCTGCGCGCACATCGAGGCCACGAAGCCAAGGTCGAGCTCGCCCGTCTCGTCCACGAGGGTCGAGGAGCCCACCTTGAAAACGATCAGGCGCCCGCTCACTGGTCCTCCCTGGCCGTCTCGGCAACAGCGCAGCCCTCGACTCCCGAGGCGTCGCTCGCGTCCTCGGGAGCCTCGGCACCGCCGGTGGCTTCGTCCTCGAACTCGTCGAAGAGCTCGCCCACGGTGAGGATGGGCTCGTCCTCGGTGAGCTCGGCATACATGTCGTCCTCGTCCTCGCCCTTGTAGTCGAGGTCGTAGCCCAGAATGCGCACGGTGTCACCCGTGACGCAGCCGGCCTTGGCGAGCATCTTGTCGAGGCCCATGCGGTCGAAGCGGTGCTGGAGGTAGGCCACGGCCTCCTCGTTCTCCCAGTCGGTCTTGATGACCATGCGCTCGATGGCGTTGCCCGAGACGCGCCAGACGCTACCGCCGAGGTTGGCGATCTGGATGCGGGCGTCGCGGCTCACGCGGCGCTGCTCCCACTCCTCGTTGCGCAGGGGCTCCTCGTCGAGCTCGCGCTCGGCGCGAAGCTTCGAGACCATCTCGGCGCAGGCCGCCTCAAGAGACTCGACGCCGGCGCCCGTCACGGCCGAGACGGCAAAGAACGCGTGGCCGTCGGCCGCGGCTCGCTGGCGCAGGGCCTCGAGGGCCTCGCTCGTGCCCGGCATGTCGCACTTGTTGGCGACGACCACCTGCGGGCGCTCGGCAAGCTCGGGCGCATAGGCCGCGAGCTCATGATTGATGGTGTCGTAGTCCTCGACGGCGTTGCGGCCCTCGTAGCCGCCCGTGAGGTCGACCACGTGCATGATGAGGGCGGTTCGCTCGATGTGACGCAGGAACTCGTGGCCGAGGCCCTTGCCCTCGCTCGCCCCCTCGATGAGGCCGGGGACATCGGCGGCGACGAAGGAGCCGGCGTGCCCGGCGCGCACAACGCCCAGGTTGGGCACGAGCGTGGTGAACGGGTAGTCGGCGATCTTGGGGCGCGCGGCGCTCATGCGGGCGATGAGCGAGGACTTGCCCACGCTCGGCATGCCCACGAGGGCCGCGTCTGCCATGAGCTTCATCTCGAGCTCGATCCAATGCTCGAAGGCCGGTTCGCCCTTCTCGGAGAAGGCTGGGGCACGGCGCACCGAGGTCACGAAATGGATGTTGCCCTTGCCGCCCGTGCCGCCGGGGCCCACGATGACGCGCTCGCCGGGGTGCGTGAGGTCGGCGATCTGGTAGAGGGGCTCCATGGTCTCGGGGTCGAGCTCGGAGACGACGGTGCCGCAGGGCACCTTGAGCACGAGGTCCTCGCCGTCTCGGCCGTGTTTGCGCGCACCCTGGCCGTGCGTGCCGCGCTCGGCGCGGAAGTGGTGCTTGAAGCGGTAGTCGATGAGCGAGGAGAGCTGCGGGTCGCACTCGAGAACGACATTGCCACCGCGCCCGCCGTCGCCGCCGTCGGGGCCTCCCTTGGGCACGAAGGCCTCGCGGCGGAACGACGTGCATCCCGCACCGCCGTCGCCGCCCTTGACGTTGATTCGAGAGATGTCAGTGAACTGAGACATGATGGTTATCCTTCTCGAGCGTACGAAAAAGGACCCCCGGCCAGCGGATGGGCCGAGGGTCCTGACAATACCCAAAAGGGTGCGCGGAAGCCCTTAAGCCTCCTGCGCCGGACGCACGTGCACGCGGTGCTTGGCGCCCTTCACGAACTCAACCGTGCCATCGCACAGGGCGAACAGGGTGTCGTCCTTGCCGCGGCCCACGTTCTCGCCCGGCGTGATGTGCGTGCCGCGCTGACGAACGATGATCTGACCGGTCTTGATGGACTGGCCGCCGAAAACCTTCGTGCCGAGGCGCTGAGCCGCGGAGTCACGACCGTTTCGGGAGCTAGCCTGACCCTTCTTGTGTGCCATATCTGGTACCTGCCTATCTATCTGCTCTGGGTGAGGTGCCTACTCGGCGGCAGCCTCGGTCGTGGCGGCCTTCTTGGCCGTGGAGGTGATGCGGGGCATGCCGGAAACCTCGAGGCGCGTGAGGTTCTGACGGTGGCCCTTCTTGACAGAGTGGCGCTTGCGCTTCTGGAACTTGAAGACGATCTGCTTCTCACCCTTGTGCTGGTCGACGACCTTGCAGGTGACCTTCTTCTTGGCAAGCGTGTCAGCGTCGACAACAACCTGCTTGCCGTCGTTGAGCATCAGAACGTCGAGCTTGACCTCGTCGCCAGGCTGCACGTCGAGCTTCTCGACGTCGAAGACGTCGCCCTTGGCAACCTTGTACTGCTTGCCACCAGTCGTGATGATTGCGTACATGTGTGAACCCTTCATTGCTGTGGTAAGTGCAACAGCTGGAAATATTACGCTAGCGGCTGTGGTTCGTCAACGGAGAAAACCCCGCTAATTGCGATGTTTCCATGCATTCGGCATTTCGAATCTTAGCACCAGAGCGCGCCCCATCGCCAAGGTGGCCCCGTAGGCGACGACGGCCTTCACAGCAGCTCCAAGCCCAGGAAGCGAGCGGGAGAGCCTGCGGGCCGCTTCGCGAGAGGCAAAGGCAGCCCCAACGACGCAGGCAACCTCGGCAAAGCGGGCAGCTCCGGCGCCCTGGCCATAGACGCCGGCGATGTCGATGGCCATGAGCGCCTCGTTGGCGGCCATGACAGGCAGGTCTGCCGAGGAACCAAACGGAAGCAGCCCTATGACGGCGTTCTTAGTGGAGCGCTCGGACGCGCACCGCTCAGCGATGGCGCGGCGCGCAAAGGGGAAGTTGGTGCCCAGCGCCACGTCTGCGTGGCAGGCGCCCGCCATCCACGCGGCCAGCTTGTCGAGCAGCACCGCGTCGTCTGCCGCGGCGACGACCTCGACGCCGGCCGGCTGCTCGCGCACCGGGACCTCGACGCTCGTCTCGACCACGATGGCGCAGGGCACGGCCGCGCTGGCAAAGGCGCGGGCGGCCGCGGTCGCGGCTCCGGTGGTGCCGGCCAGGACGATGGCGAGGTCGCAGTCGGGGTTGACGCGCACCTGCGTGCCGGCGGCGAACGCAGC